>Ga0315280_10002765_pt1 | contig 27988 bp, 36 predicted proteins | sample YL17G06_40_MG_FD_203697 | JGI IMG/M metagenome (GOLD analysis project Ga0315280, IMG submission 203697) | Sediment microbial communities from Yellowstone Lake, YNP, Wyoming, USA - YL17G06_40 | ecosystem: Environmental > Aquatic > Freshwater > Lake > Sediment | place: USA: Wyoming | collected... | reverse complement strand
CAGCGCTGCTTAGGCTTGTTTGGCAGCCGGGGCAGTAGGCAACAACGTAGTATCCTTCTTCTAGTAAGCCTTGATCCCAAGCGTGTTTGAGGATTTGCCATTCTCTTTCAATGTAGTTGTCTAAATATGTCCAGTAAGCCTTGTCATGATTCATGAAAACTCCGAGCGTTTTGTCGGCTTCAACCCATTCGCGATGATACTTCATAATAGCGTTCTTGCATTCTTGTATGAAGCGTTCTTCGCCTACTCTTTCGAGGAGTTCCCGCTTGTTTTTCACGCCTAAGAGCTTTTCAACTTCTAGCTCTACTGGCAAGCCTTGGCAGTCCCATCCAGCCCAGAAGGGCATGAGATAACCTTGCATTGTTTTCCATCGGTAGCGAAGGTCCTTCATCACGCGGCCTCTGGCATGTCCAACATGCGGTATGCCGTTAAGTGTTGGTGGTCCTTCAACATAGCCTAAAATGCCATTGTTATTTTTCTCTTTAAATTCCGTTAGCTTTTTTTGTGTTTGTTTTTTGTTCCAGAATTCGCGGATTTGTTTTTCAAGTTCAAGCGGGCGATAATCCATTGTAAGGCATTTTTCAGAATTAGCTCCGAATTTGTCGGTCACCTTTCATCCCAATAGCACCCGCAAATACACAAACATAACAACAGCACCATATAACCTTTTTGAATTAGCATTTGGATATGACACGCGAGCTAAAATGCTCAAAAGCCTTCTAAGTAAGCTAAGGCTACCTTTTTAGGCAAGGTAAGCGTAGCATGTGACATGGCATCCGATGTTCAGTTCAGTCCGAGCTGGTACGTGCTTTTCTTTGCATTCCTCCTAGCATGGCTGATTCTGACTAGCATGAGAAGAAAGTACATAGAAAAGAAAGAAGTAAAAGAGCAGTTCCTCCTAGGCCTTCTCGGATCATGCGCCCTACTGTCAATGGAGATCTTCGCGACATCCATGAACCTATGGAATTATGTCCCGCAAAACTGGCCCATAATGCTTTGGCCGACGTACTTCGTGGCCATACTCTTTGGTTACCAATTACTTAGGCTCGTGGAAAGGTTCTTCTCTAGCGCACGCTAGTGAGAAGAAGAGGGAAATTGCGGGAGATCTCGCCATTTCGGGTCATAATAACTTTTTTGAACTAACAACTAATGAGTAAGCTAGGTTGCTCTGCTGTTCTCGGTGAAGCCTAGACCCCCCTTATATATAGGTTAAATCTGTAGTATCTCAAGTGTGAATTCTTGCGATTGAGGGTTTTAGACTTCAACATGAGTTTAGCCCCTCAAGTTTTCCATGCGTCTTAGTCTTCAGGTATAGGCATTAAATGACTTTCTGTTTCTTTGCTCTATTAGGAATATGAGGGTTGGAAGCTGAAAAACCACAGCCCAGAAAGCAACGTCGATTAAAAAGTTGAGTGATTGGAATTGGAAGATGTGTGGACGTTCTGGTGGGCTCCATCCTGACCATGATTCAACGAGCCAGCAGAACGGCCAGCCTCTATACACAAAAGTGGCGTCGACAATGAAAGGCATTGTGTAGAAATAGTAGGATGCTAAAGTTGTAGCAAGAGAAAAGGCTAGACATGTAAGCACAACAGCGAAAAGCATTGTTCGTGTCTTCAATCCTTGCGCCCAAGCAGACTCGTTGCTTAAGCAGTTTATAATACTACGTTTTAGAACAATGACTCATCTATAATTTCCGGTGAATAAGTGATACAGAAACCGCAAAAAGCTAGAAGCGAAAATTTTCAGGACCACGTATGAAATGTAGATTATTATCAGATCACAACACAACTAGACATTAGCGAACACATAAACGATGGAGAATATGGTATTAAGTTTTTAATTATGCTGGGATCGGTGATTAAACTATCTAGAACTTTGTTTTGATAAAATTTGAATACTACTATGGTTAAAGTTAAATGCTGTAAGTACATAAAAAGAATGTTTCGGTGTCTATTGTTTGAAAAAGTCTAGACCTTGGAAAGCTCTGGTGATGTTGCTTATCCTTGTTTTTGCAAGTTCTACCGCTATTGTGTCTGGTTCTGGGCAGTTTGGGGTTTCTGTGGGTGATTGGGTGAAGTATAGAGTGATAAGACTGGGGCACGAGACAGCTTGGACAGACCACCATGATTGGGTCAAAATCGAAGTGTTGAACGTGTCTGGCACATCTGTCACAATTGTTGAAACTTTGTACTATCCAAACGGAGAAACATTCAATCGGACAGAAAGTGCCGATTTTTATATCCAACCTGCAAACCTTACCATTGGCGACGAGGCTTTTAGCAAAACTTACCGTTATCCTTGGCTCAACAACACGATTCACATCAGCCAAATAACTTCAAGAGCTTATGGGGGAGAAAGCAGAGAAGCATGCTTAGCAGAATTTTCCTACTCCCAACCGTATTTTAGATATATGTTGGATGTTCATGAGGAATACTGGTGGGACAAAGCAACAGGGGTTCTTCTTGAAGAGACTTTTGAAACGACTTTTCAAGGGTATGGCAACGCATCAAAATCCACTGAATCACTGGTGGCTGAAGAAACAAACCTCTGGGAAACACACGGTCCTCCCAGCCCACTTCTTCAACTGGCTTTTTTGGGAATCATTTCTGCCATACTTGTCGGAGCAGTTGGAATAGTTCTTAAGAGAAACAAAACGAAAAAAGAGGCTTAGGAAGAATGAAGAAAGCAAAAATCTACGCCTTGATAAACTTGGCTTTACTGGCAACTACACTCTTGTGTATTGTTTTTTCAAGTTTTGCCACATTATGTTTTGGATCCGAACAAGTTGAAAGGAGACACACTAAAAAAAAGGTTGCAACTTAGCTAAACGCTGATCTGCCCGAACTCTATTCCAGAAGTATTTTTCTTCCATCAAAATTACGTTTTAAAATTCCAAATTCACTTTTAACCTCTTTGAGCTGACTTGCCGTGAATACTGGTCCGTCTCTGCAAACGCGATACTTACCCACAACACAACTGCCGCACAGGCCTATGGCACATCGCATTAAGCGTTCTAGGCTGGCTTCTAAGGCTATTTCATGTTTTTCAGTTAAATCCAAAACCTTACGCATCATCTGTTCTGGACCACAAGTATAAATCATATCAAACCTTTCTTTAGCCAAAAGCGATTCCAAAGGCGTTGTAGCTAAGCATTTTACGCCATAGCTGCCATCCTCTGTTGTCGCCACCAAGTTGCCTTTACTGCGTACCTCTTCAAGCTTATCTATGAAAAGTAGCTCTTCCTTCGTTTTTGCCCCTATCACAAAAACCAGCCTTGGAGCTTTTGATGCCAATTTTTTTGTTAAGAACAATAGTGGTGCTATGCCTGTTCCTCCACCAACCATCAAAATTCTTCCTCTCTTCAACGTGAAGCTGTTGCCAAAAGGTCCTCGCAAGCCAATAATTTCACCTACCTTTTTGTTTTGTAAGGCTTGCGTTGCTTCTCCAACTTTCTTGACAGCTACAGAAACTGCGCCATCCTCGTTTGCATCCAAAACGCTTAAGGGAATTTCATCCACGCCTGGAATCCAAAGCATTAAAAACTGGCCTGGCTTAGCCCTTGCGCATACTTTATCTTTGAAAGTGAAGGTTTTTACTGTTGGACTTTCAGTTTTAACGCTTAGAATGCGCGTAGTCCTCAGTTGGTTAGTTGCGATGCGATAAGCCGACAATTTCATCCACGCTCCCGAAACCTTTCCTTTTCAAATAAGCATCTATTCCTTGATTAACGGCTTTGAATACGTTTGGACCTTTTAGGGCTACTGCGGTGCCTATTTGAACTGCTGAGGCTCCTGCAAGTAGGAATTCCACTGCATCACGCCAGTTAGTTACGCCACCGCACCCTATTATTGGCACTTTAACTTGCTCGCAAATCTCGTAAACACATCTAACGGCTATGGGCTTTATAGCTGAGCCTGACAACCCGCCAATTTTGTTGCTTAGTATGGGCATGGTTGTTTCCGTGTCTATCGCCATGGCTTTAACCGTGTTTATGGCTGTTATGGCGTCTGCACCAGCTTTAACAGCGGCATCTGCGATTTCCGCTATACTCGTAACGTTTGGCGACAGCTTGACAAAAACTGGTTTATCTATAACAGCCTTAACTTTTTCAACAACTTCTGTTAGGATTTTCGGGTTCTGCCCGATTTCAGAGCCTGTTTCTTTAACATGAGGACATGAAACGTTAAGCTCTACGGCATCAGCGCCCGCATTAATGGCTTTTTTGGTTACTTTTGCATATTCTTCTGCTGCAAAGCCGTAAACGCTCACGATTAGTGGAACATTTAAGGCAGTTTTTGCTTCGCGAATCTCTTTAACAAACTCGTCTATTCCAGGGTTTGGGAGTCCCATAGCGTTGATTAAACCGCAGTTAGTCTGCACTATTGTGGGGTTCGCGTATCCCTCACGCGGCTTTATTCCAACAGATTTTGTAACCACGGCGCCAGTTCCGCCCTTAACTATACTTTTTAATGTTTCTGCGGAACATCCTAAAATGCCAGAAGCCAACATCGTGGGATTGGCAAGCCTCAAACCCTTCAAACTAACACTTAAGCGGCTACTGCCCAAAGATTCTTCACCACGAACAGTTTGCAGTAGAGGTTATCACTTTAACAAGATAAAGCTTAGTTTTTGCAAATAGAACCCTAATCTGTTGTAGTTTGGAAGACAGTAGAGTCTCCAAATTTTTATGCTATTTTTTCTTTTTCTGTCCAAATGTGGGTTCTGTTTCTTCAGCGCCAAGCAGTACTCTTAATGATTTCACTTCTTCTCTGAGCATGCTTATTTCGCTTTCCAAAGCTTTAGCCTTTGAATCAGCCATCTTTTTAAGCTCCTCGATTTCCAACAAAAGGTTCTTACGTTCAGTTTCTAAGCCTTTAAGCCTTTCAACCATATTTCTAAGGCTGCTCATAAACTCCAGCTCGCCCACTATCACTATATAGTATCCGGTTCTGGACACTTAAAATTTTTGCAAAACAAAAATTGGAGCTAATTCTAAACATTTCTCTTTGTTGTCATTTCTATCTCTCTCCGCGTTTCCACATAGCGAATAGGATAAGAATACTGCCGATCAGACTGAATATCGTCCAGCTCGAAACAACGAATTTGTCATTAAATATGGGCGACGGCGGTGGACTTGTTATCGCTACTAAAGCTAAGCCGATAGTGCCGCCAGTCAACTGACCAATTAATGATGACAGGAACGCTATCAATGCGCCAGGAAGCTCGAAGCCTTTATGAACGACCAGTGTTCCTGCGAGTATAAAGACAGCGACGAGAAGACCAACTAATCCAGCCCCTCCAGAAGTATAAGCCAAGGCAATGCCAGATTCCAAAACAGCCATTGCCCCACCCAAACCGCATAAGATGAATCCAACGTTTTTCAAAGAAACCCTCCTTTTCCCTTCCATTCTTTTCCTCCTTTTCAGCTTTCTTCTCTTTCTGCCCCTTGCTTGGGGCTGGTAGCGGCACACTAGAAGAAAGCCAACCATACCTTAAATTTAGCGTGACAACCTATATAAGCATAACTGTTATAACAAATCTCCCCTCGAAGATGCTCTTTCCCTCACTTCGCTCTGAACACGAGTTTTCAAAGCCAAGAACATAAAATGAAAGCCTTCAAAAACGCACAACAACTATTTATTAAGATAAAGCTTAGGAATAGTTAATTGGCACTGAGTGTTTCAATGGTGGAGGAAACGTAAGTAATGAACGCTACAATAGTTGAATGTCCATTTGGAATATTGGCTTTCAACGAAGAAAACAAGTTAATAGAAACTGTTTTGTTTCCCAAAAAGCCGCAAAATGCAGCTAAGGCTCTTATAAAAATTGAAGTGGGAAAAATGGTAGACGAAGTTACAGAATTGATTAATAGGCTTAAGAAAAGTGGTTGTGAAATTTTTGTTTTCGAGAATGCAAGCCTCGCTAGAGAAGCTCAAATAACTTTAGACGTTAAGGTTGATGTTTCCAAGCCTTCCAAGGCTGGTGAAATGCTTCGAACCAACATGGAGAGGTTTGCCATAGAAACAGGCTTTGTTAAGAATCCTGAAGAATTCAGCCTATGGACGCATAGCCTAGCCATTGAAATGGCTAAGTTACGGGTCAAAGGAGCAGTCGAGAAAAGAGACTTGGTCATCGCACAGGCCATTCAAACACTCGACGACTTAGACAAGGCTATAAACTTGTTCATGGGCCGTATTAGGGAATGGTATGGTATTCACTTTCCAGAACTTGACCGCCTATTGGATAAGCATGAAACCTACGCCCGACTGGTGCTGAACTTGGGCACTAGAGAAAACTTCGCGACTGAAAAACTCGAACAAGAGGAGATTCCAAAGTCGAAAGCCGAGCAAATAGCAAAGGCCGCGGAAACATCCATGGGCGCAGACCTAGCAGAAACAGATCTAACACAGATTCAAGCCTTATGCAAAAGCATAATCAACCTATATCAGCTGAGGCAAAGCCTAGAGAACTACTTAGACAAAGCGATGGAAGAGATTGCACCAAACATAAAGGCGTTGGCAGGTTCCTTGCTTGGGGCTCGTTTAATCGCTATTGCGGGAGGCTTAACAAACCTAGCTAAGAGGCCAGCAAGCACAATACAAGTCTTAGGAGCAGAAAAGGCCCTATTCCGTTCACTAAAAACAGGAACAAGACCGCCAAAACATGGGATTATTTTCCAACACGCCTACTTGCACGATGCGAAAAGATGGCATAGGGGAAAAATCGCTAGAGCTTTAGCTGGAAAACTTGCCATAGCCGCGAGAATCGATGCCTTCGGAGGCAGATGTGCAGGTGAGGAACTGAAAGCTGGCTTGGAAAAGAGAATTGAAGAGATTCGTGAGAAATACGTTGAACCTCCTCAAATCCACGAAAAGAAGCCTGAGCGTGAGGAGAGGAGGAGGAGGGGAAAGTGGAAACGTGCAGGTAAACGTTGAACCTCACCCCCAATTCCCCGCAGTATATCAGGTAACACTTGCGGATGGCGCCCAAAGGCTTGCAACAAAAAATCTAACGCCCGGGAGAAACGTGTACGGCGAGCGACTAATACGCCATGAAGGTGTTGAACACCGCGTCTGGGACGCTTTCAGAAGCAAACTGGCGGCAGCCATTCTAAAAAACTTGAAAACTGTTCCAATAAAGCCAAACCATAAGGTTCTCTATCTTGGCGCGGCTTCTGGAACAACGGCAAGCCATGTCTCAGACATAGTTGGCGAAAAAGGTCATGTCTACTGTGTAGAGTTCGCCTCAAGAGCCATAAGAGAACTAGTCAACAACGTATGTGCCTACAGGCTTAACATGTCACCCATGCTTGAGGACGCTAGGTTCCCAGAAAAATATGCAATGTTTATTGGAACGAAGGTTGATGACATTTACTGCGACATTGCTCAGCCGGAACAAGCTAAAATTTTGGCAGACAACGCCGACTTATTCCTCAAAAAGTCTGGATGGGTAATGCTTGCTGTAAAAGCCCAAAGCATAGACGTGACTGAGGAGCCTTCTGAAGTGTACAAACGTGAAGTTAAGGTTCTGGAAAACCGGGGCTTCCGCGTCGAAGAAGTAGTGCATCTAGAACCGTATGACAAAGCCCATGCCATGGTAGTAGCCCAAACCCGCTGACTATATCTTCTAGAAGATAAGTATACTTTATATCCAACAACGCAATGATATTTTTTGTGACAACTTGATGATTAATCGGGAGAAGGAGATGTTAGCAGCTCCAGAAGCCGTTCTGAAGAAAGTTGGCTTCAATGTTTCTGAAAGGTGCTGTTCTCGGCCAAGCTGTTTTGATTTCGCAGCAAGAAAGAATGAAACTTTAGTTTTGATTAAGGTTCAATCAGATATTGACATCCTTTCTCTCAATGATTCACAAGAGCTTAAAGCTATATCTCAGTGCGTATCAGCTGCTTCACTTCTGATAGGCGAAAAAACACATGAAAAGCCCTTGGAAGATGACACAGTCTATTCAAGGTACGCTGTTTTGGTTGTAACTCCTAAAACTTTTGAAAACATTGTGCTTCGCAAGGCATATCCTTTAATTCAAGCTGGTCCTGGAGGTTACTATGTTGAAATTGATCATGAGTCAATCAAGCGGAGAAGGCAAGAGTTAGGATTGTCGGTGGGTGAAATTGCTGAGATGATAGGTATATCTAGAAGGACCCTGTATGGCTATGAGCGTGGCATGGCTAAGGCTTCGGTCACAGCAGCATATAACATGATATGGACTTTGGGAATACCCGTTGCTAACCCAATAAACGTTTTTGAAAAGTCAAGGTATCAGCGCAAGTGTTTCTTATCGACGGCTAAGCTTGCAATAGCTAGAAATAAACTTCTCCAAAAAATTTTCAGGAAACTTGCACGTTGCCGCATAACAACAGTTAAAAAGGCACCCTTCGACTTCGTAATCAACTTTCCTGAAGAAGAAATGAAAATTATTGGTGGAGTCGCCAATAGCAAAGAGATGGAATTAAACAGAAGGGTGGATGAAATTTTAAGTTTCAGCAAAGTTGTAAAAGCTCACCCTATCCTCATAACAGAAGGGCGTGAGCCGTCAAACAAGGAAATTTCGTGCATTCGCAGCGAGGAGATTTCCAAAATCAAAAAGCCAGAAGACCTGATTTGCAAGCTTTAGATAAGCTTTGTCTGAAGTGAATTCTTCTCATTTTTGGTTCTTTTGGCTGGTTTCCAAGATTTTCTAATAATATCTGGGTATTCTTCCGATTTTTCTATGCATTGCTTGAGAAAGGCGATTGTTTTTGGGTCCGTTGGATAACCACATCCAAAATCGCCATACACATCCTTTAACTTTGCAATTGCCTTATCCCTCTCCACTTTGGCGATTATTGAAGCTGCCGAAACTATGGGATAATTCTTGTCAGCCTTATGCTCTGAGATTATTTCCACTTTAAAGGGCAAACATTCCAAGATATGTTGTTTAAACCGTTCTTCTAAAACGTCTGACGCGTCAACATAAGCTATGTCTGGCTTGAGTGTTTCTATTACTTTTGCCATGGTCTGCGCCTCCAACCTGTTCAGCCTATGAAACTTTTTGCCGGTTAGAACGACCTGATCAATTTCTTGTGGCGACAACTTTATTACGGCATATTTTTCGGCAATTTTTTTGATTTCCACCGCAAGTGTTTCTCGCCTTTGTGGAGATAGAAGCTTCGAATCTTTAACTTTCAATTCAACAAGCTTTTGTAAGTCCTCTTCTTTCATTAGGACTCCTGCAATGACTAATGAACCGATTACGCAGCCTCGCCCTGCGTCGTCTACACCAGCTACTAGCATGGGAGAATCACTTTTTACATTCTGGTATTTGAACTTCAAAGTTATAATGCTTTATTTGTTTTATGGATTTACTTATGGTAAAGGCAACGCTTGGCAACAACGTAAGAAAAGGCGAAGAGATGGTTGCGCCATGGGTTACCGTGAAAAAAGTTAGGGTTGAAGGGAAATAAAAGCCCAAAGAGTATACTAATCCAATCGTAATTGCGAACCTATACTAGGGCTGTTCTAAACGCTCGTTGCCTAAAAGAGTCTGCGTTTCTTTCTGTCGTGCTGTTTTTTTTGGTCTTCCTCAGATTGTTCTACTTCTTGGGGCATCATTGGTTCTTCAATTGCCGTCACTTCTACATCGGCTTCGCTTTCTATTGGCTCTTCCTGCAGTGTTTCTTCTGCAACTTCTGGTTTTTCTGGTCTGGGTTGTTCCTCTGATGGCGTGAACGGTTCCGGTTCTGCGAATGGTTTCTTCAATCTTATCTCTAGTTCACTTACCTTAGATTCTAGCCCTTTTATAGCGTTCAGCATTGATTGATTTTTGTCTTCTAGTTCTTGGATTGCCAGTTTTTCTTCGAGTATCTTTATTCTTTCTTCCATGGTTTTTTCTTTTTCTTCTAAAGAGCGCGACTCTTCTTCCAATTCCGCCCTCTTATTTTTCAGCTCTTCGAGTTTATTTGATGTGCTCAAGTGTTTCCACTCAACGTTTTTGGTGTGATTTGGAAGATAACTACTTTATGAAGGGGAAATCTTTATTCGAAATTCAATTGAGAAATGTTGAAGAAACATCATCCCTTTTGGAATGTTTTTTATGTATGTTTTGCTAAATATAGGGTTTGAAATGGAGGTTAGAGTCTTTGGAGTTGAAGGGAAGTAGAACTGAAAAGAATTTGTTGGCAGCGTTTGCCGGTGAATCGCAAGCTAGGACAAGATATACGTTTTTTGCAAGTGTTGCCAAGAAGGAGGGTTTTGAGCAGATATCTGCGATTTTCACTGAAACAACCGATAATGAGAAGGAACATGCGCAACTGTTTTTTGAGCTTTTGAAGGGTGGGCTTGTGGAGATTACGGCTGCGTATCCTGCGGGCGTTATTGGGTCGACGACAGAGAATTTGAGGGCTGCAGCTGAAGGCGAAAAACATGAGTGGGGCACATTGTATCCTGGCTTTGCCAAAGTGGCTGAAGAAGAAGGTTTTGCGGATGCGGCTAGAACTTTTCGCATGGTTGCTAAGGTTGAAGCTTATCATGAAAGGCGATATAGAAAGTTGCTGGAGAATGTTGAGCTAGGTAGAGTCTTTAAGAAGGATAAGCCTGTCATGTGGAAGTGCAGAAATTGCGGTTACGTTTTTGAGGGCACTGAAGTGCCAGAGAAATGTCCAGTATGCGAGCACCCGAGAAGCTACTTCGAACTATGGACAGAAAACTACTAAGCGCCAACATGCCGAAAAACGTTGGTACACCCTAAAGTAATCCAAAAAAGTCGATGACTTTTCCAACGATATTTTCGTGTAGTTTGTTTCTGTTTTCGATTGTAACCACTATTACTTCAGCGTCTTCTCTCTTTTTCACTTCTTCTATTAGCCTATCCCTAGCCTTCCAGCGAACAACACCAACCACAACCTTCCTACATTCAACAGCCCTCTTGACCGCTTCCTTAAACCTTTCAGAAAACAACTCCATAGGACCAACTTCATCAATGGCTATAACATCGCATTTGTCAACAGCCTTCACAATGGCTTCCGCGCCTATACTGTTAAGGTCTTCTAGGTTAACTCGATATTTGCCAACTTGCGGACCAATGGGCTGGTTCACATGTGCAAGCCACCCTCGCCTGTCGCTGCTTAAATCCAAAACCTCAAAACCAACACGAACCCCACCCGAACGAGCCTCACGGCTTATCATTCCGCCCACGTTATAGCCCTTAGCCTTTAAGGATTCAACCACCTTAAGGAGCACAGTTGTCTTTCCCACACCAGGACTACCAGTCAAAAGCAACACACGCTTTTCCAATGGGCTTTCCTCCAAACCAGAACTCTAATATTGCCTTAATTAATGATTTTCTCAATAACCATAACCAAGGGAAAGCCAAAACATGCAAAAAAACATTTACAACATAGATTTTCCAACAGAAACCGTGGAAGAAGGCAAAGTCAAAATATTAGTCCCAAAACTCAAAGCATTCATAAAAACACCTTCAGAATATGCGCCTTCAAAGGCGCCAGTGTTTTACAATCCAGTCATGGAATTAAACCGCGACATAGCAGTTTTAGCCCTCCAAACCTATCAAAAAATGCTCAACCGAGAAATTTCAGTCTGCGAGCCCTTAGCTGGCTCTGGTGTTAGGGGAATACGCTTTGCAGCAGAGGTCAAAGGCGTCAAAAAAGTTTTGATTAACGATATTAACAAGAAAGCCTTCCAACTTGCAAACTATAATGTGCAAATGAGCGGACTAGGCGAATGCATCACCGCAACAAATGAAGACGCAAATTACCTTTTAGGCTGTTATGGTGCGCCACGTAAAAGATTTGACGCCATAGACACAGACCCATTTGGCTCGCCTGTACCTTATTTGGATTCTGCCATCAGAGCCTTACGCAACGGCGGTTTAATGGCTCTAACAGCGACGGACATGGCGTCTTTATGCGGAGTTTATCCAAAAGCCTGCATGCGGAAATATGGTGGAAGACCTTTGCGCACAGAATACTGCCACGAACTGGCCGTCAGACTTTTAGTCGGCTGTCTAGCCGCAACAGCGGCAAAATATGACATGGGCATAAGCGTAGTCTTCAGCCACAACACAGCCCATTACATCAGAATTTACGCGACCACAAAATACGGCGGAAAAAAGGCTGATGAAAGCATCCAAAACATGGGATACATACTTCACTGTTTCAATTGTTTCCACAGAGAAACTGCAAAAGAGCCTTCTGGAAAATGCAGCCAATGCGGTTCAAAGATGAGTGTTGCTGGACCCTTGTGGCTTGGAAAAATATTTGATAAAGAATTTTGCGAGTTAATGGAACAAGAAGCAAAACACAGAAAGCTTAGACTTGGAGAAATAATAAGAAAAATCTTGGCTTTAGTAAAAACTGAAGTTGAAGCCCCAATCACGTATTATGTAATTGATAAACTGTGCAGTGTACTAGCTTTACCTGTCCCGCCCATTAAAAAAGTTGTCGAAACCTTAAGGGAAGAAGGCTTTCATGCTTCTTTAACTCATTTTAATCCCAAAGGAATAAGAACAAACGCATCAGTCATGGACATGAAGGAACTCTTGCGAAAAGCTGTCACAACCGTCACGTGGTAAATCTTAAATACAAATGGGGCTATCACTGTTTAGGTAAGTAGGTGACCATATTGAAAAGAAAATTCTTGCTAATATTCATGGCAATGGCTCTTTCTATTCTAGCTTTTACAACGTCTGTTAAAGCTGCAGCAAACGTTGAAATCTACGGTTATGTCGACAAAACCCAATACATGCCAGGTGACACAGGAACACTGAATTTCTATGTATATAATGATGGTCCAGACGAAATCGTGTTAAAAAATGTCTCAATACATTATCCATGGTACAGTCCCATATGGGGAGGCAATGAAACAATCAAAGACATAAACGCTGTACTCTCCGAAGGGAAAAACTGGAACACCACAAAAACATTCACGATACCAACTGACAGCAGAGCAGGCGGGTCGAATATTCACCTCGAATATATATATACCATTGGAACAGCCGTATATACACGCTCAGACGACATCTCAATCAATCTGGTTAGTGCGCCATCCTACGGATCCTTGAAGGATATGGATAAACTTGTAACTCTATTCACGGTTCAAGTGGTGCTATTGATCGTCTGCACAATCATCATAGCTGCAACAATATTTCTCTCAGCACGTAAACCACAAGTAACGTGGAAAGCAGAAGAAAAAACACAATAGCCAACAACTTCCCCATATTTTTCCATTTTGTTTAAGTAATCGAACCTTCAATTTGTTAATGAATCATAGGGAAATATTGGAGGTGCCGTGAAACTCGGAAAAGTTTTAGTCACATGCGCTTGGCCATACGTGAACTATATGCCACATCTGGGTACGTTGGTGCAGGTTCTGTCCGCAGATGTCGTAGCCAGATATTACCGATTGAAAGGCGAAGACGTAGTTATGGTAAGCGGTTCAGACGAACATGGGACTCCAATAGAAGTTGAAGCGGTAAGACTGGGGATTTCGCCAAAACAATTAACCGACAAAATTCATGCAAAAGTAGTTGAATTGTTCAAAAAATGGGGATTCTCATTCGACAACTACACCCGAACAGAAAACCCAATCCATAAAGAATTTGTGCAAGCCCATCAGATGAAAATCTACAACAACGGATACATCTTCACCCAAGAAACAGAGATGCTCTACTGCGAAAAATGTAGTCGTTTTCTGCCTGACAGATTTGTAGAGGGAAAATGCCCATACTGTGGATATGAAACTGCCCGTGGAGACCAATGTGACGCTTGTGGTAGACTGTTAGAACCGACATTTCTAATAGAACCTTACTGCATAATATGCAAAAGCAAACCCATCATAAAAAAGACTAAGCAATGGTATTTTGACTTGCCAAAATTCTCCGAAAAACTCAACGATTATATTAACAACAACAAGGAGTTCCCAGCTAATGCTAGAAACTTTAGCTTAAGCTTGATAAAAGAAGGATTGAAGCCCAGGGCCTTGACAAGAGATGTGGAGTGGGGAATCCCAGCCCCTTTTCCAGGAGCCGAGGGCAAGACATTTTACGTTTGGTTTGAGAACGTCTTGGGTTACATTTCAGCAACAATCGAATACTTTAGGAACCGAGGAGAACCGGAGAAATGGAAGGAGTACTGGTTTAACAAGGAAGCCAAAACCCTATATTTCGTTGGAAAGGACAACATTCCGTTTCACGTAATAATTTTTCCAGCCCTCCTATTAGCTTCTGGCGAAGACTACAATTTGCCATGGAACGTGCCAGCAACTGAGTTCCTTCAATTCAGAGGAGAAAGAGCCTCAAAAAGTAGGAGAATAGGCATTTGGATAGATGAAGCCCTAGAACTTTTCCCGGCAGACTATTGGCGTTACTTCTTAATGGCAACAAGACCCGAAACAAAAGATTCAAACTTTTCTTGGGAACTCTTCATTGAAAAAATTAACTCAGATTTGAATGACACATTTGGCAACTTCATCCACAGAACATTAAAATTCATAAACACACAATTTAACGATGAAATTCCTCAACCAGAAGCTTTGGATGATGATAGTAAACATATTCTAGAAACTCTTAAAGAAAAAGTGGAGATTATCGGAAAAGAAATCGAAGATTGCAGATTACAATCTGCTGCAAACAATGTAATAGATGTAAGCCGTATAGGAAACCAATACTTAAACGAGAAGGAACCATGGAACCTAATCAAGAAGGATAGAAGCAAGGCAGCAAACATCATTTATGTGGTAGCACAATTTGTCAAAGCCCTAGCAATAGTTTCAGCCCCATTCACCCCATTTGTCGCAGAAGAACTTTGGAAAACACTTAACCTGTCTGGAAGCGTCCACGAACAGAAATGGGACGAAGCTCTAAAGCCTCTGCCAGCCAACCACAAAATAGCTAAAGCAAAGCCTTTATTCCAAAAAATAGAAGCCAACGAACAAGAACTTGAAAAAATGTTGGAGAGAGTCGGAGAAAGCTTGGCGAAGACTTCCTAAGCGCTCACTTTGGCTGTGAAAAATTGCCACTCAAAATAGACCTCCACGTCCACACCCACTACTCCTATGACTCCTTGATCACTCCTGAAGAACTGGTCTTTTACGCTAAAAAGCGTGGATTAGACGCCGTTGCCGTAACAGACCACGACAGACTCGATAGCGCACTAAAAATAGCAAAAGAAACAGCCTTTCCTATTATTCCAGGAATGGAGATTTCAAGTTCAAACGGGCACATATTGGCGCTAAACGTTGTAGAGCTGATTCCTAAAAGGCTCAGTGCAGATGAAACTGTAGATAAGATTCATGAGGCTGGTGGCATAGCGGTGGCATGTCATCCAGTAACTTTTTTTAAAGAAAGCTTAGGAAAGAATACAAACTCAAAGTTTGATGCGGTAGAAGTGATAAACGCCTCGGCGTTTCCCTTTAACTACTCCGTAAGGAATGGTCGAAAAATGGCTTCTCGTCTTGGAATTGCCCAAGTTGCTGGCAGCGACGCACATTATGGTCCTGAAATAGGTTGTGCCTACACTCTTGTAGATGCAGAATTGGAAGTTGACGAAATAATCAAAGCTATAAGTAAAGGTTTATGTCAGCCCTTTGGCAGAGCCATACCTCTGCCAACAAGGTTGAAAAGAGAAATTTTAAGCCTTAAAAGAAGATTTTAGCTTCCTTCCCTTAATGTTTCTTCTCGACTTTTTCGGCTTGTCAGTTTTACAAAAAAAAGACCGTTTAAAGAAAAAGTTGCTATAACGACGGTTCTAATTGGTACAAACCTAGCTTTATGTCTAAGGGTTTTTCTGGTTCTGCATAAGCTTCCAGGTTGAAGAGTTGCGGTGCAATTGTTCCGAATCCACTTAGGATATGCGGAGAATTTACGCCTGTCATGACAAGCGTGACTTTCAATTTGCCATCCTGTTGTGGGTTAACTCTTGCACCCCATATGACTAGTGCATTGTTATCCATCATCTCTGTGACGATCTCACCCACACGGTTTGCCTCCTCAATGGTCATCTGGTTGTCGCCTGTAACATGAATTAAGGCTCCTGTTGCCCCAGCATAATCCACATTCAACAACGGGCTTCTTAGCGCATTTCGCACGGCTTCCTCTGCTCTGTTGGGCGCGTCTGACTCGCCTACTCCTACAACGGCTACTCCGCCTCTCTTAACAATGGTTTTGAAGTCTGCGAAATCGAGGTTAATGAGGCTTGGGGCTGAAATTGTTTCAACTATGCCTTTTATCATGTTTGCCAAAACTTGGTCTGCCACTCTAAAAGCCTCGTTTATTGGCAATTGTGGCACGAGTTGCATAAGCTTGTTGTTGTCTATTACTACAACCGTGTCGCATTGTCTTCGCATTTCAGTCAAAGCGTTAGCAGCATATTCTATTCGACCTTTTTCGATGCGGAAAGGCGTAGTTACAACGCCCACTGTTATAGCTCCATTTCGCCTCGCGATTTCTGCAATAACTGGTGCTGCTCCTGTTCCTGTTCCACCACCTAAACCAGCCGTTATGAAGGCTATATCTACATTAGAAAGTAAATCTTCAACGCGCTTTTTGGACTCCTCAATTGCGGCTCTGCCAAGCTTTGGATCACCGCCAACCCCAAGTCCCTTGGTGAGTTTTTCGCCTACTAGGATTTTTCTATGAGCCCTTGAAGCACTCAAATGTAATGCGTCCGTGTTTACTGCTACGCATTCTGCGCCGGTTATGCCCATTTCTATTAGCCTAGTTACCGTGTTGTTTCCTGCTCCTCCAACGCCAATAACAGCTATGTGGCAAGTGCCGGGCGGCAGAATCCCTTCGGCTTCTGTGTCATGCCATGTATACTTGAGCACGTGCTCTGCAGGGCTCATTTTAGTCAACCCATTTCCTCCGAACAACTTCATCGTTTATCAAATCACGGATAGCCACACGAATTGCTTCAGCCCTATTTGGATAAAACCTCTCAGTCACAAGTTGGTCTAACATCTTGATATATGGTTCAGGCAGATAGAGTGTGATTAACTTCATTAAATTTCTCCCTCCATGCAAGCTACAGAATTGTGCGGAAGAGTTATACTCCTATATAACATGCTTTAAATATGCTTTAAACATGCTAGTTACAGCCTTTATAAACCTTATCAACCGCTATGTCATATTTCTGTAAATCCTAGCTGCCAGCAACCCTTACGTTTTTATTGCTCGTTAAAGCATTTAATGAATCGCGATGGAGAAGTATGCGGGTTTTCGTTAAGAGTTTCGGTTGTTCCACAAACTTGGCTGACGGAGAGGTTTTAGTCGGGTGCTTAGCGGAAGCTGGGTATAGACTAGTGGATTCTGTTGCTTCGGCGGACGTAATTATTTACAATACTTGCGCCGTTAAGGGGCCAACGGAAAATCGTGTGATCGAAATTTTAAAGAGGGTTCCCGCAAACAAAAAGGTGATTGTTGCTGGATGCTTGCCCCTAATCAATTTCGAAAGATTATGCAGGGAAGTCCGCTTTGACGGAATTGTGGGTCCAGCAGCTGGAGATGGAATTGTTGAGGTAGCTGAACGTGTTTTGAATGGCGAGAGAGTTGTCGCCCTAGAAGGAGCTGTAAATGCTAAGCCTAGCTTGAATCTGCCTCGGCTGCGGTTGAACCCTATGATAGGCATTGTTCCCGTGAACTATGGCTGTTTAGGGTCATGCGCCTACTGTTGTGTGGTCTTTGCCAGGGGATGTCTAAGAAGCTATGAAGTTCAGGAAATTGTTGAGAGAGTGAAAAAAGACTTGGCTATGGGAGCGCGGGAGTTTTGGATTACTTCGCAAGACACTGCGTGTTATGGACGAGACATAGGCACAAATCTTGCAGAACTGCTCCACGCCATATGCGATGTTGAAGGAGACTTTAGAGTCCGCGTAGGCATGATGACCCCAAACACGGTAATGGATATCCTAGACGATCTGGTTCAAGCCTTCAAAAGCGAAAAAATCTTCAAGTTCATTCACTTGCCAGTGCAAAGTGGCGATGACCAAATTCTGGAGCGCATGCAAAGATTCTATTCCGTGAAGGATTTTAAAAGAATTGTAAATGCTTTTAGGGCTAGTTTTTCAGAGATGACCTTAGCCACGGATGTTATTTGTGGTTTTCCAAGCGAGGACGAAAATGCTTTTGAAAAGACTTTGCAGTTGATTGAAGATGTTAAGCCAGACATTGTGAATGTTTCGAAGTTTTTTGCAAGGCCGAGAACTATAGCGGCTGAAATGCATGGGGATGCTGTTTCTTTCCAAGAAATTAAGCGCAGAAGTGGCCTTGCAGCCGAGCTGGCTAGGAAGGTGGCTTTTGAAAGAAATCAGCGTTGGGCCGGCTGGACTGGAGAAATTTTTATCGACGAGGTTGGCAAGATTCCTGGCTCTTGGGTTGGGCGCAACTTCTTGTACAAGCTCATTGTTGTAAAAAGTGACGAGAACTTGCTTGGCAAGGCTTTTCATGTGAAAGTTGTTAGGGCTCTTTCAACTTACTTGGAAGGCGAAATCGTTGAATAAATTATTTATTTGGATACCGTGTTATGTTGTTGTTAGGAGATGAAGCGTTTGAGTGAAGAGAATGTTGTTGAAGTTGGGCGTATAACCCATTTCTTCTCAAAAATCAGCGTCGCCGTTATTGAGCTTACAGCACCTTTAGCTGTCGGCGACACAATAGCCATTAAAGGACCAACCACAGACTTTGAACAACTTGTCGAATCCATGCAGATTGAACATGAGAATGTTCAGAGAGCCGAGGCTGAACAAAGCATAGGCCTAAAGGTTACACAACGAGTAAGAGAAACAGACATAGTATACAAAAAACTATAGCAACCTCCCTTTTTCCGTTCTTTTATCTAACTGGCTCCTCCCAATCCGTTTTCATATTCCAGCTTCCCTTAAGGCTTCCTTTAACGTTTCTTCGCTTGGGCACACTCCAATTATTCGAATATCCTTGTCAATTACAATTGCCGGGCTTGACTTTATCCCATATCCTTCAAGTTTTTTGCAAACTCCACGATAAATTTCCACTTCAATCTTGTCTTCATACTCTTCTTTGACCTTGCCTATTAGCTTTAGTAGTAGTCTTCCGCCAGAACAAGGCGGTTCTGAAGTAAAAACCTCTATTCTTATTGACATATTAAACCCCCATCTCCATGAGAGCGGCTTCAATTGTCTTCATGCTTGGGCAAACGCCCATGATTTTTATCTTTCCCTCGTTGAAAACCATGGCGGGCACTACAGTCAAGCCATATTTTTTGAATTCTTCACATGGTCCTACATGTTTTACCACTTCAACTCTGTTGCCATATCTCTCCTTAAGCAAGTCAGCGATTTCCAGCAGCTTTAAACATCCGGCACATGGAGGTTCAGCTGTAAAAACCTCAATCTTAACAACCAAATTCGCTTCCTCCCCTAAACTATTTGCTCCATTATCCGATCTGAAAGAACGTCAACCAGTTCAGGAGTAACAGCATCAACTACCTCAAATATTCTTGGGTCTGTGACTGAATATAGCCGTCTGTTTCCTTCTTTCCTGTCCTTCACAAGTCCGCAGTCCTTGAGGATTTTTAGGTGGCGTGAAACCAATGGCTGAATCAAACTAACGTGTGGAATTATCTCGCATACGCATTTTTCTCCTTCACGTAGAAATTCAATTATTTCAAGCCTCGCTGGGTTAGAAAGGGCGTTGAAAATTTTCGCCTTCAACCTGTTCTGGTTGTTTCTTTTTTGGTACATGTTTCAAGCTAAAGTAAATAACAATATTTAAATATTGCTATAGTCTTTCTCAATTGTTACGCTGGTGAGGAGCATGAAAGAAGTAAAGGTTGAGGTCATGGGACCTGAACCGGCTTGTGTGCGATGTCAAGCAGCCAAAAAAGTTGTAGAAAAAGCGGCTGAAAAACTTAAACAGGTAGGAATAGCCGTGAAAATAGAAAAGGTCAACATAATTTCAAAAGAAATTGTGAGCAAGTATGGACTTTTGGTTTCTCCCGCCATAGCCATCAACGGTATTGTCAAAGTTATGGGAAGAGTGCCCAGCGAGGAAGAAATTACAAGGCTAATAAAAGAAGCGGCGGAGTAAGGTTTAGAAAATGAGTGAAAAAATACTTAGAAAAGCTCGAACAGCCCTCTTGTTGCTTTTTGTTTTCGCAGTTGTAGGCTACCTAATTTATACTCGGATTATGGCTTATTCACTAGCTCCAACCCTTGAGCCCAAAGACTTCTCAAAATATGCCTGGTACGAAGTTCCGTTTCAATTTCTCTGGGATTACTTCTCTCACGGATGGATATGCTTACTTTTCGCCTTCGTAACTGCAGGCCTAGTTTATGAATTCATACCAAAGCAGATAATAACAAAATACATGAGCAGCAGCAAAGTTGCAGGCTACGCCATCGGCGCTGGACTCGCACCTTTCTTCACTGTTTGCTCTTGTACCATGGTTCCTCTCTTTGCTGGGATTTTGTACACGGGTTCAGGAATAGGTCCCGCGATCACTTTTCTTCTCATGGCTCCAGCCGCGAACATACTTACGATACTCATAACTGGAGAGTTTATCTCGTGGGAAATAGCCTTAGTGCGGATAATTGTATCCTTAGCAACCGCGGTGCTTGCCGGTGTCGTAATCTCTAAAACTTCATGGGGAAAAACCATAGAGAAGGAACATCAAACAAGCAAAAATGCTACAGTGGCACAGCAAAGAGTTGAGCTTGTTAAGGTTCCGCTTGATGAAAGATTGATTTCGGCTTTAAAGTTTGGTGGGTTTTTGGCTAAGCAGATATTTCCATATTTTATCTTGGGGCTTATCGTAGTAAGTTATGTTGAGGCTTTCCTCCCTCAAGAGTTAGTCGGAGGCTACCTAACAGGGGTGACCGGTGTGCTGCTGGCTTCGATTGTCGGCGGTCCACTTTATACACCAACGCTTGTAGAGATTGTTTTGGGGAGGAGCCTGCTTCAGTTAGGTATGTCAAAGGCAGCATTGCTTTCTTGGCTGATGGGTCAGCCTTACGATATACCAAACATGGTGGCTGTTTCAAGAATAGTGCGCTGGAAAGTCGTATTAACTTATGCCCTCATAGCATGGGCGTGTAGCGTAGGTTTCGGGCTGCTCTACGGAATAGTAACAAGTTCTTTATAATAACCGTTAAGAGATTAATATCAAACTAGAAACATAGCGGGAAGTCTTATGGGTTGGAATATAACGGATTCCGAAGAACTCGAAGACGCCCTTTTTAAGCTGAAGTTGAAGCTCGCGCAGAAAATTGGAGCACGCCACGGCATAACTGTGGTTGACATGGGCTGCGGGCAAGGCGGGTTTACGGCTTCTCTGGCAAAAACTGTAGGGAAAAAGGGGAAAGTGTTGGCTGTTGATATTTCTGATGAATATTTTGCGGAATTTATGGATCGCCTAAATAAACACGGTGTTGAGGACGTGGTCACCTTTATTCAAGCGGACGCTGTTAATCTCAAAAATTTTTTACCTAACGAGTTTGCTGATGTGGTTGCAAGTTACCGCCTTCTTGAAGAATTGAAACAGCCCCAAGCTATGGCTGGAATTGTCAAAGAGATGGCTCGAATAGTTAAAAAAGGTGGAAAGATTGGCATCATAGAATTGTGCACTGAGCCGAAGAATGAAGCTGAAGAGGCATACATTAGGCTTCATAGAGAAAGCGGAGACTCCTTCTTTGAACCGCCTGAAATCATTGAAGCCATGAAAGCAGCCAAACTTGCAGATATTCGTGTGGAAAAGGTTGAAACCAATATTTGGTTTTCACCAGACCTTGCAAAACAAGACTTAAGCCATGCACAGGTATGGTTTGATGCAGATGTGGAGAAAAGCCTAGGCAAGCTAATAGATGAATATGGTATGAAATATCCAGCATTTCTTACATTTTCAGGTGTTAAATAATTGGCATCAATTCATTTTATGAATCTGAGCATGTAGTCGTTCACTGTTTGTAGAAAAGATTCTTCTAAGTTTATGCCATAATGTTCAGCCAAAATAAAGATTATGTAAAGCAGGTCTGAAAGCTCTGTGGCTAACATCTCTTTCGTTTTGGGTTTTTCAGGCGGCTTAAAGCCTTCCAATCCTTTGACTACAGCAGCTACTTCGCCAGCCTCTTCAAGTAAATCAGTAACCATGACAAAAGGGGTCCAGCCTTGTCCTCTCGCTGAGTCTAGCTTCTCGTTAATCTTCCTAAAGTTTTTCCAACAAAGATGCTGAGCATCCCGCAAAGTTAAAGACAAACCATTTCACCTGGATATTAAGATTCTTTATTGGTGTTTCTTAAACTTTAGCAAAAATGCTGTCAAATATATAGGTTTATATTATTTTCCAAGCTATGTCTTTAGAGATTAAGTGACCATGACATTTGGTTAATTCAGCGAGCTGTTTTTCATCAAGCTTGTCCGTATTATAGAGGCACAGCGCACATATGTTAGGAGGGAGGTGTCTACCAAGTGCCACCTCATATCGAAGTAACTCCCTGCCATCTGCATAATCAAGGAACACTTCCATTTCAGCGGCAACTCGCACTCCTTTGAATCCAGCTTTTTGCTTCTCTTTAGCAAATGCCAGCCAATTATTTATGATTGTTTTCGCTTGTGCTTTACCTTTTTTCAGATACCATTCGTCGGCGGACATTATTACAAACGCTCCATTGCGGAAGTAGTCAGCGCTTATTCCATATCTCTGAATTTCTCGATTTTCCAAATCTAGTTTATTTTCTGACACAAGATACACCACCGCTTCGTTTTGTGGCAACCCTGCCTTCAGAAACGAGAAGGTTATTTCACGCTTGACATCTTCCGTATTGTATATGAGAAAAGCGTGATCTCCAAAGACGAGACGTCGAACGTATCTAGTTGGCTCTTGTTGGAGATCGCGTCCGCCTCTAGAAATTATGAATTGAATGTCCCAAATTAATTCGCCTGCCAACTGCCCCCCTGTCTGTCAAGCGATACTTACTCGTTGAAGACTCACGTTCAACAAGTCCCTTCAGTGCCCTCATATGAAAACCAAGTTTCCCATGATTACCAATGTCAATGGAGTCTAGTAGCTCATTGAACGAGAGAACTTCATTCTCTCGCAAACTTTCTATGATGCGCCTTCTAACAGGATGGGCAAGCGCTCTAAGAATCTCGTCATCCCAATTCTTCAAAGCTCTGCTCAACCTTCGGATTTTAAAAAAGTTGATTCCGATTATTATTGGTTTGGTGAAGCGCAGTTCACCTAATCATAAAAAACCTATTGGAATTACTAGAATTGCCCGTAGTTTCACCACAACTTTTCCTTTCACTGCAGAACTGTAGCTTTGTTTCTGTGAGTATGAGAGGGTTACGTACAAAACCTTACCAAAACTGGTCAGTAACCTTGCTGTTTGGAATGTCGAATGCATTTGTCACGAACTTACAGCCTTGCAGTAATATCACTGATTCTCCTTCTTCTATTGTTACTTACTGGTTATTCTGTCCTCACATCAAACTACAATTTTAAAGGGTCGACAAAAGATATGTCACATCCTGCTTTAGAGGCAAGCTATCTAATCTGGACTGACGGTTCAACAATTTACGCCAAAAACAGCTTAACTGGTATGGTCTCCTACAGCGGAAGCGATGCAGCGACCGTGATAAACAACGCTATTACTGCTACTTATGATAATGGTGGCGGCTTAGTTTTCATCAAATCAGGGAACTACAGCATAGGCTCAAGCATTGTTCTAACAAGCTATGTAACACTCGCAGGCGAAGGATGGGGTGAACAAAAAGCTCCTACAGTTCTGAGATTGGCGGACAGCGTGAATGATGATGTTATTAAAACTCTGCAACAGAAAAACTACCATATAACCATAAGAAATCTACAAATCGATGGGAATCAAGGTCATCAAATTGCTGGCTCCGGCATTCATATTTGCGGAACAGACCGACCTGTAATTGAATATGTTATGGTTAAGTGGTGTTATTACAGAGGCATATTCATCGAAGGTGCTTTGGGAGGACATACTACTATTGCTCCAGTAATAAAAAATGTGTATGTTTGGAGTTGTGGAAAAGAAGGGCTTTTTGTTGCAGCAACGGACTCTCTTATACAGAATGTTGACGTAGGACACGACTATACGCTGGATGATACAGAACCAGCTCTCTATTTGTATTGGGCACATAAAAGTCTAGTTGCAAATAGTTTCTTTTGGGGTTCAAAAAATGGAATTCTAATTGACCAAACTAACAGCGTGCTCGTGACTGGTTGCAGAGTGGATTATAATAGGTATGATGGAATCGTTTTGCGCTGTTCTAGCAATAATGTTATTGATGGTAATGAAATTGTCCATAACAGTCAGCGGAGTGCAGGCTACGCTGATGGCGTATATTTGGTTGGTTCAGAAACTATTCCTTGTAATAATAACACCATAAGCAACAACTTTATCGGTGAGGATAGCGACTGCCAGCAATATCATCGTTACGCCATAAACGAGGAAGGACCATACTGCGATAATAATTGTATCGTTGGAAATAATGTTCACTGTTGCTGTGAGGAGAGGATAAAGTGGAATGGAGCAAACACTATTGTATGCAATAATGTGGGATATGTTACTGAAAACAGTGGAACAGCCACTGGCACGTCGCCGATTTATGTGGCTCATGGGCTTTCTAGAAGTCCTACGTGTGTAGCGTTGGGCGTTAATGGTGTAATTCCTTATCAGACAAGTTGGAGTAATTACAATAGCACGCATATTGCGATTTATCATAATGCTGGGGAAGGCATAGCTATAACAGTAACGTGGTATGCTGAATACAAACCTTAAGATAGTCAATATAGGTGCGGAATTGGTTCTGTGTGTGTGCAACGGTTTCTAGCCCCTCTATTTGGAGCCAAATATGGTCTTGGGAAGGTTTGGAATCTCTATTGCGGATTTGAGGGATGATTAATATCGTATGCTTTGATGATATGTTAAATAGAAGCAATTGCTGCCACAGCTATAATAATTAGGGCTATCCCTGAAAATATGAAAAGTGCAGCTAATGTCATGACAATAATTGATAGAGGTTTCATTTCAAAAAGCATGTTTGAACTCTCGAACATTAGTAATATGCCAAGTATTACAAGAACTAGTGCGGTGAGCGGCATCTTCCAAGAAAGGTCTCCTCTAGCCAATTAGTCAGCTCCCTTTGCATACATTTTTATTTGAACGGTTTTTATTGGAATAAACAACGTTGAATCGTGAAAGGAAATGAACAAAAGACGAAATAATCCTTGTGAATTTGGAATTCAGCTTTGAAGTGTCAGTCTTAACTTTGAAAATAGCGCGCGCTAAAATGGTCTTACGTCGGAAAATGCGAAATACCGCTTTAGTAGGGCGTTATGCTGCTGTTTTTTTGGATTAAGCGAATTTTCTCCTAATGGCATCTAACATGCTAGCCTTGTTAGCCTCCATCTGAAGAAGTTGCTTTGCTGTTTCGTCTCTGATTAATTCACTTTCTTTTTTAATTACGTAGCTATGTTCTTTAACCATCTTGTTTGTATCATCTACTACCCTTTCAATCCAATCGAGCTTTTCCTCAAAATAATCTGCAGTACTTAACAGTCTTATCTTATTGTCAATCAAGCAAATCTTCCTGTCCCACAAGTCCTTACTAGACCTCCATTTCTGTTCAAAAGTCTCCCGCCAATTTTCGTCAGGAACAGAATCTAACGGTAGTTCAACAACGTAAACGCCAGAAAAATTCGAATGCTCGTTTATGTTGATTTTGCTCACGTCAAAAGGTTTCAGAAATTTGATGGTTCTAATCAATCTGATACATCCTTCTACAAATCGAATAAGATACTATTCCTTTTTTTCTGGTAAAAATTTTATCCATGCCAAATACCGAAAAACATACATCATTGGCAAAAAGCTCAAGTGTGTCAGACTAGGGGATAAAGGCATAAAGCTATCATTTTCAAGGTTCACTGTTCGTGCAATTTTCAATAAATTAGACTAATGTGTTTAGCCAGCACGCGCTTTAGAGTCCCTAAAGGGTATATTTTTCCGTGAATGGTTGTGAATGGAAAAAGGTTCCTCAGATGCCATTTTCTTGCCTAAAATACAGTCGCTTATAGTCTTAGCGTAGGGTATTTTTACTGCCTGTTGTAACTAATGGATAAGGTAATACGAGGAGAATCTCTCATGTCTTCTAAGCTGATAAGAGAGTACTATGTGAAGGATTCTGTGAGAGAATGGAAAAGACTGGTCAGAGATCCGTTTCATAGACTGGAATTCGATACAACTATGCTTTTTCTTAAAAAATACCTTCCGAAAAAAGGGTTGATTTTGGATGCTGGTGGTGGACCTGGAAGGTACACAATAGAACTTGCAAGACTAGGGTATGATGTTGTCTTGCTCGATCTCACAGCAGAAATGCTACAAATAGCAAAAAGAAAAATCAAGAAGGAGAAAGTTCAAGATAAAGTGAAGCAGATCGTGGAAGGTTCATTAGAGGATCTTTCTATGTTTGAAAACAACACTTTCGATTCGGTTCTTTGTCTTGGAGGAGCGCTTTGCCACTTAGTGAGTAAAAAACGGAGGAAAAAAGCAGTTAGCGAGCTGATTAGGGTAGCCAAGGATGATGCTCCAATTTTTGTTTCTGTAATTGGAAGATTTGCTGTTTGCATTAATGCGATCGTCTATTTATGGCCAGAAATGCTTGAAGCACCTGACGTTTTCAGAAAATATACCACCGCCGGAGATTATTTAGGAGGATGGGGATTCGCTCCTGCTCACTTCTATTCTCTTGAGGAATTGAAAAAAGAATTTGAACACACGACAACAACCCTGCAAATGGTGGGATTAGAAGGCATATTTTCAGCTCATCAAAGGCGATATAATCAAGTTTATAGACAGAAGAAGTACAACGAAATTTTGTGGGAGACTCATTTGAGAACTTGCACAGATCCATGTGTGGTTGGAACTAGCCAGCATTTTATGATTATTTGCAGAAAATAGAATGGAAACAGCCGAACTTGTAGTACAAAATCAAAATAAAAGCATTCAAACCACTCAAGTCTACATTCGCATTGATCGGGCCATATTCCAAAACACAGTCAATGACAAGTACCATACCAAAGTTGCAGAAACAAAGAAGAAATCTGCCCAGCTGCTAGAGGCGGGGTTTGAATACGTGCTCCAAAAAGAAGACTTGGACTACTTCGAAAAATGCAAATACCCAGAAAATATGATGGATTTTATGAAAGTCTATGGGATTATCTCGCATCCATTGTACTTCATGAAATCAAAATCTTTTATGCTTATTCTTCTATTTTCCATAAGCTTTCTGATTCTCGGGAACTCTTTGGCTACTGCGTCTACAAGATTTCGCACAGTGTCGCAAACTAGACTATAGTCTTCTGCGCTCCACCGTTTTGTGATGTTGGCATAGAGGCACCGGCCGCCGCAAATGTGAAAAATATTGCATTTTGTGCATGATTCGCCGACGAAAACTTTCTTCAACTTTAGTGGGTCTGCGTTGCTGATGTGTCCTAAATAGTAGTCTTTCATTCCCCACATCGACGGACATGGAACAATGTACCCATCTGTCTGTATGGCATAGTTTATCCATCCTCCTCCACAACGCAAAAGACTCTTCTTTTCGCCAGACAGAAGCGACTGAGCGATTCCAAGGAATGGATAAAGCCGCAGAACAACTCCTTTCTTCTTCATGTAATCAACCCAAAACTTAACTAGTTTCTGTATTCCAGGGTTGTAGCTTTCTTTGCTCCATCTTTTGAAGTTTCTCCTTGCAAAATCGTTTCCCCAGAAACCAGCATTCAGCTGCCAATGCACCGAAGAAAACGAAAATTCGCTGTTGTTTAGAAGCCATGTAACCTGCTTGTAAATGTTTGTCTGCTCCATAACCGTCATTCTGGCAATCAATTCGCCCTTAAAGCCGTTCTGCCTAATCAACTTCAGATTGTTGACAACCTTTCTGAAGGTGCCTTTCCCTCTGTAAAAATCGGTCAAGGCTTCG
>Ga0315280_10002764_pt1 | contig 27997 bp, 17 predicted proteins | sample YL17G06_40_MG_FD_203697 | JGI IMG/M metagenome (GOLD analysis project Ga0315280, IMG submission 203697) | Sediment microbial communities from Yellowstone Lake, YNP, Wyoming, USA - YL17G06_40 | ecosystem: Environmental > Aquatic > Freshwater > Lake > Sediment | place: USA: Wyoming | collected... | reverse complement strand
ACCGAAGTGCCGTATGGATTCACGTAGATGACCGGTATGCCTTCCCATCTGGCTTTGTATTCGATTTGTCGTTGCAGTTCGTAGTAACTCCAACTATTCATGGTTCCGCGATAGCCTCTGCCCTGCCAGTTCCCTCGCCGGTAGAGCTTTCTGATTCCCGTGAGCTTCTCCATGACGATGCCGAACTCCTTCCGTTTCGCATCTAGGACGATCTGCTTTGAGGCGTGGTGGAGAATCTGCTTCACCTTCTCGTGTTGTTTACGGCCGTACTTTTCAGTGACCCTTTGGCGTATGCGCAGATCGTTTCGCCGCATATGGGAGCGAATCTCGCGGTACGTCGCTTTAACTTCCGTCGCCTTAGCAAAATCAACATTTCTTGTTATCTGTCCATCTGAGTGTGCAGTCGTCACATTGTCAAGATTTCGGTCAATTGCAATTAGGCCGCGAGGTTGAATTGGTTCAACCTCCTTCGCGTAGGAAATGCTCAACTGTTGATCCGTCAGTGTGACGGAGCGGATTTGGATGTTCGGTTCAGAGAGAACGTGTAGCACATGCGCGTTCAACTGGATGGATAACGGATGCTTAGGCTTGAATGGCAGCGAGAGCGCCTTTTCTATCGTCTTAATCTTGAAACCATAACAGGTTGTCAACTGCAACCGCCGTGCATAAGGTTCCTTTGTTTCCGTATTCTTTCTCCTAGCTTTACGATGGTTCCGCAGGATCCCAGTGGCTTTGCTGATCGCGCAGAGTTTGTAGTAACTCATAATGTCGTAGGTTGCAAGTTGACTGTAAGCTTTCGTGGAGAGTGATTTGAGGCTGGTCACATTTTCAGCAAGCCCAATCCGTACGCAGTCGTTAAGCATCTGGCGGAACTGCTCAAGCATCTGAAGAATCTCTGGCCTAGGCACGTAGTGCTGCTGAACAGCCTTGACCGCCAGCATACAATATGCTCTGCCTTCAGCTTCTTTTAGGTACGACAGGCGGATGAAAGTAAGAGCCGCGAACGCGAATCGATGAGCCGACAAGTTAACAGAACTGCTTGGACCAAAGCTCTTGAGTTGTCTTATTCTACTCAAATCTCACTTTATGATGCAATTTACCTTGGTCTTGCTCAAGTACTGAAGTCGCCGCTGGTAACCGCTGATGCGAAGCTGATTGAGTCGATGCCCTCACCTGACAAGACTAATGTCATCTACCTCGCAGAATTAGTGGTGGATTGAATCCAAACCATCCCACGCTGAGAGCCCTACGGTACCTGCGTGATTTTTCTGATTGGCTCCGAGAACCGCGATTATCTGGGTTCCTTTTCCGTTCGAGTGCTTTAGGAATGAAGCGCGGAGTGTCCTGTTGCTTGTTTGGGAAAGAAAAAGGGGAAGGGAGTTTCTACGCTTTAGGCGCCTATCGGCGTCTGCGGCGTAGTAGATATAGTGACGCTGCTAATGCTGAGAATGCTACGACTGCTAGACCTGAGAATTCTGGGATGGGTATGTTACTGCGTTCTAGTGGGCCGAAGTTCTGACCGACGGCTGTTTGGCCATCGCTCAGGTGCACGGGTGCAGTCAAAGTCTTCAAACCTTGGCCTGTAGGCGACCACATCCATATCGTGAAGTTGTAGTCACCTGGGTTCAGGAAGGTTTCGTATTGACCGTCCCATGTGTACGCCGTGTTCTTGAAGCCGTCTGCTCCGGCAATTGTTATTCCTGCGAAGGATAACGGTCGGAGTTCACCGCTCCAGGTGAAAGCGTCTATTCGGCCTGCTAGGTAGGCGCGTTGATCTAGTTCGAAGGTTACTGAGCTCTCACCGCCAAGGTGTGCGTTCGGAACCGTCCAGACACTGCGTTGCGCGTATGGTCCGAGGTGGTTGGCCGACAGCACGTCACCCACATATCCGTATAGGCCATTTGCATGGCCTGGGATGGTGTGGAATGACTCACCTTGCAGGAGGCCTTGTACTGGTGGGTAGAAGTTGTTCAAGCCCGCATTGTACCACCACACTGAGTCAGCTTCGATGGTCCAGCTGCCCTGGTAGTTCGGATAGCCATCAATACCGTACGGATAATCGGATCCATCAAGTGTTGCTGGGCTACCGTCAGGACCGTTGTATCCTGCAGAAAATCCTTTCTTGGCTGGGTCGTAGTAGGCGTCCATTATGCCTGCAAGGTTCACTTGCAAGTCGGTGGTTCCGGCTGGGACATAGTTGAGGACCAAGTTACGGAAGTCGGGGGATCCTCTGGCGTACGCCGAAGCGTAGCAGTTCAATCCAGTTCCGGCTATGCTCTGCCCTGCTACGAACGCACCTGCAATGTCCGGATAGAATGTGCAGAGTTGGGATGGGTTGAAGTTGTTACTGACTGATCGGACTCCCCCGCCGAACTCGTCGAGCGGGCTTGTCTGCCATGCGGCTACGAGTTGTCCTTTCTCGTTGAACAGGCGCATACGCATGCTCATGTTGGCGAATGTTGGGGTGAAGATGTTCTCAAGTTTGAACTTGAGGTTCAGTGTTATGTTTGCACCTTGAACTAGGTTCACTTTGATGTCTGCTGTGCTGTTGCCTTTCTGCGCGAATAGGGTGAAGGGTTTCTTCTGGACGTAGCCGTAGGTGTAGGCTGTTACACTGTATGTGTCAGTGTCGAACGAGGTTGGCAAGACGGGTTCACCGCCGCCTCCGTTCGCAACGACCTGTGAGAAGGCTCGGTTGAATACGTCGCCCAGGATTGGGTATTCCCAAACGTCGTTGCCTTCAAAGTAGTTCGTGCATACACCGGCTCCTCCAGGCGGCGGGCCTGGGAACGCTGGTCCATACCAGTTGTCGGTGCATTGAATATCGTTGGCCTGTGTGGCTGTCGGATCGTAGATGTAGTGGGGCGGTGTACCCGTTGCTACGAGGCCTTGGTTGATGAAGCCGTCAAAGTCTACCACATTGCCCTTAGAGTCAGTGAACCATACGTAGATCTCCTCACCTGGGAAGATCCAAGGTCTTTCGACTCTGGGTCGCTCCCAGTCGGTTGAGAAGACGGTTACGTTGAAGTGCGCACCCTTCCACATGTGGTCGCTCACAGACGCTGGGCTGTTGCTCAGCGCTATGGTGACCCTTTCGAAGGTTTGCTGCACGTAACCCTTCACGTATGTTCTGAGCTCGTACGTGCCTGCGGGTAGACCATAGTCTTCGTATGGTGGTCCCTGCCAGCCGAACGTACTTACTCTATGCGAACCTGCAGACCCGATACTTGTTCCGTCTGGACCAAAGATGGGTGCAGTGGGCGTGAATCCGTGTAGCCCGAATCCTGTTATGTCGAGTGTTGCGGCTCCGACTCCTGCTTCAACAACGGTCATGTTCCAGCCACGAAGGACTGGTGCGCTTAGGTCGGAACTTACGTCCCAAACCTCAACGAACACCCATCTTGTAGTCGGAACTCCGTTCTCGATCAGTGAGCCTGGGATGTCGTGGAAGTGAATGGTCTTCGTGATGAAGCTGCTCTTGAGTAGGTCTAGTGGAACTGAGACATCGCCTGACCACGCGTCTTTGGCGACGTCGAAGAAGTAGTCTTGGAATGTTCTGCCATCTAGCGTAGTTTGGACATATCCGTTGACGTAGGCTCGGACGTAGTATCTGCCAGGGGTGATACCGTTGATGTAGGTTACGAGGGCCTGAGGTACGTGACCATCAAGGTCCTTCGGGGCACCGTAGATTGCGGCACCACCGATCTTGTAACCGAACTGGTAGATGAAGCTGCCAGAACCTCCACCATTGGTGAACATTCCGGCTGGATCGACCCACCAGAACTGTGCTGGACCTACACCGTCGTGTCTGCGGCACACATCAGATGTGGTACCGTCAAAGTTCACTTGGACCGTACCGCATGCTGCGGGTCCGTTGTTGTTGGCATTCACATTATTGTAGTATGCTGGTCCGAACTCCCAGTCGAAGGCCACGCGTTGTGGAAATGCACCGTTCCCGGTCTGTGGGTTGGAAGCCTCGTCTTGGGACCAGCCGTATGACATTCGAGAGCCATCGCTCAAGCCCGCGACGTCAAATCGGCCGTCACCATACTGGATAGGCGCATTGGTTCCGGTGCCATATCCTCCATTTCCTGTTATTGGATTAGCGATACCGAACCGGTCCCATGGGGATGATGCGACCATGTGGCTTGGGTTTGTGTAGTCGTTGGAGTCCCAGAGCTCAATTCGGATTGGCGCGACGCGCGTCCAAGCTTCTTCGCCGAAGTTGTGCTTCGAGAAGACTTGGCCGTGGATCACGACGCCCGGATTGAGTAGGCCGTCGAAGTGGAAGGATTGGCCTGCAAGAATCTGCACGTTCTCCGCGATGACCTGCTCGGGGAACCCGGCAGCCTCCGCGTAGATCGTGTAGACTCCCGGGGCGACTCCTTCAATTTCGAAGTGGCCATGGGCGGTTGCGTTGAAGTATCCGCGTGCTTCAACATTACGTTTTGTTGATTGTCCAGTATATGGATCAGTTGCAATTCCTACTGCTCTCACTCTGCCTGCTAGGTTGAGTGGTGTGCCGTAGAGGGTTGTGTTGGTCCCTGCGTATCTCAGAACACCATCGATGATGGCTGGGTCAATCTCACCCTTAACGAGCAAGACTGGCCAGTTCTGAACTGGAACCTCTCGATCAACGGCCAATGATCCGGGGTCGGCACCGACTGGGATACCTAATCCCGCCGGGGCTCCCGCGGCATCGTAGAAGCTTGGTGGATACGAGAGATAGTTGCGGCCACTGCAAAGTCCGCCGCCACTGTCTGTGCAGGCTCTCATTATGTACTTGAAGAAGTACCTGCCAGCAATCGTTGGTGCAGTAACACCATTGACCCTGACATAGAACCACTCCGCGTAGCCTCTTGCAGCAGTGAACGCCATGATACCTCGTCTTGGACCGCGACCTACACCACGGTCAACGGTTGGGTTTGGACTGTTAATGCTCGTGGAAGAGACAGCAGTACCCCAGCCGTCTTCTCCACGGATCTGGACAACTGTCCAGCCGGGTCCGAATGGGTCATTCCAAGCTGCCTTGCTCACTCTGATGAAATTGTAGTCATCTGTGACCGTCGTTGTTACCTGAGTTCGAACGACCGTTCCGAATTCAGGTGGAATGTAGATGTACCATCTTCTGAAGTACACATTACCCGCGAACCCGGCGGGCGGCGTGAAGTTCATCGCGAAGATCAGGTCACCCTTGTTCGCGTGGTCGTCGGTTGATGTTAGAATTGCGCCGAATGGAGCGTAGGCGTTGCCCTCAAGCTGATACCAACTTGAGGAGGGTGCTCCCGCTGGATTTCCACCTGGATAGGGGGACTGGTAACCCGGAGCTGGAAAGGCGCTCGAAGGAGCACCACCCCAAGCAGCGGAACCGCCTCCAGGGAACACATATCCTACGACACCTGGAACGTGGGGATCAAAGTCTTGGGTTCTCCACCGTGAGACACCGGTAAGTTGTCCAACCGTGAAGTGAGCTGAGGCTGGAGGAACAGCAATTGCAACAGTCGATAAAGCGAATATTAGAATTGTCAGCGTTGCAGCGATTTTCGTATTCATTTTCTTATTTCTCCCTAAATTTTTATGCACGCCAACTCTTGACGCGCACATAAACGCCCCTCCCCCAAGATGATATATAAGGGGACGTCTCGACAACCGATAGGTGCCAAATCAACCGAATTTCAGGCGAACGCTCGACAACCTGACAGAGATATTGCAAGCGTCTTCGCACCGGCGCATACGAAATCAACCATCTACATCTAGCTGCTTCATGGCCAAGTCCTAATGTGTAATATGCCATTCACATAACAACCTCGCAGCAGACACAGCTGAGAAAACGAAAGGCAACCACCAGTTTCCTCAAGTATTTTGCTGTAGACTTGCGTTTGCGCCGTGAAACCTGATCTTTGCGCGTATTTTATGTTCACGGCAACGGCGTACACCACACTCTGATCATGACTGCGGAGAGGATTCAGGATTTGAAGTTGATTTCTTGACTTAATATCCCTTCAACCAGATGGAATGCTAAGGACACTCCTGCCAGCTCCATCACCTTCGCAATTTCGCTTGGGTACAGGTAACCCTAATTTGGAACCGGACATTACTGGGGTCAGGCAGTCCCTATGCGCTTAGCATATTTCCTACTTGCCTTCCTCATCCTAGGTGTGCTTGCTCCTGGGATTGGAACTGTGCAAGCGCAAACAATGGAAACTCACAACATAGTCTTGTACGCTCACACGAATGCGGGTTCACTTGTTTTGAACACGCTCACGAACTGGAGCGGCACAAAGTCCGCAGACCCACGAAGCACGATAACCTTCACGCTCCAACCAGTTCTCGGTGAGGGCCTGAACATCACTGGGACCGTTTTCGTTACTCTCTACCTCTCAGCAAGCAATAGTATGACAGGTACTCTCCACTGGGATGTGTCCGAGCTCACAAGCACAGGAGAACAAGTGCCAGTCCCTGGCGCCACTGCGGATTATCCGGTTACGTTGGACACGAGGCCTTTGGCCTTCAATTACGGAGTGGGCATCATAAGGCATGAGTTCGCGCGCGGTTCCTCAATTCAACTCAAAGTCCATGTGGCTACGACATCACAAATCGTCCCAGCGCTCCTCTGGGACGATATACGGACACCAACCAACATCAAGATCCCGGCGATCAGTCCTCTTCGAGCGAGGATGTCGTTCCAAACCGCACAACCAAGCTACGGGAACATTACCAATGTGTTGATAGTGCAAGCCAGTACAACAACCGGTGACGCCGACTTGAACTTTTCGACAAACGTAACGGACCCATTCGGCGGAGACCACATACGGAACGCCTCAATTCTCCTGACCGCAAGCGACAGGATGATGCGAGTTCAACCCAAAGCAATCGGGCAAGCACCCTACATGGCAATCTATGCTTTCACTGCCAAGCTGTCCCAGGAATCTTGGACAATGACTTTGGAGTTACAGGACAGTTCTGGCGAGAAGTACTCATTCAATTATCAGCTGATCGTTACTCCTTTTTATGCTGTCAAGATCAGTGTAACCGATTCCAAGAACAGTCCTCTTCTAGACGCGGGACTTGACGTCCGATCTCTGCAAGCGGTGGACTGGACCGCCACTACAGACTCCACAGGATTGGCCACGATGCTCCTGCCCTCAAGCGAGCGTGTTGGAGCGTACAATCTCACCGTGACCTGGCACAATGTACAAGCGAAACCTCCAACACAATTCAGCGTTTCAGCAGACTCGACACTCATCATCAGAATGGAGATCTTCGATCCATCCATCAGGCTCTCCATCAACGGTTTCCCTGTCCCCAACGCACATGTTGAACTAATGCAGGGACAGAGGCCCGTTGCCGAACAAGACACCGGACTTTCCGGAATCGCCTCATTCGCACGCATACCACGTGGAAACTACACCCTGCGCGTACAATATCTCTTCAACCAAATCGAAACAGAGTTGAACGTGAACTCAAATGGCACTACCGAAATCGGGCTTCCGTTTCCGCATCGAAATGAATTCTTAATCCTAATCGTCGCGGCGGTTGCTGCGTCGGTGGCGACGTACGCCGCTAGAAGAAGGACCAAACTCTATCCTCATACCTTCAGTTACTTCAGGAAATTGACGACGGGTGGCCTCCCCCAGGCCTGCTTCGTGATCATTGTCGGTAACTCCGGATCCGGAAAGTCAGTGCTCTTGGAATCGTTGGCAGGCGAACACTTTGCTGAAGGTCGAGGATGCCTGTACATCACGAATGTCGAGTATCCGTCGAGAGTTCGGGAGAGCATGCGAACCTTGGGAATACCGATCGGTGAAGCCGTAAAGAATGGGAGGTTGCTGTTCATTGATTCTTATTCCGCGGTAGGCGGTGCGTCTTCCCCCGAAGAGTACTCCGTCTCATCACACACTGATCTCACCAGCTTGGGCATGGAGATATCCAAGTGCCTAGAAAGATTCGGCCCGGGTGCCGACGTCTACATTGACTCATTGACGCCGCTTCTGAACATCCTTAAGCTCGATTATCTGCTAAACTTTCTTCAATCAATTGCAGCCAAGGTGAAAGCGAACGACGGGAAACTCTGCATGACCATTGGAACGGCGATCGAAAAAGCAGACATCACTAGACTCGAGGAAGCGTCAGATTGCGTAATCGAAACTCAACTTCAAGAACTACGCGGTGGACAAAGAAGAAGGATTAGGATAAAGAAACTGCGCGGCCAAGCGTACATCGACAAATGGACAAACTTCACCGTAGAAACCCAAAAGGGAATAGTGTTTCTGACTAGAACCAAACCAAACTCGAAGGACGCGGACGTCTAAACGTAGTCGTATAGGTGACCAAAAGTCACCAAGCTACTTAGTATTACGACGTACTTCAACCGGGGGAGACCGTTTTGATGTTTGGGGGAAAGGCTACTCGGATTTCCTTCGTCGTCGGAGGAAAGCGAGGCCGAGTAGGCCCAAGATGATTCCTGCTAGGATTGATTCGATGGGGAATCCAGGTATTGGAGGTAGGAGAAATGTGGACTGGTAGACAGCCGTGTAGTCAGCAGGTCCATTGACGGCGAACGGAGGCGTTATGGGACCGCCGGTTGAATTTCTCCAGCCTTGAAATGGATAGGCCAAGAACTGATCATGCACGGTCTGATTGGTGATAGGGTTGATCTGGTCACCTTGGTTGAACCACCCCTTGTAGGCTGTTGGCACGGAAAGATCATAGACTCCATTATTGATGATCAGCTTGGTACTCGTCGAGTTAGGTATCCCTTGCACCAAGAACTTCAGCTCATACTGGGTCGTCCATTTCGCGATCAGTGTCTTTGGTGAATCGACTTTCAAGTTGATATTTGTGCCGCTGCCTGAATAGTCACCAGTCCAGCCGCGGAATACTCTGCGGGTTCGATTGCCGTTGTCGACTTGAGGTTGAATCGAGACTTGCGCGTACGTACCGGCATCTTGCCATCCACTGCCTTGCGGATTTCCGTACGATGAGAGGACTTGGACGAGATACTGTGTTTTCCATTGCGCCTGAATCAACGAAGGCGCATTCACCGTCAGAGTCGTAGTCGGATCTTGACTGTTGACCGCTCCACTCCACCCGACGAAGATCTGCCGAGTATTGTTTTGGAGAATCACTGGTGACTGTGCCGATATGGTCGCTGTGGTGCCAGGATCGTACCAGCCGCCTCCTGAGATTGAACTGACGGGGGAGACGACGTTAATGTAATACTGCATCTTCCAATTCGCCTTCAAGGTCATAGGTTTCGTTAAGGTGATCGAGAGTGAAGTTGAATTGGAGTTGGCATCACCCGACCATTGGGTGAAGACCAGTCGGGACGCAAGACTCGTCACGTTGCTTGGGGACGTAGCCGCAACTGTAATAGTGCTATTCGGGTCGTACCATCCACCAGTAGAAGTGACACCACTATTTGGAAGGACTGTGAGCATGTACTGCGCCTTGTAAACAGCTTGAAGGCTAATGTCGGAACTTACCGTCAACTGTCTCGGGTTCTGGCTGCTGCCATCAGACCACCCGGTAAAGGCTTGGCGAACACCCGGTGAGGTTACTATTGCGGGATCTAATTCTATCGTAACATTTCCGGTCGGAACGCTGGTTTTGATCTGAGAGGAATTGTCCGGATAATATTGGATTCCGTTGATCTTCACCCAAGCAGTGCCGTTACTCGCTGAGGCTATCGCGAGTGGGACAGTGATGATGATTATGGGTCCAACATTCAAAGCGTAGGTTGCAACATTATTGGCCTTATTCAACTCGCTGAGTGTATTCTGTGGGTCGATGACGACTTGAAGTGTGTGGCTGCCCGTGATGGCCTTCCATGTGATTGTTATGTTGGCAGTTGCACCTGGGTTGAGAGTAACCTGACTAGTTGACAATGGAGCATTATCCAAATTCACTTGCACCGGAACATTCGTAGCGCCCTTCGATCCTTGATTGACGATGTCGATCGATATTGTGACAGTGGTGTTCGGACTAATCGTGCTTGGTTGGGTGGAGATCTTGCCGACCACCAGATCCGGTAGAGGCCCAAGTCTATTGATAATCACTTGGTATGAACTGCCGACCTCGCCGGTTATGCTGATGGCTAAATTGTTCGATTGGTCAACAAATACCTGACCCACGCTCCACGTCGCGTTGGCGAGACCCGGCACACTCGGATGAGCGTCGACCACGGTGAGTCTTTTATTGGAGAGGGTGTCGTCTGCATGTGTTATCAAAACCCCAATTGCCGGGAGAGCTGAATCGTAGCCGATGTGTTGCCGCACCTCAACGAGATAATACTGTGACGAGTCCGGTGAAACAGGGATTTGAATTGCATGAACTCCACCTGTATTCGCTTCGATCGGATCCAGGGTGAAATTCATAACGGCCTTGGCACTAGCGACGACTAGGGAACTTCCGTTAATCCAACCCAGTTTGATTCTGCTCCATGCTTCCATTTGGGCAGGCCTTGATCCTGAGGGGTCCCCATTCCAGAGACCCTTATCCATGAGTGCCCATGGACCCATTACCGTCTTACCGGTGCTCAAGTCGTAAAGGTCTGGCAGGCCGAGCAGGTGGCCCAACTCGTGCGCGTAGACACCGATTGGAACCGCGCCTTGCTCTTCATATTCGGGGGCGATGTCGAATTTGTTGAACGACTTTCCTTTCCCACTGTTACCCACCGTAGCTCTGATCCAGATACCGCCCAGATAGGCCACGGACCAAACCGTGTTCTTGTTTTTGCTAGTTTCTTGACCCACGCCTGAATGTATTATAACCAAGTAGTCATAGTTGGTGAGGTCCACTACTTTGTATGCGTAGCCGATGCTGTCTTGAGCTATCTGCCATGAAGCTGGCTCCCCCGAGCAATCCGTATCATCGATGGCCGTGCAGTCTCTTCCATAATGAGCCATTGGATAAGTGAGGTTTACCCAGCCAACCACATCTCCTTGGATAGATATGGAACCGTAGGAGATTTCCTTGTAGAAGCTGGCGACTGTGCCGAAGTACTCCCGTTTGATTTCGCTGATTGGTTTCGTGGCGTTCACGTCCGAGAAGGCCGCGGCGATCACTAATATTCGAACCACACTGGGAGCCGACGGAACAAACTGTGGTGCGGGGATTGGGGGTAGGGGATTATCTTGAGCCGGAGGCAATGGCATGTCCAATGTAGAAGGGGCAAAGTGCACCCTCACACCATTCTGAAAGACCTTGCCATAGACGACAGGTGCATACGGCGCAGCGACAAGAATAATCATCAGAATTCCGACTAGTGTTCTGTCTATAGAAAATCGAGTTTCCATTGTAACTCCTCGCATCAAGCCTTTCTCAATCGCATGTAGAGAGAGGTGACGAAGCTCCCTCAAAATCCGATAAAGTGTTTAGGTGCACGAAGGCATACACTATCACGAGCGAGTGAAGCAAGTGATTTACAGTAATCGCGCAAGTTTAGTGCCGATCACAGCTTGGAATGCGTGCTATTCTGAAAGGATTCGAACAGGATAAGCCACCGCTCGTTCCTAGCGTGCAACGGTCCTTGCCAAAATCAAGCTGAAGGCCAATGGAATGAAGAAAGCATTACTTGCGATCAGTAAGATCATCGATGCTTCGATCAAGCCTGACGGTAACGATGCACCGGCAAAGATCAATATTCCCAAGGCCGCGAACCATACTGTGGCGAGAGGGGTCAACCAGAGGACGCTTGGGGAGCGATGTCTTCTCGCAGATTTCACCGACAGAATGATTGCACTGAATGGGAACACGTAGACAAACCCGACCAATAGACTTCCAATAAAGTATCCTATGACTGGTGAACTTCCAGGCAGCAGCAGGCCAGCTAACGCAATCCCGAACAAGATTAGCGCAGTTGCCAGTCCCATAAGAGGCGTAATGACTGGAAGCTTTCTTGCTTCAGCTACGAAGTTGCTGATAACGTCTCCAAATGACCCGGAGCTTGGGAGGGAAATGCCGCGAATGTCAACTGAGGTTTCTTGGGAAGCCGGCAAGTGATCTGTGTCACCTGACCAGGTGGCTCTGATGATGTAGCTACCCGCACTGCTCGGTTTCCAAGTGTAAGCAAATGTCCCATCCTGATTCGCGGTAATGGTTGCAATCGGCTGCCAGGTCACCTTGTCCTCACTATAGGATAGATTGACCACTGCCTGACTATTCGCCGAGTTGAGAGACCCGGAGATCGAGACCGAATATCCCGACGAGTCCATTGCTTGATTGACTCTCAGTTGGATACTGCCTTGAACCTTGGGGATGGTGGAATATGTGACGGCAACAATGGTTGGTTTTGCAATCACCATAGGCGAGCTGATCGGTTGGTTATTGACTTGGAATCCAGCAAAATTGTAATTCGCATTCGCTCCTAGAATCTGAGCCGTCTGCACCTCTAGGGTGAGTTTGGCATTCTCGTCCACCCATAGTTCGGCTGGCCTCGAACCGTTTACCGAATAGGACGTACCGTTGACCATTAATGCGGCCGAAGCGTTGTTTGGAGCGCCGGACAACTGTAATCCGACTCGGTATTGAGTCTTGTAAACTGCCACGATCTGCTTAGGCGAGTCCATCACCACCGACCCACTCTGTGCGCTGCCCGCGTAATCACCGCTCCATCTCTCAAACACTCGTCGGCTCCCGTTATCGAAAACAACAAGACCTGATGCGGTGAAGTTTGAATTCGAACCCGCATCGTACCATCCTGAGCTCTGCGCTTCACCTTGAAGCGTAGTCACCGAAAGCCTGTACTGAGTCTTGTATTGAGCCGTGAGATCCACAGGTGAACCAACATCCAGGACCACTGGATTTTGGTTGCCGCGATTCTCCCATGACGAGAAAACCACTCGCGTTCCAGGACCGGATAGTATCGTATTCGGAACTTCCACGCTCATGTTTCCAGCGGGAACATAGACCGACGCGAAGGAGACCCCTCGCTTCTCAACTTGGAATGGGAAGCCATTCACCTTTACAGTCGCGTTCGCCACGGGTAATGTAATGGTTAATGGGTACCGGAAGAGTTCGTTCGTCCATATTGCGTCGAACGTTTTATCGTTCACAATCGCCAAATCGTTCAACCGCACCGCGTGAGCCATTACCACATGCTCGCGGTCACTGTTCTGCAAGTACAATATTGCAAAGTAGTTGTTTCCGACGCCATCCACCAAAAGTGACCAGACCTCATTGTAGGCGTCTGTTTCCTGGTACAGTTGATTCATGAGGGGATAGATATCGAGAGTCGATGAACCGTTTAGCATCCTACCCGAGTTTCCGTTCATGTAGATTTCTGAGCCGATAGCTGAAAGTTGGTTGTTGGCCTTCGCTTCGGGAGAAAGTATCAACTTGGGAATGTTTTGTGGAGGAGTTACCACAAAATGTGTTGTTACATAGTGGGTTCCATCAAATGTCAACTTGTTTAGGCCGCCGGTTTCGTAGTGGAAGATGCGTAGAATTGCGGGGCTAGAGGAGTTGGTTACGTATAGGTAGGCTACGTAGAAGTCGGAGACTGTGATGTTCGCTAGGAAGATTATGTAGACTGTCCCCACGGTCCATTGAGTTGTCACGTAACCCCAAGGGGTGAAGAAAATACTTGATTGACCGTCGGTCAAGTATCCTCCCTTCGACGTGATCTTCATCGTGTGCCCGTTGCTCGTCCCTTGAGCGTAGAAATCTGGAACCCTGTTTTGAATCGATAGCTTTGGCGTGAAAGGTATTGGATCGGAACGCGGGGTTACCATTATTGCGTTGGCGAGTGGCGCAGCCATGATGAATGTGAGCACTAGGAGCCCTGCTAGGCCTCGCCCCAAAGTGGTCATACGCTTAGCCATGTGTAATGTCGCCAACGGCGGATGATATGACTAGCGAGCTAACTTGTCAAGGAAAAAGTACCTTCCCTACTCTCAGCATTAATTCAGAAACTTGGGAGCTTAACGGGATTGCGCCATTCGTGTCCAGCTAACCATCATGCGTTATGCGCCAAAGACCATTTGCCCATGCGCATATGGATGTCAACATCAATGGGCTCCATGCACGCTCTCCATATGGAAATGGAAACACTCTGATAGTTCGGCGCAAAGGTTTATTGCAGGTCTATCGTCGTTTTCAGCAGGATGGAATTGAAGCTCTCGCTCTGGATTGTTGCATCTGGAATACTCGTATTGGCAGTGCTGGCTCTGGCGGTTGGTTCAGCCTCCGCTCTAAGTCATTCATCTCAAGCCGGTCCGGGAGGAGGGCTCGTCCAGGGCTGGGTATACGGCTTCACTATGTACGATGAACTCGAACCAATGGTTTGGGCTAGAGTCACGGCTACCCACGGCCAGTACAATTTCACAACTTACACGGGCGAGGGTGGAAGCTACTCTATGTTCCTCCCAACAGGAACCTACAACTTCACAGTAGACGCAGGGCCCGCATACAAGTCCTATAGTCAGAGCGTAACGCTATCAAACGGAGCGGGACTCTCCGGCCTGAACTTTTACCTAGAACAATCGCATGTGCCGATCCCAGAGTTCCCAACGCAGTTACTCTCGCTGATAATGGTCGCGGCTTTCGCTGCAGCCCTGATAACACAAAGAAAGATTCGAACAAAACACGAACTGCCCAGTCAATAACTTGGTAGTCCCATCTTCCGATTCTTCTTTAGGTCCACTTACAGCAAGTGCACTAGCGATTACGATTAGCATCAGCGGTTTCCTTGCGACCCCTCCTCCGCAGTGCCAAGAACACCGCAACCAACACGATGACCACTACCAAAACGGCAGCGCCGTACATGAGGGAGTTCACAGAATTTCCATTAGTAGTCGACGAAGACGCACTAGTGGTAGCGGTTCTACCTGATGTCGTCAAGAAAGACTCACCCTTAGAACTGGTTGTCGCTGACGATGTTGTTGTAGTTGTTGGAACTTCTGGAATTTTGATGTAGGCAGCGTCAGTGATAGCATACAGTGCTGGAGCGGTGACATCCATCGTTGATGTCGTGTCGACTGAGCTACCGTTGATTGACCGATAGAATCCCCCATTGCCACCGGCTAAGTTCGGGGCCCCCTGCAAATCCGCGCCGGCCACATTGTGACCCGCCATCCAATCGTAGACGACCCCGGAGCCATCTCTGAAGGCCGGGTCACCGAGATCCACCCAGATATCCACAAGCGCTCTCAAAACCCAAGCGTTGCCAAGAGTCGTTTGAGGTTGAAAGACGATCGCGCTGGCAGTTCGTGCGTAGTACAGTCCGCCGTAAGAGTCTGACATTTGATTAACGAATCCTCTCACCCAGTAAACCATCAGGCGACGCGTGTCCTGGATAGTCGGCGAAGGATTGTCGACTAGCGACGCGATAGCAGAATAATATCCCTGAATTCCACGAAGAATCTCGCCATTCTCATCAGCGAATTGCGTGGAGTTGACATCGGAATGCGGAAATCCACCATAATTGAACTGTGTTAAATCCGCGACCTGCATGGAGAACACCCACTTCGCAGTCTTCTCGGCGAGGAATCCGTAGTATGCGGCTTGTTGTGGCCTCCCCCACAGCCGCTCGAAAAATCCAATGTACGATAATCCAGCCAACATCAATGCGTTCTCCCGCGTCAAAGCTTTGCGCCCAGCAGTCCCTTCAACGCGGAAGAGCCAGGCTCCGTCTTCGCGTTGATCACCAATGAAACTGCTCACACTTTTCTTCAGCTTTGCCTCAACGCCGTACCAGAAGTTACTCGGTGTTTGAACCTCCGCAGTCACTCTGTATGAGGTGAGGGCGAGTGCACCGATGGCGTAGGCATCCCAAGAATAGAGGTCACCGTAGTTATGCCAGTGCCCATCTCGAACGTCGTAGTACTCATAGAAATCCCCCAATGGCGTTTGAGCGGACATCGTGAAATTCGCAGCAGTATCGATCATTGCATTGTATTGTACCGTGTTGTGTGTGTAGCGGTACTCGCTCAGAGCCAAGGCGACTAAGGCTTGATCCTTGACATATATTGTCCCATTCGTGCTGGGATCGGTTCCTCTGGCGAAACCCGGAAATGGCACGCTCGTGAGCTGTTGTTCCGCAATCCATTCGATAGCCGAATTCATTCTGAGTTCGACGTTCACATCGGCGCCGACCCCAGGCAGAATAAGAAGGAGAGCCAGTATCAGGCAGGCGCCGATTATCGTCCCGGACTTCATGTGCTCATGCCTTCTTCTTGCGGATTTCACCTACCAGAAGCGATTCGCTTTATTTCGTTTTCGCGAACGTCGCAACAGGCCAAAATAGCTTATCTTTTGCCCCGTGGAGACTCTCACCGAGATTCTGACCAGTAACTTTCATTACGTCCTCCGCATGCAATAAGAGGCATGGAAAAGTTCGGGGCGACCCAGCGACAACGGCTCTACAGCGTTGCACGCTTCGCTTGCATAGCCTCAGCTATCGCCCTGTTCGTTTACTACGTCCCGGATTATTTCACATTTGAGAAATTCACCGCAGAACATTCCGCGATCCTCATGGGTTGGATTGGAATCAAAGGGACGGTTTGGGTTCAGAATAACGTGGTCTTTCTCAACGAATTCGAAATCCAACGGATGTGCACGGGCGTTCAAGTAATCGCAGTCTTCCTAGGATTGATCGTTGCCATGCCGAAAATCGCCTTAAAGAAGCGAATCCTCGCCCTCAGCGTAGTAGCTGTCAGCGTATACTTCGCCAACATCGGTCGAATTGCATTGGAGATTTGGCTGCTCTACAATGGGATCTTACCCTGGTCTTTGGCACATTATCCGACCGGTTTTGTTCTCGGAGTATTCTCGGTGGCATTCTTGGTGATTGCAGCGGACTTCTTCATCCCTGAGATCGGGGACTTGGCCTTCTCAATGTTGGACGGATTCAGACGATCCTAGGGCCTTTCCGCAACGCGTACAGTGTGTCCAATCTTCCTCAACTGGTTTACCACAACCATCGCAGAATTTGGCTGCCGCTTCTTCAGCTGAGACCTTCTCTTCCATTTCTTCAGCAGCACTGCTCATGCGCTGTGCCCGGCGACTCGCAACTGCCACTATCACTCCCCCAAGAATACCTACTACCAGAATTACTGGAATCACTAGAGTCGCGTAATCTAATCCAAAGTCCGCGGTTAGAGTTGTAGGTTGATCAATCGTAAGTTTCAGCATGGTGGCACTGGAGTGAATTGCTCCCGACCACCCCTTGAAGACGTAGCGAAGTCCAAGCAAACCGAAGGGCCAGCTCGCCGGAGCTGAACTATCAACACTCAAGGATACGTTAGAACCCGGATAATACCACGCTGATTGCGAGTAGGCGGATATCACCGAGTTCACGCGAAGAAGGTATTGAGCCCTATAGACGCCAACGATCTTTGTGTCCCCATCTAGCAACAAAGAGCGTTGAGTCGCGTTATTGCCATCCTGCCAATACTCAAAAACTAATCGCGTAGAATTCTCAAGGGGAATAATCCGTGGAATGTTCAGAGTATATGTGGTACCAACCGGACGCTGCAATACGACTGAGCCGGTCGCCGTTGTCTTCTCTGTGGAGTTGTCGATTGTTACAGGAACATTGGGGATTCCGATCTTGACTTCGAGGTCTGCAAGCTTAGCAACCCCGATAGTGATCTCTGAGAAACCTGGTCCTTGATCTGTATCATTGTAGTAATTCCATTTCCCGTCCTCCTGAAAATATGCGATTACTGTGACTGACCATTCGCCTTCCTGTGATGGTGCTGTTAGGGTGGCATTCCAAAGTTGATCACCACCCCAACTGAGGCTTACGGGGTCGCTATGCCAGAGCTCCGATCCTAGATTCTTAAGCGACCCTTGGAATATGCTTGCCTTCACCATCGTGTTGTTGTGAATTGCATATTCCACATCAATACCAAAGGTTACTTCAGAAGAAGGCGCAACTTGTCGGGGATGCTGAACCCCCGAGACTCTTAGCATTCCGACATTCGGTTCATCTGCGGCAACGACGACCGCACCAATCATCACGATCGCGAGTAGGACCACGAAAGTGAGTTCGAGGAGTCTACGCTTGGGCACAGTTTACTCGCCTTTGCGAGCGCTATGTCGCTTCAACGCCCACTCAGTCGCCTTGCTTATCGCTTCGCTGGAATTCCGTGCCGTAGTTATAGGCATTTGAACTGTATCGGCCAAGTCTGGTGCGATAGGTATTACTTCGAACTTCGACCGAAAACCACCACGATCCATCTCCTCCACAAATGTGCGCAGCTGCGCCTCAATCTCATCATCCGCTAATAGGGGAATTACAAGGTCCACTCCGAGTTCCTCAGAGTTGCGGAGTAACTCCAGGGCCGTCTGCGTCTTGCCAAGACAAGTTGCTTGAAAACCAATAGAGCGGAGAATTGCGGATAAAGCCAAGGCGAGCAATCCTCCTCCCTTCATGCCCACAGGCCCCACAGTTGCCTTGAGGTTGAATCTCCTCTCGGACTTCACGAGTCGATCCTCAACGACTTGAAGGCAGGAGTTTACGGCGTTCTCCGCAGTCGTTAGTTTGCTCCGATCGTATTCTCCCACATCATACAAATCAACAAGAATGTTCACAGCCTCAAGCAACGCGTCTAACACTTCATTCGTTGTACTACCTCGCGCAAGAGCGGCGTATGTACTCTGCCGTGCCTCTTCCGCCTTTCCAGCCAGGACCGCATTGGTCAATTCTTGGAGCCGTTGCTCAATCTCACTCAAGGTCTTCGCGGTTCTGCTCCGCTCGGTCAAATTAGGGCTTCGGTCTAGGATCAATCAGAGCCGAGAGTCCGAGATGATTATCTTGACAAGTACTTGCTTCAGAGAAGGCTATCCAAGCATGGCTTGCTTATGATCAGTTTTGATGTGGATCATTCGCAAATCGCCATCCACTGGTGATACGCCGTTTAGAAAGCTCAAGAACTTCGAGATTGGCACTACAGGAACACCCGAAACGAACCTTTCCAGCGGTTCACTTAACGAAAAAATAACCGGCACAATGGACCGATTCTCGAGATTCTGAACTCCATACTTATTGAGAACGTCCGACCTGGCCGCTAGAGCGGTCGCTCTTTCTATCTGGGCTTCCGCAGCATTCCTCAGGCGAGATGCAGCTAGGCCGCGTGCCCAATGCTTGCAATCAATCGCGAAAACGAAGTTATCGTTCCAAGCGAGGAGATCAATTTCTCTTCGGCCGACTGCGGCTTTGAAGACGACATGACTGACCGTTCGAAAACCGTTATCTAATAAATATCGAGCCGCGAAGTTTTCGAACTCTTGCCATTCGAGAAAACGTGAGACTCTCTTCGGATCGCTCCCATCTCGAACCAGTTCCTCAGCCAACCTCATCCGTTGATAGCCGTCGAGCTCGAGAAGCCCCTCAGCCACCGAGGCAAAGCCCCGATCGTGTAGATTGCCTATCTCTGAAAGCAGCTGGTCTGATTGGATATGAAGCTGAGATTCCAAGTCAGTGACGTTGATTCTTCGACCCTGCCGTGTTAGCTCAAGCAACTTGATACCAATTTCATGGTGCAACTGACCTTCACGCCAACCTTAGGTGCTCAGAAGATTACGAATGTGAGGACAAGCATCACCAGAGACATACCATAGAGTACTTTGCGCGATTTGGAGAGCGGCGACACATCATCCAAAGGTTCTACACCCTGGAGGGGTCTTCGACTAGCCAGCATGAATACGAGAAGCAATATGGCGAATCCCCAATACCTCGCTAGAAGAAGGATAGCGAAACCTATGAGCGCAGTAAGCTTGTGGCCCCGCTCCCCGAAGGCTGCGCGTGAAATATGGCCGCCATCGAGCTGCCACACCGGCAGAATATTCAGGAAGGTTATCAGGGCGCCAACTTCAGCAGCAAAAGCCACCTGGGTCAGCACAAGAACATAGCCCGGCGGAACAGCCCTAAGCCCCAATTCTCCTATCAATTCCAAGAACAACGGTGTGTTTGGCCAACCTTTCGTAGAGAGAAGACCTGCTGCTAGGAGTTGCGTCGCTTGCTGTTCCGTTATCAGGGGTGCAGTTAGGAAAGCAACCAACGCAACCACGACCGTCGCCAAAAAACCAGCAACTGGCCCACTGAAGCCAAGGTCAAACAACTGGTCACGGTTTCCCGGCGGACCACGCAACGAGATGACGGCTCCAAAGGTTCCAAAGGGGAACGGTGGTGGCGCAGGCACAAAGTACGGTAACGTCGCATCCATTCGGTGATATCGGTTCGCAAAAACATGGCCCATCTCGTGAATCCCCACGATCCCCAAAATTGAAACTCCTAGGATGATTACTTGAGAGGTCAGATTGGAGGTCTGGAATAGGGCACTGGTCAATCTAGGGTCGACGTCAAAGATTAGTGAGTAGCTCGCCAAACCCACCGTGACGATCGTGGCGATGAACAATAGCAGATTGATGAGCTTTCGAGGTCTCCCTAGGTTCGGCTTGGGAAAGATGGAAATTACAAGCTTCTCCGAAACCTTCCTAATCTTGGCGCTCAAGCCGTGATTAGCCAAGTCACGAAGAAGGTCTTGGAACTTTTCCTTCACCGGCTCCTGAGCTGTAACGAAGGTGGGAAGCCCGTTAACGTCGACGTAGGCATCGAGCAGAGTGAACCGATACTCCACCATGCTCCTTATTGAACCGAAATCAAGGGTGAATGTCGGAAGAGGCTGCGCTTGAGCTACCGGGGGATTCGGCTCAGTTGTCACGTGGATATCCTTCTGATTTTCTGCGCATACCTCGACGTATGTCATTTAAACGTATTCACATATGCGAATGACACAGAGCAGATAGAATCATATAGCTAGGGACGACATGGCAAAATCGAATCCACCATTGCTGATTCAGAACTACTCACTGCGCCGCTTCAATCCGGCTGACTTGGAGGCAGTCATCAATATCAACCGAATCTGTCTGCCGGAGAATTACGCGCCATACTTCTTCACTGACACGTACAACACTCTGCCAGACGGATTCATAGTGGCCGAGTTACAGGAGAGAGTTGTTGGTTACATAATGTGCAGACTGGAACACGGGTTCTCCGATCTGAAGCGACTTCGCTTTGCAAAAAAGGCACACATCATTTCGGTTGCCGTCATGCCAGACTATAGGAAGCTTGGAATTGGGACGGCTTTGGCGGAGCAAGTTTCGTCGGCACTTTCTGCAATGAACGCGGACGAATGCTTCCTGGAAGTTAGAACGACAAACGATCCGGCCATTATGCTCTATAGGAAGCTGGGATACCAAGTCACACGAACCATTCCAAGATACTACTTTGATGGTTCGGATGCCTACGTCATGACGCGGACATTGCCCTAGCTCGCAGACTCGTAGAGCACTATTTTTCGCGTGGAACCGGTTCTGAGTGAATCGTAACAACAGCGGTGCTGAACTTCTGCCTGATGCTGTCCTCGATTCTTGAAACCAAATCATGTACTGCCGATATGTTCTCTTCACCTGCGAAAATGCAATGTACGTTGATATGCAGCTTCCCACCGATAGAGTAAATCGTTATCGAACTTATTTCGAGGATGTCCGGATATTCCTGTACGACGGACCTTATCGCGTCGGAGACATCTTTGTCGTCAACGATTATTCCGCTTCCGCTCTCAGGCATAGAAGGTTCCAGGTGAACCGTCACTTGTCGCACTTCGGGCACTGACTGCTCAATACCGCGCTCCACTGATTCAGCGATCTGATGCGCCTTATCAAGAGGAAGCGAGGGATCGACCTGAACATGGAGCGACACGTACAAACCACCGGCGACATTTGCCACTGAAAGATTATGTAGTCCACGAGCACCCTGAACCTTACCTGTGGCGTTTCTAATCTTCAGTTCAGTCGGTATCTCCCATTCTAATGGTTCTAGGTGAATCATTATGGAGGACCTGCCAAGAAGCTTCGCGAGATTGGCCTCGATTCGGGATGCGATTGTATCTGCGTCAGCGATGCCGGCAAAGGGTGAGACGGCGACGATTGCGTCCACATAGGTTACTTGGCCAACGCGGCGGGCGCGTAACTCTTTGATCTTCAGCACTTCGTCTGTTCGGCGAATCTCGCGAAGAATCGACTGAACCAGCTTGCCCGAAACCGCGTCACTAAGATCGAGGGATGAACTGTAGATCAGCCTTAGGCTCAGGTAACCTAGCAAAGTTGCTAGGACAAGTGAAACGGCAGTGTCACCAACCGGATATCCAAGACTGGTAAGACCCAACGCTACAAACACCAGCGTAGTCGTGAAGAAGTCAGAGATCGCGTGGTAGAGATCTGCCTTCACAGTTGGACTGCCGGTCCTCAAGGCAATCGTAAGTATCATCATCCTCAGAAGATCAATGCCCATCGTATAGCTGGCGGCAGCATAGCCAAGTAGACTCGGATGAATCACACTTGCCGTGCTCAACCTGAGTATGGCTAAGGTAAGGATGACTGCGGCGAGAACGAGTAGGGTGACGCCCCCTATGAGGGCGCCTAATGATTCAATCTTCCCGTGGCCGTAGGTGTGGTCTTCGTCCGCAGGTTTCATCGAAAGACTCGTAGCAATTAGGAGGATCAGAGTGGAGACGCTGTCGAAAGCCGCGTGAGCAGCATCACCCGCCAGAGCCAAACTGCCCGTGAAGATTCCTGCAAGCCCTTCCACGACGATGACGGTCAGCATTGCTAAGAAGGAGATCTTCAGAGCGCCTGTCTTGGTTATCTTTGGCATCGATGTGAACGCGGCCCGATTCGAGCCGCGAGGAGACTTAAGGGTTTAACTGAAAATCAATCTTCCGAGGTCACTTGACCCGGTAGCTGACCGCCATCCCATCCCCAAGTGGAATTATTAGACTTACGAGACGAGGATCATTGAAGATGAGCTTGGTGTATGATATGATCCCTTTCACGCCCTCCCTTCCTTGGTCGCCGCAAATCGTGGCACCTCCCCAGAGCATATTATCCGCGAGAATAGTACTTCCAGCAACAGTCAGCCTAAGGGCATGATCCAAATAAGCTGGGTACTCATCCTTCTCCGCATCAATGAAGACGAAGTCGTAGGGTCCTTTCAATCTTCCGAGTAACTCCAACGCAGGTCCATTGTGAATCTTTATGCGCCCTTCCACTCCTGCTCTCTTCACAACTGTGCGCAGTGCCACCACAACCGTTGGTTTGACCTCAATTGCGTCCAACGTACCTTCAGGTCCCATGCCCCTCATGAACCATAGAGCACTATAGCCTGCACCCGAACCAATCTCCAAGATCCGTTTCGCAGAGCGCAATCTAACCAATATTTCGAGAAGTCGCCCTCTGGTTGGGTCTATTGAGTGCACTCCGTAACTCTTTAGCTCGGAAGACTTCTTGCTAGCCCATGAAAGAAGCTCGTCGCCTTCGCCGACCAATTTCTCAACGTAATCGGAAACTTCCTCATATCGCATGTATTTCACTCAACAACAGTCATCGTAAAAACCGCAATTCAGACACTTTGATCTGGTCTTGCTACCAGAGATAAGTCCGAAAACCTCACCGCATCTTGGACAAGTAACGTAAGACATACGGAAGCCCCCCAGTCAATCTTGCCCTGTAGAAGCTCATAAGAATTACATATCACGAAGATACCACCTTGCGCGGTTAAGCCTTTGAGCAGGAAATGCTCGGCATGCGGCAGCGACAACAGGGATATCGCAAACTACTGCATGAAATGCGGGCTACCCATGACTGGATACGTTGTCGCCCAATCTGGCCTGGGTCAGCCCCAACCTCCGATCTACATACTTGGTGACTGGCCCGCTGTCCCCGCATCGCCTTGCTACCTCCACCCCGGCATAGTTGCCCAATATCGTTGTGCAGTTTGTGGGCTTCCAATCTGTTTTGGTTGCGCGAGATGGCGCTTCAATGCAGCCTATTGCCCGACCTGCTACCCAAGACACCCATTGTTCGCGTCGAGACCTGTTCGATGGCAGACCATCAAGTACCACCCTACTTTTACGGTCGCAGAATCTTCATGTGATAAGGCAGGAGCCTTCGTTGCTACTGTCTTAGTTGCCCCGTTTCGGCCTTGCATTTGCGAGGAGAATGATTGCTGCGAGAATCGTTGGCACATATACGACGACTACTTCGAAATCCAACATTAAGAATTGGGTATTGAGCAGTCGCATTGAAAGCATCCACAACGACACGAGAAGAAGAATGACAAACGCGTAAAGCCAAGTCTTCTTGTCGTCTGAAGGAGTTTCCGAAGCTACCATTCCTCGAACTACAGTGCGGCCTCTTCACGTTCCCCTTCAAGAAGCGTTTTCAATGGTATGTTCATACTTGTCCCGTCAGGTAGCGCCCTCCGGATACTGATGGGAAGCGCTCCTTCCTGCAACTCCAGTTCCGCCAAATCAATCGGGGACTTCAAGGTCTCCGGGACTTCCAATAGAAGAGGCGCGCCCATGGAGATCTGTAGCGCTCGTGCTCCCACGATCCGAGCGCGCTCGAAGCGTGTTAACTTCTTCGGACCGATCAGCCCAACTGAAGCCCTTTTAGAACTCGCCTTCTCCTTCTTCTTTGGCACTTTCCTCGGGCCCCTTGGGCGGTCCCCCGCCTTCCTTCGCTTTTGAAGCCGCTATCACGTCGTCAATCCTGAGAATCATACACGCGGCTTCCCCGGCTGACTTCAACGTCTGCACCTTGACTGCAAGGGGCTCATAAACTTCGAGTTTTCCCAAGTCGGCGACTCTCCCCTTGTAAGGGTCGATCCCTACCCATCTTTGCTTGGCCTGATGCTTTGACCTAACATCCATTAGAGCATTGATCGGGTCCATGCCAGCGTTCTCCGCCAAAGTCAGCGGAATTACCTCCAGGGCCTCCGCGTATGCCTGAACAGCAAGCTGCTGTTTGCCGGTGAGTCTCTGCGCGTGCGTTCGGAGCAAGCGAGCTACCTCAGCTTCTGATGCTCCTCCTCCGGCGACCACGCGAGGTTCAACGACAACGTCACGAACAACACATAGCGCATCATGGATCGCGCGTTCCGCTTCGTCGACTACTCGCTCGGTTCCACCGCGAACAAGAATACTTACTGCCTTAGGCGTCCTGCAACCCTCCACGAAAGTCATCTTATCGTCGGACACTTTCTTCTCCTCAACCAAATCTGCCAAGCCGAGGTCTGAGCTCTTCAAGCCTTCAAGCTGGCTCAGGACTCTACCGCCTGTGGCCTTTGCGAGCTTTTCCATATCCGATTGCTTCACGCGACGAACGGCCAGAATGTTCTTCTTGGCTAAGTAGTGTTGAGCAACATCGTCGATTCCCTTTTCGCATATCAGCACGTTCGCGCCGGCCGAGGAGACTTTCTCAACCATCTCTTTGAGAATCTTCTCTTCCTCGTTTAGGAAGGCCTTCATCTGATCCGGGTTCTCTATGTTCAGTTTCGCATCAGTTTCTGTCTTCTCGACTTCCAATGGGCAGTTGAGGAGAGCGATCTTAGCTTTCTCGACGCGGCGGGGCATCCCAGGATGAACCACCTCCTTGTCCAGAAGAACGCCTTGAATCAAAGTAGTGTCTGTTAGGGACCCGCCAGCCTTCTTCTCAACTTTTACGTCCTCGACGTCCGACTTGAACCCGGTGGGGGTCTTCTCAGTGACTTCGAGAATCGCCTTGACCGCGATATCTGCTATGTATTCGCTGTGTTCTGCCAGAAGCTTGCTGGCGAGCGACACCTGAGCAATCTTCTTCAGCATTGCCTTGTCCGCTGGATTCACTTTCATGGCAAGCTTCTGGAGAAAATCCAATGCCTTTTCCCCCGCGTACTGATAACCATCTATGATAACCGTTGGATACACATCTTTGTCCATCAAGGCCTGAGCCTTGCTAAGCAATTCGCCAGCGAACACTACTGCAGTAGTCGTTCCGTCTCCGACTTCATCATCCTGCGTCTTTGCGACCTCGACCATCATCTTCGCAACCGGATGTTGGACATCCATCTCGTCTAGGATAGTTGCGCCGTCATTGCTGATGGTTATATCTCCGAATCCGTCGACAAGCATTTTGTCCATTCCCTTTGGACCGAGGGTTGATCGAACAGATTCCGCTATCACTAGAGCGGCAGTAATGTTCGTATGTTGGGCCTCACGGCCGTGGGACCTAGAAGTGCCTTCTTTGAGGACCATCGCAGGCTGATTCATCATTCTCGACGACAATACCAAAAGCCTCCGCTACTGCGACCGCCAAACAACAAAAACGATAACCTATAAGGTTTGCGCGATGGAACCCTTTCACTCTTAAAAGAAGCTCGAATTCCGGAGCGGCCAGTATCAGGACACGTCAAGGTCCATCACGTCCTTGGCATCAGCAATGCAAGTCAGCAACGTTGCATTTGGAGCAAAGTGGATCAAGCGAAGCGCGTAGTTCCATCGTGACTCTAGAAACCCTTTTAATTGAACCTTCAAGTAGACACCTAGAATTGTCACGAGACGATTATTGTGCGCGACTTGATCCGGATCAATCAGCCCTCGATAGGTAAGGAAGAAGTCGACGCCGTCACTGAGGTCCTGAAGAGCGGAATTCTAACCGAGAAAAGCGGAATGGGCCCACGTGTGTTAGAGTTTGAAAGGGAATTCGCAAAGTATGTTGGAGCGAAACATGCAGTAGCCACGTCAAGTGGGACCGCAGCACTTCACGCCGCCATCCTAATCGCCGGCGTTAAACCCGGGGATGAAGTGGTACTCCCGTCTTTCACTTTTCATGCAACCGCAGAGGTGGTTCTCCTCGCGGGTGCCGAACCGGTGTTCGCCGAGATCGACCCAGAGACATACACTATAACAGCTGATACGGTTGAGAGCGTGATGACCAGAAACACAAAGGCCATCATGCCGGTCCATCTATACGGCCTTCCCGCCGATTTAGATCCTTTGAAGAAGCTTGCACGAGACCGAGGAGTCGCATTAGTTGAGGACGCGGCGCAGGCCCATGGAGCCGAATACCACGGATCAAAGATTGGCTCGATCGGCGACATGACCTGCTTTAGTTTCTATGCTGGAAAGAACATGACGACGGGCGAGGGGGGTATGATAACGACGAACGACGATGATTACTCTGAGAAACTTCGCATGATTAGATCACATGGCGAACAACGGCCGTATTGGCCCACAAGTGTAGGCAACAACTATCGCATGACTGAGCTTCTCGCCGCAATAGGATCTGCTCAACTGAAGAAGCTGCCGTCATTCTTAGAGCGAAGAAGAAAGAACGCAGAGTTCCTAGGAGAAAAGTGCGGCCTTCTTGGGAAGGTGATACCCCCGAAAGAACCCGAAGGCAGAAAGCATGCTTGGTATCTGTATACTCTTAGGCTGCGCGGAGCAAACGCGGGAAAGCGCAACAAGGTCATCGAGAAGCTTCGGTCGAAGAACATTGAAGCTGCAGTGTACTACGAATCGCCACTACACTTGCTGCCTCTATATCGCGAGCGCTCAACTTCGCGCCGTCCACTTCCAGAAACAGAGAAGGCGTGTCGGCAAGTCTTCTCACTTCCAGTACACCCCCGGTTGGAAGATTCTGAATTGGAGTATGTGTTCGAAACGTTGAAGCGAGTTCTAACGTGAGCGATCAATCACTCTAATGGGAACGGACCGAAGTATCTCATCCAAAGTTGGCTTAGTGGTCTCTTTGATTTCATACCGAACTCGGACAGCAGGCTTTGTTACCTTCATTATTCTCCTCAAATCAATCGGAGTGCCCAGCACGAATGAGTCGCAGTCGATTGCGGCCATTGTGTCTTCCAATTCCTTGACCTGCTTGGCACCATAACCCATAGCGGGGAGCACGTGCCCCAGATGAGGGAACTTTTCGTACACTCGCTTGATTGACCCAACCGCGAATCTTCGGGGATCGATTAGCTTCTTGGCGCCAAATTTTCTTGCGGCGATGGCCCCGACCCCTTCCTTCATGCCTCCATGAGTGACAGTCGGCCCATCCTCAATTGCAACAACACGCTTCCCTTTGATGTGTGATTTGTCATCCACATGTATCTCGGAAGCCGCCTCGACGATCGTAGCTTTGGGATTAGCAGTCTCAATGTTCTTCCGAA
>Ga0315280_10002763_pt1 | contig 28005 bp, 20 predicted proteins | sample YL17G06_40_MG_FD_203697 | JGI IMG/M metagenome (GOLD analysis project Ga0315280, IMG submission 203697) | Sediment microbial communities from Yellowstone Lake, YNP, Wyoming, USA - YL17G06_40 | ecosystem: Environmental > Aquatic > Freshwater > Lake > Sediment | place: USA: Wyoming | collected... | reverse complement strand
TGAACCGGGAATGATGGCCCCGTATACCCGAGCTTGATGTGGATACATAATGACACCTATTTTACACTAATGTGTCACTAATGTATCTGACCCAGCACACTTGATCTCCTGTTCGAAATTAGCCCAGGATTGTCTGGAAAGGATGATAACAGCTGGCAATCAGTCGAAATAGCCGGTCAGGTCGTCCCGGTTGAGTTTTTGCTCAATGGCCACTCTAGCCACAGCTCTGGCCACCTGGCGGTGGAGTCCTTTATCTAAGGGGTTGGGCACAATTTCGCCCGCAGGAGCATATTCAGCTATAGCTCTGGCTGCGGCAATGAGCATTTCTCTGGTAATCCTTGGTACATTGGCGTCCACAGCTCCGCGGAAGATTCCAGGGAAGCCCAGCACGTTATTGATAGTTTTGCCATCGGCGGCAAAAGCCGCTCCAGCTTCCATCGCTTCTTCTGGGTCAATTTCCGGGTTGGGATTGGAAAGGGCTAAAATTATCTGTCCTGTTCTAACCATTTCTTTTTTGATCAGGCCCGGAACGCCGGTAGTGGCTATGACCACATCGCAGGAAGTCATTATTTCTTTCAGGTCGGAAACGAGGCCGCCTGCAACTTTCAATCTTTGATTGGCTTCAGGGTTAATGTCTGCCCCGAGAACAGGTTTTTCTAAATAGAACATTAGCATTTTAGACAGAGCGAATCCGGCTGCTCCCAGGCCGACGACGCCAAGCCGGCATTTTTTCAGGTCATGACAGGCTTCCCGAGAAATATTCATCAGGGCTGCTGTCACCACACAGGCTGTTCCGTGCTGGTCATCGTGCATCACCGGGATGTCTATCTTCTCCTGGATTTTTTCTTCGATGTAAAAGCAGCGGGGAGCAGAAATATCTTCTAACTGGATGGCGCTGAAGGTTGGAGAGATGCTAACCACAGTTTCAATAATCCTGTCAGGGTCTTTAGTGTTGAGCAGGATGGGCATAGCTGAAAGGCCGGTCAGAGTCTCCATCAGACTGGCTTTGCCTTCCATCACCGGCATAGCAGCTAAGGGGCCCACATCTCCCAGCCCGAGCACGGCGCTTCCGTCAGTGACAATGGCCACTAAATGTCTGATAGCCGTGTAGCGGCGGGCAAGGGAGGGATCTTTATTAATGAGCAGACTGACTTCAGCCACCCCTGGTGTATAAACTTTTCTCAAGACGCTGATGTTGTTGATTTCATAGCGACTGCGGATGGCAATTTTACCGCCCTGGTGCATCTCCAGAACTTCATCCCGGACTTCCAGAAGTTCTGATTGGGGGTAGCGGCGAACAGCTTTTATCACTCTTTCGAGATGGGCTTCATCATCAACAAAAATCGTTATGTCTCTGACCATATAATTGCTGCCCATATGAATGATTTTTATCTCACCCACATAAGCTTTTTCTAGGCCGATAGTCGAAAGCAAGCCGCCAAAAACTCCGGGCTTTTGAATCAATCGGGATCGCAGCGTCCTGACTAACTTATCTTCCCACCACATTACATTTCTCCTTCTTTCCTTAACTAAAGTGGACTTTAATTATATAACTTTCAGGCAGAGGTTGGTATGGCTTGTAGGTAAAATTTATTCCAGATGAAAAATTCAGCTTGGTGGCCTTTTGTTCAGATCCATTTCTGAGAATAAAAAATCCTATCTTTTCGGACCGGACATTCAGGCAGGATTATTGTCTGTCTTTACTGAAATGAAAGTAAACAATTGGTATTACAATGAAAATGAACAAAGCAGAAGTAGTCAGCCCCCCCAGGGTGGCTAGGGCTAAAGATGACCAGATTTGCCTTTGCCCGCTGTCCAGTTGAATCAAGAGCATAGGCAAAAGGCCGAAGACAGTGGTGGCGGTGGTCATAAAAACTGGCCGGATTCTTTCTTTTGTCCCTTTGATTAAAGCTTCCTTCAACTTCAACCCTGAGTTTTTCCGGGTAAGGTTGATGTGGTCAACCAGAATGATGGCATTGTTAACCACAATTCCAGCCAGCAGGATCAATCCAATATAGGCTGAGGAATCAAAGGGATAGTTGGCGATGACAAAAGCCACAAAGACTCCCGCCAGAGAAAGCGGGACGGCCAGCATGACGATGAATGGCTGAATAAAAGATTCATACAACGAAGACAGAATGATAAAAATGATAACCAGAGCCGCAATCAGACCAAACTTCAGCTGGGCTTTTTCTCTGGCCGTCATCATAAATCCGGACTCCATAGAAGCCGAAAAGCCTGGGGGCAGACTTAGAGTCGAAAAAACAGCTTTTCTGTAGTTTTCGGCAGCTTTATAAGGACCCTTGAACTCCCACATCACTGTCATCTGAAACTTCTGGTTCTCTCTGTAGATTGAACCCGGAATTTCCTCTTCTTCCACAGTGACCAGGTCTTTTACTCTGAGATGTTCTCCTGACGGTGTTATCAGAAGAGCCTCCTGAAGCTTGGCCAGATCCATGTTCTCGGCTTCAGGAAATTTTATGTCTATTGACCTTTCCTGCCTGGCGATTACTGCCTGCAGAGGAACCCCAAACGGTCCGCGAAGAAGACTCTGGAGCTGATAAAAAAGGTAATTCGGGTCAAGGTTGTATTTAGCCAGAGATTCCTGTTTTATTTTCAGGAGGTATTCGGTCGAACCGGTGTCACCCCAGTAATATTGGCCGGTTATAGATTTAATTTCACCAACTCTGGGATTTTTCCGCAACCTGGTTTCCAGGTCAAGGGCGATATCCTTGAGTTTTTTCAGGTTGTATCCATAGATTCTTATATAAGAATCCAGGTATCGACCAGCGGTCATCGAAGAATAATAGCCCTGGGGGTCGAAACCAAAAATGCCGATGCTCACTCCGGCAAAATTAGTGGCCAATCTTATTAGTTCATCTTTGAGAATGTAGGGATGAGCAGAGCGCTCCACTTGGAGCGGGAAAGTTATATCTATATAACCGCGTTCCCGGAAAACCTGAGCATTGATGGTTTTTTCGCAGGGATAAGCTAAGGCTTTTTCTTCGAATTTCCGGATCAGTTCATCGGTGGCTTCGATCCTGGTACCCGGGGGCATGGTTACATAAACCGATAATCTATCTCTTGAATACCACCGGAAAAACTCGCCAATAACCACATTTCTTCTGAACAGTTTATAACTGCCATAGCTGATGAGCAGGACAATCAACAGAATTTCTATCGGGTGTTTCAGGCAAAAAGATAAAAATCTCTCAAAAAAAGCAAAGGTCCGGTTTTTTTCTTTCCTGGCTTTAAGAAAAAGCAATCTCGGGCTCAGGGCGGGAATCAGAGAGAAGGAAACCAGCAGAGAGGTGGCTAAGGCCAGAGACATGACGATACCTAGGGGCAGATAATAAATTCGCAATCTGCCCTGGAAAAAGGGAAAACAGAAAAAAACGCCTATTGTGGTCAGGGTTGAAGCCAGGACCGGAGTGATTACCTCCTTGGCTCCCTGAAGAGCAGCTTCTTTCGGCGGCCGGCCATATTCCCGCAGCCTGAGGGTGTTTTCGAAGACCACGATGGAATTATCCACAAACATCCCGAAGCCCAGGGCTAAGGCTCCCAGGGTCAGCATGTTGAGGGAAATTTTAAAAAGGTAAATGAAATTAAATGAAATGATAGCAGAAAAAGCCACCGAAGACAGGATGAGCAGGGATGGAGCCAGTTTTCGAATGATGATAAAAATCATCAGGAAAATCAAAAGAGTGATGGTTGCGGCCAGAAGGTAAAGATGGCGAAGATTGCGAATTATTTCTTGGCTTTCATCATCAACCACCCGAAAAGTCAGGTCGCCAGGCAAATTTTTTTTGACGGCTTCCAGCCGTTTTTTGACCTCCTTAGCCACCTTGAGGGTATTTTTACCTTTTTCTTTGAGCACCGTTAACATGATGGTGGACTGGCCGTTTATCCGGTTGAGATGATAGACATCGGCATATTCTAAACTGACCTTGGCCACGTCTTTGATTTTTATCGGGACATTGCCCAGATGAGTGATGATGATTTCAGCTATGTCGTTGAGGTTCTTAGGGGCAGTGGCTACCCGTAAAAGATATTCTTCATTGCCTTTCTGGACCCTGGCTGATGGATAAAGAGCCAGCGATTGGGTAACAGCTGAAGCCACCATATAGGGATGAAGACCTAAGTCCTTAAGCTTCTTCTGGTCTAAGGTAATCCGTACATTGAGGTCAGAACCGCCGCTGACCTCGACTCTGGAAACTCCGTTGATCGAGCCGAGATTGTTTTCCAGCTTATCCTTGACCAGTTCTCGAAGAGTCTGCAGAGGATAATTTCCGGAAATGGTATAGGTCAGGAAAGGTCTGACCCGAAAATCTTCAGGAACGTAGGGCTCAACGGTCGGCTTTACTCCATAGGGGAGATTGGGAAGCAAGCGAGCCAGAGCTTCTCTTAAGGCTAAGTTGGCGAACTCTAAGTTTATCTTCGGGTCAAACTCTAAGGTCAGGCGAGAGGTGCCGATTTCTGAGGTAGATGTTATTTTTCGCCCACCTTTGACTGAAAGCGCCGCTTCTTCCAGCAGCGAAGTTATCTGGGTTTGCATCACTTCGGGTGAAGCTCCCGGCCAGGAAGCCACCACATCGACCTGAGGAAATTCTTCCTGTGGAGCCAGCTCTAAGGGAATGTGGAACAAGGAATATAACCCAAGGGCTAAGAGAGCTAAGTAAATCATCAGGGTAGCTACCGGACGGTCGATGAAGAATCTCATTGCAGTAAGTTAAGCCTGGGTTTCTTTTATTTTTCTTTTAATCCTAACTTCGACAAATTCATAAAGAACCGGGATCAAGACCAAGGTCAGGAAAAGTGAAGAAGTCAAACCTCCGAGCACAGCAATAGCCAGAGGCCTGAGCAATTCAGCTCCCCGACCGAGGCCCAGAGCCATGGGGATTAAACCAGTAATGGTGCTCATAGTGGACATCATAATCGGACGCAGACGAACCTGACTGCCCTCAACCACTGCCGGCCTTAAGCCCAGGCCTTGCTGCCGGAGTTGGTTGATGTAGTCTATCTCGACTATAGCATTATCAACTACCACTCCAATCAGGACTATGATTCCGATAAGCGAGATGGCATTGAGGCTCTGACCGGTGATGAGCAAAAGGATGATGGTGCCGACCAATCCCATGGGCACGGTGAACATGATCAAAAAAGGGTGAAGGAGTGATTCAAATTGAGCAGCCATAATCATGTAGATCAGGATCACGCCCATGATGAAAGCCAGGATTAAAGAACGGAAGCTGGCAGTCATTTCTTCTTTTTCCCCGCCAAAAACTATCCTGTAATCAACTGGCAAATTAAGCTGCTGAATTGACTTCTGGATAGTCGGAATGACCTGACTGAGTTTTTTGCCCCTGAGGTTGGCAGTGATCAGAATTTCTCGCTCCTGATTCTCTCGCCTGATTTCATTCGGTCCCTTGGCCAGTTCATAAGAAACAAGTTCATGAATCGGGATGAGAGCTTGGTCAAAGGGAAAGAAGGAATTTAGAACCTGATCAACTGTTCTTCTGGAATCGGCTTCGAGCAGGACCCGGATATCGTATTTCTTTTCCAGCTCACGGTATTTGGTTGCCACATTGCCCCTTATAGCCTGAACCAGATAGGTGGCTACCTGGTTTGGAGATAGATTCGGATATTTTTCTAAGGCTTCCTTTTTTATTTTTATCAGGAGCTGGGGCTTGCCCTGCTGCAGGTTGAGATTGACATCGGTTATTCCAGGTATCCCCTTCAATTTTTCGCTGAAGCTTGAAGCAATTTGCCTGAGTTCGTCAAGATTTTGTCCCCTGACTTTCAGGCTGACTTCTCCGGAAGTCAGGGCCAGGAATTCACCCAGGGTGGTTTGCTCGCGGCTGACTGAAAATTTAAGCTCCGGAATGGTGGCCAGAAATTTTCTGGTTTCAGCCATCATCCTCTCCAGATTACCTGGATGTTTTACTTCCACCCAAATTTCAGCTGAATTGACCGAAACATCCGGTCGAAAACTTTCGCTTCCAGAAATAATCCCGACCTGAGAAAAGATTCTCTGACACCCAGTTTGCTGTCTGAGCCACTTTTCCAGGATGGAGACTATCTCTTCAGTCTGTTCCAAAGAATATTCCACTGGAGTTTTCAGGCTGAGGTCAAAGGTTGAGGTCTTAAGCGGCGGCATCAGTTCCCTGGGAAGGAATGTTCCCAGGCCAAAGATGACCAAAAAGAAAAGCGCTGAGAGGTAGAAAGTTTTCTTTTTGTTATCGAGAGACCAGAGGAGTACCTGGAAATGTTTGCCTACAAATTTCTGATACCAGCGATTAAACCAGCGGAAGGTCGTTTCAAAAATTGGTTTAAAAGGTACAGTCAGCAATCTGAATGATTTGATAGAAATCCAGTAAAGAGCTCTGGCCACGAGAGTCAGAAGAAAAATGACGAAATTAACCAGATTATAAGCTAAAAATTTAAAGCCGAACCACGGATATAAAAGAACATTCTTTCTCTGACTTTCAGATAAAATTTTTTGGAAGGTCAAAAATTTAAGGGGCAATCCCATTTTTTCGGTTGAGGGTAATTCAATGGTCCTGGAGGCCAGCATTGGCAGGAGGGTCACCGAAACCAGAAGTGCTGAAAGAAGAGAATAGGTGACAGTCAGGGCTGAGTCTTTAAACAGCTGGCCGGCTACACCCTGAACATAAATCACTGGAAGGAAGACCACAATGGTGGTGAAAACTGAGGCGGCCACCGCATTGATTACTTCTTTGGTGCCGATTTCGGCCGCTACCTTCAGCGGTTTGCCCAGCTGATGATGACGGAAGATGCTCTCTGAAACGACCACGGCCGTGTCGTCGAGCATGCCTACCCCCAGGGCCAGGCCACCGAGTGACATCAGGTTCAGGGTGATGTTTTTGAGAAAAAGCAGGTTAAACACCCCGATGATGGAAATCGGAATCACCGTGGCAATGATCAGAGGCGATTTCCATTCCTGGAGGAAGATTAGCAGCGTCAGAAAAGCCAGGATCGCTCCTTCAATAATTTCTTCTTTGGTCGTATCAATGGCTTCCTGAATGTATTTAGCCTGTTCGGAGATTATTTCCAGGTTTATTTCTGGATTTTCTTTTTTTATCTGCTCAATAACCTGTTTGGCCAGCTGGGTGACTTTAACGGTGTTGGTGCCGTATTCTTTGCGCACCAGAAGACCAATGCTTTCCTGTCCATTGAGTTTGGTGGTGCCCTCGCGTTCTTTGATGGTGTCGAGGACCTGGCCAAGGTGTTTTAAAAGAATGACTCCGCCGTCGCTGATGAATTTAATCGGGATGTTTTCAATTTCTTGAACCTTTTCAAATTCACCGGCAATTCGCAGAGAATACACGAACTTTCCTTTCCTGATAGTCCCACCCTGAAGACTGCGGTTAAAGGCAGCGATTTTCTGGCCAACTTCTTCAATTTGAAGGCCATAATTGGCTAATTTCTCAGGTTCGACTTCAACCTGGATTTCTCTTTCCACTCCTCCGGTAATCTCCACCGCGGCGATGCCTTCGACCTGTTCCAGTCGGGGCTTGATCAACTCTTCGGCCAGATCTTTTAACTCTAAGAGTCTTCTTTCACCTGTTAGAGCCAAGGTCATTATTGGCTTGCTCTGCGGGTCAAGGGCGATGATGACCGGCTGATCGCAGCCTTCAGGCAGAGAATCCCTGGCCGAATCCAATCTTTCTCTCGTGTGGAGGAGAGTGAAATCCATATCAGTGCCCCAGGAGAATTCTAAGGTGATGAAAGAAACACCTTCTTTGGAAATTGACTCAACCCGCCGCAGACCTGGTATACGACTGACCGAAGTTTCCAGGGGCACCGTGACCAGCGCTTCAACTTCTTCTGGAGCAACCCCAGGATATTGAGTTACTATTGAGAGACGTGGATAGCTGATGGAGGGTAAAAGGTCAACGCTGAGCTGACTCAGGGAAACTACTCCTAAGAGGATGATGGCGATGTAAAACATCAGGGTGGTCACCGGTCGGTCGATGGAAAACTTAGCCAGGCTCATTTCAAGTCCCTCGAGTGTCAGACCTCATTCAATTACCCGAATCGGGGAGTCATGAGCTAAAGTCATATGTCCTTCCACAATGACCGGTTCGCCTTCTTTAACTCCATCCAAAACTTCAACAAACTGTTCATTTTCCTGTCCGATTTGAATGTATCTCCACTTAGCCAGACCATTTTCCACGACAAAAACTAAGGGTCGGCCGCCCCTGCTCAGCACGGCTTCCTGAGGCACCAGAAGACGGTGCAGAAAAATTTCAGAGACTATTTCCACTTCAGCATGCATTCCAGGCTTGATTTCTTCAGCCGGGTTGTCGAGGTTGATGAAAACGCTGCAGGTTTTGTCAGTTGGACTGACGAGGGGGCTTATGGCTGCGACCCTGCCTTTAAAAACTCTTCCGGGATAAGCACTGAAGCGGACATCAGCTTCGCGACCTTCTTTGATCTTGCCAACTTCTGTTTCCAGAACCTTAGCTTCAATTTTCACCTGGCTGACATCCACTAAGGTGAACAACTCGCGGCCAGCTTCAATGGTTTCCGCAGGAGCAACTTTAATCTGAGTTATTATCCCGGAAAAGGGAGCAGCAATTCTGGTTTTTCCCAGTTCCATTCGGGCAATTTTGACGCTGACTTCAGCCTGGGTCAGTCCTTTGGACGAAGCAATAATTTCATCGCGCTTAAGGCCGCTGCTGATTTGAGCCAGTTCGAAGTCGCGGCGGGCTTTATCCAGCTCCTTCTGGGTGATTAAACCTTCTTTAAAGGTTTTTTCTGCCCTGGCCAGAGCTTCTTCAGCCTTTTTCAAGTTGAGAGCATCTTCAGCGCTTTCGTTGGCTTCTGGCTGCTGAAAAAGCCGATCCAGCAGAAGCTCTGAGAGACACTTCAGTCGAGCAGCTTCTTCCTGCTCCAGCTTGAGCCGGTAAGGGAGGTCATCGAGTTCGGCTAAAAGTTCGCCGGTGGGAACGTGCTTTCCTTCCTGAACATAGAGTTTTTTCAGGATCCCTTTGACCTCAGCTTTAAGAGTGACTTTTCTCTCGGTATAGACTTCTCCCGGCGATTTTATCCTTTTCTCCAAATCCTGAATTCTGGCTACAGCTACCTTAACGGGCAACGGAGCTATAGCCTGACTTTCGGTCTGGGCAGGACCGGCTGCCGCCGTTTCAGCTGAACCAGCTTTTCTCTGACCTTTCTTTTGGGAAAGCCAGAAGCCGGCAATGGCCAGGATAATCACAATAATGATGACCAGGATTGATGTCTTCAGCCTGCGGGAATTACTCATTTTACCCACCTAAGCTTGATTTCTTATATTCATAGATAAAACGACGGAAAAAGTCAAAAAATTTATCACTGGAAAAAACTTTCTTAATCGCAGCCAGTTTTTATAGATGTGAATAAACCGAAACTTTTTGATGGCAAGAGTTATCAAGCCCATCTCACCTGTCAAAAATTAATAGAATCCTCAATGACCAGATGTATTTTAGCCGAAAAGAAAAAACTCATCTGAATCTATTTTATTTTTCGTTTAGTTTAATATAATAAAGCCTAAAGCCTTTGATTTTCTTGTGGAGAATTTTCATAGAGATCAGGAAGGTAGGTAATGATGTCAAAAAAATTTAAAAAATTTATGAAGAAAGGTTTGGGTCTTATCTGGATTCTGGCTCTTTCCGTGGTAGTTGTTGCGGGATTGAACCGTTTCTTGATGCGGGACAAGGGTGATATTAAGCCTCAGGTAAGTCTTTCCAGGGAAAAGGCTGTAATGAGTCTGGCCAGAGTTTCGTTGCCCTTTATCCCCAATGAGGGGCAATGGGATAGTAAAATCAGGTTTACGGCCAATCTTTTTTCTGGTTCTTTTTTTGTGACCGATAATGAGCTGGTGTATTCATTGGTCAAGGATGAGAAAGAGGAGAAGCCAGAAAAAGCCAAAGTTTTATCAGGAAAAAATGAGCCTGGCTTTGATAATTCTGTTAATAAGGTTAAGCCAATAGTATTCAAAGAGACGTTCTCAGGCGAAGATAGAAAAGCAATTGCTTTTTCTCCCGGCGGTGAAGAAAAAGCGATGACCAGAATTTCCTATTTCCAAGGGAATGATTCTGAGAGGTGGCGAAGGCATCTTTCCAGCTATAATTCTGTTTCCCTTGGTAGTGTTTATCCGGGGATAGAAGTTAAGCTCAGGGCTTCAGGCCAGAATGTGGAAAAGCTGTTTTTTGTTAGACCCGGAGCCAGAGCTGAGAAGATAAAAGTTAAGGTAGATGGAGTGCAGTCCTTAGAAATAAATCCAGCGGGAGAACTTGTCCTCAAGACAGAAATGGGCGAAATAGCAATGATGAAGCCGGTAGGCTATCAGGAAGTGGACAATAGAAAGGAATATGTTGAAGTAGCCTATGAACTAAAAGACGGGCAGGAATATGGGTTTAAGGTACTTGAGCCCTACAATCCGGAAGCTACTCTGGTTATAGACCCTGCCTTGAGCGTCCTTTCTGCCTCAACTTTCATTGGCGGAAAGGGCAATGATCGTGGTTTCTCCATTGCCATAGATAATCTTGGGAGTGTTTATGTCGCCGGATATACTCTGTCTTCGTCTTCAGATTTCCCGACCACTGCCGGTGCCTATGATACTTTGTATAATGGCGGCTATGATATTTTTATCTCGAAACTTTCAAGCTCCTTAGACACGCTTTTAGCTTCAACCTATATTGGAGGGAAAAGCAGCGAATATGGCTATTGCCTCGCCTTAGACAGCGCCGGAAATGTTTATGTCACTGGAATTACTAATTCTTCCGACTTCCCGACCACTGCCGGCGCCTACAATCAATCATATAAGGGTGGTGAATACGACGCCTTTATATTAAAACTTTCAACAGACCTGAGCACTCTATTGGCTTCGACCTATATTGGGGGGAGTGGAGCTGATTATGGTTATTCCTTTACCTTAGATAGCTCCTGGAATGTGTATGTCACAGGAGTGACCAGCTCTTCCAATTTCCCGATTACCCCGGCCGCTTATGATACTTCGTATAATGGCGGCTATGATGTTTTTATTTCCAAGCTTTCCAGCTCGCTGGATACCCTGTTAGCTTCAACCTACCTCGGAGGGAGCAGCTACGAGATTGGTTCCTCCATTGCTCTGGATAATTCTGGAAATATTTATGTCGGAGGACGGACGAAATCTCCTGACTACCCGACCACCGCTGGCGCTTATGATACTTCTTGTAATGGCGATTATGATGTCTTTATTTCCAAGCTTTCCGGCTCGCTGGATACCCTCTTAGCTTCAACTTTCATCGGCGGGAGCGGACCCGATTACGCCTACCCGATTGCTCTTGATAACTCCGGGAATGTCTATGTCGGCGGATATACCTTATCTTCAGATTACCCAACTACTGCTGCTGCCTATGATGCTTCTTTCAATGGCGGCTATGATGTTTTCATTTCCAGGTTTTCCAGCTCATTGGGTACCCTTTTAGCTTCAACCTACCTTGGAGGGACAGCTGATGATTGTAGTCGCTCAATCGCTCTGGACAATCTTGGAAATGTTTATGTCACGGGCTGGACAAAATCTTCTGCTTTTCCCACCACTACTGGTGCCTATGATCGATCATATAATGAAGGCTGGGATGCTTTTATCTCAAAACTTTCAGCCAGCTTGAGCACGCTTTTTTCCTCAACGTTCGTCGGAGGTAGCAACAGTGATCTTGGCTATTGCCTTGCCCTAGATAGCTCTGGCAATGTTTATATCACAGGATATACATCATCTTCTGACTTCCCGACAACTTCTGCTGCCTATGATCAAAGCATTGATGGAATTGATAGTTTTATTTTGAAATTCGAGGTTGGAGAAAAATATTTATTGACTATCAATCGTTCAGGCAACGGCTCTGGGACAGTTACCAGTGCTGATGGCGGCATTAACTGCGGAACAGATTGTTCTGAGGTTTACGATAGTGGCACAGTGGTAACACTGACCGCGACAGCCGAGGCTGATTCCGTTTTTGGCGGCTGGAGTGGTGATGTGGTCAGCAGCGATAGTACCTGCACCGCAACCATGGATTCAGACAAGACCATCACCGCCAAGTTTATCCCCAAAAGTTCTACTTTTACCCTTACTGTGATTAAAACAGGCCCCGGTAATGGTACGGTTACCAGCGAAGATGGAGGTATTAGCTGTGGCTCTGATTGTTCTGAGACCTACCCTGCCGGGACGGTAGTAACACTTACAGCCACTCCCGATGCCAGCTCCGGCTTTGAGGGCTGGAGCGGGGAGGCCACCGGCAGCGAGGCCACTATCGCGGTGATGATGGATACTGACAAGACGGTAATGGCCATGTTTGGTCCCAGTCCTCTTCCCGACCTTACTGGCGAATGGCATGATTTGAAGATTTCCAGATTCATGGGCCGGACAAGGATTGTAACGGCTTTTCTGCGGCTCAAGAACATCGGTGAGACCAGCGCTCCGAGTGGTTATAAGATTTCGTTCTATCTGTCTGCGGATGGAACCAGTCTTGACACTCTGCTCAGCACCCGTCAAATAAACATATCCCTCGGGACGAATTCTTCCAGAGAAATTCTATTTACGCGTTATTTGACGAGCACCACCTCGCTTTCAGGGAAATACCTGGTGGCGGTGATAGATTCAGATAATCAATTACAGGAAAAGGACGAGACCAACAACCGGATGGCAATCGGTCCGTTGCAGCCAATTATTTAACTAAAGGAAAGATGGAGATACGGAGGCAATGATGAAGATTAAAAGAATAGCGATAGGCCTTCTGGCGCTTTCGGTAATGGTTTTCGGTGGAGATTCCAAGTTTTCGTTTTCATTAAAGGGTGGCTATTATCTGCCCTCTTCTTCCAGCTACAACAACGATTATGTGCCTATGGTGAATAATAATATTAATGAGCTTAACTCGTACCTGACCTCACTGGGGTTTACTAATACCGTGAATGAGCTGAAAAAGTTAGGCGGTAGTCTGGTTCTGGGAGGGGAGTTAGAGTTTTTTGCCAGCGACCAGGTGGCGATTGTCCTTGGCGCGGAATACTGGTGGAAAAATTCTTCTGGTTCATTAGATTCGAGCGGGACGCTCGCTGAAGTAACCTATGGGGTAGCGGAGAGCAGCCGGGTGAAAATGTCGGTCTTACCGATACTCGGGACATTGAGGGTTAATCTTCCTTTTAAGGGCCTCCGGGCCTACCTAGGTGGAGGCGCTGGATATTATCTGGGCCAGGTGGTCATCGAGGAAACGTGGAACTGGACGGAAGACGCAGAGACGGTTGATAGCGGGACACGGGAGATAAAGTCAACTGGAAGTGCAATCATTCCGCATACTAATGCTGGGATAGACTTGAATCTGACGAAAAATATAGCTTTGGCTGTAGACATCAGGTATCCCTTTGGGGCGATAAAGTCATTCAAGATAAAAAGAGACACAGGAGATTCGAGTTCAGTTGGGCAGAAGTTCACGTTTGAAGTTGCCAATGGTGGGGAGAAAGACTTTAAGTGGGAACTCAGCGGCCTTAACTTCGGAATCAACTTGAAAATTAGATTTTAGAATCTGGAAGAAAATAGATCTGTTGATAGAGCAGAAGGTTATTGTTCCAAGCCTAATCCAGGGCTGGCTTAAAATTTCCTTTCTTATCTATATTACATTACCCTGGAGATCGTATCTTAACCTGAAAGAAGATTTCTGTTGACCGAAGAGTTCAAATAATGGTATAAAATTTTTGGGGAGTAAGATGAGGTTAGCAGGGTTTTAGCCTGTTATGGGGCGAGGAGGAAATATGCCTGCATTTAAGAAGCAAGCCTGGACGAGCCGACAGTTTGAGACCATAATTGCCATAATTATAGTTCTATCGATTTTGGCCATAGGTATTCTGGTTCATTATAAGTTCTACCTTTTAAACTTCTTTTTCCTGCCGGTAATTTTTTCTGGCTATTATCTGGGAAAGAAGAGAGCAGTGCTTATAGCCATAAGTTGTATCTTGCTCGAAGCTCTCTACCTGGTGTTTTCACGCCAGGTTTTCGGGGTTCAGTTCCAGCTGTCCCACGATGACCTTATCTTCCTCATTTCCTGGGCAATTTTTCTTTTTCTGACTGCCTGGATTGTTGGCCTGTTGAGCGAGAAAAAGGATAAAGAACTTTTTAATCTCAAAAGAGCTTATACCGGTATTCTGGCTATTGTTTTGAAGTATCTTGAGGTCGGGGAAGAAGGCAAATCCAGGGCTGAGAAAGTGACTGAATTAGCCGGCAAGATGGCTGAAGTTCTGGGAATGACCAAAGCTGAAGTGGAAAACATTAAGTCGGCAGCTCTGCTCAGCGATATTCAGGAACTTCAGACCTGCCTGCCGCTTTTTACTCAGACAACAGAATTTGTTGAACAGGAAAGCTTTTCCCAGGGTCAGCTGAGCGATAGAGAAAAAATAATGCTCAAGACAACAGGCCTCATTCTTTCTGAAATTCAGCCTATTCTTCAAAGCTATTTCGTCCATTACCGACAGAAAGCCAATGAACTGGAAAAGAGCCTGAACGTCATTCCCCTGGCTGCTTCTCTGATTGCCCTGGCTGAACTCTATATCAGGATGACTCAGCAAGGAAAAGTCAAAGTAGGCCCAGAAGAAATATCTTCCCTTGAAGGTCTCTCCAAATTAAAAGGTCATTATTTCCCGGAAAAGGCGATAGATGCTCTTTATCTGGTGATTTATTAGTTCTGGATAAAGAGAAGCTTTAGAGAATAGTCTGATGAAGTGACCTTTTCTATGTCCGGCCAGAATTTCGCCAAGAGCCGGAAGGTTTTTCTGGGAAATAGACATGAACAGGTATTTGGCCCTGGAAGGAAATTCGACGAGTGAACCGATCTTTTTTCTGGCTTCTCTGAACCTGAAATGCAGAAAGACTTTGGTTAAAAACTCCCAGCGAAGTTCTCGGTTTTTAAGCCGTCCTTCATCAATGATTGGCAGATAAGCGAATTTTTGCTTAACAGCCCGGGTAAAGAGGCCATCTTCCTTTCCCAGGGTGTTTTGGCCTTCAACGTCGCCAAAAACTTTAGCGCTTTTCACTCCGCAGCTTGGCGATTTAGCTTTAAGAATGAAGCCGTCTATGTCTTCAATCTCCGACAGGAAGGCTTCGGAATAATCCTGAAGTTTTTGGGTTATATTCAACCCAGTTTCATTCTGGATGACTTCAATTTTATCTTTAATTCTGACCAGCCTGATTGTTTTCCGGGGTAGGCCCAGGCCGATGCTTACTTCGGGACAGACGGTAATCAGCTCAAATTTCGACTTCAGAGCGTCTGTTTCTTTATTTCTAACCGTGCCTCCATCGTAGCGATAGGCAAAGCCATTGAGACAGGCGCTGATGACCACTCGCGGTTTTTCCATGACAGGAAAATTTTATTGGTTTCAGATTTTATTTTCCAGTAAAATTAAGCGAAGTTTTTAAATTACCAACTGGTATTGAAAACTGGTAGAACTTTTAAGCCGCTGGGATTACTGCGAATGATGTTGAGGGCACCCAGCTGGAAGCCCTTTTCGACTTTCCAGGCATAATTGACCAGGCCGATGGAGATTCCGTTGAGATTTCCCCGGAGGTAATTGAATGAGGCGAGGCAAACTCCGTTTAGATAACCGCCTCTGGTCAGCTTTATTTCACCGCCGGCTACGAAGAGTCCTTTGAGCTTTTCTCCGCCAGCGCCGAGTCCGGCGATTAAGACGCCTTCAACTTTCGGGGCACCGGCTCCCAGTCCAGCTATAACTAACCCCTGAATCATCTCACCGGCACCGGCTCCCAGTCCGGCAATGACCACACCTTTAACTTCTTCGCCAGCGCCTGCACCGAGACCAGCTATCGTCAATCCAGCCAGATTTTCTCCCGCACCGGCGCCGAGTCCGGCTAAGGTTATCCCGCTTAAACTTTCTCCAGCTCCGACTCCCAATCCCCCGATGTTCAGCCCGATAAGGTTTGCACCAGCTCCAACTCCTAGACCACCGATGTTCAAACCAAAGACATTTTCACCAGCTCCTGCCCCCACACCGCCGATGTTAGTACCATAAAGATTCTTTCCGCTGCCTGCACCGACCAGGCCAAGATTCAAGCCAGCCGCAGTTTTTTCAGCGGCGACTCCAAGGATTCCAACCTGGAGACCTTTAAGTTCTTTAGCTCCGGGCAAAACTCCGAACGAGAGACCAGTAACCACTGACTCTTTATTTTCCCGGTATGGCTTCCACAGGGTGAGGTTAATTCCGTTTATTCTTTCCACCTTCCTGTCTCTGAAATTAAACCTCAGTCCGGTAAAATTTTTTGAGTTACCGAAGCTGATTCCCCACGTTTTAGCCGGAAGGTTCAGCCCCTGGGCCCAAAGAAGTGAACTATTGCCAACGATTATTATAAAAGCGATGCTTATAAAGATGATGGCCAGAAATCTTATTGGAGAAAAGATAATAAAGAAACTTTTACTCTTGGAATTAAAGTTTAGCATCTCAAGTCTCCTTGGCCATAATGTTTTTCAAAGCTAGCCTTTGGCCCAGCAGATAAACAGAAAGAATCATAGCCCTGACCTGCCTAAAAATCCATCCACAATAATAATTACGGATAAGAAAGCCAGAAAGTTCATTTATAACCTTAAGCCCGATATTTTTTGGTAAAAAGCCGTTCAGGTTCTCTTCTCAAAATTGCTGGTCAGCAGGCCTAACCAAAAAATGTAGAGCCAATTTATCACCTGGTTGCTCTAGCCTAAACCATTAATTAAAGTTGGTAAAGATCGGAATCGCCTCTCCCGTAGAGCTGGAGGTCGCCGAAAGAGAATTTGGTTGGTAAAAAGTTTAATGATAAAACTTTATATGATAGGCTGAAATATACCCAGACTGGTGAAATTCTCTAATCTTTACTGGGCTATTATTAAAAGAAAAGGATTTGTCGATAACGGGGAGAAGGAATCATGATCAGTTCGAATAAACAAAAATTAATCATTTTGGTTGTCTGCATTGTTTTTCTCTCTGGTAGTTGCCGGCTGCCGGGACAGACTTTGGTCTCAGAATCATCACTGGAAAAGCTGGCTAAAAACTTTGAATATACTCTGAGCACTGGTTCTAAATATAAGCTTGTGGACGGTCGTTATAAACAGGGGCAGTCAATTGAAGATTACGTCAGTATCAGAGTTGACACCTTGGCTTTTGGAGACCTTAACGGTGACGGCCTCAAAGAGGCAGCTGTCATTCTGGTTTCTAATTATGGTGGCAGTGGGTCTTTCTATGAACTAACTACTTTGATAAATGGCGGTCAGGCTTTGCAGCAAACAAATTGTCTGGAGCTTGGCGACCGGGTGCAGATTAAGAAAGTTAAGATTAGTAAGGAAAAAATTATTATTGAAATGCTAACCCAGGGACCTAATGATCCGATGTGTTGCCCCAGCAAAAAAGTAAATTTGATTTTTCAGTTTAAGAATGGCCGGCTTTATGAAACAAAATAGTCGGTGCAAAATAACAACCCTGGCTGTTTCGGCTGATAGTCGGCTGGTAGCTTCCGGAGATGATCATAGAAATGTGCACCTGTGGACTCTAACTGGAAAAGAACTTAAGTCTTTTGAAACTCATAATTCGGCGGTGAATGGTATCTGTTTTACCCCGGATGGCCAGAATTTGATAACTGCCGGCGAAAATATCAAAATCTGGAAGTTAAATTTATAAAGTCTTCCCCGGCAGAATTAAAAGCCGAGGCCCAGCATCACCGAATAACCTTTATTTTTAATCTTGTAAGTTCCGAGATCGCTGGTTGGCTGAATGATGTTAGAAAGGCCGTAATTGTAGCGAGCATCAAGAGTTATTTTAAAGAGCATAGGAATTTTTAGGTCAAGTCCCAGTCCACCAACCGCCGCCACACTGGACGATTTAAAATCAGACTTTATGTCTTCAGTTGTTTGTGAATTCTGGCTGGTCTCTTTAAACTTGGCTTTCTGCAAATACCCATAGGAAGGCCCTCCAAAGACATAGGCTTTAATAGGTCCAAGGGGGATAATATTAAGCCTCAGCAGAAGAGGAATTTCAAGGTAATCAAGTAGGATTTGAACTTGATAAGGGCCACTGATCTGATCCGTCCCAGAAAATTCAAAGCCTCTTCTGGAATAAAGAACTTCCGGCTGAAAACCTATTGGTCCAAGATTGATGGTTAGGAAAGCTCCACCGCTGAAGCTTTTAAGGTATTTCTGATTGGTGAAGATATCAGCCGGAGGGCTGAAAGACAGATTAGAATAATTCAGGCCACCTTTAACCCCAAAAGTGACCAGAGCCTGGGCCTGAGGAACGAGAATGGTCAAGGAAATAACCATCAAAATAACTGACAGTAATTTTTTCATCGTTGGCCTCCTTTTCGCAGATTTATACCATTTTTTATATCCCAAAGTCAAAAGGGTGACTTTCGTTTACCAGAGCGTGATGTTTATGTCCTCTTCGGCCACTACTGAGCCAGATATGAGCTTTGAAGAGCTTAAGCAAAAAATCAAATTAATATTTAAAAGTCAACTTTATTTCTGTCCCTTTATCATGATTAACTTCCAATGAGGCGTTGAGCTGTTTGGTTAAGTCTTCGATTATCTGCCAGCTGAATGAAGGATACTCTTCTGTCAGGAGAGGAAAATCAGTTTTTAAAGAAAAGCAGATGGAATCGATTAACAGTCGCTGGAGAGACATCTGCAGGCTTTTTCCCTCATTTTCCTCATTTTGAGGTAAACATTTTAATTCTTTAAAGCAGAGGCTGATTAACTCATTGAGGAATAAACCGAAAGGTATGGCGGTGTTCAGGTCAAGATAGATTTCTTCAGAATTAAACCCGATGTTTACTTCGGTAATCACATAGACGATCTGAAGATGATTGGCCAGTCTTTCCAGATATTTCGAGAGATTGATTTTCTGCAATTCGGGCATCTTGTAGAAATGATCATGAATTAAAGCGATCGAATAAATTCGATTCTGAAGTTCGCCCAGATGCTTCTTAGTTTCGCCATCAGAGGTAGTTTCCTTCTGCAGTCGTATTAGACTGAGGATTATCTGCAGATTATTCTTAACTCGATGATGAATTTCTTTCAGCATAATCTCTTTTTCTTTAAGCGCTTGTCGAATTGACTCCTTGTCTATTTTCCACTCACTGATATCGCGGGCTATGGCGTGAAGATAGGGGAGGCCATCAAGGAAGATTCTTTGGTTGCTGAATTCCACATCGACTTTAGTCCCATCCTTCCGCCGCATTTTGGCTTCACTTAAAACAGACTCGCCTTCAAGGATTCTTTTAAAGTAGGTTTTATAAGCGATTAAATCTATTTCCTCATGAAGGTCAGGTATGCTCATTCGCAATAATTCTTCCCTGGTATAACCTGTAAGTTCACAGGCAGCTTGGTTTACCTCAACAAACCGAGCCCGTTGGTTAGCAATGAAAACAGCATCTCTGGAACATTCGAAAATTGTTCGGTAACGTTCTTCGTTTCTTTTTATTTTAAGCTCGGCTTCTCGCTTTTCGGTCTGGTCAAAATACAGGACATATTTTCCCAAGACTTTGTTTTCGGCAACAATCGGGATGACCACAATTCTCACAGAGATCGGCTGGCCGTCTTTTCTGAATCGGGTTGATTCCCAGGAAAGAATTTGACCACTGCTTGACCTTAGGGAGAAGCTTTTGGCTTCTTCCAGATATTCATCTTTGGCCACAACTTGGTCAAGACATTTTCCCTTAATCTCAGTATTTTCATACCCCAACAAAGAAGTGAAGGCCGGATTAACTTCTAAGATGGAACCTTGATTATCGGTTATGACGATGGGAATCGGTGCTTTCTCTAAAAGCCGGCTGTTCCAGATTTCCAGAACCTTCTTTTGTTCTTCTAAGCGCCGACGTTCGGTGATGTCTCTTAATATGGCTACTGCTGTTGGTTGGTTTTCATATCCTACAATATCTGCCATGGCTTCGACCAAGGTCATTTTGCCGGAGGGTGCTTTTAATCGAAGCTCCAGGCGCGAGGGGACATTTTCTCCAGAAAGGCGGGCTCGGTATAAATTTTGAACTTTTTCTAAATCTTCGGAGGCGATGAATAGCTCGAACCTTTTTCCGATAATTTCCTCAGGTGGCGATTCGGCCATAGAAACAGCTTTCTGGTTGACATACTGAATTATTCCGTCCTGGACTAAAACGATACCGTCAGAAATCTGGTCAAAAAGTTTCAAGAGTCCATAAAAAGGTCTCTCTGATTTTTTTAGTTCTTCCATGTTCAGAGCCAAGGGAAATTAAACTTAAAAAGTGAAGATAAAAGAGTCTTAAGGTGGTCTTGTTTTTTAATTTTGATCATTCGCTCCGGAGAGAAAATTGGCTGATTCGAAACATTTTGTTTACTAAATTTAAGATCTCAATCATGAGCAATGGCTGCTAAATACTTATTTTAAAATAAAAATATTAAATTAGGATCACCTATAAGGGTGATATTGGGGGTGAGGAGCGGTTTGGGTAGAGATTAGGCTTCAGTATTATTTTTGTTGAATGTGTTGATTTTGTGAATTATAATTAAATCACAAAGGGTGGAAAATGCTCTCTCAATAAGAAAATAAAAGCGGCGATGAGCAATAACAGCAAGAAGGTTTCTCAATCTGAATCAGAATTATTAACTTTGTTCTTGGAAAATTTGGGAAAAATTGGCGAAATCATCGACCGCGGCGGTAGTTTGGAGGATTTCCTTAAATCTTCTGCTGAAGCCATAGGCAAAACCCTAAAGCATGAAAGAGCAACCATCTTCCTTTATGACCAGGGAAAAAAGGAATTAATTTATCTAACAGGCTGGTCTAGGAGCAAAAAATATCTACCCCGAGAATATCGTCAAAAGCTGAGGCAAGGGCTCATCGGCAAAGCTGCTCGGCTGAAAAAACCGATAATTGCGGGGGATACTTCTAAGGAACCGTATTATTTGGCATGTTTTGAGCCTAAAGCTAATTCTGAAGCTTGCTTGCCCATCATCCTTAAAGGCAAGCTACTCGGTGTTCTTGACCTTCAAGACAGCAGATTCCAGGCTTTTTCAACTGAGGAAGTCAATTTTTTAAATTTCTTGGGCACACTCTTGGCTTATGCTATTGCCGAGCGTCAGAAAGAACAGCAACTGGAATTCAAAGAAGAATAAGCCAGAATGATACTTGAAGGGATAAAGGATGGTTATTACGAAGTTGACCTCAAAGGAAATTTTACTTACCTGAATCCTTCGCTGGCTAAAGCCTGGGGTAAACAGCCAGGCGACCTTCTTGGCCGGAATTATCGGGAATTTCTGGATGAAGAGAGCATCAGCCGGGTCTTTCGGGTCTTTAACGAAGTCTATAACACAGGAAGTCCGGCCAGCGGTCTGGAGCTGAAAGTCAGTGGAGTGAATGGTCAGCTGCATAGAGTAGAGTTATCAGTTTCTTTACTTAAAGGCGAGAAGGGAGATCCGGCCGGCTTTTATGGGATCGTCCACGATATCACCGAAAGAGTCAGGATTGAAAATGAGCTGCGGCAAGCCAATGCCCGGTTTAGTTCTTTGCTCGAAGCTCTGCCCGATGTTATCTATTTTAAAGACCTTGAAGGCCGCAATTTAATCATCAACCGGGCCATGGAAGAAATGACCGGGCTTAAGCGTGAGGAAATTCTGAGTAAGACTGATTCAGAGATTTTTCCTCCCGATCTGGCTGCCCAGTGTCTGGAATCAGACCAGAAAGTTCTGGCTGAAAAAAAGATTTTCAGGTTCTTTGAAAAGACTGTTCGTCCGGATGGTCAGTCCCGTTATTTTGAAACTATCAAGGCTCCAGTTTTTGATAGAGCCGGAAATATTACCGGAATAGTAGGAATTAGCCGGGATATTACAGAGAAAACCCTGGCTGAGTTGGCTCTGGTTGAACAGAAAGAGCTTTTACAAACAGTCCTGGACAGTGCCGAAGACTTGATTTTCGTTCTTGATAGAGATTACCAGATTTTGTTGTTCAATAAAGTAGCAGAAAGGTTTTTTGGTTTGAGCCAGAAGGATTTAAAGGGCAAAAGCTTCAATGAAATTTATCCGGGTGAGGGACGGTCCGGAGCTGAGAATCGATTTGACCGAGTAATAAAGGGAGATGTAGTTAAAGAAGATGTGGAAATCAATTATCGTGGAAGAAATCTGGTTTTAAGTGTGACTGAAGTTCCCCTGCACAATGAGAAGGGAGAAATTTATGCCATTTGTGGAATTGCCAGAGATATTACCCGGAGGGTTGAACTGGAAAAAAATCTGGAATCATCGCTGCGGGAAAAAGAGGTTTTGCTCAGGGAAATCCATCATCGAGTTAAAAACAATATGCAGGTTATCTCCAGCCTGCTTAATCTTCAGGCTCATTATGTCAATCACCCGGAATTCACTTCTATTATTAAGGAATGCCAGAACCGGATTCGATCGATGGCTCTGGTTCACGAACATCTGTATCAATCGAAGAACCTGGCCAGTATCAATTTTGCTGATTATCTCAACAAATTGATCATTCATCTTTATAATGCCCACCGGGTCAGGCAGGAGAAGATAGCCCTTGAGTTTGAAACCGAAGACCTTTATTTAGAGATCGGTCTGGCTATTCCGCTCGGTCTTTTAGCCAGCGAACTCATCTCCAACAGCTTCAAACATGCCTTCCCAGGAGAGCGCCGCGGAAAAGTTAGAGTAAGTCTGAAACCACTTTCTTCTTCCTTTTATCAGCTTGAAGTCAGCGATAATGGGGTGGGTTTACCGAATGAGCTTAACCTTAAAGAATCAAAAACCTTCGGAATGCAACTCGTCAGTTTGCTCTCTGAGCAGATAGAGGCGAAAATCGATGTAGAACGATCTGGGGGAACAAAGTTTCTGGTGACTTTTAAAAACGAAAGAAAAAACAATCAATAGAAAGTCAGGCCGAATTTTTCTTTTTTTAAAAAGCGATACCTACGGTGGCTGACCAGACACCATTTTTGACATCAGGCGGTTCAGTTCCCTGGGCTGCAGCCAGAACTTTTTTCAGACCAAGACTGTAACGGACATCGATCATAAAATGACGGCCAAAGTCGAGACCGGCTCCAAAAATGGCTCCATAATCATTATTCTCCAGAATCTTTTCTTCGAGTGGAACATCCTGGCCGTTAACCTGTAGTTTTTCTTTCAGTTTAAAGCCGACTGAAGGTCCAGCAAAAATAGCCGGCTGAATCCCTGGAGTCGGGATCCTGAGCTTCAAGAGAACAGGAATCTCCAGATAATCACCATAGAGCTTTTGCGTGTATTCGCCCAGAGGGTCTTCCAGCTGAGAACCTTTCATAGTGTAAAGAAATTCTGGCTCAATAGTAATAATTTTCCCAATGTTAATCGCAAAAAAGATTCCCCCGACAAATCCAACTTTAGTCTTGAGGATTCCTTCTAAATCCCGAACGTCAGCGCCTGTCAATTTAGAAGTATTGCCTCCACCTCTGATACCGAACTGGATTCCTGCCTGAGAATTGACTGGAGTCAGCAACAGAAAAAGAAAAGCAGCCGTCAGAAGCATCGACCATATCTTTTTCATAAAAACCTCCTTTTTATATTTTGATTCAAATTTAAACGCCTTCTTTTTCTTTTGCCTCACCTAAAAGGGTGATTTTGCTGGCTATTTTTTTACTCATAAAGACGAAAAAAAGTCAATGGTAATTGTCTTCTGAATAATCATGGTTATTGTCGAATCCAGATAAAAGTGTAAAATAGAAAAAAGTTGATTAGAGTTCCGGAGGTAACCATGACTGAGAAACAAATTAAAGTTACTTTTCCCGGTGGTTTAAAAGTTAATGCTGAGTACAGAGATCTGATTATACCCACCGACCAGCCCGTTTATGCTGGAGGAGAAGGCTCAGCCCCAGCCCCTTTTGACCTTTTCCTAGCCTCAATCGCCACCTGTGCTGGCTATTACGTCCTGGCTTTTTGCCAGCAGAGGCAGTTGCCCACCGACGGTATCTACCTGACTATGTCTATGGAAAAAGGTCCTGTTTCCAGAATGATTGAAAAGATCAAAATTAATATTCACCTGCCAGCAGATTTTCCGGAAAAATACATAGAGGCCGTGGTCAGAGCGGCTGACCAGTGCCCGGTTAAAGCTTATATCCTCAATCCACCAAAGTTTGAAGAGAAAGTAGTTAAAGGATAAGAGACAATTGCTTCTGAGTGAAAAGTTGGTCGTCATTTCTACTGCTATTTTTTCCTTTATGGTAATCGTTGATTTTTTCCTTCATGAAAATAAATCTATCTATCTGGTGCCTTTAAGCCTGTTGATAATATTGCTTTTTTTCTTGTTTCCATCCTGGCGGCAGAAGCTTTCAAACCGCCCGGTGGCCATTTTTATCCTGTTTGCTTTTCCCTTAGCTGGTTATGCTTATCTTTATAAGCTGGCCGGTAGCTTGGTGCATTTTCTGAGTCAGCCCTGGAATGACGGAAAGCTGGCCAGCTTTGACCGTCTGATTTTTGGCCTCAGCCCGAACCTGGCCATAACCAGGTATTATCATCCCTGGCTGACCGAACTGATGATGTTTGCCTATGTGGCTTATCTCCCGCTGGTAGTGATCCTGGCTTATGTACTTTTTCGCCATAAGGGCCCGGAGCAACTCGAAGCCTATGTTTTTTCTCTTGGAATTGCCTATGTTATTTGCTTTGTAATTTTTATTCTCGTCCCGGCTGCCAGTCCCCGGTTTTATTTTTCTGACAATCAACCAGCAAATGGCTATCTTTTCCGGAAACTGATGAACCTGGTGGAGACTTCTGGCCAGTATCAGGGGGGCTCCTTTCCTTCAGCCCATTGTGCTGCAGGTACGGTGATGATTATCTATGCCTGGCGGGCGGGTCGGAAAACTTTTCTGATAGTCTCTCCTTTAATTCTTTTTTTCTTCATCAGCACGGTCTATGGTCAGTTTCATTATGCAGTTGATGTCCTGGCCGGAATTTTTGTCGGGCTGCTGGCAGCCCTGGTTGTTAAGGCTAAGTTCAGTTTAGAGCGATGAAGAGATTGAGTAAAACTCCGATCGACCAGTGAATTATGATCACGTACCATAACGACCTGGTGCGAAGCGCCAGATAACCGAACACCAAACTGGCCACGATCGAAGCAAAAATCTCGTTGGCTGGTTTGCCGATATGAACCAGACAGCAGGGAATTGTCTGGATGAGCAGGCTGTTCAAAGTGCCCAGGGCTGGTCTTAATCCCTGAAGCATGAACCCGCGGAAGAAGAATTCAAAAGCCAGATAATAAAGAAAAAAAGCACCTGCATATATGATGAAGGTTTTAAAAGACAGGGGATTGGTTTTAAAAGCAGAATATTCCTTCTGGAAATCTGGCTGCCGGCTGGATAGCCAGACCGAAAGGCTGGCCAAGGGCAGAGAAATGACCACTGACCAGAGTCCAAATTTCAGGTCCCCCTGGTTTAAGCCATAATCACTGAGCTTTTCCTTAAAGATGAGCTTGATGATCACAAGCGGAATCAGCATTAACAGGATGAAGGCTACCAAAAAATTGAAAAAATCTCGATAAAATCCTGAGAGAAGACTGCTCGGAAAATAGCTGGCAAGATTCCGGTCGTAAAAAGCCGGACTACCGCCATACCTGTAGATTGTAAGCAAGACAGGTGTGACCAGCAAAATGATGACAGTTTTTCGGTTGCTTTCTGCTAATAGTGTTCTTATCATTACCTCTCGCTTCTAATCATCTCTCATTTATAATTATATCCTAGCCATTTGCAAGTTAGTTGCAAACCTTCCTTCAGGTCTTTTGGCTGATAACCAAGTTCTTGAGAGGCTTTCTCATGGGAAAAAGACCAGTTTTGAAGAAAAGTTCTGACCCAGCTCTCAGTAATAAAAGGGTAAAGACCAAGAGCTTTAGCTTTCCAGGATTCAAACCCGGCAATGGTCAAAGCCAGGGGTATGGAGATTTTTATTCGGAGAGCTCCCTTTCCCGAAACTTCTTCCAGGGTGTCAAATAAACCGCCCAGGGAGATGTTTTCCCCGCCGAGAATGTAATCTTCGCCAGAACGTCCTTTTTCCATCATCAGCTTCAGCCCTTCAACCACATCATCTATGTAAACATAATTACCGATTTCTCTGCCTTGATTGAGAATCAAACAGACTCGGTATTTCAGGTAGGAGCGAATCATCCTGGTGACAGAATTAGCTTCGGTTAACTTTCCCGGGCCGTAGACTCTGGTTGGTTTGGCTACAACGATTTCCAGTCCGCGGTCAAGATATGCCGGTATTATTTTTTCTGATAGGGCTTTGCTCTTTTCATACTCAGTAAAGTAGGGAAGGCTGTCTCTTTGAGTTGATTCAGAAACCGACCCGTTCAGGCTGGGCCCATTAGCCACTGACGAGCTGACATAAACAACTCGCTTGAGACTGCTCTCGATAGAAGCTTCAAGGATGTTTCTCAGTCCTTCAACATTAATCCGGTAAAAGGTTTCAGTCTCAGGTGCCCAGTTTCGGGCATAGGCTGCTAAATGATAAAGTTGCTGGCAACCGGAAAGAGCCTGACGGAGAGAATCCGGCTCGCTGAGCTCAGCCCTGACGATTTCCACAGGAAGTCGGACCAGGTCGTCAACCTGACTGCTGGCTCTGGCTACCACTCGAACTTTTTTGCCGACTTCAACCAATTTTCGGACAAGAGTCTGTCCGATAAAGCCTGTTCCTCCAGTAACTCCTATGATCATCATTATTATTAATAGTCTTGATTTACAGTTTTAAAGACCAGAAATTTCAATTTTTAGTTTTTTCTTGGTTTTCTTCGGCGTTGACCATAAATCTGGCCGCTTTTTTTTTGTTTCCCAGGACCTTTAAGGCTGAGGGCAGGATTTTGATTCTGACAGTATCCAGAGCCCCAAGGTATTCACCATTATACTGGACGTCAAGATTTTTCCCTTTGATGACTATTTCCTGAGCCTTGAAATGCCGCAGTTTTTTCTGAAGTAACCCAAAATAGACCAACGGGAACAGAAGGATATACAAAAGAGGGGGCAGTTCAAAAAGGACGATATCTAAATAGCCATCGTCCAGACGGGCTTTGGGAGCCACTAGCCAGCTGTAGCCAAAATAGTTGGTGTTGCCAATAACACAATCAAGGAATCTGGAAGAGACTTCTAAATAATCGAATTTTTCGCCTTTTTCATCCACTCCGTCGTAAAGTTCCAGAATCTTTTCGTCACGCCTGTAGAAGAGAAGTTTCCGGGCAGCCAGCAGATGTCCGATAAGACCAGGGATTGAGCGCCTTAATTTTTCTCCAGTGACGGCGGCAGTTGACCCGACGCTGGCAAAACCAGCTATTTTGTTTTCAACCTGAATCAGGTCGATGGTAAAACAATCGCCTTTGAGCAAATATCTAATCGCCTTAAAAGGACCTCGCGGTAAACCGAGGGATTGGCGAAAAGCATTGCCGCTGCCAAAAGGAATCATCCCGAAAATAACCTGGTCTTTTCTTGAAGATTCGAAGATACCCTGGAGGACATCAGCGATGGTGCCATCACCACCTACAGCCACCACCACTTCGGCCTCGGAGCAGACGGATTTGGTCATTTCCACAGTCTCGTCTTTGGTCCTGGGCGTATCCAGACAACTCCCTGGAAGTCTGCGGCTGAGTTCTGCCCGCAGTTTTTTTCGCCTTTTCCAGCGCTTATTAGCAGCTAAGGGATTGATGAGGCAAACGATTCTCTTGTCTTTTATCTCACTCATGATAATGGTCTTGTTTAATGCTATGAAAACGCTCTATTTATACCACGCCGCCCGAGGACTGTCAAAACCTGTATTGGTTCTGGTTAGAACACATAGTATCGAGTGTAAAGGTGATAAAAAGGCCTAAAGCAGGAGCCAGGGGAGACCGGCTGTGGATGGTTGGAGTGAAGGCAGGAAGCAATCTTGAGCAATCCTGGTCTGAAGATTAAGCGCCCAGACCCGGTCCGGAGTTTTAAGGTTGCTCAGGAATGTTTTATTTTGTTCTTCTTATAGAATCTTGCCGCCGGCAGAT
>Ga0315280_10002762_pt1 | contig 28031 bp, 17 predicted proteins | sample YL17G06_40_MG_FD_203697 | JGI IMG/M metagenome (GOLD analysis project Ga0315280, IMG submission 203697) | Sediment microbial communities from Yellowstone Lake, YNP, Wyoming, USA - YL17G06_40 | ecosystem: Environmental > Aquatic > Freshwater > Lake > Sediment | place: USA: Wyoming | collected... | reverse complement strand
CGGTGGAAGGCGCCGGGCATGCGCGCCATCCTGCACCTGCGTCTGGATATACTCAACGATCGCTGGGAGCGCCGATGTGACCACCTGCCCCTGGCAGCCTGACCAACGAAAAACGGTCATACCCGCCGGGCCACCACCACGGGCAGGAGTGCCCGTGCTCCACATTGGCCCGCACCCCGGCCGTTTTGGAGTGCAGCGATTCATCGCCCCTTTGAGGGTGGCCAGGCCCGACGCGTCGGGCCGCCGTGGCGGGCTCGAGGCCTAGCCACGGGAGTCAACTCCCGCACTCCATAGGGCCGCGTGTGCTGGCACGGGGCCCATCTTGGGCCCACGACCGCTTCTAGCCGCCCGTCACGAGGGATATCGGTAATGCTGAGCCCGGGAAGGGAGAGAAGTTGTCCATCCCGCCCGGCCGCTACCCCCACCCCTGCGCCGACCTCAGCATGTCCTCGCCCTGCGCCGGCGACGACACCCAGGTGCTCAACAGCAACCCCTGGGCTCCCAGCTCCTTCACCAGCCGCTGCGCCTCGGCCGCGTTGACGCCGCCCAGCAGCAGCGACTTGCCCGCCTTGCGCGCGCGGCGGTAGATGTCGAACCAGCGCTCGTCGCCCACGCCCGGCTGATTCGCGCCCGGCGTCCATTGCAGCGCCGACAGCCGCGGGATCGACAGAATGAGATCAAGGTGCTTGACCGCCTCCAGCCCGTCGAGGTGATAGACAGTGTAGTCGAGCCCGTCGCACTGCTGCGACAGGTACGGCACAACGAACTCCTCGAACATCGCGGGTGAGATCATGGCCGAGAAATCGCACTGAAGCTTCGCCATCCTCCCTGGCGCCCAGACCTGAAACGCCGAGAAACAGCACCCGCGCCCGCCGCGCGACACCGCGTCGTACAACTCATCATAGCAATCGAAATAGCGCTCCCGCACCTGCCGCTGAATCGCGTGCACCGCTCGCGGCTGATCGACCAGGTCCCGCAGAAGGTGCGCCGTGCCGCGCAGGCTGGCGATGGTATCGAGGTTCTCGATGAGGTCGGGAATGGCGGTAAGATACTTGCCCTCACCGCGCCGCAAGCCCTCTTTCACCAGGCGCATGGTCGCCTGCCACCAGCGGTTGCTGCGGTCGAAGTCTATGGCCGGCGCGCGCTCAATCTCGCCGATGCACGGCTGGTACCACACCGTGTCTTCGGCGAAGACGGGCTCCGAGCCAAGGTAGAGCGCGAGGCTGCCGGGGCCGAGGTGGGGATCGAAATAGGGAAACGCCTCGCCGCCGAACCAGGTCTTGGCGAAGTGGTGCTCGGCGGCCGCGACGCGGTAGTCCGGGCTTAGCCAGCGCGCGACGACATCCGCCGGCGGTTCGGGCGCTGGCCAGTCAAGCGCGATGGGCACGGCGCGCGGCGCTTGGATCTGCCACACGACGCGATCGACTACCTCGCCGCGCCACCAGGCGGCCAGGCGCGGTTTCGCATCATCCCAGTCGGGCTTGTAAAGCATCTCTCCTCTCCGCCACTCGACGCGCGCGAATGAACCGCAGTTCGGGGCCGGCGCGCCGATGTCCTGCGCGCGGCCGCTTCGGCGCGCCGATGGCGGGCACGGCGGCGCGCAGGTCGAGACGGATCATCCGTCGAACCCACGCGCCATGAATCGAACCGCCGATGACAAGCGACGACCAGATACGATGCCCCTCGACATCGCCCCATTCGCAGCTCGAGAGGACGACCCGGCTCGCCGCGCGCTGCGCTTGCGCTGGGAGGAGCCGCGCGACATCCATCGCATCGTTCTGCAATTCGGCGGTGACGGCCCCATGCCCAAAGCCCGCGGCGTCGCCGTCCGTTACTGGCGGCGCGTCTGGCCGCACGGGCGCGTGACCGCCGCCGACCTCGCGCGCGGCAACATCGGCGGCGTGGGTTGGAAGTCGCGCGACGATTGGTTCAACGGCGACTGGGCGCCCGCCGACATCAGGGTCAGGACGCGCGGGCGCGAAGTCACCATCACTTTCTGGCCGCTGGCGCGCCGCGAGTTTGCGGAGCTGACCGATTTCAGCGTCGCCTTTCGCCAGACGATGCAGTTGCGGATTGACCTGCCCGAGGGCTGCGCGGCGCTCGCTCACGCGCAGGTCTTCACCGATACCGCCTTGCATCTGCGCGACATCGCCATCGAGGGCTGGAGCCCAGGCACTCTTGTGGCTAGGTCTCCCGACCGCCACGGCGGCCCGAAGGGCCTAGCCGCCTGGGCCGTGGAGCGCACGCCCTCTTGCCTCGAGGCCACGGGCAGGAGTGCCCGTGCTCCAGGCGGGGATCGAGTCGACGTCTATAACGGCGCGCTCGATGAGCTGCGCGCACTGACGCCCGACGAGCCGCGCCTGCGCCTCAAGGTCTGGTGCGCGAAGCCGTCGCCGCGGTCCTACGATCGCACCATCATCACCCTGCGCTCGCCGGCATTTGACGTGTCATTCCGGCCCGACGATCTCGACCTCGGCCCAATCTGGATCCCCGATCTAGGTGTGCTGGTCAGCGACGCGGCGTCGAACCTGCGCTACTCGCCCGACCTGCCGACCCGCTTGGGCGCCGGCGTCTCGCGCTACGACGCCATCGCCTCCGAGCCCGAGCAGAGCCTGCGCCGCGCGCTGCGCGAGCAGCCGCCCAAGGAAGCGATGCACTTCATCATCGGCTGCGAGGGCGGGCGGCAGAAGTTCGGCATCGCGGTCAACGGCGACGTCTTCGCGCACGTCGGTTTCGTCCGCCGCGTCCCCGGCGCCGACACCGCGCGCCTGGGATGGGAGGGCAGCGCCTTCGCCCTGCGCTTCGGCTGGGACGATTGGCTGCGCAGCGGCCGCCGCATCGAGCGCGGATACCTGCCGCTTATCGAGTCGCGTTTCTCGCGCGGCGTGCTTGACGTCATCGCCGAGGCCCACGCGACCCCGGTCGCGCAAAGCTTCCTCGGCCCGCCGATCACCGGCGACGCGCCGGTTGCCTGCCTGCTGCGCCTGACCTTCGTCAACAATGGCGACTTGTCAATCGCAATCGCGCAGCCGCTAGATTTCATGACCCACGGCGGCAGCGTCGGCGCCATCTCGCGCAACCTCGACCCGCCGCTCCAGCGCGAGCGGCTCAGGATTGACGGCGACCCTTCGGCAAGCTCAGGGCAAGCTCTGGCGCGGGCCGTAGGCGGCGCCGAGTGCCTGCGCATGGCGGTGGATACGGGCGGCGCCGGCGAGCTGATCGAGGATGACGGCGCGCTGACCTATCATTTGCAGTTGGCCGCCGGCGAGCGCCACGCCATCGTGCTCAAGGTTCCCTTCCTCGGCCAATTGACGGCCGATGAGATCGCTGCGCTGCGGGCAAAGCATTTCGAGAGCGAGCGCGCAGAGGCGATCCATTACTGGGAGGGCCGCCTCGCCGCTGGTGCGCAGATCGAAACGCCGGAACCCGATGTCACCGATTTCTTCCGCGCCCACTTGACGCATGTCCTGATCAACGACGACCGCGAGCTCGGCTCGGATCGCCTCATTGGGCGCGTCAGCTCCTTCAGCTACGGCAACTTCTCCAACGAGGCGATCATGCAGATCATGGACCTCGACCGCCGCGGCCTGCGCCACGAGGCCCGCCGCCATCTGGAAACATACTTGCATTACCAGGGCACTGCGCCTCTGCCCGGCAATTTCCAAAGCCGGGAGGGGCTGTTCTATGGCTCCGGCGGCTACGAGAGCGGCGGCTACAACCAGCACCACGGCTGGGTGTTGTGGGGGCTGGCAGAGCATTATCGCTTCACCGGCGACCGCGCGTGGCTGCTGGAAGTCGCCGACCAGTTGATCGCCGGTTGCGACTGGGTCATTCGCGAGCGGCAGGCGACCATGCGCACCGATGCCCAGGGCCGGCGGGTGCTCGAATATGGCTTTCTGCCGGCGGGATCGCTGGAGGATGTCACGGAGTACTGCTACTGGCTGTCCACCAACGCGCTGACCTCGCGCGGGCTGACCGCGGCGGCGCAGGCCCTGGCCGAGGTCGGTCATCCGCACAGCGAGCGCTTGCTGCGCGAGGCCGCGGCGTATCGCGAAGACCTCCTGGCCGGCTTCCGCGAATCCATGGCCCGCTCGCCGGTGGCGCGCCTGCGCGACGGCGCCTATGTCCCGCACCATCCCTCGCGCCTCTACTGGCGCGGGCGCGATTTCGGCTGGATCCGCGAGGTGCTGGAGGGTTCCATCAACCTGCCCACCACGGTGCTCGACCCACGGAGTTGCGAATCAACGTCGATCCTGAAAGACTACGAGGACAACCGCTACCTGGATTCGCCCTATGGCTATCCGCTGGACAATTTCGACGCGCAGTGGTTCAGCCGCGGCGGCTTCAGCATGCAGCCGAACCTGCTCTACTTCATGCCGCCGTACCTGGCGCGCGACGAGATCGAGCATTTTCTGCGCGCGTTCTTCAACGGCTTCGCCGCCTGCTGGCGCGCCGACATCCGCGCCATGACCGAGCATCCGCTGCCCACACTTGCCGACTGGGCGGGCGATCATTTCAAGTCCTCCGACGAGGCGATGGTCGCGATGTGGCTGCGCATGATGTTCATTCAGGAGGACGGCGAGACGCTCTACCTCGGCCGCGGGCTGCCGCGGGCGTGGCTGGCTGACCCCGCGGGCGTCGCCATTCGCAATGCGGCGACGCACTTTGGGCGCATGAGCCTGGAGATGTGCCCTTGCGCGGACACCGGCTGCATCGTGGCGCAGATAGACCCGCCGCTGCGCAAGCCGCCAGCGCGCACGTTGCTGCGGTTCCGTCATCCGCGCCAGGCGCCGCTCGTGAGCGTGAGCGTCAACGGCCGGGCGCACGAGGACTTCGACGCGGCAAAGGAATGGGTCGTGCTGCCAGCCCTGCGCGAGCCGACAACGGTCGAGGCGCGGTTCGGGTAGGGTGTGTTCGCGGACGGTGGGAGTGACGGAGGCGACTTCTCTCCCTTGAGGGAGAGGACTAACCCGGATTATTCATGTCATTCCGAACGGAGCAAGGCGGAGTGAGGAATCCCCTACCAGGAAGCGCCAACGATAGGGGATTCCTCGCTGCGCTCGGAATGACAGTGTGCACCCGCCACACGCTCGTCGTGAGTAATCCAGGCTAAGGTGAGGGTGGAAGGCCGGATGGTCATACCTTCACTCAGCCTCGCCCTGGCAGGGGGAGGGGTTGTTGGGTGTTTGCCACGCCCGCTCACCATGCGCACGTCTGGGCGGAACATTGGCAATGACCCCCAAACAGCGCATTCTCGGAGCCATCGAGGGCCGCCAGCGCGACCGCCTGCCGGTCGCGCCCTACTTCTGGGGCGAGGAATACGTATGGAAGCTGATGGGCAAGCCGGTGTGGCAGGTCAGCCTCGGCCGGCGTGACACGTGGAAGGACATCGTCCGCGCGGTGCAGGCGCGGCACGACTGCGATTGGGTCATCTCCCTCGGCGGCGGCAGCGGCTTCCTGGAAGGCAAGCGCGTCGAGGAGCGCTGCAAGGGCGTGGAGATGGATATCGGCGCCATCCGGCGCGAGGTGGGGCCGCAGCAGTGCCTCTTCGGCAACTTCGACTCGTACCTGCTGCTGCGGGGCGACCGCGCAGCGATCGCGCGCGAGGTCGAGCGCCAGGTTCGCGCCGCCGGCCGCGACGGGGCGTTCATCATGGGCGCCGGCAGCCCGATCTGCGATGCGACCGACGCCGACACCGTTGACTTCTGGCTCGCCGTGACGCGGCGGAAAAGGCCGTCCACAGATTTCACCGATTTCACAGCTTGAGCAATACAATCTGTCGCATCTGCAAACATAATCTGTGCAATCTGCGCAATCTGTGGATTGAATCCCTCTGACCTGCCTCCGCCCGCCGCTAATCGCCGACTACCGGAAACGCCGAAATCCGCAACCGCGCGCAGCCCATCGGGATCAGGGTGATCGTCGCCACCGGCTCGCTGCTCTGCACGGGGCTCGCCGGCAGCGTCGCGCAGAGGCCATTGTCCAATCCCCACGCGGGAATCCGTCGCGCCTTGGCCGTCAACTTGATCGGCGCGGCGTTGATATCGAACGGCTGGCTGGCCAGCGGCCCGGTCTTTTTCGTCACGGCAAACGATTTCGCCGGCGCGCGAGCATCCAGCACCAGCCCGTAATTCCACGGCGTCGTCGGGAAGACCTCAAACGCCGGCCACTTATCCGTGCCGCCGAAGCGCACCCACTTCTCCCCGATCTTGACCGAGTACGTCAGCGGCCCGCGGCTCACCGACACCGCATTCCGGTTCCTCTCCCACACTCTCACGCGCACCGCCATCGGCAGCTCCAGCCGCACCACGTCGCCATCGCGCCACGTCCTTTCCAGCTTCGCCCACGACGACGCCTTCGCCGCGAGCTTCACCGCCGCGCCGTTGATCTTGATCCGCGCCCGCGCGCACCACGCAGGGATGCGCAGCGAAAGCGGAAACCTCACCGGCTTCGCGGTCGAGACCCGAAACTCGACCGCCTCGCCGAACGGATATTCCGTCTCCTCGCTGATGCGCACCCGCGTGCCACCGCCGACCTTCGCCGTCACCTGGCACGGCGCGTAGAACGCCGCCGCCAGGCCATTGCCCGGCGTCGCCATCCACAGGCTGTCAGCGAAATAGGGCCAGCCGAAGGCGATGTTGTGCTGGCAGCAGCGGTAGTCGTGCGGGTTGTACGCCAACATGCAGCCGCCGTTCTGCACCCCCGGGCTGTGGTTCTCCTTGTCGAGCTGCACCATGTTGGGTGCGGTCAGGTAATGCAGGCCCCTGTAATCCGGCGCCTGCGATGCCGGCAGCGAGTTGAACGCCACCTCCTCGCAGCGATCCGCCCACCGCGGATCGCCCGTGATGCGCAGCAGCATCTCGAAGCTGTGCATAAACTCAGCCATCGAGCACGTCTCCGCCGCCTGGCGCGGGTCGCGGTAACCCTCGCGACAGTTCTCGTCCGCCCCGAACATGCCGCCGGGAACCTGCCCGTACTCGCCCATCACCCGGTCGTAGTTGCGCACTGCGGCTTGCAGATAACGTGCATCGCGCGTCTGCTGGTAGTACTCCGCTGGCTCGCGAAACCCCTGAGACAGGTTGACCCCGTGCCAGGTCGGAATCCCCCCGGCCCAATCCGCCGTCCGCTCGTGGTTGACGCGCGCCAAGTCGAGCAGCCATTTCCCGCCGGTGCGGTTGTAGAGCCAGTAGATGCTGTCGAGGTTATCGCCGCCGCGCCACTTCTGCCAACTCTCGGGCAGGAAGCGCTCCAGCGGCAGCGCCATCTGCCAGCGGAAGTATTTCGTCATCAGCGCGATGACCCGCCGGTCGCGCGTCGCGTCATAGTACGTGCGCAGCGCATAAAGCGCCAGCATGTTGGGCCACACGTCGGGCGTCTCCTTATTCGCGCGCGGGCCGAAGTAGCCGCCGGGCTCCTGGCTGGCGAGGATCGGTTCGATCCAGCGCTTGGCCTCGGCGATGAGGCGCTCGTCGCCCAGCGTGTATGCCAGGGCGGTGAAACCGCGCAGCCAGTATGGCAGCTCCTCCCAACCGAACTGGCCCTCGCCCTTGGGGCTGGCCCACGCGCTGCCGTCGAAGCGGCACCACTGGCTGATCTCCGTCAGCCGCCCCGAGAACCCCGCCGCCATCAGCTCCATCTGGTGGCGCAGCCAGCCCTCGGCGCGGACGCTGCCAACCGGCAGCTCGATCAGCGGGCTCGGCAGCAGCGGCGGACGGTTGCCAATGTAGAAGTCATTGGCGCTTGTTTTCGCGGGCATGGGCATCACCTTCGTCACGGGATGGGCTTGCGGCGCGCGCGGCGCCGCGGGCGCCCGCGAAGCGGGCCCGGGCAGCCGCGCCACCACGACGAGCAATCCGCATGCGCCGCAGAGAGTCAACCGATGTCGCATCATCGCTTCTCCCCGCCCTTCCTTTCGACGGCGGCTCGGCCCAGCCTGCCGTTTCGCCGCAGGTGCGCGCCGCGCCGCGCCGAAGAGAATCCTCGTGACCTCCCGCGAGCGCATGATGATCGCCATGACCGGCGGGCAACCGGATCGCATCCCCGTCGCGCCCGACATCTCCAACATGATCCCCTGCCGCCTGACCGGCAAGCCGTTCTGGGACATCTACCTGCGCAGCGACCCGCCCCTGTGGCGCGCCTACGTTGATGCGGCGCGATACTTCGGCATTGACGGCTGGTTCACATACGGCACGCTCGACTTCAAGCGCGCGCCCGATCAGTGCCAATGGTCGAGCGAGACGGTCTCGCAAACCGCCGAGCGCATCGTCACCCGCACCGCCTGCCGCACGCCCGCCGGCGACCTCGAATGCGAAACGACCTACTATATCGCCGACCCGCCGACGCAGACGCGCAAGCTGATCAAGGACTTCAAGGCCGACCTGCCCAAGGTGCGCTATCTCTATCCCGAGATAACCGGCTGCGACCCCGCGCCCTTGGAGGAGATGCGCGCCTGCCTCGGCGAGGACGGGGCGCTGGGCGTGTGCATCGGCGTGCCGGGGTTCCAGGAGCTCTTCGGCTGGTTCGACCGCGGGCTCGAAGGGGTCGCCTACGCGTGGGCCGACGAGCGCGATGACCTGCGCGAGTTCGTCTCGTTGCAGGAGCGCAGCGCGCTGCGCCAGATGGAGATGGTGCTCGACGCGCGGCCGGATTTCGTGCTGCTGGGGGCGTCGGGGCTGTGGACGCTCAACACGCCGCAGGCGTTCCGCGAGTTCAGCCTGCCGACGCTAAAGCGCGCGACGCGCATGGCGCGCGAGGCGGGCGTGCCGACGATGCTCCATTCCTGCGGCAAAGAGCGCGAGCTGGTGCGCATCTGCGCCGAGGAGACGGAGCTGGATTGCATCAATCCGCTCGAGCCGCCGCCGATGGGCGATTGCGACCTGGCGCAGGTCAAGCGCGAGTTCGGCGCGCGCCTCGCCCTGATGGGCAACCTGCACACCACCGACGTCATGCTGCGCGGCACGCCGCAGCAGGTGACCGATGCGGCACGGCAGGCGATTGAGGCCGCAGGCGCCGGCGGTGGGTTCATCCTCTCCACCGGCGACCAGTGCGGCCGCGATACGCCGGACGCCAACCTGCGCGCCCTGGTTGAAGCCGCTCACCGCTACGGGCGGTACGAGTGAACGCATCCGCAGATTATCTGGATCGCGTTCTTCGGAACAGGCATGTGATCCGCAGATTTCGCAGATTTCACAGATTCTCTTGTTCGGATCTCTCGGTCTAATCTGCGAAATCTGTTGAATCTGTGGATTGTCCTCCGCTCCCTATTGCTTTATCAGCCCCTTCGCCTCCTCCGACAGCCACGCGTACTTGTGCCACCACCGCTGGCTCATCGCCGCCGTCAGCTCCTTGATCATCTTCATGCGCGGGATGGCGACGCGCTCCAGCTCGCGCTCCAGCGTCCGCCAGTCCTTCGCCGCCGCGTCGGCGAACGGATCCTTGAAGTACGCCCGCCCGCACATCGGCCCCGCCACCAGGTCGCACGCGATGCCGTACTGCGCCGCGTACTGCGGGAAATCCACCGCCGCGCTCAGCAGCAGCATCGGCCGATCGACCACCGCCGCCATCGCCTCGGTCGTGCGCCTGATTACCTCGGGGCTGCTGATCCGCGCGGCCCGCCCATCCTCCTCCGCCCACAGCATCGGCACCTGCGTCTTGTAGAAATCGCCATATGGCCCGAAATCGCGCGCGATCTTCACCAGCGCCTCGGGCAGCCGCTCGCCGGTCTCGACCTTCGACAGCTTGGCCGGCGTGTAGAGCGTCTCGTTGAACAGCGGCTTGCCCAACTTGCGCGCGCGCTGCCAGACGTCGCGCAGCCATTCCAGGCTCTTCTCCCACGACTCGCGGTGCGCCGGATCAACCTTGACCAGGGTCTTGAACGCGTCCACGCGGTCGGCGGCCTCTTCCGGCTGCACCGCGAGCTGCGGCACCTGCCCCAGCCGGTCGGCGGTGTTCACGAAGTTGGTCTGCTCCAGCCGCCCGATGAGCATCGTCGTCGCGCCCAGCAGCTCGCGAAAGCCTTCGGTCATATAGGCGAGGTTGTTGAACAGCGCCGCCGCCGGCACCTTGCCCAAGGCGCGCGCGAAGATGCGCGAGACCTCGACGACGTGGTCGTCGGTGGGTTTCTCGGGATACTGCTTGGCATCGCCGCCCGCGGCCCGCGCGTTCTTGAAGAACTGCGTCAGCAGGCGCAGCACCGAGTTGTGCTGGTCGCACGCCAGAACGTCGATCACGCCGTCGGGCGCAAACTTGGCGAGAACGCCGAACACCTCGCCGCTGACCTCGACTCCATCGGCAAACCTGGCGAATGCGGGCATCGTCTATCCCTCCCGTACGGATTAGTGAACCACAGAGCGCACAGAGAACAGAGAGCCAGATTATGCACAGGGTAAACGAAATGTCATTCCGAGCGAAGCGAGGTTTACCCGCCTGTGGCGGGAATCCGCCTTCGCGGCCGACGAAGTTCCGCTTCGGCGGACGAAGGCGTCCCCTATCGTCCCAAGCAACCCCGATAGGGGACCCTTCGGCTCCGCTCAGGGCAGGCTCTTCGCGGAGTTTACCCTGACCAACGTCGAAGGGCTCAGGGTGACATCGCCCGTTAGCCCGCATTATTCATACCGGTAGCGCAGGCGTCTCGCCTGCGTCCCTCCGGCGCACGGTATGAATAGGCCGGGTTAGGTGAGCGCATCACGCTCGCCATGCATAATCCCGGATAGAGTTGTTTCGGCATCAGGGTGCGCATAGCAGCCGGGTGTGACCGACCGGCCAGCGGAGGGACACAGCCGAGGGCGGCTGTGCCACGCTCACGGCGCGCTAGATTCCTGGCCCCGGCCTGCCCATCCTGCTCCGTTCTGGGTTCGCCCGCGGGCCGGTTGGATTCCTGCCTGCCATTGTGTGATCGGATCTGTCGGGCGCGGCCTCGCCCCTCTCCGCCCTCCGCGCTCTCAGCGTCCTCTGCGGTTAGCCGTCCGCGCAACATCGCGGGGTCAGTCTCCTTCGCCATCCGACTTCGCCGACGCTACGTCGGATGGCTTCGTAGCCCAAGGCGACCCCCGCGCCCAACGCCCCCATCCGCGTTCATCGGCGGTTTCCTCAGATAGCCAGCATCCCGATCCGCGTCCATCCGTGTCAATCCGCGGCTAACATCCCTCCGTTCTCCGCGGTTTCGGCGTGTTCTGCGGTTCATCCCTCCCCGTCGGCGCCCGTCGGCGTTTGTCGGCGGTTCACGTCCGTCTCTTCCCTTCTCTGTGCCCTCAGTGTGCTCTGTGGTTAATCCTTCCGGTCCGTGTTTATCCGTGGCCATCCGTGGCTGATTCCCGATTGCCGTTCTGCGTGCCCTTTGCGCCTCTGCGGTTATCCCTCCCTATTTCGCGCGCCGGTAAACGATCACCGCCGCCTGCGGGCGCTTCGGCAGCGTCACCAGCAGCCCCGCCTCCATCAGCTCCCGCCCGCTGATCCTCGTCCCCCGCGCGGCGTCGAGGTTGCGCACCACGTAGCTCGCATTCGCAGCGAGCCCCCGCAATCGCAGCCGCGCCGATTCGTAGATGCTATCCGCGCGCCGGAACGCCTGCACCATGCCATCGCCCTTCTCCGGCCGGTCGAACTGCCACGCCATCCACGCGTCGTTGCCGGTCTCATATGGCGTGAGCGGGTAATAGTCGCCGAAGTAATAGTCCGCGATCTGCCGCCACTGCTGGTACAGCCGCCGCAGCGCCGCGTAGTCAATCTCGCGGTTGCGCATGTCATAGCATGCCGTGGTGTGCGGGCACGCGCTCTGGCTGCGAAAGACATAAGGGTCGGTCGAATTGACGCCGGTGCCGTGGAACGGAATCCAAAACGCGATGCCATAGGTGTGCAGTTGCTGCGCCACCGGGTCGAGGATGAAGTCGCTGCGCAGCAGCGGCACCGACCGCCGCAGCGTCTCCAGGTCGTTGCGCCGCCCGCCCGAAGCGCAGGTGTCGATCAGCATCTTGGGATGCCGCCGCCTCAGCTCATCCCAATACGCCAGGAAGCCCTCGACGTAGCGAATCTCGGTGATGCCCTGGCGATCCTCGGCGTCATTCGCCTGCCAGAACCCCAGCGGGTCAATGTTGAAGTCATTGCGGTACAGGTCAATGCCCTGCTCGTTGATGAGCTTGTCCACGTGCTCGGTCAGCCACTGGCGCGCCTCGGGATTGCCGAGGTTGAGCAGCTTCTGCTCGCCGTCGCGCCCCAGCAGCCACCCGGGGTGGTTCTGATAGAGCCACGTGCCCGGCGTCACGCGCTCGGGCTCGAACCAGACGATGGACTTGACGCCTTTGGCGTGCGCGTGATCGGTGATGGCGCGCAGGCCGCGCGGGAAGCGCTTGGTATCCACCTCCCAGGTGCCGGTGTTGGGCCAGCCGCTGTCGTTGACGTACCAGCCGGCATCCATCCACCAGTAATCGAGCTTCAAGCCCTGCTCGAGATAGCGATCGACGAACATGATCTGGTTCTCTTCATTGGCGCCGATCATCTCGCCGTACTGGTGCGAGCTGCACGCGGCCATGTCGGGCGGCGGCAGCTTTCCTCCGGGCCGGGGCAGGTTGTGCGCCAGCATCCACCGCCGCCAGATGTTCTGCGCGCCAATCCAGTCGCCGCGGTAGAACTGCATGGCGATGAGCGGCGTGCGCACCTCCTCGCCCGCGTGCAGGCGGAAATGCGTCAGCTCCTGCCCCGCGCGCACGCGCAGCCCGATGCCGTCGTCGCGCGAGAACGTCGCCGCCCACTGCCCCGGCCAGCCGAGGACGACGATGACACCCTCGCCAGTCGCGGCGGAATCCGGTGGGCCGGTGGTCGGCGCAAGCTCGATGTTGAAATAAGGCAGGTCGCTGTTGGTCGGCCGCCCGCCCGAGGTGGTGATGCGCTGCTCCTCGCCGGGGCCGAGGCGCGTCGCGAATGGCTGATAGTCGGTCGGCGTGTACGGGCTGCCGGTCTGATGGTGCAGGATGAACTCGCCGTCGCCGCCGCGCTCCAGCCGGGTGTCGAGGGCTTGAATGCTCTCGATGATGGGCGTGTCGGCGGCGCCGTCGTTGCGAAGATAGAGCGTCCACTCGATGGTCGGGAAGTCATGATACTCGACCGCGACGCAGCGCACTACCAGGCCGGTCTGCGGGTCGCTGTAAGTCAGCGTGCGCTCGGTGCGGTTATCATCGAGGCGGCGCTCAGCGCGCGTGAGGCCCCACGATCTCAACAGTCCTGCCGACGGCTTGCCATCATAGACAAACGAGAACGGCGGGTCGGTGGTGTACGCCCCGCGCTGCGGCCCGCGCAAGGGCATCTCGCCGAGCCACAGCACGCCGCCATCGGCCATCGTCACCCGCGCATCGGCCCAATCGGCCTGGTCGCAAGCGATGCCGTCGCCCGCATCGCCAACCTCGATCACAAATTCATCCGCGCCGTTCAGGTCCACCGCGACCGGCGCGCCGGGCATGCCCTCGCGCATTACGCCGCTGTGGAAAGCCTCCTCATCGCCAACCTTGACAGAGAACACGACGCTGCCGCGCCCGCCGCTGGTTTGGTCGTTGGTGTCAACACCAGCGATGGCCTCGAACTTCGCGCCCGCTCCTGGCAAACGCACGACGATGTTACTGTAGGCATGACAGTATAGGCCGCGCGTGTATTGCCGATCCACGACGCGCATCGGCTTGCCCGCGCACGCATTCTGCTGCACCGCGTCGTGGTTGGCGAGCACGATCAGCCCCGCCTCGCGCGGCGGCGTTTCCTGCCGCCCCTCGAACTTGGCCGCCGCCCAGCGCCGCGCCTCAGCCTGCTCGGCCGCTGTCGCCGCCATCCCGTGAGCTAGTTGCGTAGCCATGATGAGCGCCAGAACCTCCGCGATCGCAAGTAACCGTTTCATCCGTAACCCTGGAAAATAGGGGAAAACAGGGACAGTTACCTATTTCCGATCGCGCGTAGCCGCGATCGTGATACGCAACGCGGAAAGTAGCTGAGTGTCGGCCTGAAATTAGGTAACTGTCCCTATCTTCTTCGGCGCGACGTCGGCCCGCCCCTGCGATTGCGACGTGGGCGCGGCGGCAGCGCCAACACTTGGCCTTGAGGCTCATCCCGTGCACCCCGACCAAGCAGGAACCTCGCGCGCTCTCGAAGTAAGCTCTGCCATCCCGCAACACCGGAGGACCTCACCGTGCCCAGGCAGACTTCCGCCGCATTCAAGGACGCAACCCGACCGCCCACGCCGCGCCAGGTCGCCGCCGCTTACGCGACCGCCAAGGAGCGCTACGCCGCAATCGGCGTTGACACCGACCGCGCGGTGGAGGCCGCGCTGGCAGCGCCCATCTCGGTGCACTGCTGGCAGGCCGATGACGTGCGCGGGCTGGAGACAGCCGCGGGCGTGCTCGGGCCGCAAGCGGCGCCCGGCGGCATCCAGGCGACCGGCAACTACCCCGGCGCGGCGCGCAGCGGCGACGAGATCCGCCAGGATTTCGACCAGGCGACGAAGTGGATCCCAGGGCGGCTGCGTTTCAACCTGCATGCAATGTACGCCGAGACCGCAGGCAAGCGCGTGGATCGCGACGAGTTGGAGCCCGCGCATTTCTCACGCTGGATCGCCTGGGCGAAAGCGCGCGGCGTCGGCCTCGATTTCAACCCCACGCTCTTCGCTCATCCCATGGTCAAGGACGGCCTGACGCTGTCCAGCGAGAGCCGGATGGTGCGCGCGTTTTGGGTCCGCCATTGCCTGGCCTGCCGCAACATCGCCCGCGCCATCGCGCGCCAGCTCGGCCCCTGCGTCAACAACGTCTGGATCCCCGACGGGCGCAAGGACAGCACCGTCGATCGCTGGGCCCCGCGGCGGCGACTGGCCGCCTCGCTCGACGAGATCCTCGCGCGCAAGCTGCCCGGCGTGGTGGATTCCGTCGAGGGCAAGCTCTTCGGCATCGGCGCCGAGGACTATACCGTCGGCTCGCACGAGTTCTATCTCGGTTACGCCGTCAGCCGCGGCGTCGCACTCTGCTTCGACATGGGCCACTTTCATCCCACCGAAAGCGTGGGCGACAAGCTATCGGCGGCGCTGCTGTTCCTCGATCGCCTACTGCTGCACGTCAGCCGCGGCGTGCGCTGGGACAGCGATCACGTGGCGCTGATGACCGATGAGTTGAAAGCGGTGTGCGACGAGGCGGTGCGGGGCAAGGCGCTCGACCGCATCTACTGGGCGCTGGATTACTTCGACGCCAGCATCAACCGCGTCGGGGCGTGGACAGTGGGCGCGCGGGCGCTGCGCAAGGCGCTGCTGCGGGCGCTGCTGGAGCCGTGGCAGGCGGAGCGGCAAGCGGAATACCGCGGGCACGGCGCCGACAAGCTGGCGCTGCTGGAGCGCCGCGACGAGATGCCCTGGGGCGCGGTGTCGGACCATGCCTGCCACCGCGCGGGCGTGCCCGTGGGCCTGAGCTGGCTGCGGGAAATGGCGCAATACGAGAGCCGCGTCACGTCCCGACGTTGATGCCCCGAGCGTGCGGCCGCGCGCCTCTGCTGCCCTCTGCGCTCTTGACCGCCGATGAACCGTTTCCTAACCCCGATCCATCGGGGCCGACGAACCAGCAGCGACAGCGCTACCCATGCCCGGGCGGGGATCATGGTGATCCGCCCCAATTCTCGATGCGGCGGCTGCGGCGCGCGCCGCAGCCTGGCATCGCCATCACCTCCCCGGCCCGCGTGGCACCCACGCCGGTACCAGCTTCCACGCCGTGCGCAATTCGCGCTCGATCTCGCGGTAGTCGGGGACGTGCTCGGCCACGAGCGCCCAGAAGCGCGCGGAATGGTTCAGATGCACGGTGTGGCACAGCTCGTGAATCAGGATATAGCGCACGAGCCGCGGTGACAGGAAGAGCGCGTTCTGGTTGATGCTGACCGTCTTGCGGGCCGAGCAACTTGCCCACCGCGTCTTCTGCGCCCTGACCTGCACGCGCTTGACCCGGAAGCCGTTCTGCTTAGCCAGTTGCCCCAGCCAAGGCACGAGATGCCGGTGCGCCTCGCCCTGCATCCACCGCCGCAAAACCTCTGCGCACAGCCGATGATCTGCGACATTTCCGGACACGACCAGGCGCTGTCCCTGGCGTAGAGCCGCCGTGACCCACGACTCGCCGGTCGGGTGATATTCGACTGACCATTCCTGGCCAATCGCCGGCAGGGCGACGCGATCCGGCAAGGGGCGCGCGGGGGCGGCCACGCGGCGCTGCTCGATCTCCTTGAACGCAGCCTCAATCCAACGCCGCTTGCTCTGCGCGAACTCGGCAACCGCGGCTTGATCGAAGCCTCTCGGCACCACAACCACCAGCCCGTCGCGCGCCGACACCTGGAGGCGCACATGCTTCGCCCTGGGGCTGACGCGGATGCTATAGTTTCGCCAGGCTGCCATCCCCGATCCGCGTTTATCCGCGCCCCCCCCGCCCGACTCGCGTTGGTCCGCGGCAGGCGCTACACTTGCACCGCCGTCGACTTCGACTGCTGCTCGATCTCGGCCGGCGTGACCTCGCGCCCCAGCCGCGCCGAGAGATAGATGCCCTCGCTGATGAGCATGGTTGACAGCGCCAGCCCCGCGGTGTCAATCAAGGGCACGCGCCCTTGCAGCGCCGCCACCCAATGCGCCGGCGCCCCGTCATAGGCATCGGTGTTGGGCACGCACTGGTGCCAGCGCCAGTCCGCCGACTTCACGTCAAAGGTCGCGTCCATCTCCATGTCCGCCATGGTTGTGTAGTAGGCAAATGGCGACAGTTGAATGCCCCCGCGCGATCCCACGACCTTGCTGCCCACCCCCGGCTCGGTCAGGTGCAGCGCCCAACTCTCCTCGATGTGGAAGGTGATCCCGCCCGCCAGGCGCGCCAGGCCGACGCCGAGCTCCTCGACATCGTAGCGGCCGCTCTCCTGGCGGTCGGGGTACATCGGGATCTCCTGGTGGGTGGCGCCGCTCACCGATTCGAGCGCCGGGTTGCCCAGCAGGTGCAGGATCTGCGCGATGTGGTAAACGCCCATGTCGAACAGCGCGCCGCCGGCGGCGACGCTCTTCTGCACGAACGAGCAAGTGCCATAGCCGTCAACATAAGGCCGCCCGCGCCGCCGGAAGCCAATCGACTTCGCGTAGTAAGGCTTGCCGAGATAGCCTTCCTGGATCAGCCGCTGCGCCGCCCTGGTCTCGACCGCGAACAGGCTGCCGAGCTGGATGCTGAGCTTGCGCCCCGTGCGGCGGGCGGCCTCGACCATCGCCTTACCATCGGCGTAGGAGCCGGCGATGGGTTTCTCGCAATAGACATGCTTGCCCGCCTCCAGCGCCGCAATGGTCACCGGCGCGTGAAAGTTGTTGTGCAGGCAGACATCAACCGCCTGAATCTCCTCCATCGCCAGCAGTTGGTGGAAGTCGGTGAGCACATGCGGCACGCCGCTCTCGGCGGCGACGCGACGCGCCTCCGTTTCATTGATGTCCGCGACCGCGACTATCTCCGCCGGCAGCTTCGCGTATCCCGCGATGTGGCGCTTGCCGATCTGCCCCACGCCGATGATGCCGATTCGTATCTTGTCCGCCATGTCTGGTCTTGCTCCTTGCGATGCTGCGATGTTATGGCACTCCCTTTCTCGATAATTCCTGGCGCTGCACTTCCCCTCCTCTTCTCGCCCCGAATTGGGCGCGGCCTCGCCTGAGATCTACCAGCCTAAGGCCGGGCGCGTTTCGCGGGGTCAGGCAACCCCGCGCCCGGACTGGGCTCACACGGCGCGAGGATCATGGCCCGCTCGCGGTCATGGCCGCCGCACAAGCTGCGCTTGAACTTGTCGGCCTCGCCTGCTATCCTGTTGCGCGACAATAGCCTCTCGGAGGGATGACATGCGATACAAGCCACTCGGTCAGTCGGGCATCGAAGCGTCGGTCGTCGCCTTCGGCGCCTGGGCCATCGGCGGCTGGATGTGGGGCGGCACCGACGAACCCGCCGCCGTCGCTGCCATTCAAGCCGCCATCGACGCCGACATCAACTTCATCGATACCGCGCCCGGGTACGGCCTGGGGCTGTCGGAGCGCATCGTCGGCACGGCCATCGCCGGCCGCCGCGACGAGGTGGTCATCGCCACCAAGTGCGGCCTGCTATGGGACGCCGACCTGGGCGCGGCGACGACGTTACCGCCGGGCCGCGAGCTGCGCCGCAGCCTGGCGCCCGATTCCATCCGGCGCGAATGCGAGGCCAGCCTCCAGCGCCTCGGCACCGACTATATCGATCTCTACCAGACCCACTGGCAGGACGATGACACGCCCATCGCCGACACCATGGCGGCCCTGCTCGACCTCAAGCGGCAGGGCAAGATCCGCGCCATCGGGGTCAGCAACGCGTCGGTCGAGCACATGGAGCAGTATCGCGCGGTGGGCCCGCTCGACAGCGACCAGGAGCGCTACAGCATGCTCGACCGCGCCATCGAGGGCAGCCAGTTGTCCTATTGCCGCGAGCGCGGCATTGCCGTCCTCGCCTACTCGCCACTCAGCAAAGGTCTGCTGACCGGCAAGATCGGGCCCGACCGCGAGTTCGCCGGCGATGACCTGCGGCGCAGGCGCAACAATCCGCGTTTCAGCATCGAGAGCCGTCGCCGCATCGCCGCCATGCTCGACCAGTTCAAGCCCATCGCGCAGAGCCACAACCTGACCCTGGGTCAACTCGCCATCGCTTGGACGGTGGCCCAGCCCGGGCTGACGCACGCGCTGGTGGGCGCGCGCAATCCACAGCAGGCGCGCGAGAATGCCGGCGCGGGTGACGCGGTGTTGAGCCCGGACGAGCTGTCGCAAATGGAGGCCATCATCACGCAGCATGTCGGCGCGACGTGACGCGCTGTCGCCGCGGAGCTAAGCCTAAGCAAGCGCTTCCCCGCGAAATAATTCCTGAAAAGCAAGAGGGATTCGCGCCGCGCGATGCGAAAGTTCTCTATCGCGTTTGGGTCTAACGCGCGCACTTCGCGGGGGTGGTTCCGGAGGGACACGACGGCCGGAGCGGTAAGCGATTCCGTCGTCGGTTCTTCGGGCGTCGCAGGGCCGCAGGCTTGTGCCGGCGAGCGAGCTGAACCGGGGGCGGATTCGATTTCGGTGCCCATCGATTCCGTGGTCTCGCGGCCGCCGCTGAGTGTCTCTCATACACGTATCCACAATTGTGGATATATGTGTGCATAACCTCTGAATCCACCGTCTGGCGACTGCCGGTTTTGCCTGGCGGCCCCGCAGCGCGCTCCGTTAGCCCCATCCGCACCGCGCTTAGCGTCCGGCGGCATCGCTGACTTAACGTCGCCGGCGTTGCCGACGCCCCATCCAGCGGGCGAAGGAGGTGTTGCGCTAGCAGTAAGAACCCTGGAAATTCCATAACCCGACAGGGCCTTCGGGCATTGGATCACGGCGGCGCACACGCCTGCGCCGCGGCCGGTAATGGTCGCAGCGCATTGCGGATACGCAATCATTCTGCGTCAGCCCCGGCGCATCGGGGCTAGCAGCGCGCCCTGCTCGGCTTGCACGTACGGTAGTGCGGCGTCCGCCGCAGCCGGGCAAGCCTCACGCCGCGATGCTGGTGCGATGCATGAGTCGCTCTCAGCGTAACGTGAGTTCCGGGGCAGGCCGAAGGGCTTCTACGCGCAATTTTCGCCGCCACTGTTGTCGCCTTGACGCAGCACACATCGCACCAGTGCCAGACGCCGCCTCCAGCCGAGCGCCTTCGGCCTGTCCCTCTTTATCACGGGTCCGGTCTTGACGCGGTTCCTGCCGCGTTGCCCCGGGTGATGCTGCATCCGCCGCCGGCGGGTTGATCTCACCTGGGTATTGCGCCGCGCGCGATGCGATGATCCTCGGATCTGTGCCGCGCATCCGCTGTTCGCAGCCACCTGTCGGGACGACTAGTTGCTAGGAGGATCGCTGACCATGGATCGCTCGGGTGACGTTGTCCTGTCGGAGCTGTGGCAACAACTTGTCGCAAGCCTGGAATCGACGCTCTCGCGCGCCGCGCTCAATCGCTGGCTCAAGAGCATCAACCCGCTATCCCTCGACGAAGGGACGCTGCGCATCGGCGTGCCCAGCGCCTTCGCCCGCGATCGCGTCGAGCGCAAGGCGCTGTCGCAACTGCGCGCCGAGGCAGCGCGCCTGCTGGGCCGCCCCGTGCGCGTGGAATTGGTCGTGCAGCAGCTCGACTTGAGTCTGCCCGCCGCGCCCTCGCCCGCGCCGGCCCCGGCGCCGCACAGCCCGGCCAACCACCGGCGCGGCGATGGCCTCGACCCGACCCCGCTTGTGCCCAGATATACCTTCGACAACTTCATCGTCGGCAAGAGCAACCAGTTCGCTCAGGCCGCCGCCCTCGCCGTGGCCAAGGCGCCCGGCCGCGTCTATAATCCCCTTTTCATCTACGGCGGCGTGGGCCTGGGCAAGACCCACCTCATGCACGCCATCGGCCACTACGCCCTCGAGACCCGCCCCGAGCTCAACGTCGCCTACGTCACCGGCGACACCTTCACCTACCACGTTGTCACCTCCATCCGCGAGGACCGCTTCGGCGCCTTCCGCAGCCGCTACCGCGACGTTGACCTGTGGCTCGTTGATGACATCCAGTTCATCGCCTCCAAGGAACGCACCGAGGCCGAGTTCTTCCAGACCTTCAATGCGCTCTACGAGACCGGCCGCCAGGTCGTCATCACCAGCGATCGTCCCCCCAAGGAGCTCCAGGTCATGGAGCCGCGCCTGCGCTCGCGCTTCGAGTGGAGCCTTATTGCCGACATCAAGCCGCCGGACCTCGAGACCCGCATGGCGATCTTGCAGCGCAAGGCGGCGCTGGAATCGGCCACCGTCGGCGACGATGTCATTCGCTACATCGCCAGCATCGTCCAATCCAACATCCGCATCCTCGAGGGCGCCTTGACCAAAGTCATCGCCGCCGCCTCCCTCACCGGCCAGCCCATCAGCCTGCCGCTGGCGATGGAGCAGCTCAAGGATCATTCCGTCAGCGATTACCTGCGCCCCATCAGCATCGGCCTCATCCAGGAGGTCGTTGCCGAGCACTTTCATATCGCGCTCAGCGACATGGCCGCCCGCAAGCGCACGCGCGAGGTCGTCTTCCCGCGCCAGATCGCGATGTACCTCGCGCGCGACCTCCTCAACGCCTCGTTTCCCGAGATCGCCAAGCGCTTCGGCGGCAAGGACCACTCGACCGTTATCCATGCGTGCAACAAGGTCCGCGACCGGCTGGAATCCGACCCTCAATTGCGCGTCCTGCTCAACGAGCTGACCGGCGCCCTGACCCCGCGTTGAGCGCCGACTCCTACTGAGGTTCGTGTATTGGCGGAATACACTATCGAGGTTCTTGCATTATCCGGCGGCGCTCGGCGCCGCTCCGGAACGCGGCGAAGCCGCGTGAGGAATGACTCATGGGGTTGGGTGCGCACACAAAAGAACCTCGTCCGGAAGAGTTAGGCGCGGCGAAAGCCGCGCTCCGGAAAGACGCCGTTGGCGTCTTGTGCCATCAGCGGTCTTCTGCTGATGCCAAACACTCCAGAATCGTCTTCGCTGCCCCGCGAACGAATCTCGTCCGGAGAAGTTTTCGTGTGCCAGCCGCGTCCCTGGCGGCGCGGTGCGCCGCTCCGGAACGCGGCCAAGTCGCGTCGCTGATACGAAACTCTATGGCTGTGCACTGACCTGTGACAAGACGTGGGGATCGACGAGTGCAGGGGTAACATGTCAGCGACGCCCGCCCTCATCGCGTCGCTTACCAGGCCCATCAACAAGCAACCCACCGACTGCCTGCCCCCTTTTATGCGGGCGCGCGCAGTTATCCCCAGAACGCACAGGATTATCATTATTATTAGAGAAGTCTTTATAATCAACTCGAGCGTAGCATTGGGGACAGTTACCTATTTCCCGCAAAGAACCGAAGGGGGACAGCAGAAACCCTTGGGGAAATAGGTAACTGTCCCCAGCAGCCCGTCCGCCAACGCCTTCGTCCAGCGGAGCGGAACTTCGTCGTCCGCGAAGGCGGAAGCGGAACTGCCCACTTCGCTGAAGCGCAGCCGAGACGGCTGCGCTACCGATCGTGCCGTAGGGCAGGCGTCTCGCCTGCCTTCGGCTACGAAGGCGGAATCGTCGCCCGCGAAGGCGGATTCTTCGCGGAGTCTACCCCTTCGCCTTGCTCAGGGCAGGCTCTGAGCGAAGCCGAAGGGCTCGGAATGACGTTTTCCTTGCCTTATGCATAATCCGGGGCTAAGCCCCATAGGTGGTGAATGTGCCGATCAAGTTTATCCGACGGCAGGAGGACAACCGGTGAAACTGACAAGTGGTCGCGGAGCGCTCTCCGACGCGCTTCAGTTGGTCTCGCGCGCCGTTACCGGCAGAAGCACGCTGCCTATCCTGAGCAACGTGCTGCTCGAGGCGAAAGGCGAGCGCCTGCGGCTGCTGACGAGCGATCTCGAGATGTGGGTCGATTGCAGCGTGCCGGCCGCCAACGTCGAGGCCGGCGCGATCACCCTGCCAGCCAAGCTGCTCAACGAGGTTGTAGCCAGCCTGCCCGAGGCCGACGTCAGCGTCGCCAGCGAGGACAGCAACGCGATCGCGCTCTCCTGCGGGCGGTCGCGCTACGTCATCCAGGGGCTGGCGGCGGAGGAGTTCCCGTCGCTGCCAGAGGTGACGAGCGGGGTCTCGCTTAGCGTGCCGCAGGCGCGTCTGCGCCCCTTGATCCGCTCGACCGAGTTTGCCGCCGCGGCCGACGAGACGCGCGCTATTCTCGCCGGCATCCTGATGCAATGGGACGGTAGCAAGCTCAGCCTGGTGGCGACCAACATGCACCGGCTAGCTATCGACGCTATGATGGTGGAGGGCGGGCCGGCAGAACAGGTCAGCGCGGTGGTTCCCGCGCGCGCGCTGCGCGAGGTCCTGCGCTCGCTCTCCAGCGAGCCGGAGCCGCAGGCGCGCGTCCACCTGGGCGAGAACCAGGCGGTGTTCGACCTCGGCCCGGTCATCATCACCTCGCGCATCATCGAGGGCCAGTTCCCGAACTATGAACGCGTGGTGCCCGCCGAGGCCGAGTACACCCTGCGCGCCGACCGCCACGAGTTGCTGGCGGCGCTTCGCCGGGCGGATATCGTCGCGCGGGCGGAGGCGAACAAGGTTATCCTGCGCCTTCAGCCGGGGTCGGTGCAGGTCGAGGCCGAGAGCCCGGAGATCGGTCGCGCTCACGAGGAGGTCTCCGCCGAGCTCGAGGGCGACCAGACCGAGATCGCCTTCAATGCCGAGTATCTCATCGACGCGCTGGAAGTGATCGGCGAAGACCGGGTGCAGATCGACCTGACGGGCCCCTTGAGCCCGGGCGTCCTCAAGCCGGTGCCCTCCGGGCGCGAGGAGTCGCCCTATCTCTACATCATCATGCCCATGCAGTTGACGTGAAGCTCGACCGACTGCGCCTGCTCGACTTTCGCAGCTACCACGAATTGGACCTGTCCCTGGATGCGAGCTGGGTGCTGCTCATGGGCGCCAACGCCCAGGGCAAGACCAACCTCTTGGAGGCCATTGCCGTCGTCTGCGCCGGCCATTCCCCCCGGCGTGCAGCGGATGTCGAGATGATCCGCTGGGGGCAGGAACGGGCCCGCGTCACCGCTTGGCTGAGCAGCGACGTTCGCGGCGCGCTGGAGATCGACGCGGCGCTCTCCAGCGCCGGGCGCGAGGTCAAGATCAACGGCTCCGCCCGACGCCTAGCCGATCTCATCGGCGTCGTCGGCCTGGTGCTGTTCGTCGTTGACGACCTCGACATTGTCAAGCGCGATCCCTCCGCTCGCCGCCGCTTCCTCGACGCCGAGCTGGGCAGCCTGAGCAAGTCATACTACTGGAGCCTGGCGCGCTACCGGCGGGTCGTGGATCAGCGCAATCGCCTGCTCAAGTCCATCCGCGAGGGCGACCGGTCCGCCGCCGAACTCGCCTCCTGGGACGCCCAGTTGGCGCAGCACGGCGCGGTGGTAGTCGAAAAACGGCTCGGCTTCATCCGCGACCTGGCCGCGCACGCCGACGCAGCCTATCGTAAGCTCACCGGCGCCGACGACGCCCTCGAATTGCCCTACTCGCCCGCCCTAGGCGAGGACGGCGAGGCGGCCTGGCGCAGAATCGCGTCGGCTACCGCCCACGCCGAGGAGCTGCGGCAGCGCGTAAGCGAGCGCCTCGCGCGCGCTCTCAACGAGGGGCGCCCCCGCGAGATCGAGCTCGGCATGACCCAGGCCGGGCCGCACCGCGATGATTTCGATATCATCGGCGCCGGAGTCGATTTGCACCGCTTCGGCTCCCAGGGCGAGCAGCGCACCGCAGCCATCGCCCTGCGCCTGGGGTTGGTGCGCGTCGTTGCCGAGACCCTGGGCGAGCCCCCCTTGCTGCTGCTCGATGACGTGCTATCGGAGCTTGACCGCGAGCGCCGCGCGGGGCTGTTCGAGGCCCTGGGAGCCGCCGGGCAGACTATCGTGACCGCAACCGACCTCGATGCAGTTCCTCCTGGGGTGCGGGCCGCAGCGCAGACGTGGGAGGTGCGCGCGGGAAAGGTCGCGCCGGCGGCGAGGACTGCGCCATGATCGAGCGCCAGCGTCTGGGCGAGCTCATCAAGGAGGTGATACGACGGCACCGCCTCGACCGTCGCGCCGCGCAGCAGGCAGCGCTTGGTCTGTGGCCCGAGGTGGTGGGGCATCACATCGCGCGCAATGCCTGGCCGTTGGGCGTGCGCGAGGGCGTGCTCCTCGTCGGCGCCGCCAACCACGCCTGGGCGCAGACGCTGCACCTCATGCGCGCGCAGATTGTGGACGCCGTCAATGCTCGCATCGCGCAGCTTGCGGGGGCCGGTTCCAGCGCGCCGGGGTTGCCGTCCGGGCAAGATGCGCCAGGGCCGGCGGGTGATGTTGAGACGCCTGAGTGCGGCTGCGCCGCACTTCCGGAGCGCGCGTCCCGCGCGCCCAGCGCGGCCCTGCTGCGCGACATGAAGGTGCGCGTGGCGCGCCGCGAGCAGCGCCCGGGTGTCGCCTCCACGGCGGCGGATACGACGCACAAGCGCGGGCCCCTACCGCCGCTGACGCGCGAAGACCAGCAGCGCGTGCGCGACCTCGCTGCTGTCATCGAGGATCCCGAGCTGCGAGTGAAAGTGGCTCGCGCCGCGGCCGGGCTGCTGCGCCTGCGACGCCAGCGCGAGGCGCAGGGCTGGCACCCCTGTCCTCGCTGCGGCCGCTCTTTCCGGGGCCATGGTCGCACATGCCCCGCTTGCGCCGCGCGGCGCTAGCATGTTACACTCGATTGTGCGGCGCCGCCCGCGGGTTGGCATCCATCGCGCGGCCGTTGGCTGGCGAGCCGCTGCGGGGAGGCTATAGGGTTTCGTGTATCTGGGCGTGCGCACGCGCGCACGCGCTGGGAATGCGCCGCGTGGCGGCGCATAGCGGAGGAGTACATGAAACCCCTCAGGACGAGGTTCGTCCGTGGAGCAGCGAAGACCATCAGCCTATTCGCTTGATAGACGAACTATGGTAGTGCACAAGACGGGCGCGATAGCATGAGACAGGCGATCGGGAGGCGCCGACGCATGGGGTTTCGGGTTCGCAGGGCGCGCGGGCGCGCCATCGGGCGCGCGGGACGCGCGCTCCGGAAGTGCGGCGCAGCCGCACTCAGGCTTGGCATAGGACTGACCCTGGCGGCGCTGCTCGCCACCGGGTGCGGCGAGTACGCGACCTACTCCGGGGGACCCCAGGCGTTCTCCACGCACCCTTTCCGCGTCGCCTATCCGGCCAGCTTCGCCCCCAATGTGCTGCCGCAGATGAGCCCCGATCTTATCGTCCTCGTCCTGCTGACCGAGAACAAGCCGGTCGCGCCAAATGCGCCGCAGGCCCCGGCAGTGATCACCGTGCGCTGCTACCGGGTGAAGCCAGACGAGACCCCGCAGACATTCATGGAACGCTACTACGACAATCTCGCCCCCAGCTTCCTCGACATCAAGCTGCACCAGATCGGGCACGATCGCAACGCGCCGCAGTGGAGCGTGGCGGTGGATAAGGGCTATCTCGCGGCGCGGGTCGCCGTGCTGCCGCGTGAGAAGCTCGCCTATGACGTGACGGTCGTGTGCAACCCGAAAGACCTGCCGCGTTTCAAGCGCGCCTTTCGCCGCGCCCTCGACAGCTTCCGCATCTTGCCCGCGAGCGGGTAGGCGCCGCCGGCTGCGGCCAGCGATGCCCCCGACGGAAGTGGCGCCCCGCCGCATCGGCGCGCTGATCGCTGGCGCCGCCAGCTTTCGGCGGTCGCGCACAAAGGAATCACCATGAGCAATCAGTGGACCGGGCCGCTGCGGGCGGCAGGCCCTTGCCGCCATGTCATCCCGCGCAGCTACAAGCCCCAGATGCGCACCGATGGCATCATCTTCGCCTCCGACGATATGCTCGCCGACATCAGGTCCGATCAGTCGCCCGAGCAGGTCGCCAATGTCGCGTGCCTGCCGGGCATCGTCGGCAGATCCATCGCCATGCCCGACATTCACTACGGCTACGGCTTCCCCATCGGCGGCGTCGCCGCGACCGATGTCGAACAAGGCGTCGTCTCCCCCGGCGGCGTCGGCTATGACATCAACTGCGGCGTGCGGCTGATGCGCACCAACCTGCGGCGCGCCGAGGTCGCGCCCAAGCTGCGCCAGGTCATCGACCAGATCTTCCGCGACGTGCCCTCCGGCGTCGGCTCCGAGGGGCGGGTGCGCGTCAACGACGCCGAGTTGCGCAAGGTGCTGACCGAGGGCGCGCGCTGGGCGGTCAAGGCCGGCTACGGCTGGCCCGATGACCTTAACCATATCGAAGCCGGGGGCCGTCTCGATAGCGCCGACCCGGGGCTGCTCAGCGATCGCGCCCGCAAGCGCGGACAGCCGCAGCTCGGCACTCTGGGCTCCGGCAATCATTTCCTCGAGGTGCAGGAGGTCACCGACATCTACGACGCCAAGGTCGCGCGCGCGTTCGGCATTGATGAGCTGGGGCAGGTCACGATCATGGTCCACACCGGCTCGCGCGGCCTCGGCTACCAGGTGTGCGATGACTACCTAGAGATCATGCAGGGGGCCATGCGCAAGTACGGGACTCAACTCCCGGACGCCCAGCTCGCCTGTGCGCCGGTCAGCTCACCCGAGGGCCGCGATTACCTGGGGGCGATGGCCGCCGCCGCCAACTACGCCTGGGCCAATCGCACCTGCATCTCGCACTGGGTGCGCGAGGCCTTCGCGCGCGGCATGGGCGCCGCGCCCGAGACCCTGGGGCTGCAAGTGGTCTACGACGTCGCCCACAACATCGCCAAGCTGGAAGAGCACGAGGTTGACGGAACGCGCCGCCGCCTGTGCGTGCACCGCAAGGGCGCCACCCGCGCGTTTCCCGCCGGCCATCCCGATATTCCGCGCGATTATGCCGACGTCGGCCAGCCGGTGATCGTCCCCGGCGACATGGGCACCCATTCGTACCTGCTGGTGGGGGTGCCCGAGGCGATGGCCGACACCTGGGGCTCGACCTGCCACGGCGCGGGCCGCCTGATGAGCCGCCACGAAGCCATTCGCATCGCCAAGGGCCGCGACATCATCCAGGAGTTGGCCGCGCAGGGGATCTATGTCCGCGCCGCGAGCAGGCAGGGCGTTGCCGAGGAGATGCCGGCAGCCTACAAGGATGTGGACGTGGTGGCCCAAGCCTGCGAGTGCGCCGGCATCTCGCGTCGCGTCGCGCGCATGCGCCCCATGGGGGTCATAAAGGGCTAGCGCATCTGCGTCCTCTCCCTTTCAGGGAGAGGACGGCTAAGCTCCGACGCAGTCGGAGCCGCCGTGGCAGCCTTTAGGCCTAGTGCTGTTTTGCAGGACTGTTGTTGCCTGCCGATGCTTCGCGTCGCTCCGGAGACGAGGCCAAGCCGCGTCCGGCGGTGACCCTCACCCCGCCTCTCCCTTGAAGGGAGAGGGGTCGGGCCAGGTTCCTCCTCTCCCTGCCAGGGCAACTTCGCCCGCCGACGCCTTCGTCCGCCGGAGCGGAACTGCCCACTT
>Ga0315280_10002761_pt1 | contig 28033 bp, 27 predicted proteins | sample YL17G06_40_MG_FD_203697 | JGI IMG/M metagenome (GOLD analysis project Ga0315280, IMG submission 203697) | Sediment microbial communities from Yellowstone Lake, YNP, Wyoming, USA - YL17G06_40 | ecosystem: Environmental > Aquatic > Freshwater > Lake > Sediment | place: USA: Wyoming | collected... | reverse complement strand
CCTGCCGCGTCGGCGCGTCCTGGATTTATAAAATTGTGAAGCGAATAGACGAGGGGAATGGCACAAAAGACGACCTGGATAATATTTACCGATTAGCTTCTCAGATCAAAGGCAAGACTCTCTGTCCATTGGGCGATGCCGCTGCCCTGCCCATTCTCTCTCTTGTCCAGAAATTCAGAACAGAACTTGAAAGCCGTCTTGGGTTTTCGAAGCAGGAGAAATAAGCAAGATGCCTAAGATTTTCTTAGATGGGAAGCCTCTAGAGGTTAAAGAAAGCATAACTGTTTTTCAGGCAGCCAAGCTTTCAGGAATTCCAATCCCCCATCTCTGCTATCACCCTGCTTTTCCACCAGAGGGGAGTTGCCGCATGTGCCTGGTCGAGATTGAAGGGCTGCCCAAACTGGAACTGGCTTGCTCCACTCAGGTTAGGGAAGGAATGAAAGTCTCCACGATGAGCGAAAAAGTCGTGGAAGCCAGAAAAGGGGTTTTGGAATTTCTCCTAGCTGAACACCCTCTGGATTGCCCAATCTGTGATAAAGCCGGAGAATGCAAACTTCAAGATTATTATGAAGAATACGGTCTTTTCCCGAGCCAGTTTAAAGAATACAAGGAAAAAAGAGAAAAAAAGGTCAGAATCGGCAAAAATCTTCTTCTCGACCGAGAGCGTTGTATTCTCTGCACCCGCTGCGTTCGCTTTCTGAATGAAATCACAAAGACGCAGGAGTTGGGGGTTTTCGAAAGAGGCATTCATTCAGAAATTAGCGCCTATGAAACCGCGCTCGTGGATAACAACTATTCTGGCAATCTGCCGGAGCTCTGCCCGGTGGGAGCCATCACCGACACGGACTTCAGGTTCAAAACGCGGAGCTGGTTTCTGAAAAAAGGAGAGTCTATATGTCCTCTCTGCAGTCGCGGCTGCAATATCTTTATTGAATATCATCCAGGTTTCCCGAGGATCGCCAGGACCAAAAGAGTTTATCGCGTGCGCGCTCGCGAAAACGAGGGAGTGAACGGCCATTGGATTTGTGACCTTGGCCGCTATGATTACGCCTATCTGGATGAGGGAAGGCAGGAAAAGCTCATCCATAAGAAAGGGGAAAAAGAAACCAGGCTGAGTTGGGATAAAGCTCTTATTCTGCTCACCGAAAAGATAAAGTCCCTGTCTGTTATGAAAAAGACCTCAAGAATCGCTCTTGTTTGCAGCACGACTCTTTCCAACGAAGAGCTCTTTCTCATTCATAAAATATTTCAAGAAGATTTGGGTGTGGAAAGAATTTTCTTTGCAGACCCCATCCCAGGAGAATCTGACAATTATTTGTTAACTGCCGACCGCAGTCCTAACAAGCGCGGTGCTCAGGAAATAGGCTTCGAATTAAAAAGTCCTGATCTAGAACCACTAAGCCATAATACGGATATCCTTCTTGTGTTTAGTCATTTTCTTCAAAGCCATTTTAACCTCGGGGACATCAAGAATGCATTGGATAAAATAGGGACCAAGCTCCTTTTTACTTCGCAGACAACAAGCCTCAGTTCCCTTTTTGATATCATCCTGCCCACAGCTCTGGTTGCAGAAAAAAAAGGCTCTTTGACAAATGTGGATGGAAGAGTACAGAAATTCTCCCCCGCGCTAGAGACGTTAGGCGATAGTCGTCCCGAATGGCAGGTGCTGGTGAGTTTGGCCAAGGAATTAAAATCAAATTATAAGTACTATTATCAGTTCACATCTCCCGAAGCTATTTTTAAGGAGATGGGGAAGGAAATTCCTTTTTTTAAGTAGAAAAATGTTGATCGATGCCTTGATCGTCCTGATTAAAATTATCTGTGCGCTCGTCTGGTTTCTAGTGCTGACTCTCTACCTGACCTGGGCGGAGCGGAAAGAAAGTGCCGTCATCCAGGATCGGATCGGAGCCAACAGGGCCTCAATTCTTGGCATCCGCATCATTGGGCTTTTTCAGCCGTTTGCCGATGCCATCAAGATGATCTTCAAAGAAGATTTTATGCCCTCTTTTTCAAATAAATTGTTGCATACTTTGGCTCCTTTTCTTTCTTTCTTTTTCGTGGCTGTGACCGTTTCCGCCATTCCCTTCGGAGACACCATTCATCTTGGCCGGCGGACAATAGCCCTTCAGATATTAGATATCAATGTGGGGCTCCTCTTTGTCCTGGCCATGCTCTCGCTCGGGATTTATGGCATTCTGCTCAGTGGTTGGGCTTCGCGCAACAGATTTTCCCTTCTGGGCGGAATCCGAGGAGCTGCTCAACTCATATCTTATGAAGTCGCACTGGGCCTTTCCTTGATCGGCCTCATTATGGTTTATCCCTCGCTCAGGCTCTCGCAGATCGTCCAAATTCAAGGCCGGTTGCTCTTTGGCTTTCTCCCCCAGTGGGGAATTTTTCTTCAACCCTTGGGATTCATTATTTTCCTTTTTGCGGCTTTGGCAGAAACCAAAAGAGTACCTTTTGACCTGCCTGAAGGTGAATCGGAAATCATCGGGTTTTTCACAGAATACAGCGGGCTCAAATGGGGCCTTTTCATGATGACGGATTTTATGGAAATCATCGTCGTTTCTTGCCTGCTTACAACCCTCTTTTTTGGAGGCTGGCAAGTGCCTTGGCTTGGTCTAGATGGTTTTCATTTCCCAGGGGGAGGGGAGTGGCTCATGGCTCGCTGGATCGTAGTCATCCTCCAAGTCATAGCCTTTAATATCAAAGTTTTCTTTTTCTGCTGGCTTCAGATATTGATTCGCTGGACTTATCCCCGTTTTCGCTATGACCAAGTGATGGACTTGGGTTGGAAATTGCTGATCCCCTTGAGCCTGGTCAATATCGTGGGAACGGGAATCATCATGAGTGTTATAAAATGATCAAAGCACTGGGATATTTTATCGAGATCATCAGAGGAAGTTTGATCACCGCGCGTCATTTTGTGGTCAACATGACTTTCCACATCCTAAAAGTCCTGGGAATTAAAACCAAACGCAAAGGTGCCGTTACCATCCAGTATCCAGAGCAGAAAAAAGAGCTCGCGCCCCGGCACAGGAGCCTGCACCGTTTGCTGAAGAGAGAAAATGGTAAGCCTCGCTGCGTAGCCTGTATGCTGTGCATGACCGTTTGCCCCTCTGAGTGCATCTACATTGAAGCCGCAGAAGACCCTGATCCTGAAATTCAGAAGTATCCAGCTAAGTTCTGCATCGACCTCAGCCGTTGCTGCTTTTGTGGATTCTGTGTGGAGGCCTGCCCGGAGGATGCCATCCGGATGGATACAGCCAAAATCGATTTCGCTCAGTACTCGCGTCAGAGCCTTCTCTTTGACCTGGAAAAACTTCTGGGATGAGAATCAGCCGTCTCCGATTGGGAGGATTTGATGTCTATGGCCTTCAGGATGGTTTTCTCTATCTCGATGGGGGAGCGATGTTTGGCGTTGTCCCCAAAACCCTCTGGCAGGAAAAAATCCCTGCAAACAGGAAAAACCAGATCAAACTCTCGCTCAACTCCCTTCTCATCAAAACCAAAAAAGCGCTCATCTTGGTTGAGACTGGGATGGGCTCCAAACTCAGCCCGAAATATTTAGATATTTATACCTCTCATTGGGAACCCCGGCTTTTGGATTCTCTCCATCGCCTCGGTGTGAAGGCCGAAGATATCCATTTGGTTATTAACACTCACCTTCATTTCGATCATTGTGGCTGGAACACGGTAAAGAATGAAAAAGGTATGGTTCAACCCACCTTCCCCAAGGCCAAATATATTTTCCAGAAAGGCGAATGGGAAGACGCCTTTCAACCCAACGAAAGAGATAAACCCAGTTATTTAACTGAGAATTTTCTAATCCTCAAAGAGTATGGCCTTGTCCAGCTCGTCGAAGGGGATACGGAAATTTCAGAAGGAGTGAAGGTCATTTGGACGCCCGGCCACACGGCTCATCACCAATCTGTAAAGATCCAGAGCCATGGACATACCCTATTTTTCCTGGGAGATTTGGTTCCCACTTCAGCTCACATCAGAGTCCCTTATATTATGAGTTATGACCTGTTCCCGCTTGACACCATGAAAAGCAAAAAAAAGTGCTATGAGCAAGGGCTCCAAGAGGATTGGACTTACGCTTTTGTCCACGACTCCCATCATTATTTCGGCAAGATTCAAAAAATCAAAGACAAATATGAGTTCTTTTCCCTTGAGAATCTTGTTGAATAAGATTCTTTGTTGATTTTAAAATTTGATATTTAACGAGGATTCATAATAGAATATAGGTCTATATATTTTGGGGCTTCAAACTCTGAAGCTCAGATTGGAGAAATAATATCCCGTTAACCGGGAGTTATAAAGATTGATAATATCTTTTTTTAAAAAAAGGAGGAATAAAATATGAAACCGAAAACGACTGTTGAGGATTTATTAGCCAAGGCAGAACAACCTTCCAAGGACGCTATGCGGCTCCATGCTTATTACAAGGGTAAAGTGGGAGTCACACTCAAGTGCCGGATAAGAGATTTTAATGACTTTGCCATCTGGTACACGCCCGGGGTGGCCGCTGTCTGCAAAGAGATCCAAAGAGACAAAGAGAAAGCTTATGAAATGACCAACAAATGGAATTTCGTAGCCGTTGTCTCTGATGGATCACGCGTTTTGGGCTTGGGCGATATCGGTCCAGAAGCCGGCCTTCCGGTAATGGAAGGAAAGGCGTTGCTTTACAAGTACCTGGGTGGTGTGGATGCATTTCCTATTTGTCTGAGCACAAAGGATCCAGAACAAATTATTCAGGCTGTGAAATGGATTCAGCCAACTTTCGGAGGCATTAATTTAGAGGATATTTCCCATCCAAAATGCTTTCATATCTTAGATACTTTAAGGAGAGAATGTGAAATTCCAGTTTGGCATGACGACCAACAGGGAACAGCGTGTGTCACGCTGGCTGGGCTTTTAAACGCCCTAAAGATTGTAGGAAAGAAGATCGGAGATATCAAAGTGGCACTGGTGGGGGCTGGTGCAGCCAATATCGCTATTTCCCGATTGATCATCACGGCTGGGGTCAAGCCTGGCAACATGATCGTTGTCGATTCAAGAGGTATCTTGCACCGAGACAGAGGAGATCGGGAAACTCTTCAGACAAAGTACAAAGAAAAATGGCACCTTTGCGAAATCACAAACTCTGCACAAATTAAAGGAGACATTGAGGAATCCATGGAGGGTGCTGATGTACTCATTTCAGCCTCCAAGCCTGGTCCGGGAGTAATAAAAAAAGAATGGGTGGCCAAGATGGCCAAGGACGCCATTGTTTTCGCATCAGCCAACCCTATCCCCGAGATTTGGCCTTGGGAAGCACAAGAAGCCGGAGCTCGGATTGTGGCCACGGGCCGTTCAGATTTTCCGAATCAGGTAAACAATTCTTTAGGCTTTCCAGGAATATTCAGGGGAGCTCTGGATATCCGCGCCATCTCCATCACCGATGAAATGTGCATCGAAGCCTCGAAAGAGCTGGCCAGGGTTGCAGAGGACCATGGGCTTCATGACGATTACATTATTCCCAACATGGACCAGTGGGAAGTCTTCCCCCGCGAAGCTGTCGCGGTTGGCTCGAAAGGAATTGAACAGGGGGTAGCCAGAAAAAAGATTCCGGCCGAAGAAAGATTTAAGATCGCTGAGACCACCATCAAGAGAGCTCGCGAACAGGTACAATTGCTGATGAAGGAAAAATTCATCATCGATCCGGATTAAAAAAAGATTAAGCTGTGGCCTTACTTGACTTTTGATTTCTGATATGCAAAAATACAGAAGACGATAGAAATCTAGGGATGTCGGACAGAAAGAAGAGGCAGAGTTGAAGGCAAATAAGAGATCAGAACTACCAGGGAGAAAGGAGCTAGCCCCTCCATAATTTGCTGAAAAGTTTTCGCTCCCTAAGGAAGAAATCAGGAGCTCATTCAGAGAAAAGCCTGAGAGGGGGATACAAAAAGAGGATCGCAGAGAGAGGAGGTGAGAATGGGTTCAAAGGTCCAGAGGAGTTCTGCTATTATTGGAAATAAAAATCAACCGTAAAGGAGGAAATGGAAATGAAAGGTTTGATGAAAAGTTTAGTACTGGCCCTGGTTGTTGCCTTTGTTTTCACGAGTTGTGCCAAACAGCCGACTCAGGAATTGAATGATACCAAGGCAGCAATTGATGCCGTCGTCACAGAGAAAGGCGACATCTATGCAAAGGATGAGCTTAAAAAATTGAATGACGACATGACAGCTGCTAATGATGAAATTGCAGCCCAGAGCAAAAAATTCTTCAAGAAATATGGCAAGGCCAAAGAAATGCTGGCCAAGATTAAAACAGACGCAGAAGCCGTCAAGGGCTTGATCCCTGCGAGAAAAGAAGAAGCTAAGAACAATGCCTTGACTGCTCAAACCGAAGCTAAGGCTGCTGTGGATGAAGCCAAGGCACTTCTTGAGAAAGCGCCCAAAGGAAAAGGGACGAAGGCTGATATCGAAGCTATGAAAGCTGATTTGGCTGGCCTCGAAACCTCTCTGACTGAAGTCCAGACAGCGATTGATAGTGAAGATTATTTTGGAGCCAAGGATAAAGCCACGACTATTAAAGACAAGGCTGTCGGCATTTCTGATCAGGTCAAGCTGGCCATCGAAAAGGTAACAGGCAAGAAGAAATAATTTTTAGTGTTTCCGATTGAGGCTGAAGTCTTTTCTTATTTTTTTTCTATTAATTTTTGTATCCTCTGGATGTAAGACATCACCGGTCCCTTCAGAGTTTCAAGAAGCAGAAATTCAAGAACAGGAGCTCTGGAGGGCCGGTGCCACCGTTTATGAAAATCAGGATTACACTCTTTACAAGCAAAGACTGAAAACAGCGCAGCAAAATCTCATTAAAGAAAAGGCAAAATTTGGGTGGTTTCGAGATTATGATTCTTTGCAGGAAGAGTTGAGAAGCGTTCTGGCTGCTGGCGATAAGATATTAAAAAAAATTCAGCAACAGAAAGAGCGCCAATCCAAGATTATCGCCAACCAGGTCTCCCTGCTTGAGAACAAAATCAATACTCTCAAAAGTATCACAGTCTCTATCAATGAGAGAGGAGAAGCCAGGAAATGCTTGGCCCGAGCCGAAGTGCTCCTGATGGAAGTCGAACAACTAAGCCAGAAAGAGAAATATGATGCCGTGTCAAAAAGATTGGAGACGGTTGGCTTATACCTTCAACGCGCAGAACAAGTTGTCCTCTCCAGGCTCGAGCGCTACACAGATGAGGCTCAAATCAGAAAATGGAAAAAATGGGTGGATGAAGCGATCGCAGAATCCAGGGCAAAAGGAATTACGGCCCTTGTCGTGAATAAACTCGATAAAAAACTGATAGTTTATAAAAAAGGATTGCTCCAGGCAACGTTTGATGTCGGGCTGGGAAGCAACGGCCTGTCCGACAAACTTTATTCCGGTGACAACGCTACGCCTGAAGGAACTTATAAGATCACAAAAAAATTCCCTACCACCCAGTACTATAAGGCGTTACTCATCAATTATCCTAATGAGGAAGATAAGAAACAGTTTGCTGAGGCAAAGAAGGCAGGACTTCTCTCACCCCGGACAGGCATTGGCGGCGATGTGGAAATTCATGGCGGAGGTAAAGACAGCCTGACCAAAGGTTGCATCTCCCTTGAGAACGAAGACATGGACATTGTTTTCGATTTAGTAGGGGTTGGCACGCCAGTTACCATAGTCGGAGCTATTGAAACGAACAGCAGTATTATCCAAGCGCTTAAAAACTTATAAGAAATGTCTGTCAAAAAGGTCATCTTCATTCTCTTGGTTGTTTTGGCTAGTATTTTTTTAATCTTAGAGATGATTGGATATTACATTGGACTAAGCCAAAAATTACAATGGAAACTCGACGTTTCGGACTCAAATCTTGAAGGGAAAAAGCTGAACGAACTCCAAGTCAAGAATACTCTTCTCCAAAAAAAGCTCAGCACTATTTTTCCTAAAGGTTTTTATATAGTGGTCGATACGGGAAATAATATTCTTTACCTGAAAAAAGGGACAGAAACCTTGCGGAAGGCAGTTATTTCGTGTGGAAGTGGGGATATTCTTGAGGAGCCCGGAGGAAACAGAAAATGGGTGTTTGATACACCACGGGGAGAATTTTTTGTTAAATCAAAATTAATCGACCCTGACTGGATAAGACCTGACTGGGCCTTTATCGAAGAGGGGGAAGAAATTCCAAAGAGATTTGAAGATCGGGTGGATACAGGAGTTTTGGGGGATTATGCCCTGGGCTTTGGCAATGGGTATTTTATCCATGGAACACTCTACACCAGGCTTTTGGGAAGAAATGTGACTCATGGATGTATTCGTGTGGGTGATGAAGACCTAAAAGCAGTTTTCAGGGCGGTTTCAATCGGCTCCAAGATATTTATTTATTAATCATGCGTTTAAAAATCGGTGCATTCTTTTTTGCCTTTTTAGGCCTCATTTTTGCCTTAGAAAGCCGGGCGAGCGACAAGACCAAGGTCTTTCTGGATAATCAAGTTCTGGAGCAGGAATTGGACCTTGCCAAAGCACCCTCTTTCTATTTTGTTCTTAATCTTGCTGAAAAGAAATTGGCACTTAAATCGAGAGGAATAATTTTGAAAGAATGGCAGCTAAAAAGGGTGAGGTATTGGGGCAAGCCAGTCCCTTCAAGATCTCTGGCAATGATCAAGAAAACTGCTCCCTTCATTCCTCAACGAAAAAGCATAAAGCCTGGTGCTGCCGAGGTCCAAGATAAAACAAAGGAGAAACAGGATAAGCTTGAATTGGAAGTCCTAGAATTGGATGACATGCCTTATGTTTATTCCTTCTATCTGGAGGGAAACATAAGCATTTCTATAAGGCCAGGAGCAGTGAGTTTGCCGTCTTTTTTAGGGGGAGTCGCACACTCCTTCAAATGGTATTTTTTTAATCCTATCAAAACTCTCTGGCTCACTTTGAGAAAAAAATCTTATGCCACTATTGACCTCTCCCTGGAAAGCAAAAAGGAAGCACAAGCTCTTTATTGGTCTTTGCTGGAAGGACTAAAAGGGATAATCATTGTCTGACATATCTTAAAGGTTTTATTATATTTATCTTTAATCTCGAATCTCGCCAAAAATTTCAGGTATTTTTTTACTCTCTAATATAAGATTTAAAAAATAATTAATAAAATACTTGACAAAATTATGCTCAAATTATATATTATTATTTGACTAAAATAGGAGGAAAAAATGGCTAAAATAATAGGAATTGACCTTGGGACAACAAATTCGGTTGTTGCTATCATGGAAGGCGATAACCCTGTTGTTATACCTAACGAAGAAGGAGGAAGAACAACACCTTCTGTGGTTGCTTTTACTCCGAAGGGAGAAAGGCTTGTTGGCCAAGTTGCCAAAAGGCAAAGAGTGACCAATCCTGAAAACACTATTTATTCTATAAAAAGATTTATGGGACGTCGCTATCATGAAGTGACCCAAGAAATTAAACAGGTTCCCTTTAGAGTGACTGAGGCTCCAAATGCCGATGTTCGGGTAGAAGCTTTAGGAAAAAAGTATGCGCCCCCTGAAATATCGGCCTTGATTCTTCAGAAATTGAAAAAGGCTGCTGAGGATTACCTGGGAGAAAAAGTCGAAAAAGCCGTTATAACCGTCCCTGCCTATTTCAATGATAGCCAACGGAAGGCAACCAAGGATGCCGGGACCATCGCCGGACTTGAAGTTGTGAGAATCATCAATGAACCCACGGCGGCTGCTTTAGCTTATGGCATGGATAAAAAGAAAGATCAGACCATTGCTGTTTACGACTTTGGCGGCGGTACTTTTGATATTTCTATCCTTGAAGTCGGGGAGGGTGTCGTTGAAGTCAAGTCCACCAACGGGGACACTCACCTAGGTGGAGATGACATCGACCAGCACGTGCAGGATTGGATTGTTGGAGAATTCAAAAAAGAATCGGGCATTGACTTGACCGTAGATAAAATGGCTCTTCAAAGGCTCAAAGAAGCCGCTGAAAAGGCAAAAATTGAGCTGTCAACGACAATGGAAACTGAGATTAACCTTCCCTTTATTACCGCCGATGCCTCTGGACCAAAACATCTGCTGATGAAGATGACTCGCGCCAAGCTGGAACAGCTCATGGAAGACCTCGTTCAACGGTCAGTAGGGCCGGTCAAACAGGCTCTCGCCGACGCTAATTTGAAACCTCAAGACATCGATGAAGTGGTGCTTGTCGGCGGGCAGACTCGCACCCCCAGGATTCAACAGCTGGTCCGAGAGCTCTTCGGGAAAGAGCCTCACAGAGGTGTCAATCCGGACGAGGTGGTGGCTGTCGGCGCCGCCATTCAGGGCGCAGTCTTAGGAGGAGAAGTCAGAGATGTTCTTCTATTGGATGTGACGCCGCTCACGCTGGGTATCGAAACTTTGGGCGGTATTTTGACTAAGATGATAGCCCGAAATACTACCATTCCCACCAAGAAGGTAGATGTGTTTTCAACTGCTTCGGATAACCAGCCGAGTGTGGAAATTCATGTCCTTCAGGGAGAGAGAGAAATGGCTGCTGACAACAGGACCCTGGGAAGGTTCCATTTAGATGGGATTCCGCCAGCTCCTCGCGGCATTCCCAAAATCGAAGTGACTTTTGACATCGACGCCAACGGAATTCTGCATGTTTCTGCCAAGGACATGGGAACCGGTAAACAGCATGCGATCACCATCACCGGCCACAGCGGACTCGATGAAAGAGAAATTGACAAAATGGTCAAGGATGCAGAGGCGCATTCGGCAGAGGACAAGAAACGAAGAGAAGTGATCGAAGCCAAAAATCAAGCAGACCAGTTGATTTATAGCCTAGAAAAGCTGCTCAGAGAAAACAAGGATAGAATTCCGGAGCAGGAAGCCAAGCAGGTTCAAACAGAGGTTGAAAACACAAAAAAAGCCATTGAAAGCGAAAATCTTGACCAGATCCGGCGAGCTACGGAATCGCTCTCTCGAGCTTCTCATAAACTAACAGAAATAATGTATCAACAAGCCTCTCAGCAACAAGCTTACCAGGGTTCCTCCCAGCAGCAATCCTCTAGCCAAGGTGCAGGTCCATCCTCTGCCAGGAAGTCATCTGAGGATGAAGTCATAGACGCAGAAGTTGTGGATGAAGAAAAAAAGAATTAAAATCTCATCAAGTTTGGTTCCATAGAATCTCTAACAGGCTTCGCTCTCTTGGAGAGGAGGGAGGATGGACAAAGATTATTATCAAATCCTAGGTGTTGACAGGAAGGCCTCCCTCCCTGAGATCAAAAAGGCCTACCGAAAGCTTGCCCGGAAATACCATCCGGACCTGAACCCAGGAGACAGGACAGCCGAAGCAAGGTTTAAAGAGATCCAAGAGGCTTATTCTGTTTTGAGCGACCCCAAGAAAAAAAGTCAATACGACCAATTTGGTTATGCGAGCGATTTCCCGCCGGGCGGAGGTCAACAGCAGCCCTATACCTCTGGCTTTGAAGGGTTTGATTTTTCAGGCTCTGGGACTTCCTCCTTTAGGGATTTCTTCGAAAGTTTTTTCGGAAGAACGGCTCAACAACCCCCGCTGAGGTCTGAACAGGGAGAAGACCTCCATTACTCGATGCAAATAGGCTTTGAAGATGCTATCCAGGGTGTGCAGACAAAAATTAGACTGACCAGACTGGTGCACTGTGACAACTGTCAGGGAAAAGGCTATATTCCCAGAGGAACCCAGCTCAACTGTCCCTCTTGCGGCGGGAGCGGCCGAGCCTATATTCAGCGGGGCTCGATGAAGTTCTCTACGACCTGTCCTGAATGTGGCGGAACTGGCAAATCTCCGGGTGAAGAATGCTCTAGCTGTCGTGGCCAGGGACTTGTCCAAAGGAACGAACTCATCAATGTGCGAATCCCTGCCGGGGTTGATACTGGCTCAAAAGTTCGCATTGCGGCAAAAGGGAATGAAGGAAGGGATGGAGGACCGCCCGGTGACCTCTATATTTCCATTGAAGTCACTCCCCATTCTCTCTTTCGAAGGGAAGGGGCCAATATCTACTTAAAACTGCCAATCTCAGTACCCGAGGCCACACTAGGAGCTAAGATTGAAGTTCCTACTCTTTATGGGAAGACAACAATCAAAATCCCTCCTGGCACGAAATCGGGTCAGAAGTTTAGGCTTAGAGAAAAGGGAGTTCCCATTCCAGGGAGACGGGCTAAGGGCGACGAGTTCGTGGAAGTATCTATCGTTCCTCCGCCTTTTGAAGATCAAAGGGTCAGAGAAATGATGAAGGAGCTGGAAAGAATCTCCGGTCCCAATCCAAGGGAAAAGATGGGAATTTACTAAGATGGTCAAAACCAAAGAAAAAAAAGAAGTCAAACAATATTATCATATCAGCAGTGTATCCCAGATGTTCAACATCCATCCTCAGACACTCAGGCTTTATGAACGAGAAGGGCTGTTGAAGCCTTCTCGGAGTGAAGGCAACACAAGGCTCTATACTGGAGAGGATTTAAAGCAGCTGAATCTGATTTTGAATTTGATCCGCGATTTGGGGGTCAATCTCGCGGGAGTTGAAGTCATTCTCAACATGAGAGAAAAGATGGAGAAAATCGAGGCTGAAGTCAACGAGTTTTTAGAGTTCATTAAGAAAGAATTTTTCTCGGGCAAAGAGGATGAATTCGAAGCCAAGAAGAAAAGCTTGGTGCGGGTCAGTCCGACAAAAATCATTCAGATCAAATAGAGGTTAAGAAAAGGACCGATGACAGAGTATCTGGATTCTTTGGACGCCAAAAATTTGAAGCTCTATTTGGACCAGATCTCCAGATTCCCCACTTATGCCGAGGAGGAAGAAAAGAAATTAGGGGAGCTCATCCGCAAGGGAGACAGGAATGCATTGAAACAGCTGATCGAAGCGAACCTCCGATTCGTTGTCTCCTATGTCAAGAAATACAGAGGGATGGGGTTGAACCTGCTGGACCTGATCAATGAGGGTAATATCGGCTTGATCGAGGCTGCCAAGAGGTTTGACCCGCATCGCAATGTTAGGTTTATTTCTTATGCCGTCTGGTGGATCCGCCAGGCCATTGTTCATGCCTTAACCAGCTACTCCCGGATCTACAACATTCCTCAGAAGCTTTCTGACCAAATCTCACAGATGAAAAAAAAGGTAGAACAGCTGAAATCCGAGCTCGGCCGGGAGCCGACCCGGGAAGAAATTGCCCTAAGCATGGGCCTTACCGTGGAGGATATCGAAGACCTGGAGATCATCGCCGAAAAGGACATTTCCCTGAGCGATAAATATTACGATGAGGACCTTGAGGTTGGTGACAAAATAAGTGATTCTCTCTCTCCCTCTGTGGAATACCAGATTATTAAAAATTCGATCGAGCACCAAATCAGGGATTTGTTGAGCGAATTAGATGAAAAAGAGGCTCTTGTGTTAAAATTGCGGTTCGGTCTGGATGACGACGAGCCCCGGACACTCCAGGAAATCGGAGACAAACTGAATGTGACGAGGGAAAGAGTGAGACAGATTGAACAAAAAGCGATGAGAAAATTAGCCCGGTCCCACAGACTTCAGCAACTGAGAGGATACTTGAACTGATGGCAGAAACACTTTGCCCTTTATGCCAGGGAAACGGCTGGGTATTGGAGGAGTCTGCAGGAGGAACAATTATCGCCCGCCGCTGTCAGTGTTACTCGGAACACATTAACCAAACCCTCCTGGAACAAGCCAACATTCCAAGGCGCTACAAGAATTGTACACTCAACAATTTCGAGGTCCACAATGACTCACACCAGAAAGCCCTAAAAATTGCGAAAAAATTCGTCGAAGATTATCCTGTCCAGGAAATTGGGCTTCTTTTTATCGGGCCCTGCGGGGTGGGGAAGACGCACCTCGCCGTCGCCATCATTCAAGAATTGATTCTTAAAAAAAATGTGCCCTGCTCTTTCTATGATTTTCGGGACTTGATCCGGGACATTCAGAACACATACACTCCGGATTCTTCCTTGACGGAGTCCGAGGTGCTGAGTCCTGTCTTGCAGAAAGAGGTGCTCGTCCTGGATGAGCTGGGAGCCAAACGGACCACGGCCTGGGTTGAAGAGACAATTTTTTATATCATTAATCATCGTTACAACAACAAGAAATTGACCATCTTCACTTCCAATTACCTAGATTTGGAGGAGGAAGAGGATAAGCGGGACTCTTTCTACAAAAAAGGTGATGAATCGCTCGTCGACAGGATTGGAATCCGTTTGCGCTCAAGAATTTATGAGATGTGCAAAGTTGTTGAGATGTGGGGAGAAGACTACCGGAGAGTCGCCAAACAGGCCAGCTACCGCCGGTAAATTAGAACTATCGTCACGCAGGCCGGGCTATCCGTCCATAATGGATTTATCACCTGCGAACTATGAAAATAGAGTCCATGTATTCCCCCCTTTTTCAAACGGGGGATGGGGGCCAGCCTGGTCCCTGTATGTTCTTGACCAAACCCACCCGCCCCCCTAGGTCTTCGACACACAGGGACCAGGCTGGCCACAAACTGGCCGATCATTATCTTGGCCTAAAACAAGGACCATGCTTTTCGTCATAGAGCCCTAAAGGCTATTGATATCTACTTTAAATCATGCTAAATTATTTGAGCCTTGCTCCTCGGTAGCTCAATTGGCAGAGCGGGTGGCTGTTAACCACTAGGTTGCAGGTTCGAGTCCTGCCCGAGGAGCCAGCTTTTTTCGCTAGATCCTCATATCCCCTTTTCACTTGACCCTTTTTTCATTTATTGTTATTCTTTCATCAAGCTCTTAGAGGGGAGAACAGTGGCGATTAAATGCCCTAAATGTCAGTTTGATAATACCGATATCGCTCATTTTTGCAGCAACTATGCTACCCAGCTTCATCCCTCAGAGGAAATCGCAGTTACTCCTACAGAGACTTTCCAAACGCCCATAAAAGAATTAACCACAGGCTCTACCTTTGCCGGCCGCTACGAGATTATCGAAGAGTTAGGCAAAGGCGGCCTGGGAAAAGTCTACAAAGTCTATAATGCAAAGATCAAAGAGAAGGTCGTTTTAAAGCTCATCAAGCCTGAAATCGCCTCGGAATTTTTATACAAAATGACCCCGCAAATACATCATTTTAGGATCTTTTCCATTTTATAAAGCTCATTCCAGCTTCAATCTTGGGCTAGTCGACTTAAGGCAAGGCCGGACTGATTCCGCAAAGTCCAGCTTGGCAGAAATGAAATCCCTTTTGCCTAAAATAGAAACAAAAGCCAAAGAGCATTACCAGAAATTCCTCGATTTATGGAAGGACGCCGGCCCTGGAATTGTGGAAGTCGAGGATGCCAAAAAGAGGCTGGCGCCTTGTAAACGACCATCCGCTTGATTCGTTAAGAAGCAGCGAAGCTATCGGGGCAATCCGACAAAGTCATTGCAAGAAATCGCAGATTTCGAAGCAATCTCATCGGCCTCCCCTGCGATCGCCGCGCCTCCTTTGGAGGTTCGCGATGACTCCGTCAGGTTGCTTCGTCGCCATGCTCCTCGCATGGCACTTTCAGCGAGATCGCTACGCTTCTTTGGCGCTGACAATCTTCTATCGGCAATCTCGGGTATAATTGGGGCGGCTCCATGACAAAAAGCATGGGGCCAGGCCGGTCCCTGTATGTTCTTGACCAAGCCCACCCACCCCCCTAGGTCTTCGAACACACAGGGACCGGCCTGGCCCCTAACTGGGCGATCATCATCTTGGCCTAAAACAATAACCACACTTTTAGAGCCGATCGGGGCTTGATTCAAAAACTGAAACAAAGTTATACTGTGTTCACAGTGCCCTACAACCGGCCGTTTAATTGAGGAGGCAAGATGGAAAGGCAATTTGATGAGGAACTCAAAACTTTAAAAGAAAAACTATTAGAGATGGCAGGGCGCGCGGAAGAATCGATTGCTATTGCCATCAAAGGTCTGAAGGACAGGAAAGAAGAGCTGGCTCAGGAAGTTTTAAAAAAAGAAGAAAACATCAACCTTATAGAAATAGAGATTGATGAATTGTGCATGAGGCTTTTAGCGCTGCGCCAACCTATGGCAAGTGATCTGAGGTTCATCACCTCGGCCATGAAGATCGGAAGTGAACTGGAGAGAATAGGCGATCAGGCTGTTAATATCGCCGAAAGAACTCTCGAATTGCTCAAATATCCTCTCCTCAAACCCCTGATCGACATTCCCCGGATGGCCACCTTGGCCCAAAATATGGTGCGAGATTCCATCAATGCTTTTGTCAACCGGGATGAAAAATTAGCCCGAAACATTTGCGAAAGGGATGACGAGGTGGACAACCTGAATGACCAGGTCTTCCGCGAACTCCTGACTTATATGATCCAAGACCCTACTACCGTCGCCAGGGCTGTGGACCTCATCCTGGTCGGCCGGCACTTAGAAAGAATTGCCGACCATGCCACGAACATCAGCGAAGATGTTATCTATCTGGTGAAAGGGAAAACCATCAAACACCACATTGAAGAGAGAGGATGTCAACTCGAGACTGAACCGCCGACTGAAAAAAGCTAATATTTTGAACTATTTAAGATTCCGGATTCTCACTTCAATCTCTTTTTGATCTTTGAGCAAATTCACAAGCCGGGATGTGTCTGTGTCCCCATAGTGATACGGGTAGAGAATCTTTGGCCTAAAGGCTTTGGCTGCGTCTGCAACCATCTCTGGAGTCATGGTGTAGGGTAAATTCATGGGCAGGAAAGCGATGTCGATATTTGTCAGGGCTTTCATTTCCGGTGTATTTTCCGTGTCGCCCGCGACATAGACTTTCTTATCCCCGAAAGTAAGGATGTAGCCGTTTCCTTGTCCCTTAGGATGAAAGGGAAAGCCCTTGGCGCGCTCCTGGACGATGTTGTAGGCTGGAACGGCCTCGATCTTAATCCCTTGAACAACCTTTGTCTCTCTGTTTTTCATGGGGATGCCGCCTGAGACTTTATCCCTGCATTTTTCGGTCAGGATGAGGGCTGTTTTCTCCGTGCTCAGAATCTTGATTGCGGCCGGGTCGAGATGATCAGAGTGCTCATGGGTGACGAGGATAATATCTGCTTTGGGGAGTTGGGCATAATCGGCCTCGCTGCTCACGGGGTCGACATGGATGACCTTATTTCCGAAAGAAAACATCAAAGTCGCATGCCCAATGAAAGTAACCTTCAGATCGCCTCCTGATGTCTTGATAACGTCCTGCTCAAACGATCTGAGCAAAGCAGCCCCGAAGATAAGTCCTAAAAATAAAATACCGAGCAAAAAAAACAGTTTATTCATGGAAACCCTCCATATTAATTTTTCTGCTCACAGCTCCTGGCTCTCAGTTCACTATAATTAAACAGTCAGAATCTCGTGGGAACAGACCAGCCTCGCTTTCACTTTTAAACCATAAGGACAGGCTTTTTCACAGTAACCCGGGCAAGATGCACAATTCAGTGGTTTTCTGCTCTCCTCAAGTTCGGCATAATAACGAATCGCTTCTTTTTCAATCCCATAGTTTTCAAAATACATAGCATAGCGAAGGACATCATTCACGGCTACACCATTGGGGCAGGAGGATAGGCACTTATTACAACTCACCCTGCAGTACAGGCGATCGGCCTGCTTTCGGTAACTCGAAATCAGTTTTAAAGCTGCACGGTCCAGCGGCTTTCCTGAGGCCAGCACATATTCCTCGACATGGGAATAGCTGCTGAGCGTCGGAATGCAGCAGTCAATATCTGGGTTGCTCAACACCCAGCGGATGGCGGCTTGCGGGTAGCTGAGTTCTTGATCGACAAGGGATTTCAAGTTTCCCTGCATTCCCCCTGCGAAGACTTTCATGGCCACAACTCCAATTCCCTTTTTCCGAACTTCTTCAATCACGGGTTCGATGGGCTGGCCTTCCATATGGTTGTAGATGGTCAGCACAACCTGAGCGAAATCTGTGTTGAGGGCCTGCTTAAAAGTAAGGGAGGCATTGTGGGTGGAGAATCCTGTGAAACGAATTTTCCCCTCTCTTTTGAGCTGGGCATAGGCCGACAGGAGTTCTTCATTCTGGAGGAGAGGAGAGAGGTCGCTAAGGCCGTGGATCATGGCCACATCGACATGGTCAGTCTGAAGGCGCTTCAAGCTTGCTTCCACGCGTTCGATAATTTTTGCCTTCTCAATCTTTTGGCTAAAGTCATAGCCATGCTTGGTGGTGATGACCACTTTATCCCTGACATCTTTCAGCGCTTGCCCGATGAAAGACTCGCTCTTGGTCCGCAAATAGCCTTCAGCGGTATCGAAATAATTGACGCCGCATTCATAGGCATATCTTAAGACATTGGGTTCAAAGAGAGAGATCGCTCCAAAGCTCACATCAGAAACCTTCAGGCCAGTATTGCCCAGAGGATTATACTTCTGAATTTTCAAGGGTGCAGGCTGGCTTTGGCTGAAAAGAGTTGTTTTTCGGCTTGTGTTTGTATTTTTTGCTACACCCAGGCCCAACACACTTGAAGCCAAGGTGGTTAAAAAATTTCTTCTTTTGATAGGATTCACATCTCCTCCTTTTTCAGTTATTTTCTCTTGACTTGAAGAGGTAAAAGCGGTGTCAGTTTTTCTGAAATCTGACTAAAATCAATCGCGGAAAATTGAATGATATATGTTTCTCCCATGCGGGCGTCAAAAGACATGATTTGAGCACCCTGAGCAAGAGCGCTTTGGGGTGGTAGCTCGCCCGAAGTGGCGTAAAAAACAAGTTCTTTTTCTATCCCGCTGAGGGAAAGAATGAGGTGGTCATTTGTCTTGAGACCTGCTTTTTCGATATACTTTTTTGTCCAATTGGTAATGATATAAAGACTGTTAGACACCACCCTAAATTCAAGCACATTTCCTTTCAAGGAGCCTTCTGCGACTTCCACTTCCCCAGCATTCACTTCGCATTTTGAAAATAAGTCTTTATCAAGGGGAGGATTCAGTTTCACGTCAGCGACTTCAAAAAGCGTCCCGCGCGCCCCCACTTGAGAACTGAACCAGGAAGTTGGAAGCTCAAGGCCTTCGAGCTTTTGGTGCGGGCCAAAATCATAATTGATCTCATATTTCTGACCATCCGGGGTATAACCTTGAAAAACAATCCTTTTCAGCCGGCATTCCAAGGAATCCAGATAAAAATCAACCTTGAGTCCTTCCATTTTGGTTGTCAGAAGGCGAAGCTTTTCTGGCCCAAACGCTCTGACCCCTTCAGAGGATAGTTGCTTTTCAAAATTGGCGAGAGTCCAAAGGCCGCTATAGAGTTTAGCCAAGCACTGATAAACGGTCTTGTCGAGACCACCCACATCCGTGATTTCGTTAAAGGAGTTTCTCTGAACTCGATCGGGATGGACGAGAATGGCTTCGGTGATGATCGGCTCTTTGCCCCAAGTGATCTTCATTTGCCCGTCAGAGGACACATGATACGTGGCTGGACCGGCCTTGAAGGAGAAATTGCGGACCTGAGAGATTTTCTCCTTGCCTCCGGAAGCCTGAATGTTTTTCTCCAAAATATCTTTGAGAGAGAGATTCGTTTGAGCCTGGTTGAGGCAACTTAGGCAAACAAGGAGAGACAGCAAAACCCATCCCAAAGTCCTGAAGGAGCGTTTCATCTTCCTACCCTCCATAGATAAAATCTCGAAAGACCATTATAGCGAATTCAAATTCTCTGTGACAAATTATTATTTTTCACTTTATTTTGGATTTCATTTTTCTTTAAAATAGAAAAGAAAGAGGAACAATCGAGTCAAGGTCAGAGATGAATTCATTTATTGCCGGCTTTGATAAAAAATATCAGGGGAGTGGAGTATAAATTCGAAGCATGAAAAGATCGATATTTTTCAAAATTTATGGGGGATACATCTTAATTGTCATCATTCTCACTGCTGTCATTCTGTTTTACTCTTTCGACAGCATCAGAAATCATTATATCGAGAATCAAACCTCTCATCTGGAGAAATTTGGTGAAGCGTTAAAATTGGATGTCTTTCCCCTCATCGAAAAGGGCCATTTTCAAGATTTAGACTCTTTAGCCAAGACCATCGGAAAAAAAACAAACACGAGAATCACGATTGTTGACCCAGATGGAGTTGTTCGAGCGGATACCGAAGAAAATCCAGAAAAAATGGAAAGTCACCGCTATCGGCCCGAAGTCTTTCAGGCTCTCCAGGGGAAGACTGGAAGGGCCATCCGGTTCAGTACCACTGTCAAGCAAGAGATGCTTTACGTAGGCTTACTTCTGGAAAAAGAAGGGAAAATTCTCGGCGTGTTGAGAGTCAGCTTTTTTCTGAAGGATATCAACCATCTCCTTTCGAGTTTGAAGACAAAAATAGTCCGAATTGCTGGAATTATCAGCGTTTTCCTGCTGTTGGCTGCATTTTTCTTTTCGCGGAGTATCTCAAAACCAATTCAGGAATTAACCCGAGCCTCACGGAAAGTAGCCTCTGGAGATTTCAACGTCAAAGTCTTCTTAAAAAACAAGGATGAGCTCCGAGGCCTGGCCGAAAGCTTCAACACCATGACTCTGAACTTGAAAACTCTTTTTCAGGACCTAGAACACCAGAAAGAAGAGCTCAACAGCATTATTTGTTCTATTCAAGAAGGGCTTTTAGTCATCGACAAGACCGGCAAAATCCTTTTGAGCAACGAGAGCTTTAAAAAGATCAGCCAGAATGATTCTCCCCAGGGAAAATTCACTTGGGAAGTAGTGCGGAGTCCCCAATTCAACGAGTTGCTAAAAAAAGTAAAGGAAGAAAAAAGAAATCGTTTTGAAGAAATTCTTCTGAATGAAAAAGTCTATCTAGGCAGTGCTGTCTATCTTGGCTCACAAGAGAGAATAATCCTTACCCTCCATGACATCACCGAGATGAAGGATCTCGAGAGGATCAAAAAGGAAAGGTTTCGGTTGCGCTGACAAAGAAAGAAAATGGGGTGGTAATAGAGGTCAAGGATACCGGGATAGGCATTCCCGAAGAGCATCTTCCTCACGTTTTTGAAAGATTCTATGTTGTCGACAAATCTCGAGCAAAGACGCTGGGGGGAACAGGTCTGGGACTATCTATCGTCAAGCACATTGTCCTGTTGCATAAGGGCACAATTTCTGTGATTAGCAGCCCAGGAGAGCGGACAATTTTCACTATCACTCTGCCTGCTTCTCCGGCCTGAGTTTGCTTATAAACTCGGCCAAGACATCCACCTAAGAGACAAGGGGTGAAGCCTGAGGGTTAAGAGGGTTTATTCTCACCGCCAGTGAAAGAAGAAAAGGATAGCTCTCTTTGAGATGCTCCACATAAGCAATCCACTCGCTGATCAACTGGGAGTAGGCCCTTTTCAAGTCTCCTGCAATGTGTTGGGCATCTTTTTCAGGAATTTTGCTGAGCTCGTTTCCTCTAAAGGCCAGTTCTTCGGCCAGATGGAAAACAGCCCAGAGCAAATCTGTGAAGCGCTCGTGTTCTAATAAATTTGGATTTTCAAGCAGTCTGAGAAGAAAAGACCGTTTACTGGAGAGAAATTCATTGAGATCAATAAGCTGGGAAGGCTCGAAGCAAATCTGATAAGAGAAACTTCCTGCAGCCATCCTAGCATTCTGAAAATCTTTTTCCCCCCAATCAGGTTTTATCTTTAGTTCATCTTCAAGAGTTGTCGCATTCTCCAAAAAAATGGAGCATTTTTTCAAAAGTCCGAGGCCGACCTCGCTGAAGAACGTGCCGATGACCATGTTCAATTTTTTAAACATGGCTTTCTTCTCTCTTTGGGCCAGAAGTCTTTCGATGAGCAGGACCACCAGCCAGACATCCAAAAAAAGGAACGCGATATCTCCAATCACGTACTTAAAAATATATTTCAGGTCGCGAAAAATGAGGTAGTGAATGGTATACGTCAGAATCGACGCTCCGATGAGGACGAAAGAAACGATCCAAATCCAGGCTGAATCTTTTTTCATGGGTGAACAACCTCCTTCGATTTCATTTATGCTATAATGTTACTCCTTTGAATCGTTTGCAGAGGAGAAAAGAATGGCCTTCATCGAGGGTAAAGGTAAAAAGCTCGAGATAAGCGAAGAAGGATTTATGGTCCATCCTGAAGATTGGGACAAGGAAACAGCCGAAGTCTTGGCTAAAGAAGAGGAAGGAATTGAGGTCCTGACCCAAGACCATTGGGCTGTGATCAACTGCATCCGGAGCCATTATCTCGATAATAATCTTGCGCCCATGGTTCGAAAGATTTGCAAAGAAACGGGTTTTCAGCTGAAACATATCTATGAGCTATTTCCTTCTGGTCCTGCCAAAGGGGCTTGTAAGGTGGCCGGACTCCCAAAGCCGGACGGCTGTGTTTAAAATGCCATTTACTTCTTGGCTTTTAATGTGGCTATCTCTTGGACAGCGCGAATAGCCGTTTGAATCTCGTCTTCCGTATTGAATGGACCGATGCTGAACCTCACCGAGCCATGAATTTTATCCGTACCCAGTTGTTCATGGAGGAGTGGAGCACAGTGGAGGCCAGTCCGGCAGGCAATGTTATAATCCACATCCAGGATAGTCCCTGTGTTCATAGCTTCCAATCCGTTGACATTAAAGGTCAGGACACTAATATGATCGGCTAAATCATCCTGGCAATAGAGAGTCACGCCCTTGATCTCTCTCAAACCATCCCGAAGCATGGTCGTAAGTTTCATCTCCTGGTCATGGATATTTTTTAGGCCCTTTTTCTCAATCCATTTGAGTCCCGCGTTGAGCCCTGCCACGCCCAGGGTATTCAGAGTCCCGTATTCAAGCCTGTAAGGATATTCCTCCAGGTGGGTGCGGACAGCAGAACGGACGCCCGTTCCCCCCGCCCGAGTGTGCCTGACTTCGATTCCTTCCCGCACATAGAGCCCTCCGATTCCGGTCGGGCCTAACAGCGCCTTATGGCCGGTGAAGGCCACGACATCCACGTTCAACTCTTCGATATCGATCGGGATTTTTCCTGCCGACTGGGAGGCATCAATGGCCAATGGAATTCCCCGTTCTCTGCAATGTCTGCCAATTTCCTTTATGGGTTGGACTGTGCCAATCAAGTTGGAGGCGTGGTTGACGATAACCAGTCTGGTGTTTTTCTTGAGCTTTTTGAGAAAATCATCTGGGTCAACAAAACCCTGGCTATTGAGGGGAATATAATCCACCTCGAGCCCATTGAATTTGTACAAATGGTAAAGTGGCCTCAGAACAGAATTGTGCTCTAGGGTCGTAGTGATAGCGTGGTCCCCCTGTTTAAGTATCCCAAAGATGATCAGATTCAAGGCGTCTGTGGAATTGTAGGAGAAGCAAAGCCGGTTGGGATCCATGCCGTTGAAATATTGGGTCAGCATCTTGCGGGTGGATTCCACCATCTCTCCCGTCTCCAGACAGAGGTCATAACCAGAACGGCCCGGGTTGACTCCGAATTTTCGATAAAATTGATCCATAAAAACATAAACTTCCTCAGGTTTGGGGTAAGAAGTAGCCCCGTTATCCAGATAGATCAATTCATCCATCTCCTTCCTCCATGGTTCGAACTTTCATCTCCGTTCCAGAGGAATTTTGAAGTTTTATACTAATGAAACAGCGCCTTAAAATCAAACTATTTTATTCTATAAATTGACGGAAGAACGAACTTGGATTAAAATTTCTTTACAAGGCAAGAAAAAGCGACCCTCATGAGGACCCAGCTATATCCAGAGATGATCAAGAAGAGCGCGAACCAAGCGATTGAATTTCTCTTGGCAAGAGGGAGCTTGCCCATTCTTTTCTGGCTCAAAAAAGAAGTCCTTGAAGTACCCATCGATCGAGAGTTGAAGAATCTGGAGAAGTACGGTGTCCGGATCAGAATTCTTGAAAGCCAGAAACCCACAGGCTCCTGGGGCAGAAGATCTTATGATGGCCAACCTCGATTTGAAAAAGCCTGTACAACCATTGAAACTCTCAAAAATGTTTCTAAACTCTACGATTATGGATGCACGCTCATGAGCGATGGAATTCAAAAGGCTATTCGTTATCTTTTCTCTACCCAGACAAAAAAGGGAGAATTCTACGGGATGGACTTCAGTGAGTATGCCCTCGTCTACCATGCGTTAACATTGGAAATTCTTTGCCGATTCGGGCTCGATAAAGATGAGCGAGTCCAAAAAGGATTCCGGTGGATGATGCAGAAAAGAGAGGAGGATGGAGGCTGGTCCGTTCCTGCACCGACCATCCAGAAGAAACGTCTTAAAAACCAACCTCCCCCAGAGTCAAAATCCTATTCGCATTTCATTACAGGCATGGTTCTTCGAGTTTTTGCGGAATCCCCAACCTGGAGAAAGAGGAAAGAAGCCTGGAAAACTGGGGAATTGCTCTTAGCTCGTCTTTTTCAGAAGAGCCCCTCCAGCGATAAAGTCGTTCCTTCGTTTGGAGAAGAAATCGGGTATCCCTTCTGGAACACGGATATCCTCAGCAGTCTGGATTCCCTCTCCAAGATAGGTTTTAACGCCCAAGAAGAAAATATCCAGAGAGCACTTCGATGGCTTTTAAAAAAGCAGAACAGTCATGGCTTTTGGGAGACAGGAAATAGGAAGTCTACTCTCGAGGACCTTCTTTGGGTAACTCTGGCTGTCCTAAAAGTTCTGAAAAGATTTAGGCTTTTTGAGCTATAGGGGAATCTCGTCAGCGGATGAGCTCTACGCTCCGTTTCTCCAAATCATCTAGAATCTTAAAAGGGCGGTTATTTTCTGCACCGAGCCTTTTGTATATCCGCGCTATTATGGCGTATTTTTAGAATTTCTTCCATTAAAATTTTTGAATTCAAAATATAAAGGTGCTAGCATAGACAAAAATGAGATATTTTTTAAGCCTGGGTTCGAATCTCGGGAATAAAAAAAAGAATCTTGCACGAGCCGTTTCTTTTTTAAAAAGAGAGGGGACCCAGGTCCTCCGCACTTCCTCAATCTATAGAACCCAACCTGTGGATTTCCTGGATCAGCCTTGGTTTTTGAATCAAGTGATTGAGATTGAGTCCGATCTGAACCCTTTCGCTCTCTTAGGGGCAGTTAAAAATATCGAGGAAAAGATGGGAAGAAAGCCCACTGTGGCGAATGGACCCCGGGTGATCGACATGGATATCCTTTTGGTTGAGAATGCAATCCTTCACACCAAAAATCTCATCATCCCTCATCCTCGGTTGGCCCAAAGGAATTTCGTCCTCGCTCCATTGGCAGAAATTGCGCCCGACGCCATCCATCCTGTTTTAAAGGCAAGAATGCAAGATCTGTGGAAGAATTCTCCAGATCACTCCCTTATCAAAAAAACGAAAAGCACTTCGAAACGGATAAAGAAAACTTCTTTAATTTGCCTTCATCGCCCTTTTCTAATGGGCAAAAAAGGGGAATGATGAGTTTATTGCGCAGCTCCGTACAGAAGCGAGTTAAACAAGAGCTTGAAAGTTCCGTGGGGCTGCCCTCTGAATGTCACAGGAAAACCCAGGAGAATAATTTTCCCATTGCCATAAGGAACATCTAAAACTGCGGATTTCTGTCTGATAAGGCTATCTCCATATATCCAGCCGCTCATCAATGGATTTTCTGCAGGGAATTTTGCCACGCTCTTGGGTTCCTTTTTGGCTTCAAAAGAAGGCAGAATATCAAAGGCGCAGCCCAAAGCAAAAACAGCGGCTCCTTCTTTCGGCATTCCATACGCCACGGGGTGTTTGGTGTCAAACTCCATCCTCAAGATAGAGCCGTCGCAGACAAATTCTTCCCTCTTGACCTTCTTCAGGACATTCCTTGCAGGAACTTCGAAATTGTCTGTGGCCAGATTGCAGATGGAATTGACAAAGATGAGCGTCCCGCCTCCCTCTGCAAACTGCTTCAAATTCCGAAGTCCGTTCGCAGTTATCCCGCCCACATATTTCGGCGGCATGGTTCCTATGGGATAGCCATCGATCACAAATTCTGGGCGCCACATATCAGGGAGGATGATGACATCGAAGCTCGCGTTGAGGTTTCCTGCCCTGATATCCGCATCATGAAGGCTTGTGTATGGAAATTCGTGCTGCTCAAGGACAAGCCGTGTCCAGCCTTCCTCTTCGCTCGTGCCCCACGATTGATAGACACCGACCCTCGGTTTCTTCAAAGTGTAAGCTTCAACCTTGGGATTCTCTGAGATGGCTGTGATTTTAAGGTTCAATTCTTTGGCCAGTTTTTCCATGAAGGCAGGAGAGACACTCTGGGCAGGAACAACGACTGTGCCTTCAGAGAAATTTTTGCCTTGAGCCGAAAAAGCTTTCTTAGCCCATTGAACTTTGCCCCCTGCATTTAAAATTCTGTTTGTGGCAACGAAACTCGCATTCGTTTCATGGCTGATGAGGTAGGCAAATTTCGCACTCCCCGATATCTCGCCGACAGAAGGTTTGACCTCTTGTTGCAGAGCCATGTTGATTTTGACAGGCGTATTGGCTGCGAAGACTTTGATTCCAAATTGATAGGGCAGGGTCCAGCCCATCATGTCATAGGTTTCAAAGGGTGCCCCTTCAATTCTCCTGGATTGCACCAGACCCTGCCAGAGGTCAGGGTACTTCCTGAGGTCGGGATAATGCTGCTCTTCGAAGACATTTTTGATAAAAAGGGCAAATGGCTGGGTCATGGGGATGAGGTAAGTTCCGGCCGGATAGTTGATGCCATCGCAACTAAAGGCTTCAGTGCTCTTGTAAACATCTATCCCCAGCAATATCATGCGGTTGAGGAGAAGAGCCATATTCCCCGGGTCGAGCTGGCTTTCGGGAATAATCCAGGCAAAAGGAGGTTCTTTACTGAACCTATCCATGACTTCCAGGCCCATTTTGTACTTGTTCAAAAGCAGCTCTTTCCTGAATTTTGAAGCCACATCCAGGACTGCCATGGACGCTGTCAGGCAATAATCTACAGCATCCCTGAGCCGCCACCAGCCTCCTTTCCAGGGGCTGGGATAAAAGGCAGACATGGTCAGGTCCTGGTATTCCTTTGGAAAATCATAGAGAGTATAAAAATGCGGCGTCGCATACTCGTAGAGAGCTGTCTCAGTCAGGATGGAGATGATGTTGTGGGAATCGACAACCTGAGTTGCATAACCCGGGTACCAAGTGTCGAAGATAATTCTCGAAATGGCGCCTTCTTTTCCTTCCTCGTCAAAGGCAGCACCCATAGCGGACCCGATCAAATTCTGCCAGCGGATGATGAGCGGATGGACATTGGGGTTGGTAGGCTCGGAGTTGGGCGGAGTCCAGATCCGGGCAGGGAAGGGGGCCGTCTGGTGGTGGTTGTAGAGAATAACAGGGTACCACTCATGATTCACTAACCGTGTAAAGTTTTGTGTTTCAATAAGATTGGCGATGTAAGAGTCGCGGTTGTTGTCGTGGCCGGCATACTTGTGGTAAAGCCAGGGCATAGGAGAAACCTCGTAGGGCGTCCCTACATTGGGATGGTACCACTCCGCCAGGAGGTTCATTCCATCAGGATTGGCAAAAACGAGAACAAGAATCACGTCATCCAGAATTCGAAGGCTTTTTGGGTCTTGAGCAGTGACTAAATCATAGGCCAGCTGAATGTTGTGCTGAGCTGGAGCACATTCGGAGGCATGGAGTCCCCCGTCGATGTAAACGACGGCTTTGCCTTCTTGCGAGAGCTTCTCGGCCTCCTGGGCAGAAAGGCCCTGGACAAGAGACAGGCGCTTTGAGATTTGCTTGTAATTTTCGAGGTTGGCGATGTTTTTGGCAGAGGAGATCACAGCATAGGTGATGACCTGGTCCATGGATGTTTTGCCGGCCTCGAACAGCTTGATTCTGTCTGAACTTTGAGCCAAAACTTTGAGATACTGGATGGCCTGGGTATAGGTTGCGAGGTGATAATCGGCTCCCACTTTAAACCCAAGAATATCCTCAGGTTTTGGCACGGCCTGGCTAAAGGCTAAGGCAGAAACAATAAAAAAGACGGAAATAGAAAAAATTGCTTTGGGTTTACTCGAATAAATCATGACAAACTCCTTTCTTAAAAATT
>Ga0315280_10002760_pt1 | contig 28034 bp, 29 predicted proteins | sample YL17G06_40_MG_FD_203697 | JGI IMG/M metagenome (GOLD analysis project Ga0315280, IMG submission 203697) | Sediment microbial communities from Yellowstone Lake, YNP, Wyoming, USA - YL17G06_40 | ecosystem: Environmental > Aquatic > Freshwater > Lake > Sediment | place: USA: Wyoming | collected... | reverse complement strand
CGCCGCCACAGCAAGCCCTCCACGCCTTACCAGCGGCTCCTGAACAGCCCAAAGGTCTCGCAGGCAAGCAAACAGCAACTGCGCCGCGAGTTCGAGGCCCTTGACCCCTTCGACCTGCACGAACGGATCGAGACGAAACTTCGTGCCATCTTCCGCCTCGCTCGATCGCGCCAAAAAGCAACTACCCAAACCCCTCAGAAAGGAGCTACCCAAACCCCACTTGCCGCCTAACCTTCGGTAGCTTTTTCTTTTGACGCAACAAGGCGTGCGCCTGGGCGCAGGCGGCGAAGGCGGAACCGGAGCTGCCGCGCGTGAGGAGTCGCAAATGCCTACGGCCTCGGAGCGGAAACGAGCCTTGACGGGCGACTTGATGGAAAGGGTGTGTGAGCGTGAGAACCTGAACCGAGCCTACAAGCGGGTGAAGGCCAACAAAGGAGCGCCGGGCGTGGACGGGATGACCGTGGGCGCCCTGCGCGCCTGGTTGGTCGGGCACAAGGAGGAGTTGATCGAAGCCCTGCGGAACGGGACGTACCAGCCGCAGCCGGTGCGTGGGGTGGAAATTCCAAAGCCCGGCGGCGGAATGCGACAATCTGTAAAACGCTTGACACGGGGCGCCACTGGCCACACAGTTCTATCTTGTTGAAGCGCCGAATCCCGCTTTGTGCGGGAGCGGGGGACCCAAGTTCCTGGGGCGCATCGCCGCAAGGCGTAGGGCAACTTCTTCGGCCCGAGCCCGACAGCTAACCTCGCAGGCGTCGAAGGAGAGAACCTGCCGGAATCAGCCGGAGGCCCACTCTCCGATTTGGGGTGATTCCAGGAGGTTCTGTATGGACGACGACGAGCCATCCGGCAGGGACACCAGCCCTTGGGTTCCTGATCAAGACCGCCCCCCCTTTTCCAAGCGACTGAAGACGATCCTTTTCGGCCCGCCCCGCGATCTGGCCGACACCAGGATTTTCCACCGCCTCTCAGCGGTCGCTTTCCTGGCCTGGGTGGACGCCGGCGCCGATGGCCTCAGAAAGGCCTTTTGCGCGGGAGTGGCGACACTGGGCTTCGGAGAGACGCCTCTCTTTTTGGTCCACGTCTGCTCGCTCGGCAGCGGCGCGCATACAGGAATGAGGGCTGTCTCCAAGAGTCCCGCCGGCGCAGATGCGCGCCTGAAGGGAATTCCTTGACTGGCTTGCTTGGTCTTGATGGGGATTCAATTCAGAATGAGGAGAAGTGCGATGGGTGATTTGTGCTTTCTGCTGCTGGCGATCCTCTTCTTCGTACTGTGTGCTGCCTACACGCGATTCTGCGAGAGGCTATAGGCCCATGTATGATCTTGTCGTCGGCCTGATCGGTTTGATTCTTCTTGCCTACCTTCTGGCCGCCATGCTCCGGCCCGAGCGATTCTAAAAGGAGCCTTGCCATGGACGTGTTTGGATGGTTCCAACTTGGATTATTCTTGCTCGTTCTTGCCGGGCTAACCAAGCCGCTGGGCCTCTACTTGGTCCAAGTCCTGAAGCTTGACGGAAGAACGTGGCTCGATCCTCTCATCGGCCCGGTTGAACGGCTGCTCTACCGTCTTGTCGGAATAGACCGCCGCCACGAGCAAAGCTGGAAGGAATACTTGTTCTCGCTGATCACCTTGAGTGTGGTGTCCATGCTGTTCACCTATCTAATCCTGCGGGTGCAACAATTCCTGCCGCTGAACCCACAGCATCTCGGCCCGGTCGCCCCGGATCTCGCCTTCAACACGTCGGTCAGTTATACGACGAACACCAATTGGCAGGCGTATCGTGGCGAGACCACGATGTCGTATTTCTCGCAAATGGTGGGACTGGTTTTTCACAACTTCATTTCCGCGGCGATGGGAATTGTCGTCGCTGCGGCGCTTGTGCGTGGGATCGCCCGCCACGAAGCGCGGACCATCGGTAACTTCTGGGTGGACCTGATCCGCGTGAATCTGTATCTGCTGCTCCCCTTTTCGTTTGTCTATGCCGTCTTTCTTGTTTCGCAGGGGATGATCGAGAATTTCCAACCATATGTGACGGCGCAGGCCATCGAGGGCACAACCGCAACGCAAACCATCGCCCAAGGACCAGTTGCCTCGCAGGTCGCCATCAAAATGTTGGGGACCAACGGCGGTGGATTCTTCACCGCCAATGCCGCCCATCCATACGAGAACCCGACGCCGCTGTCCAATTTCGTGGAGATGCTTTCCATTTTCCTGATTCCCAGCGCCTTGACCTATTATCTGGGCCGAATGGTCAAAAACCAGCGGCACGGCTGGGCCGTATGGGCCTCGGTGACGATCATCTTCCTCGCCGGCGTGCTTCTATGCTGGTGGGCGGAGGCATCGGGCAATCCTCATATCCGCGCATTGGGAGTGGACCCGACCGGCGGCAACATGGAAGGCAAAGAGGTTCGATTCGGCGTGTTCAATTCGGCGCTGTTTGCCACGGTCACGACGGACGCATCATGCGGGGCGGTCAACTCGATGCATGATTCTTTCACTCCCCTGGGGGGCTTGGTTCCGCTTCTAAACATTCAGTTCGGCGAAGTGGTGTTCGGCGGAGTGGGGGCGGGACTTTACGGAATCCTGGTGTTCGTGGTGCTGGCCGTATTCCTTGCGGGATTGATGGTAGGCCGAACGCCGGAATACTTGGGCAAGAAGATCGAAGCCTACGATGTCAAAGTGGCGGCGCTGGCCATTCTGATTCTGGTTTTCTCCATCCTGGGTTTTTCGGCGTGGGCCTGTGTGATCAAGTGGGGCACAAGCAGTTTGAACAACAACGGCCCTCATGGCCTCAGCGAGATTCTCTACGCCTACTCGTTGGGCGTGGGCAATAACGGAAGCGCTTTTGCGGGGCTCAATGCCAACACGGTGTGGTACAACACAACGCTGGGCTTGGGCATGTTGCTGGGGCGCTTCTTCATGATCATTCCCGTGCTCGCCCTGGCGGGAAGCATGGCTCGCAAGAAACTGATTGCCCAGGGGTCGGGCAGTTTTCCGGTCTCCGGAGTCACGTTTGTCTTCTTGCTTGTGGGCACTGTCCTGATCGTCGGCGCGTTGGACTTCCTGCCGGCACTCTCTCTGGGACCGATCATCGAGCACTTTCTAATGACTGGATCAACGGCGCTTTTCTGAAAGGATGGGTTGTCATGGCTGGGAAAGATATGGCCGTGTTCAAGCGGGAGATTATCCGGCAGGCCGCGGTGGATGCCTTCAAGAAACTCCATCCGAAAGCGATGGTGAGGAATCCCGTCATGTTCGTGACCGAGGTTGGGGCGGCGATTACCACAGTCGGCCTGCTGTTTCGCGTTCCCGGCGAATCGCTGAGTTTCGCGGTCCAGATCGCCTTGTGGTTGTGGTTTACCGTGCTCTTTGCCAATTTCGCCGAGGCGATGGCGGAAGGGCGCGGCAAAGCCCAGGCTGCGACGCTCCGCAAAACGCGGACCCAGACGGTAGCCAACCGGCTGCGCCCGGACGGATCGGTGGAGCGAGTCCAGGCTGAAGACCTGCGCAGGGACGACCTGGTGATTGTTTCGGTGGGCGAGATCATCCCGGCCGACGGCGAGGTGGTCGAAGGGGCAGCGACCGTGGATGAATCGGCGATCACCGGCGAGTCGGCGCCGGTCATTCGCGAGTCGGGCGGCGATCGCAGCGCTGTCACCGGCGGCACTCGCGTTCTTTCCGATCAGATCAAGGTGCGCGTTACGTCGAACCCGGGTGAGGGTTTTCTGGATCACATGATCGCCTTGGTAGAGGCGGCCCAACGGCAGAAAACGCCAAATGAGATTGCGTTGACCATTCTCCTGGCGGGGCCGACGATCATCTTTCTGGCGGCCGTTATGACGCTCAGGTTCTTCGGCGCCTATTCCCACGTGACTCTGTCGGTCACCGTCCTGGTCTCCTTGCTGGTCTGTCTGATTCCCACCACCATCGGCGGACTGCTCAGCGCCATCGGCATTGCCGGAATAGACCGTCTGGTCCAAAGGAATGTTTTGGCGATGAGCGGGCGCGCGGTCGAGGCGGCTGGCAATGTAGATGTGCTGCTGCTCGACAAGACGGGCACCATCACATTGGGCGACCGCCAGGCGGTGGAGTTTCTCCCGGCCGAAAACGTCTCGGTGCGCGACCTGGCCGATGCCGCCCAGCTGGCGTCGCTGGCCGATGAGACTCCCGAAGGAAGGAGCATCGTCGTTCTCGCCAAGCAGCACGGACTGCGCGGGCGGGCGATTTCGGACCTGCCGCACGCCCGATTCATTCCCTTCACGGCCCAGACGAGAATGAGCGGCGTGGACATCAACGGGAGACGAATTCGGAAAGGAGCGGCGGGTGCCATTCAGCGCGCCCTCAGCACCGGATTTCCGCCTGGGGTCTCAGGAGCCGTTGAGGGCATGGCGCAATCGGGCGGCACGCCCCTGGTCGTTGCCGAAAACGACAAGGTGCTCGGCGTTATCCACCTCAAGGACATTGTCAAAGGCGGGTTGCGAGACCGGTTTGCTCGCTTCCGGTCTATGGGCATCAAGACCGTGATGATCACCGGCGACAACCGCCTGACGGCTGCCGCCATCGCCAAAGAGGCCGGCGTGGACGATTTCCTTGCCGAGGCCAAACCGGAGGATAAACTCGCGCTGATCCGACAAGAGCAGGCGGCGGGCCATCTCGTTGCCATGACGGGCGACGGAACCAATGACGCTCCGGCGCTGGCCCAAGCCGACGTCGGAGTCGCCATGCACACCGGCACACAGGCCGCAAAGGAAGCCGGCAACATGGTGGACCTCGACTCCAATCCAACGAAACTGATCGAGATCGTCGAAATCGGAAAGCAGATGCTCATGACACGCGGTGCGCTGACGACGTTCAGCGTGGCCAATGACGTGGCCAAATACTTCGCCATTATCCCGGCCATGCTGGTCGGCGCTTTTCCGGAAATCGTGCCCTTCAACATCATGGGGCTGCAATCGCCCGCCAGCGCCATTCTCAGCGCGGTCATGTTTAACGCTTTGATCATTATTGCGTTGATCCCATTGGCTCTGCGGGGTGTGACTTTTCGTCCCCTGCCGGCGGACGTCTTGCTCCGCCGCAATCTCCTGATCTACGGTCTTGGGGGGGGCGGCGCCCTTTGTCGGAATCAAAATCCTTGATCTTCTCGTCCATCTGCTTCACCTCGTTTGAGGAGGCTTTGCGACTATGAAGAGGCTGATGGCGAACCTACGCATTTCGATCCTGGCGGTCCTTGGGCTGGCCATCGTGCTGTGTGGTCTCTATCCGTTGGCTGTCTGGGCCATTGCCCAAAGCGCATTTCCCCAAAAGGCCAATGGGTCGCTTCTTTTTCGCAACGGACGTGTCGTCGGGAGCCGTCTGATTGCCCAGCGGTTTGATGGTGCGAAGTACTTCCATCCGCGTCCCTCTCTGGCGGGACAAGGATATGACGCCGCCAATTCAGGCGGCTCCAACCTCGGGCCGACCTCGCGAAAGCTGATAGAAACAATCGCCCGGCGTGTGGCCGCCTATCGCGCCGAAAACGGCTTGACCAGCGAGACTGCCGTGCCAGCCGACGCCGTGACCGCATCGGCCAGCGGCCTGGACCCCCACATCAGTGTCGCAAACGCCCTCTTGCAGGCCAGGCGGGTCGCGCAACATCGCGGTATGACGGAACAAAACGTGCGCAAGATGATCGCCGACCACACCGAAGGCCGCGGTTTTGGATTACTGGGCGAGCCAAGGGTCAATGTGGTCATTCTCAATCTGGCGCTGGATGGCGCCCGGTGAACTGCCATGAGCGACGACAGGGCCAATGCCTTCCTGCGGATGATCCAACGCGCCCGGCGCGGCCGCTTGAAAATATACCTGGGCTACTGTGCGGGGGTGGGCAAAACTTATGAAATGCTCCAGGAGGCTCACCGTTTGAAAAACGAAGGTCTGGACGTGGTTGTCGGACTTGTGGAACCCCACGGACGCGCCGAGACCGCCGCGCCGATTTCGGGTTTGGAAGTTATCCCCCGTCGCACGCTGACCTATCGAGGCATTGCGGTCGAGGAAATGGACGTGGATGCCATTATCGCACGGAAGCCGCAAATCGCGCTCGTGGACGAACTGGCGCACACCAACGTCCCCGGCTCGCGCCACGCCAAACGCTACGAAGACGTCCACGAGATCCTGCAAGCCGGCATTCACGTCATCAGCACTCTCAACATTCAGCATCTCGAGAGCCTTTACGACACGGTTGAGCGCGCGGTGGGCGTCAAAGTGCAGGAGCGAATACCGGATAATGTCGTGGCGGAGGCGGACCAGATCGTTGATGTGGACCTGACCACGGAAGATTTGCGCCAGCGACTTGAGGAAGGCAAAATCTATCCCGGCGACCGCATCGAGACGGCGCTGGCCAATTTTTTCACGCCCTCAAATCTGGAACAACTCCGCGAGTTGACGCTTCGCGAAATCGCCTCCCACATTGACCTCCGAAGCCGTGAATCCAGCGACATCGGGATCGCTGACGCCCCCGACCAGGTGATGGTGTGCCTCAGCTCGCGCGGCCCCGACAGCAAGATGCTTCTGCGCTATGCCTCACGGCTGGCTGGCCGTCTTAACCGCAACTGGTATGCTGTGTATGTGCAGACACGCCGGGAAGACCCCACCGCTATTGATGCCGAAACCCAGCGGTTGCTGTCCGAGACGCTGACTCTTGCCCATCAACTTGGCGCTCAAGTGGTGACCTGCAAGGGAGAGGATATCGCCTCGGCTATCGTGCAGTTTGCGAAGGAGCATCGCGTCGGGCACATCGTCATCGGCAAGCCGGGCAGAATGCCGACATGGAAACGATGGCTGGGCCAGCGCAATGTGGTAGAACGGCTGCTCGAACAAGCCCGAAGGGTTACCGTTGTCATCCTCGACACTCACAAAGACGTAACGACCACGCGCAGCGGGCCGACTGGAAGCGGACAATCTCCATTCATGTCGTCGGCTTGGTGATGTGCCTGACGATTCTAGCCGTGACGGTTTACGAGAAATTCTCCGAAGGAGGCTGGATCACACTCGCCGTCACTGGCGCCGTCGTGCTTTTATGCTTCTTGGTTCGGCGGCACTATCAGACGGTAAATGTGAAGCTGGTCAGCTTGTACGCAAACCTTGCCAACCTCCCCCGGCCCTCGTCCAAAATCTGCCCCTTCTGCGCACGCGTCGCGCTTCGATACCGCCCCCGCTGCGTCCGAATGTACTCCCGTCGCGATTCCGTACTCATCACTGCCTCCATCTGGTCGCCTCTCGCTCCTTCCCTCTTCGGTAGCTGCAATTCTGAGGCAACCAGTTTTTCCCCCTGCCCCCCCTTTTTCTCTAAATACGTAAGTCCTTTACCCCTCCCCGGTAGCTTTCTTTATGAGGCAATTCGCACGGCAACACCTATGAAGATGCCTTGCGGAACGCGGGCAGGGCGATCAGGCTGTGGATAAAGACAGCGAGGGAATTCGGCGACCCTATTCCTGTTCCTAAAGGTCGGAGACTCGTTGTTGCGTAGCAGGGAATACCTCTAATCTTCATGCGGGTCGGCATAAGGCTCTTGACGAGAAGCTACGGGGTAGTTCAGGATATTGTATCACATGAAGGGACGGCGCAATCCGAAACTACGGGAAGGAGAACCTCATGTCCACAGCGAAAAAGGAGCTCCGAGAGATCATTGATCGCCAACCGGACGATAGCTCTTACGAGGAACTGGTTCGAGAACTTGCTTTCAATGTGATGGTCCGTCGCGGACTCAAGGATTCCGATGAAGGCCGAACCGTTTCCAATGAGCAAATGGGCCGCAGGATCCGCTCATGGCGAAAATAAACTGGAGCGACGAGGCACAGACTTGGCTGAGGGACATCTTTGATTACATCGCACGCGATAATCCCAACGCCGCGGCCAAAGCCATCGCCGGCATTTACGAGAGAGCACAGGCTTTGACCCGGTTTCCGGGTATCGGACATCGTTACGAGGACATAGCAGACCGTGAAGTACGTATTCTGCTTTACGGACATTATCGAATTGCGTATTTGGTGAAGTCAGAGCAGGAGATTGATATCCTTGGAGTGTTTCACGGGGCGCTGGATATTCAGCGATACTTGGTGTAGCTCCGCAAAATCTAACCATCGCGCAGCCAACGCACGAGAGGACAGCCACGGGCCTGTCGCACCAACCGAAGACGAGGGTCAGGGATCGGGGACCAGGGGCCAGGGATTGGGAGCCGCTGCACAAGCAATGCAACAAACCGACGGCCCGGAGTCATTGCGAGGAGTGCTTTGTGCGACGAAGCAATCTCCTCCCGGCCCAGCCAGATTGCTTGACGTCCTGAAGACCGCTCGCAATGACAGCAAGGACGGGCCTGGCGTTATTCATGAAGCGACGCAGAGGGGCCGGCGAAAAAAAGGAATTCTAATCTTCGTTTTCTGATCAGGGAGCGCGTTATGCCGGCGGTTTTACGGAGTTTTGGTTCTTATACGCACGCGTATGATCAGTAGTTGCACCTCTACACTTCGGGTAGTTGAGTGATACAAGATATTCCGACAGCATCTAACTTTGCGGACTCGGGGAAGATGTTTCTTAACTTGGCTTGGGACGTCGTGTCCGATCTGTACCTCGACATTCACAACTCCAAAATGGACGAATGGGATAAGGACGGGTCGGTTTCAGATGAATTCTGGGTATCTGCACAAATGCCACTCAGTAATGCACTTGTTCTTACGCAGCAAGGAATAGAGTTCCTGTTGAAATCCAGAATAGTAGAGGTGTCGCCCTATCTCCTGCTGGCTAATAATCCGCGAGAGTGGCCCGCCAACTGTCGTGAAAAGGACATTTCTTTTGCGCACTTTCGGACGGTCGATGCCCAGGACCTGACGAAAATCCACGATACTGTATATCCACGGCGGCTTGATGCCGCATTCAGCGATCAAATCGAAGAGATTCGGCGGACCAGGAATACTTTGATGCATACTGTTGACAGGAATATGCGTCTAATCCCTACGGATATTTGGAAGTGGATTCTAGAGGCATCAAGTACTTTGATTGGGGAGCACGTATGGCTGAAAACCAGAAGGCATTACCTTGAGCAGAAACCGCTATCTGTGGCTTATAGCTCAGATTGGGCAGCTGGCATTCTTGTGTGGGAAGCGCTGAAGCTACTTAACGTCCTGTCCCCAAGGCAAAAGAGGCGATACCTCGGCGTGGACCCGAAGCGACGCTGGTATGGGTGCATTAGGTGCAGCGAGGACTATCAGGACGGAATCGACCCGAGAGCGTGGAACGTGAAAACTTGTCAGCTGAAACCAAGAGAGCCTGGATCAGCAACATTATATTGCTTTGTGTGCGGGGAGCAGTTCAGAGTAGTAAGAAAGAAGTGCCCAAAGGAAGACTGCCCAGGGGATGTTATGCATTCTACCGACGGCCTTTGTTTGACGTGCATGGAAGCACACTCCGAGCTTGGTTAAGCAAACCCAGAAACTTCAGTGGTCGGGACACCCACTTGTGTCGGTCTCGGGCGGTACCCTGTTGCCACGGCGGCACTGACTCTGCGGTTCGGCCAACGAATAGCAATTGCGACATTCCGTTCATTAAACCAGCATTGAGAAAGAGACGGAGAAAAAGCAAATCCGAATTTGAGTGCTGAGTGTTGACTCCTGAGTGGTGAGGGGTCGGGGAATGGGGGACGGGGATCGGCAATCCAAAAGCCAAAATCGTAAATCCCCAATCACGGCGCGCCGGACGATCCGGCCATGCCTCGGCCGGACCTCGTGTCGTTCGATTGCCAGAAGGCAGGGAATGACGCCTTGACAGCAAAACGTTACGGTGCGAGCCTTCTCCTGGTGGATTACGGAGGTGCGATATGGCTGTGGCAGTCAAAAGAGCAACCGTCTATCTGGACCCCAAGTTGCACAGGGCCTTGCGGATCAAGTCCATTGAAACGTCTCGGTCCATGTCGGAACTGGTGAACGAGGCCGTCTCGCTTGCCTTGGCGGAAGACGCCGAAGACCTCGCCGCGTTCGAGGAGCGCGCCCACGAACCCCTGGTCACTTTTGAAGACGCGCTCAAGGAATTGAAACGCCATGGCAAGATATGAAATCTCGCTGCGGCGATCGGTTCTGACGAAGGATCTCGCGCGGATTCCAAAGGCTGATGTCCGGCGGATTGTTAAGGCTATTCGCTCACTTGGAGACAATCCCCGACCACGCGAGGCCAAAAAGCTCTCCGGCCAAGAACGATACCGTATCCGGCGAGGCCGCTACCGAATTGTGTACTCGATCCAAGACAAAGACCGAAGTGTCTGGGTCGTCAAGGTGGGTCATCGCCGAGACGTGTACCGATAAACAATCGAACCAAGGAGTCCAGGCGACGGGGTCAAGCCGCGCCGCTGAAGGCAAGCGTTAGGCCGACGAATCGGAATTGCGACATTCCATTCATTAAGCCGGCATTGAGGACAAGACGGAGAAAAAGCAAATCCCTCGTTCAGTCCTGAGTGCTGAGTCCTGAGTACGGGAGAGTGCGCTTGGCAGAATTGCATTGGTACGAGGCTCATGGCATCGGGAGGAAAGAAGTTAAGCGTAAGCGTTACCTTGATTGAAAGATGAAAAACATGCACAGAACCCAGGGATTTGTTGTCTGCATCAACAATGCCGGCTACCCCGCGTCGCTGGAGCTGCACAAGATTTACCGCGTCGTGCCAGACGAAGATGCAGAGGCCGACGGTGACATCAGGATCGTGGATGAAAGCGGCGAGGACTATCTCTATCCCGCATCTTACTTCGCCCCAATCAAAGTGCCCGCTGCGGTAGAGAAGTCGCTGCTTCACGCCTCCTGAACACCGTCCATTGCCGAATAGCGGTATCAAGGCCGACCGCGCATGGCGCGGCGGCTCATACCCTCGTCAGGCCGACGAATAGGAATTGCGACATTCCATTCATTAGGCCAGCATTGAGGAAAGGACGGAAAAAAGCCAAATCCCCATCTGTGAGCGAATGCACGCCATGCGACTCTATCTGATCAACCCTTCCAACCCGCTTGTCAGCATCGTCAAAGTCAAGGAGAGCCGCTGGAACCGCTACCGCGCGTGGTCGAGGTCCCTTTGGAAACAGAAATGCGTGACCTATTCCCTCGTTCTTTGCGCTTGGAAAGCAAGAGACAGATTTAGCTTAACAGATTGAAAGGCATCTTGTATTATTTGAAACGGTGGAGCGCAAATGGGTTTTTAGCAATCGGAAATCTGACAGTGGCTGATGGATGACCACGCTGCCTTCAAAGCGCCGGAATACATTGGGCAAGAGGTGAGAAATGATCGGCGGTCTTCGCTGGTATGGACCCGTGAGTGTGGTAGTTTTCATTTATTCGGCGCTTCTGATGTTTTTCCACGTAAACCCGTTCTATTCTCACTTCTACGACTTTGCCTGGTACAGTTACATTTGTTTTGCCGATGCGCTGGTTTATCGCTGGCGTGGGCGATCGCTTCTGAGCAATCGGTTCGGCGAGTTTGTCCTGATGCTGCCGCTCTCGTGGCTGGTGTGGGAATGGTTCGAGGGGTTCAATCTCCGTTTGGACAACTGGCACTATGTCAGGATCGTCAATGGCCGGTCGGTCGTTCTTCCTTTTCTGCCGAAGAACATTCCGCTGTATTTCATCGCCTTTGCCACAGTTCTTCCCGGCATATATGAGACACTCGAGCTTGTGCGCATGTGGGCCGAGCGGCGCAAGAACTGGCTATACCAAGCCCCCGTGCGTCCCTGGGAAATGACGGAACAGAAGTTCGATGTTTTCGTCGCGCTGGGGTTGCTATGCCTGGCGCTGCCGATGTTTTGGCCGCGCGTGTGCTTTCCGCTGATCTGGTTGAGCATGTTTTTGATTCTTGACCCCATCAACTATCGCGCGGGACGACCATCCATTTTGCGTGAGCTGGCCAATGGTCGCGGCGAGTTGTTTGCCCAACTTCTCATTGCGGGAATGATCTGCGGTGGGTTTTGGGAATTCTGGAACTACTGGGCGGGAACGAAATGGGTCTATACCGTGCCTTGGCCGTTTGACAAGATGAAGGTTTTGGAGATGCCGTTGCTTGGCTTTTTTGGTTTTCCACCGTTTGCTCTGGAGTGCTATGCGATGTATCATTTTCTGCGGGGCCTTCCGGGCGTTCGCCAGCTCGCGAAGGAGCGCTCGATGTTTGCCATCGAATCGGCGGAGAGCACAGCTCGTCATGTCAGCGCGGGTGGGCCGGGATTTGGCGACAGGTCGGCGGTTTGAGGACGACATGGGTCATTTTGGCAGGGGGCAATTCATGAATTGCCCCCACAATGTTTGGGCGAATAGCGATGATCGAAGAGGCGCGCGTTCTGGACAAGGGATTCGTTCAGCGGCAATCCGCCCGAGGCGGACATGCCACTGCCAGCGCCCCGGATGGTGAGATGAGATTTTTGTTGTCAGTGCCGCTGCGATTCCGATATGGTCAGTTTGCATGTCGTCAGTTTTGATCAAACACCTTGGCATGAGGATAAGGGCAGACAGGTGACCAAGAAAACGTCGCTGGGCTTCGAAGAATATTTGAAGGAAATCTGGCAACGAAAAGGAACTGTTGTCGCGGCCACGATTCTGATCGCGTTTGCAACGGCCATCGTTTCGCTGTTCATATCGAAAGTATATGAAGCGAAAGCCCAGCTGATTGTTTTGGCGCCGCGGTTCAAACCCGAACTGGCTAGTCCAACGCCCGAAGTGAAAACATGCCAGATGCTCCTGGGCAGCCCGACCGTGCTGCGGGAACTCTATCGCTGGCTCGTGGAAAGCCGCGATGTGCTTACCAGTCTAACGGTAGGCGAGCGTCTGACGCCAGAGTATATCGAGGGCATTCGCACCTTGAACGCGGCGACAATTCAGGTCCAGACGGGCTGCGATCAAGCGGTTGCGCAATATTTTGACGCGCTCGATGGACCTAGTTTGGAAGGACTGGAGGAGTTTCGACCCAAGAAGCTTCGCGCCATGACGCTTGAAGACCTTGGTGAGATGGTTCGCTCCGAGGTGACCGAGGAAAAGAAAACGGCCATTGATATCATCTATTCACCGATCATTACTTTGCGGGCGCGCGGCAAGACCGGTGCCCAGGCGGCGTTGCTTGCCAACACCTGGGCGTCCGTTTTCCTCAAGGTTTACTCCGACCTGGTGCGAACGGATATTGTCGCCTCGCACAAGTTCATTTCCGCGGAGGCGGGGCGACTTCAGAAAGAACGCGGGGAGCTCCAGGAAGAAATTCGCAAGTTCCGCCAGCGATACAATCTTGAGTTCTTAACGAGCCGCATGGAAGCGGCAACGCGCGACTATGGGGAATTGCAGTCAGAGCTCTCGCGGCAGCGTCTCGAGCTCGACTACGAGACCTCGCGGTTGGCCACGTTGGCTCGAACCCTTAATGCTATCGAGGACGGAGGGACGTGGATTGGGGTGACAACCGCCACTGTCTCGGCGGACAAGCTGGGCGTCGTCGGAACGGACCGGGAAATGCGGACGAAGGTCCTTTCGTCGGCCCAGCGACTGCGACGCGCAACCGCCGGACTCGAGGTCTTTCTTGCACAAAATGATCTCGACACGTTGCGCAAGGAGAGGGAACGGGCGCAAATAGACCTGCTCAATTTCCAGAGCCAGCTCAAGCAAGACACGGTGCGAGTGGACCAGATGGAGAAAACACTCGAGACGCTCCGTTTGCGTCTTGAGAAAATCAACCCGACCCTGCCGGTGCGTCGCGCCTCAAGTGGTGGTACGAGCGTGGTTGAGGCCGTCAATCCTGCCTGGGAGGAGAGCCAGCAGGAATGGATTCGGCTCGAAATCGAGAACGCGGAAGCAATAACGCGCAAGGCAAAATTGGAACCCTATGTGAGGGAACTGGAGACAATGATTCGCGCCGAGGATGCAAAGCTGAGTCGTCTGGAAATGGACCACGACCGTTTGCGCAAGGACTTCGAATTGGCACAAGAGGAATATGACGGTTATCAAGCGGCCTATGCTCAATTGAAGCGAGACATTTATGAGACGGCCGGCAAGATCGGGCCGCTTCGGTCGCGTGTGGCCCAGATAGAAGCCAGTGCGTCGGCCGCGCGGTCGCGCATTGACGATACCCAGAGCAGCATCACGGCGGGCCAAACGGGCATGGCACAGTTACAGACCAAGGACGACACACTTGCTCACTACGTGACGCTGACCCTGGAGAAACTGCACGAAGCGGAATTGGCCGTGGCCCAGCCGGGTCTCGACGTCAAGGTCGCCTCGGAGGCGATTGCGCCAACGAAAAAGATCTGGCCTCGGCGCACCTTGATGGTTCTCGTCATGACCGTTGTGGGACTGTTTGGTTCGGTGGCCGCCGTTTGCGCACGCCGCTATTTGGTTGCCACGGGCGTGTGGGCCGGACAATGAAGATCGCACTGCCCCCACCCAATTGGCCTTCTTTCGCCAAAAGCATAGACAACCGCATGTTGCGATTCTCTCCTGTTTTCGTGCGCGCACTTTTCTTGGTGGGTACACTGGCAACCAGGGTGGGGGGGACCACCTATCCGCTTACCATGCCTGACGGCCTTGGTGGTACGATCACATTGACAAGCCGACCGCAGAGAATTGTTAGTCTTGCTCCAAACGCGACCGAGATTCTGTTCGCCATCGGAGCGGGCGACCGGGTGGTTGGTGTCACCCGCTATTGCAACTATCCGCCCGACGTGAAACGGTTGCCCAAGGTGGGCGGCTACACGGATATTAGCGTGGAGACAGTCGTGGGTTTATCGCCCGATCTGGTTCTCGCCAGTCGAGGTAATCCAAGGACGATGTTAGCCACGCTTTCGAGCCATGGCCTGAAACTTCTTGTGGCCGTCGGTCAGGAATCGTTCGAAGAGATCGAGCGAGCCATCGTTCGAGTTGGCCGGGCAACCGACAACGAGCGGGAGGCCAGGCAGGTCTGTGAAAACATGGAACGCGTGATTGCTCCGGTGCGCGAGGCGATTGGCAGTGTTGAGCACCGGCGGCGCGTTTACTTTGGAAGTCTGTCCGCGCCTTACAGAGCGGCTGGCCCGGCGAGTTTTATCGGCCAATGCATCGAAATGGCAGGCGGCGAGAACGTGGCGCGCGGGGTCAGCGAGCCCTGGCCGATTCTCTCCGTCGAAAGGATTATCGAGCGTGACCCCGAAGTTCTAATCGAAGGATTTCGCCCAAATCCGGGCGGGGATGACCGCCGCAACGAGTTGCTGGCGCGATTGCGCGCCGACCGCGTCTGGTCGCAAGTCACCGCCGTGCGCGAGGGTCGTGTCTATTTGCTGGACGACGACACGATCCATCGTCCGGGGCCGCGTCTGGCTCAGGCAATTGCCGAAATCGCCCGGCTTCTCTATCCCGAAAGGTTTTCATCGCATGGCGTCGAGAAGCCTCAGTAAACAGATTTTTGTCCTGGTGGTTTTGCTCGTGGTGCTGGCGGTGATTGCAACGGCATCGCTGGGGTTTGGCGACGTGGCGATCGGCTGGCGGGAAATCGTGGCCATTCTCACGCGCTCGGCTGGCGGGATCAACGTAGAAGATGCGCACGTGACCATCATCCGCGAGGTACGTTTGCCGCGGATTGTCCTGGTTCTGTTGGTGGGAGGCGCGTTGGCCGCCGCCGGCATGGCGATGCAGGCATTGTTCCAAAACCCACTGGCCGATCCCTATGTTGTTGGTGTTGCGCCGGGTGCTGCCGTCGGCTCGACGCTGGCGTTGGCATTGGGTTGGGACGCGGGCCGGCTTGGTGCCCATGCCGTGCCGGTTGCTGCATTCGCGGGCAGCCTGACCGTTTCGTTTCTTGTCTATGTTCTGGCGTCGCGATTCGGCAAGGTGCCGGTCCTTCACCTTCTCTTGTTTGGTGTGGCGCTGGGGGCGCTTTGCACGGGGCTGACATCGTTCATCCTGATGCTTTCGCCGCATCAAATCCAGGAAGTCTATTTCTGGCTGTTGGGAAGTTTTCAAAATGCGAAATGGAGCCAGATACGGATGATCTGGCCATACTTGCTGGCGGGCGTTCTCGTTCTTTTCTATTTCGCGCGCGAGATGGACGCTCTTTTGCTGGGCGAGGAAGAGGCCCAGGCGCTTGGGATCACGGTCGAGCGGCTCAAGCGCATTCTGCTTGCGACGGCGACACTTCTCGCCGCAACGGCCGTCGCGGTCAGTGGCATCATTGGCTTTGTTGGCCTGATCGTTCCCCACATGATGCGACTGCTCGTTGGGCCACGTCACCGACTTCTCTTGCCGGCGTCGTTTCTCGGTGGGAGCACGCTTCTGGTGCTCAGCGACACACTGGCGCGTTCGGTCCGCCCGGGCACAGACATTCCCGTGGGCATTGTCACGACCTTCCTCGGTGTGCCATTTTTCTTGTTCTTGCTCAGCCGAAAACGACGAATCATTCGCTAGTAGCCCTTCACGTCGTAACTGATGGAAAGACGTGGCATGTCCGCCTCGGGCGGATTGCCCATGAAGATTCACGGCCAAGATGGCCGTGCCACAACGGGCGTTTGGCAGGTCAGCAGCCCGCCAAACGCTGGCTAGAAACGAATCCGACGAGTGGACTTTGGAACGCGGCAAGGCTATGCAGACTCGTTCCGCCGAATCAAGACAGAAGGTTCTTGTTGCTCTCTGCTTGACTGGTGCGGCGGCTGCATAGTAGCCGTTGCGCACGCGTTGAGAGCGGGCAACCTCATCCGAGTTCAAAAGGAGGGAACAGGGTGTTGCGCACAAGTGGAATTCTCACGATTCGGTGGCTTCGGAAGCCGTGGGCGATGGTTTTGGTTGTCGTAAGCCTGATTGCGGCCTATCGCCCTTCGGAGGCTGCGAGACCTGAGGACCCAAATGCCCTATTGCCGGGTGAAAACGAACAAGGATTTGTTTCGCTGTTCAATGGGCGCGATCTAGCGGGCTGGGTCATGGACCGCACCGACACCGAGTCATTTGTTGTGAACGATGGTGTCATCCAATGCACGGGCAAGGGAGATTATGAGACGATCCTTCGCACCCAGCAGATGTATGAGAATTTCGAGTTGCGCCTGGAGTATATGACGCCCGGCTGGTGTGAGGGAGGCGTTCTGTTTCATGTTCCGCCCGTTGGCCGTGCCACTCGTATGGGCATCAAGGTCCAGATCTACCATCAAGTGGGTGTGAAGCCAGAGCCCACGGTTGCGGGCTCGATCTTCGGGGTTCTTGCACCCCCGAAAGATATGGCCAAGCCGGCGAAACAGTGGAATGACTTGCGCGTTCTCATGGATTGGCCGCGCCTTCGTGTTGAGTTGAACGGCGAGCTTCTCCACGATGTGAATGTGGAGAAAATCGAAGATCTCAAGTATCGCGAGCGCACCGGTTACATTGCGTTGCAGGATCTTGGATCGAAGCCGTCCTTCCGTCGAATTCGCATTCGTACGCTCCCCGCAAAAGACAAGTGGGAAAGCCTGTTCAACGGACGCGATTTCACGGGTTGGCACGAGGCCGACAAGGCCCGTTGGGAAGTGAAAGACGGCGTGATCCACGCTTCCAACGGCACGGGCTATCAGATCAGCGACAAGAAGTATAAGGATTTCGAGCTCAAGGCAACGATTCGTACATCACCACGCTCGAACGGCGGCATCTTCTTCCGCTGGAGGCGCGAAGAAACCAAAGACAAGGATCGCGGCTATGAGGCGCAGGTTCGCAATTCTCCCGATGCTTCTCACCCAACCGGCAGTCTGTATGAGATCGAACGGGCGCGGGAGGACGAAATCGCCCACGAAAACGAATGGTTCGTCATGCACATCATCGCGCGAGGACCGCACATCGTCATTCGCGTGGACGGCAAGACGGTCTCCGAGGTCAACAATCCGCAGAAGCTGCAAGCAGGCAGTATTGCGCTTCAGATGCATAGCCTGAACTCGTGGGTTGAGTTCAAAGACATCAAGATCAGGGAACTTCCGCCGGAGGGAAGCGCACCGAGCGCACGGTGAAGGCCGGAACAGGAGATCGCAGGCAATGGCAAAGGGCATTGGCGATACGTTCCAGCAAGAGACGAAATACGAGCGAGGCCGGTTGGGGGGTGGCCGACTCGATTGGGGCCGCGAACCCGAGCCTTTCAAGGAGTATCCCCAAGCCGCGAAGATGGCTCTCGATCCGCCGCCCTTTGACAGGGGGCCGGCACTTTGGGAGGTCATGCGCCGGCGCCGCAGCGTTCGCGATTTCGTTGGGAAGAATCTCAGCCGAGCTGAGGTTTCGCAACTGCTATGGGCGGCCCAGGGAATAACGGCGACGTCCCACGGCTATGCATTACGGACCGCACCTTCGGCGGGTGCGCTTTATCCGATTGAAACCTATCTGGTCGTTCACGCTGTCGAGACAATCCCACCAGGTGTCTATCACTACAATGTGCGCGCCCATGCGCTCGAGCAGATCAGGGCAGGAGACTTCCGGTTGGCAGTGGCGCAAGCGGCACTCGATCAGGACATGGCCTACGAGGCGGGTGTTGTATTAATCTGGACGGCCATTTTCCAACGGTCGAAGTGGAAATACGGACAACGTGCGTATCGCTACATTTACCTCGACGCAGGACATATTGCACAAAACGTCGCTCTCGCAGCGGTCGGTCTTGGGTTGGGAAGTTGCCAGATTGGCGCGCTTTACGACGACGAGGTCAACGCCCTGTTGGGCGTGGACGGCAAGACCGAAAGCACCATCTATATGACCGTCGTTGGCAAGCCAAGAGAGTGAAGCGGGCGCTTGCAGGAACCAGCGCGGAGCAATTGGTGCATGTTGTCGCTGTTTGTTGGTGTAGGGGCGCAGCTCGCCTCAAGGCGGGCCGCCCCCTACGACCCTCTTCACAAACAAGAATAACGTGCACTCGTGGGTAATGTATCGCTCAAATTGTGGTTGACGCAGCCCCCACGACGTGTGAGAAAGTCGGCGTGCTGGCGGTCGGTGAGAGCGTTTTGCTTGCGAAGTTGAACTGTGGTGAAAGCGACTCGTTTCCGTCGCAAAATTGCGTTGGGAGGAGGCAAGAACATGGCGGGTGGAAAAGCATCGAAAGAGATCATGGAGCTGTTGAACGAGGCAATAGCGAGAGAAATGCAGGTGGCAATTCAGTACATGTGGCAACACGTCCTCTGGAGCGGCGTGAAAGGATTTGCCGTGAAGGACGAGCTCAAGAAGATCGGGATCGAAGAAATGAAGCACGCCGAGGCGATTGCGGAGCGGCTGAATTATCTGGGTGGAATACCGACCACAAAACCTAGCCCGATCTTTGTTGGCGAAACGCTGAAACAAATGATCGAAAGGGACAAGAAGGACGAAGAAGGCGCGATCGAACTGTATAAGAAGATTATCGCCGCGGCCAAGAAGGAAGGAGACCAGGTGACCGAACTCCTCCTCCAAAACATCCTCACGGACGAGGAGGATCATCATGATGTTTTCTCGACGCTGCTGGAAGAGATTTAGAGCCTATCCGAAAACCTCTTCGGGCGGGATTGCAGGGTGCGGCATGGGCGTCTCGCCCATGTCGTCTCACGGGCAAGATGCCCGTGCCACGATGGTTAAGTGAGCAGTATTGGATTTGGAGGTCAAATTCCAGCGGCAAGGAAGAATGGACAATTCCCACGTCTCGCCGGCGCTCGGCGAAAAGCCCAAGCGCGGGCGAGATTTTGCTTTTTGACCGACGAATCTTTCGGGGGGTCTTTCGTGCTGCTTGGCCGTATGCGGCAACAGAGGAAAACCACGGGCAGGTTGGCAATCTGGCCCGGTCGGTTTTCTTCAATCTCGTATATCTCGTTGACATGTAGGGGCGCAATGCAACAACAACGTGTCAACCAATTCTATGAACATCTATAGGAGTAGCGCGATGGAAATCAGCGTTTCGTCCCGAAGCCTCTCTACAATGACAGCGGATTTGGTTGTCTTGCTGGTTCACTCGACTGAGTCGTGGTGCGATGTGGCCGATGAGCAGGTCGCGTCGGTCGTGGCGGACTATCGGCGGTCGGTCGAGGGGAAACTAGTGAGCGATCCAATGATTTGGGGTGCTCCGGCGCTGGGGGGACGTCCTGGTGGTCGCTTCTGGATGCTTGCCCCGGAGCGGATCGAGCATCTTTCGGCGGCGGAACAGGTCAAAGTTGCCGCATCGCGTGCAGTGGCTTACGCTCGCACAGTTCGTCTGAAACGAGTGGCGTTTATGCTGAATACCGACGCGGGTTCACGCTGGGCCGGCGCCGTCGCCGAGGGGTTGTGGCTTGGCGACTACCGTTTCGACAAATACCGGCGCTCGGAGCAAGCGAAGCGAACATCCCTGGAGGTCGAGATTGTGGTTGCCGCACGCCGCGTCAAACAGGCCCGGCAATCTGTGAATCGAGCGCGCATCGTTTGCGAGGCGGTCAACTACGCTCGCGATCTCGTGAACGAACCGGGTTCGGTCGTTTATCCCGAAATTCTGGCGCGCGAGGCACGCCAGATTGCGAGGGCGCAAGGTCTTCGTTGCGAGGTCCTCGATGAGAAGGCGTTGAAGAAACGTGGTTACAATGGCCTGCTGACAGTCGGGCGGGCCAGCCCCAATCCGCCGCGCCTGATCATTCTGAGCTATCGGCCCCCTCGCCCGTCAAAGACACATTTAGCACTGATCGGCAAAGGGATTACATTCGATACGGGCGGGATTTCACTCAAGCCGGGCAAAGACCTCTGGCAGATGAAAGGCGACATGTCGGGGGCCGCAGCCGTGCTGGCGGTCATGAGGACGTTGGGCCAACTGCGTCCTCCCTTCCGTGTCACGGGCATCATCCCGACGGCTCACAACGCCATTGGGCCAAATGCAACGCTTCCCGGCGACATCTTCGTGGCCAAAAACGGCAAGACTGTTGCGGTCGAAAACACCGATGCCGAAGGCCGATTGATCCTGACCGACGGACTTTATCGCGCGGGCGAGGAAGGCGCAACCCACGCCCTAGACGTCGCCACATTGACCGGTGCGTGTCAGCGAGCGCTCGGCCATGCGCTGTCGGGGCTTTTTACCGAAGACCGTGACCTCCGTCAGCGAATCCTCGAAGCCGGCGAGAGGGTCGGCGAAGGGTTCTGGCCTCTGCCGCTCTTGGATGAGTATTTTGAGCTGATCAAATCCCCGGTGGCCGATGTGAACAACGTGTCGTCATCCGTCAACGGCGGCGCAATCACGGCCGCTCTTTTCCTGCGCGAGTTTGTGCCCAAGGGCATGCGATGGGCGCATTTGGACATCGCCGGGTCGGCCCTGCTGGAAAAGGAATGGCGCTATTTCAAGCCTGGCGCGACGGGTTGCACAGTCAGGACGCTGATCGAGTTGTGTGCGAAACGCTGGACGTAGTGAGGCTGCTTTCCAGGCAAGTCCTGTTGATATTCGCGGCGATTTCGATTTTGTTCATCATTTATCGTTCATCGTTCCCTTTTCGCCGAGCCATCGGCGGAACTCGGCCAGGTCTCGCACGACTGGACAATCGGTTTGAGTCGAACGCCCTTCGCGATCCATCAGCACGGCCTGCATCCCGATGGCTGTCGCACCGCGAATATCGGCTTCGTAGTGGTCTCCTACAAAAACAACCTGCTGGGGCTGAAGGCCCACCGCATCCAGTCCCATTGCGAAGATTCTTGGCGAAGGTTTTTCCCATCCTACGAGTGCGGAGACCAAGACAAACTCAACACGGTCGGTCACTCCCGTAACTTCCAGACAGCGTGCCACACCAGGTGTTCCATTGGAAATCACTCCCAGACGAAAGCCTTGGCAACGAAGGGACTCAATCGTTGGCAGGGAGTCTTCGTAAGCGCGGGCGTATTCGCCCGTGTCGAATCGCCGTTCCATCTCTTCTGAAAGGGCGCTGGCGTCGCCATCAATTCCCACCGCCTGGAAGATCGCCCGATTGAGAGCACGCCACCGACGGCTCAACTCTTCAGGACTGCAAGTCAGGTCGCCTTGCAGGCGCCAACGCTGTTCCATCATGCGCTCGATGTCGCCGAGAACCCGCGCCACTTCGGCCTCGCTGACAGGATAGCCGAAATAGCGGCAAACGTCGGCGAACGCGCCCGGGTAGTTCGGATGCAGATAAATCAACGTCTTAAACGCATCAAAGAATATGCCGCAAATTCCGTTCATAGTTTCAGGTTTTCCGTTCATCATTCATCGTTCATCATTTCACTTCGGAGTATTTTCCACAACGGTCGCCGAGAAAGGCGCACGGACGACCATCGGCTCGAACCTCAATCACGTCACAGGCGTTGGGACAACCCTCACATTCGATGGTTCGCGACCCGATGTCCTTGTCGGGCAGATCGAAACCGCGGAACCCGTCGCTCGATACTTCGCCCGGTGCCGTCACCCAGCCGCCCCGATCGAAGTCGCGCGCAATCAGCGCCATTCCAATTGCGCCCATGACGCCATAGTGGGGTGGAACCGCGATCTCGACGCCAAGTTCCTGTTCGAGCGCCCGGCGAATGCCCACGTTGGCAGCCACTCCGCCCTGGAAGACGACAACCGGCAGAATCTCTTTTCCTTTCGCCACGTTGTTGAGATAGTTGCGAACCATGGCGCGGCACAGCCCCGCGACGAGATCCGCCAGTTCGTGGCCGCTCTGTTGCTTCTGGATCATGTCGGTTTCGGCGAAAACCGAACACCGGCCGGCGATGCGCGCGGGGCGATTGGAGCGAAGCGCCAACTCGCCGAATTGCTCGATCGGCACTCCCAGCCGCGCCGCCTGTTGGTCGAGGAACGATCCCGTGCCGGCGGCGCAAACCGTGTTCATCGCGAAGTCCACGGCCACACCGTCGCGGAGCAGGATGATCTTCGAATCCTGGCCGCCAATTTCGAGAATTGTCTGGACGCCCGGCACCAACGCGCTCGCGGCAACAGCGTGGGCCGTGATCTCGTTTTTGACGACTGCCGCTCCCACCAATCGCGCAATCAGGTGACGCCCGCTGCCAGTGACGCCTGCGCGAACCACCTCGACGACCGAGCCGACGGCGTCGCGCGTCTGACGAAGGATTTTCTTCACCGCTTCGAGCGGACAGCCCTGTGTGCGGACGTATTCGCTGTGGATGAAACGGTTCTCGTTGTCCAGCAGAGCGACTTTGGCCGTCACCGAACCGAGATCAATCCCGACGAAGGCCGGTTGGCGAGTGGTGGGCGCGACGTGTTCATCGGTGAGCGCCGGTGCCGGACCGCCCTGGGCAAATGAGCAGACTATCTTACCAAATTGGTTTTGCACGATTCGCGACCTTGTTATCAGAGGCCAAGCCCGATAGCCTTCTTCTTCGCTGCCGACCGATTAGAGTGGCGGCACAAACGTTGTGTCAATCGTGATCACGTCCTGGTTTTTACACCGCTTTCCAACGAGCGGGCGAAGCGAGAGAGAACGGCTGTAAGGCCATGCGCGCCCCCACGCGTCAACGAAATACACGAGATTCAATAAGAGGGCATTCATCCGGTTGGAGAGTGGACAGGAAACCTTGATCCCCGCGGCTGGTTCGAGGCGGTGTTTCACAATGGCTCGCGACGCAAAACCACGCTGCTATCATAAATGTGGCAGGTGAGAATCTTGATCGTGGGTCGGTTGGCGATCGCCTCGAGTAGCGCGTCGAGTTGAGTCCGCGAACCGGTGAGGCAACCGGCTGTGCTTTGGACCAAACCTTCCTCGCACGGTTGCTGCCAGAGGTTAAGAAGTCGGTTACCGGGTGTTTGCGCTGCCGCGAAGAAAACGGATTTTCGCCCACCCGGTTCGAGGAGGTCGAGAAAAACGATCCGTTCTTCCGGACCAAACCCCGTTGAAGGAATCTCAGTGGTCACGACTGGCTTTCTTTCGCTGAGGAAGTCAAAGGGTCGGCCGGTCAGGACCATGTGCACGGTGTGGAGCAGGCAGTCGAAATCAAATGGTTTCATGATAAAACCACTCGCGCCCGTTACCAGACTCCGGCTGATGTCGGCGATGTCGTTCTTGACGGTGACCATGACGATAGGGATGTGGCGCGTGGAGGGATCGGCCTTCAAGCGCTCGCAAACCTCGTAGCCATCCATTTCTGGCATCATGATATCGAGCAAGACCAGGTCGGGTTTCGAACATTGGGCCGTCTCGATCCCTTTGGCGCCCGAAGCGGCTTGGAGGGTTTGGTAGCCTTCGCTGGCGAGCAGACTGCTTAGAAGCTCCCGAAGGTCATCATCGTCGTCAATGATAAGGATCGCCTTGTTTGGCTCGGCCATTTTCTCATCCCCCTTTGTCTGGGTCGGCGCAGTCAGAGAGCATTTTGGCCCGTGTGCGTTAGTCTGCAACGAGGGGCACAGCGGGCAAGCAACCGGCCGGTGGCGAGAGTGCCCTGCCTGTCTTTAGAGAGCTCTCGATACATCCTGCGGTACCGCATTGGAGCTGGCGACAACACGCCGGCCCGTTGCCGCGGGCAACTCGAAGTAAAAAGTTGTCCCCTGCCCCACACGGCTCTGAACTCGAATGGGGCAATCGTAGTTGTCCAGTATCTTCTTGACAATTGCCAAGCCCAGTCCTGTCCCACCGTGCTTGCGCCGCAGAGAACTGTCCGCCTGGCGGAAGCGTTCGAAAATATACGGGATGGACTCCGCAGGGATGCCCTCGCCCGTGTCGCTGCACCAGGTTACAATACGACCCGCCTTGCTGTCCCGTGATTCAATCCGAATGCGGCCGCCTGGACCGGTGAATTTGATAGCATTTGAGAGCAAGTTGCTCAAGACAATTTCGACATTGCCCGGGTGAGCGAAAACCATCAGCGGTTCGTCGGGAAGAGCCACATCGAGGTGCAATCCCTTCTTCTCGAGTGAGGGCGCGAATGTCTCGCGTGCTCGGAGAACCACGTCCCGTAGGTCAAACTGCTGGCGCTCGCGTTCGTCGGGATGAGCACGGAAGCGAATGTAGTTCAGCAAGTCGTCAATCAAATGAATCTGCCGGTCAATGTTCTTGAGCATGACCTCGATGATGCCAGTTTGCCGAGAATCAATCGGGCCGGCACGGCCTCGCAAGAGCATGTCACCATAGCCGCGGGCCGTCACAATCGGGGTCTTCAGCTCATGGCTGATCGTGCTAAGGAATTCATCTTTCACCTGGTCGGCTTCGCGCAATTGGGCATTGAGGACCTCGAGATCGCTCAGCTTCGCGTGCAGGTCTTCGAGCAATGCCTTGATCCGCTGTTCCTTGCGATCACGAACGGTTCCCATCGCTCCGAACAAAACGGCGAATAACAGCGGGTGGAGGAGAAAGATAATCTGGAAAGGGTGACCGAGCAGGACGCCCAGAATGTGCCGTGCCGTCGGGGAAAGGTGCTGGGCGTAGAGGTCCACGCCGATGGTTACCAGTGGAACAGGCAGTCCCCACAAAATGCCGAAGAAGATATAGCCGTTGCGCCGCGGGCTGTATGTACGGCGATCGGCAAGGGCGGTCAAGAACTCCCGGACGATTGTCCAGTCTCTCCAGATCGGCAGAGAGATGCTATTGGGAGCCATAGCAACCTCGCCACGTCAAACGAGTGATTGGATGGCCCAAGCCATCCCCCTCCACCACGGGATAGTGTGGTCATTCCTGCATCACGCCGTCAATGGTGTTTCAATCCTGGGATCAACAAATGGAAAAGAGATTTCTCGCCCCGGTGCACACTCCAGGAATGTGTGTCCAATCTTTTGCTTGACGCGACAGCGGTCCGGCTGTGGGATTGCACTGAGGCGCGCTCATGCAGGATCGGGAATCCATTCGCGGCCAGGCGGCGACCGGGCGAAATGACACAAACGCAAGCGCCGAAACCCGAGCTCTCCAAGCCGCCTGACAAACGCCTTGCCAGGTGGCTCTATCCGCGGTTCTGGTTCCGTGCCATGATTTATCTTGTTGTTGCATATGTCGCGTGGCTTGCGCTGCTCTATTTTTACTGGCAGGACAGGATCATCTTTCCTAGATATATGACCCCGCAGCCACGCCCCACGCTTTACAATGCCGAGACCGCCGTCATCCGACTCAACATCGAAACTGGTGGCCAGGTTGAGGCATGGTTCATTCCGGCGCCCGGCGTCACTGTCCAGACCCCCGGTCCTGTCGTCGTTTTCTTTCACGGCAATGGAGAAATCATAGACTACCAGGACGAGATCATCGAGAGCTATCACCGCCTTGGCTGCTCAGTTTTCCTCCCCGAATATCGCGGTTATGGACGTTCTGGCGGGAAACCATCGGAGAAAGCGATCTGCGCCGATGCCGTGCGCTTTTACGACGAGCTGACGAAGCGGTCCGATGTGGACAAGTCGCGGATCGTTTTCTACGGGCGCTCGCTTGGTGGCGGCGTGGCCGCCAATCTTGCCGCTCGGCGCAGACCCGCCGCGCTTATCCTTCAATCCGCTTTCAAGAGCGTCGCTTGTATGGCCTACCGCGTTGGCGCCCCACCTTTTCTCGTCCGACACCCATTTCGAACAGATCGCGCCATCGCCAAGAGCGACGTCCCGGTGCTCATTTTTCACGGAACGAGGGATGAGATCGTACCCGTCGCCCATGGCCGCAAACTCCGCGACCTTGCTTCACAGTCCACCTATGTTGAATATAATTGCGGTCACAACGATTTTCCCGGTCCTGGAAACGAAACGGCCTACTGGTCGGCAATCAGAGACTTTTTGTTGCAGGGCGGTGTCATCAAGGATTAGTGGCATGGGCATCTTGCCCATGATTTCTCATGGTCGCGACGCCCGTGCTGCAGTGCCGGACTCTTTTTTCGCCAGTCTTTCCAAGTAGGCATCGTAGGCGTGAAGAGATCCGGGGAGGAGCAGGAAAAAGGCTGTCTTGAAGCGCAACAGGGGAGGATTCGAGGTCTTGGGTCGAGCCGGTTCCAAGTCGGAGCAGAGTTGGTTCTTGTTGATCATGAAGTCCACTTCGTTCATGTCGCGCGCGCGTTGTAGCACTGCGGCCAGCCGCTCCGCCCCATTTTGTTCCTCTCGAGGCGAACGTCTGGGGTGCAGGACGCGGTCGCGAGCCGTCAAGCCAGACAGGATCCTGTTGTTGACCACAGGCCACTCCCGCTCGCTTGCCGAACGCACTTCGTCGAGCACCTCCATCATTTTCGATGGATTTTCGGCTTGGCCGATTTTCAGTGCGCCCCCCGAAAGATCGGGAGGAAGCAAACAACACGAGAAACCCTCGAACGCGGCCTTCTGGTAGTCCGTGAGGATCGTATCCACCTGGTTCATTCGCCACCACACGGCGCCCATCGTTTTCTTTCCGACGACAAGGTCCATGTGAGCGCGCAGTTGCTCCTTTTCGTTGAACCGCGCGGCATCAAGCAGACTTGCCCCCGGCCGCTGACCAAGGTTCTCTTCTGGGCGCACGTGGCACTGCGTACACGAGCCTTGTGGCTTCGCATTCCACTCAGCCAAAAGCGACCGTCGGATGAGCCCTACCTCGGTCAGGCGCGCCCCCATCACTTTGTTTCGCAATGATTCCGACGGTGTTTCACCGCGCAGCAGGGTATCGCGTAAGTCCAAATTAACAGCGATCACCGGGGCGAAGGGCCCTGCCCGTTTTGGGTCGAGGCTTGGTGGAGGCGGCGACAGTCGTTCGACCTCTCGCGCCAGAGCACGCAGTCGCACGACTTGTTCATGAGTAAGGTCCAATCCGTTGATAACGTTGATGGTCGAAAGCTGGTAGAGAACATACAGGGGCTGGCGCAGCTGTTCGTCCCAACTGGCTGTGCCGCGATCGGTTGCTAAAGGCGGAGCGGCCTGTGATAGGCCAGCGGCGAGGGCCAGAACTGCTAGCCATCCAGCGGCCTGTAGCCTCGGTACAGCGTTTCCCATGTCGGATTCCTCCAGGACTAACGTCGAAGGCTTGCTCACCGAGAGTTCAACCGGCGAAGTCAGCCGGGATGTCATCCATTACGATATACGAAACGCAGCGGTGAAGGTTACAAACACGCGCTCGATTGATCCTAGTCCTAAAACAAGCGTATCTATCGGTTCTGTTGGCAACCGATTGGTTGCTCGCACAAAGACGTGTGCGTAGTCGCCCCGTTGGGTGCGTCGGGGTGAAAGCGTCCG
>Ga0315280_10002759_pt1 | contig 28035 bp, 30 predicted proteins | sample YL17G06_40_MG_FD_203697 | JGI IMG/M metagenome (GOLD analysis project Ga0315280, IMG submission 203697) | Sediment microbial communities from Yellowstone Lake, YNP, Wyoming, USA - YL17G06_40 | ecosystem: Environmental > Aquatic > Freshwater > Lake > Sediment | place: USA: Wyoming | collected... | reverse complement strand
CGAAGGAGAACCAAGAAGGTCGGTCCAGCAGGGGGACTGGGCGCTCGCTATGGAACAGCCCCAAGAAAAAGGTACATTGAAGTGCTTACGGAAATGAAGAAGGCGCATAAGTGTCCTCAATGCGGCTCCCAATCGGTTCGACGAGAAAGCGTGGGCGTTTGGAAATGCAGAAAATGCGGCTTAACTTTCACAGGGGGCGCCTACACTCCCACTACGAAGCTGGGCGTTGTGGCTAAGCGTTCAGCCAAGGGAGCATCCTCATGAGAGGAAATGATTGATACTGATAACCACCTCTAGGAGACCGACAAGGGGCATAAGGGCTCTCTGCAATGATCTCGCACGCTCCATACCTCACGTTGTGCGAGTTAATCGCGGCAAAATGAACCTTGACGGAATAGCCGAAAAAGCCATGGAACTAAATGCCGACAGAGTTATCGTCATTAACCGATTGAAAGGCGGACCAGGAAAAATTGAATTCTTCCAAGTCGGGCAAGAGGGCTTGACACCTGTTCCTCCCCTACTTTATGTTCGAGGCGTTCGGCTTCGAAGAGAATTTAATGCGAAGGCTAGACCTTTCCGATCGCTTACCATAACCGTGGCGCCTAAGAGCCCTAGTGAAATCATGAGAACCGCTGAATCCTTGGCAAACTTTCTTAACCTTCCAATTTTACCAGTAAGCGAGGCGACTGCTAAATTTCAAGCTTCAATGCACATTTCATCCGATGCTTCGAGCCTCACTCAAATTACTTTTCTACTTCTTCCCGAGACCGTGGAGGTAGGTCCCAGCCTCACATTATCGCACGTAGTCTGGGAGATTCAGAGATGAGGGCCCGCGCGGTTATACGCCTGAAATTTTCGTCTAAAGAACATGCAAAAATTATACTCCAGGCTTTAGAGCCAGAAACTAAAACTATGCCGACAGCACGCTCGGGAGTGGAAATCGAAGGTGACGGAAAAAGCTTAACCATACGTTTCGAGGCGAGGGATACGTCCGCCTTGAGAGCGTCCATTAATTCTTATCTCCGCTGGATTTCGCTAATAGATGACGCACGCTCGGTTTTGGAGTCCCTCTAGAAATTATTTCCGTCAATGGTGTGAAACCCATACCATACCAGTTTTATGCACGAGAATGGTTAAACGATCACGAGGACCATATTTTCGCTAGCATTAACAACTTGAATGCTATCCCGCCGACAAGGATTGCAAAAAATACCTCAAACACCGTAATGAACAATGCCTTTTTCCAGCCAAACTCTCTAACCAGGGCAGCGATGGTTGCTATGCAAGGTATGTAAAACATTGTTACTAGGGTAAATACTACTATCCCTATTGGCCCTAACACTTGTGCAACTTCTGCTAAATCTGTTTTGTTAAGAAGAGGGACGAGCATTATTAACGTCAGTTCCTTTCTTAGCACTCCGAAAATCAATGTTATGCCTACGACGGTGGGCAGTCCCAACCAAGTAACAGTTATGGGGCTGAGAATGTTCGCGATCGGGTTTAATAATTCGAGAAGATCCATGAGCTTTATCACGAGGCTGCCCACAATTATGAGTGGAAATGCAATCTTGATGAACTCCTTCAGCCTAAACCAAGTTTGATTCAGCACCGTTTTCAGATGAGGCATCCTATAATCATGCATCTCCATGATTAGAGCGGTTGGTTCACCAGGCAAAGCCTTGAATGCCAACCTTCCAAGGACAAATATTATCAACAAATTAATAGCGTATAACGCTAGTGCCCATTGGACCCCAACAAATGCTCCAACCAGACCGAGGATGATGACTGTTCGTGCGGCGCAGGGAACTAGGGTTACGACGAAACCTGCGAGGAGTCTCTCCCTTTTTGTTTCCATTATCCTGCACCCTAGGCATGCTGGAACGTTGCAACCGTAACCAAGCATCAATGGGATGAAGGCTTTTCCATGTAAACCTATCTTATGCATTAAATTGTCCATCAAAAACGCGATTCTGCTGAGGTAACCGGAATCCTCAAGAAAGTATAATATGAGATAAAATGGAACAATGTAGGGCAGCGCCACCGTAACGCCTGCTATAATTCCCTCCATGGCGCCCCAGACAAGATTTCCTACAATTTTCACCCCTAATACACTTTTAAAAATTGGTTGCCAACCATAAAAGAAGTTGTTTAACAGTCCTGAGGCATAGCTTCCGAAAGTGAATATCGAATAGAATATGGCAAGTATTGAAATACCCATTATCGAGTATCCCCAGATTTTATGGGTTGTTAGGGTATGCAGTCTCTCCCTCATCGGCGGACTTATTTGTGGCATTATTTGTTGAACTTCCCTTGCGATCTTACCTGCAATCTCATATCGGTCAGAGGTAATTACGGTGGGACATGAGTGGCCGTGAATCTCCTCAATTTCCTTCGAAAGCCTTTCTGTGGTTAACAGAATCTCAGGGTTTATTTTGCGAATTTCTTCCTCGACTTGCTCGTCTCCTTCCAGAAGCTTTATGGCAACCCATCTGGCTGGATACCTAAACTGAATTTTCTCAACCAATTTGGCGATCTTTTTGATCCTTCCCTCAATTTCTTTTCCATATTTTATCTTGGGGGAATTTTTTCCTCCTTTTTCGATTATCTCAATGGATCTTTCTAAGAGTTCGTAGACGCCCGTTCCCTTTATTGCCACGGTTGGAATTACTGACATCCCCAAAAGTTTCTCTAGTTTTTTATGAACAATCTTTATGCCCTTCTTTTTTGCCATGTCCATTTGGTTTAGGGCCATGACCATAGGGGTTTCTAGTTCCATTAGCTGCAACGTGAAGAAAAGGTTTCTTTCAAGAACCGAAGCGTCTACAATGTTTATCACTAGGTCTGGCCTTTCCGCTGCGATATATTCCCTTGAAATCAGCTCCTCCATGGAAAAGGTTGATAAAGAATAGATTCCAGGCAGGTCAATGATGTCTATGGTGTAACCTTTAAAGTGAAGGGTGCCCTCCGCCTTTTCAACGGTTTTCCCCGGCCAATTTCCGATATGCTGATGCAAGCCTGTTAGATAGTTGAATACGACTGATTTCCCCACGTTGGCGTTTCCAGCCAAGGCAATGGTTAACTTCTTTTCATTCATTTCTTTTTCTCCACGAAAATTCTCTGGGCCATACCTCTACCAAGGGCTAGTCTCGAGCCTCTCACAAAAACTTCCAGTGGGCCGTGGAAGGGCGCTGATTTCACAACCGTTACTATAGTGCCCGGGGTTAGCCCCATATCCAAGAGCCTCTTCTTGAATCCCCAGCCTCTTCCCATTCCTGAACCTGCCTTTATAGAAGTTACAATTCCACTTTCCCCATCCCTTAAGGCAGTTAAAGGCAATTCCGCTTTCTCCGCATTACTTCGGTCTTCCATGCCATCTAACCCCTCTTTGTTAGGATTTCTTGACCTTGATGATTGACGCTAATTTGCGACTTACCGCACGGTTGGTTCCATCTACTTTGATGGTTATGGGGCCGTTGAAGGGAGCCTTTTCCATAATCTCTATGTGTGCTCCAGGCTTGAGACCCAGCGTTGCCAAGTACTGTAGCAGATCAGGCTCTTCTTCTGTTATTTTCGCCATAGTTCCTTCTTCTCTTGGGTTTAGGTTTGTTAGGGGCTCTGACTTATCTTCGAAGAGTTCTCCAAATTTTGTGGGTATGGGATTTCCATGGGGGCATGTCTTTGGGTGGCCCAAGACTTTTTCAAGGTTTTTTATGATGTCGTCGGTAATGGCGTGTTCGAGTTTGCAGGCCGCTTTGTGGGCTTTATCCCATTCCACATGCAAAATGTCCGTGAGCAAACGCTCCGAAAGCCTATGTATCCTTACTACTCGCAAGGCTATTTTTCGGCCCTTCTCCGTAAGCTTGACGCCCTTATAGGGCTCATGCATTATATAGCCTTCTCTCTCCAACCGCTCCACGGTGTTGGTGACTGTTCCAGGAGCCACTTTAAGCAACTTAACGAGTTCGCTGGTCCTCGCCGCTCCGCTTTTCTCTTGGAGCCTGTAAATGCCCTCAAGATATTCTTCCGTTGCGATTGAAACTTCCTTTGCCATAGCATCACCAACTCCGCCTCATGGCTTAACTCCCCGACCATCAGACACGTCATTATACGAGCATACTAAATTAAAAGTACGATAACTCGCATTTAAGCATTTCGTAAATAACTCAAGCAGCGGTAATGGCGATTCCCAGCAATGCGATTGGTCAGGCTTTCATTCAATTGGTTAAGAAGCGCTTTTGTCAAAAAGGCTTAATTAGACTGACATCATAATTCCGAGGAGACCAGAAAGAACTATTAGATGCTAGCGTCAAGGATAGATGGGTTAAAATGAACGATGAAATATCTAAACTTCCACCTCAGGTTCAGGAGCGTCTGCTTAGACTTCAGCAGCAACAGCAAACGTTGCAGGCGGTTTTGACGCAGAAACAGCAGCTTGAGCTGGAGCTAACGGAAGTTGAACAGGCGTTAAGTGAGCTGGAAAAGATGGCAGACTCGGCGATAATTTACAAGTCTATTGGTTCGCTCCTAGTGAAATCTGAAAAGTCTAAGGTGACTGGCGAGTTGAATGAGCGAAAGGAACTCATCAACATGAGGATCAATGTTCTAGGCAAGCAAGAGGAACGGTTACGAAGCCAAATAAAGGACTTACAAACAAAGTTGCAACAAGATTTGCGTCCGCTTTCACCTCCATCTTAGAGGGAAACCCTTGGAAGAAGTAGGCATTCCTAGGCTTACTCCTGAACAAGTGGAAAAACTATGCGAAATTGCGGAGAAGGCAGCAAGGGAACACATCCTCTCAAAGATTCCCCTTAGCAGAATCTCCGACCTCGACGTTGCTGTCGAAATAACGGGATCCAAACCCATTACCGTTAACGTGGATGTAGAAATCACCCTTTCTCCTTTAATGAAAAACTATGATGCGCAGCAGTTAGCCATTGAGGCTAAAGAGGAGGCTTTCTCGGCTGTTGAAAAGTATCTGAGGGAGATTACATGCAAATCCAGAAAATAACGTCTCTTATAGACGAGCTTAACGCCGAGTTAATTGTTTTGTTATGTCATCAAAATGCTGATCCTGACGCTGTTTGCGCTGCATACGCCCTATCTCAGCTACTAAAACGTTTGCGACCAAGGTTAAACATTGAAATAGCGGCGGCTCAGGGTCCCAGCAGGCTTTCTAAATACTTGTTAAATGCGTTGCCTGTGAAGCTGACGGCGCAACCGCGTATTGAAGAGGCAGACCTCATCATGCTATTGGACACTAACACCATTCAACAGTTAGGTGAATGGCGGGAACAAGTTAAGGCATCCGGCTCTCGGCTCATCGTGGTTGATCATCATGCGGCTCATCCTGAAACAGAGCGCCTAGCAAAATTGTGCATAGCCGACGAGAAGGCTTCATCTACATGTGAAATCGTTTACCGCTTTTTCAAGGATATGGAGGTTAAGCCTACGGAAATCGAAGCCAAAGCCCTTTTTCTGGGAATGGCGTTCGATACAAAACACTTTGTCTTAGCCGGCTCTGCTACATTTAAGACCGTAGCTGAACTCGTTGACGCCGGAGTGAACGCTGAAGAAGCCTTATCCTTGCTTTCTCTGCCCATGGACCCCTCAGAGCGAGTTGCGAAACTTAAAGCTGGCCAACGCCTAAAGCTCAAAAAAATTGATGATTGGCTGATCGCCCTCTCCCACGTAAGCGCATACCAGGCCTCAGCGGCCAGAGCCCTAATAAAGTTAGGGGCTCACGTGGCTGTTGTTGCGGGACAGAGGGACGACGCACTTCAAGTAAGCATGAGATCGTGCCGTGAATTTCACCAGAAAACGGGATTGCACTTGGGTCGGGACGTAGCCAAGCCCTTGGGCGAGTATATGCATGGCATGGGTGGAGGCCACGCTACTGCAGCGGGAGTTAATGGGGTGGGGGACGTGGAGACCAGCCTTAAGCGTTGTTTTAGGCTTTTGAGGGAGAAGTTAAGATAACTCTTTTTTGAGTAGCTACTCTTAAATGGATGAGTTTGCCAGTAGTCGTGAGCTGACGAGGCATTGGCGGTCATCGAAACAAAGAACCTAACGTACACTTATGCGGGCAGAACAGAGCCCTCTATCCAAGATGTGTCCATAACAATTGAGAAAGGGGAATTCGTGGTTCTCACGGGTCCCAGCGGATGCGGGAAAACCACGTTATGCCGATGCCTTAACGGTCTCGTACCCCATTTTTACGGAGGAAAACTTGAAGGGGAATTGGTGGCGGCGGGTCTCAAGGTTACGGAGCACCCCATCTCTGAACTCGCTTTGCATGTTGGTCTCGTCTTCCAAAATCCTGAAAATCAGCTTTTCGCCTTATCCGTTGAAAAGGACGTAGCCTTTGGGCTTGAAAACATTGGTATGCCGAGGGACGAAATTAGGAAACGGGTTGACTGGGCTCTTGAAATGGCTGGCATCAAGGACCTTCGTGACAGGGCGCCCCACGAGCTTTCAGGGGGGCAACAGCAGCGTGTCGCCATTGCAAGTGTGCTAGCCATGCAGCCAGAGATAATGGTGCTTGATGAGCCTACTTCATTTCTTGACCCTTTGGGTGCTCAAACAATTTTCGAGGTGATTAGCAAGCTGAATAAGCAGTTGGGCATAACGGTTATACTCGTCGAGCATAGGCTTGATTTAGCCTCAAAATACGCTAACCACGTCATCATCATGGATAAAGGAAAAGTTGTGCTGGACGGTGAGCCTCGAAAAATATTCAGCTCTGAGGAAGCCCGATTAATAGGCGTGGGGATTCCAAAGGCAATTAGACTTTACCAAGTTCTTAAACGAGGCGGAATTAATCTTAGAAGCGTTCCGCTAACCTCAGAGGAGGCTTCTCAGCTTTTGCGGGAGGTCTTAGCCCATGATTAAGGTCAAAGACGTGTTTTTTACCTATCCTAACGGTGTTGAAGCGCTGAATGGAGTCTCACTCACAATACGTAACGGCGAGTTTGTAGCTATCATGGGTCAAAATGGCGCTGGGAAAACGACGCTTGTGAAACTTTTCAACGGGTTGCTAAAACCGACAAAGGGAGAGGTCCTCATTGACGGAGCCAGCACCCAAAAGGTAAGTGTGGCAAACCTAGCCCGCAAGGTCGGGTTTGTGTTTCAAAATGCGGATCACCAGCTCTTTTGTGAGACAGTGGAACAAGAGGCTGCCTTCGCCCTTCGGAATTTCGGCTTCAAGGAAAAGACCGTTCAAAAGAGGGTGAAATGGGCTCTCAACCTCTTAGACTTAACACAGTATCGTCAAGCATCTCCCTTCATGCTCAGCGGCGGAGAAAGAAAAAGAGTAGCCCTAGCTTCGGTTCTCGCTTGGAATCCTAAAGTTCTCATATTGGATGAACCGACGATCGGTCAAGATCATCAGCAAAAGGAGAAGTTGCGGCAGTTCATTGTTCAATTGAACGCTCAAGGGAAGACCGTGGTTGTTGTCACCCATGATGTGGAGTTTGTGGCAGAGTGTGCTCCCCGCGTTGTGTTAATGGCTCAAGGAAACATCGTGGCTGACGGCAGTGCTGAGGAAATTCTGACCGACCGCGGTCTCGTTACGAAGGCTTCCATAGTTTCTCCGCAGATAACTCAAATTTTCCTAGAGCTTGAGGATTTGGGATTGCCAAACAAGGTGATTAATGTTCATGACGGCGGGCGAGTTCTACTCAATTTCTTGGAGTGGCGACTTCATGAGCGTGTTTGAAGGCTTTAAGTTTAGGAGCGCTTCTTCCCCTGTCCATCGGTTAGACCCGCGGGTCAAATTCTTATACGTTTGCGTAGTGTTTGCCGTAGCGGTTATGTTTAATAATTTGCTGCCCCTCCTCTTGTTATTCCTTATTCAGATACCGTTCATTCTAGTGGCTGGCGTTCAAAGAGAGTGGATTCGATCCATGAAAGGAGCCTCAGTTTTAGCGTTCATCATCTTTACAATGAACTTCGTTTTCAGTTACTTCATGCCCGCTTCGGTTCCTGGAGTTGAACCGCCAATTGACACTCCTTTAGAATACGCCCTTATTTTTGAGCGTTCCCTAACCATGACCTTCCGTTTCATTGTGTTAGTGGAATCCTTCTCTGTGTTTTTCTTAACGACCTCGCCAGACCGCCTTTCGCTGGCGTTGGAGCAGAGCCACGTTCCCTACGAGCTTTGCTTCGCCTTTACAACAGCCGTTCGCTTTGTTCCCGTCTTAGCCCAAGAGGCTCAAACTATCATGGACGCTCAGCGGGCTAGAGGATTAGAACTTGAACGTGGAAACTTCATAAAGAGAGTGAAAAACTACGTTCCCATCCTTATACCACTTATCGTTAACGCCATACGGAGGAGCCTAGAGCTCGCTGAAGCCATGGAGTCCAGAGCTTGGGGAGCCAGCGAAAAACGCACCAATCTATACGTGCTTAAAATGAAAAAAGCGGATTACAGCCTAATCTTCCTTTCTCTTCTCATGCTGGCCTCTGCCATTTACGCCTGGCTTTTCATTCCCATTCCTTCATTAACCAAATTTCTGTCTCTTTAGTTCATCTTAACGATAATACCACAAAATTTTAACGCACAACGAAAAGTATTGCTTCTCGGTGACGAAAAATTGAAGTGGTTAAAGGCTGCGGCGGAAGAAATTTTAGCCGGAGCCCATAAAGCCATGGATGAGCTTGATTCAGGTGAAATAGAGAAAATGATTCAAATGATCCTAGACGCTAAAGAAAAGAAGATTTTCGTGGTCGGCATGGGTCGAAGCGGCTTTGTTGCGCGAGCCTTCGCCCTGCGCCTAATGAATCTGGGATTCAACGTCTACTTTTTAGGCGAAACCATAACTCCAGCTGCCACAAAAGAGGATTTAGTTATCGCCATTTCAGGTTCAGGCACAACCAAACTCGTTTTAACTGCAAGCCTGACGGCAAAGGAAATCGGATCTAAAGTTATAGCTGTGACTTCACATCCTGAATCTTCACTTGGACAGATTGCCGACCACATTATGCTTGTTGGAGGACGAACCAAGCCAGCCCGAGAAGAAGACTACCTGTCTAGGCAGCTGATTGGCGAACGCGAATCCTTAAGCCCCCTCGGAACCATGTTCGAGAACAACTGTATGATTTTCCTCGACAGCCTAATCGTGGAACTCATGTACATGCTTGGAAAAACCGAGGAAGAATTAAGAAAACTCCACGCCACCATCGAGTAAACCTTAAAAGTTACGTCTTTAATTCTTGCGTGGATTTTCACAGGGTGCTCGCGTTGCGGAAAAAGTGGAAGAAAAAGCGGGCGCGTAAAATAAAGCGCAAGAGAGAACGTAGACGCGAAAGATACAAATAAATCCGCCAATTAAGAGAGCCTCTTCCAAGCAAAACAATGCCCTTATAGCTCCTTTTACGGCTCCGAAGCTTTTCCACAAAACAATGATTCCCCCCGGTATAGAGCGCCTACAACAGAAGAAAACATAAAACATATGCAAACGAATTAATGAGATTAAGCTCAGACAGTCCGAAAGCTAAAGAGTTTGCAGGGATGTAAGCGCCTTGTATCTTGTCTTCATGTGCCCCAAATGTGGAGCATTAAGATACGCTAAGGCTTGTCAGAAAACCGCCCTATGCTTTGCATGCGGCTACCAAATACCCATTGACCAAACTAAAATCCGCGTACTGTTCAAAACCCAGAAAGGCGAAGAGGCGGTGAAAGCGGTACAAAAATATAAAATGAGACGCGGAAAAGAAGCGGAATCCCGATCAACTCGCTAATCTTTCGGTTTAAACAAATGCACCTCAACCTCGTCTCCAGCGTCAATAAACTGTCGGTCCTCTGAAATTTCGACAAAGCCTTCAGCCTTCGCCAAGGTAGTTATGGCACCTGACAAACCTAAGGGAACAGGCGAAGCAAGCCATTTGCCCGACTTATCGCGATTAAGATTAACCATAACAAAGGTTCGACGACCCCTAGCCGCAAACATTCTCGCCCCAGCCACAGCCCTAACTGCGAAGGGAGCCTCCTCGCGTTTCCCAGCCATCAGGCATATCATTGAGTGCACAAACAAGTGGAACATCAGAAGAGCCGACGTGGGATGACCCGGCAAAGAAAAAACAGGTTTTCCGTCGATGATCGCAATGGTTGTGGGTTTCCCAGGCTTCGTGGCCATTCCACAAACAATCACGCCGGGCTCGCCCAACTCATTTAAAACTTGAGGGATAACGTCCTTGGGACCCACCGAAACCCCGCCGGAGGTTATGACAACGTCTGCCAAGTTCAACGCCCTCTCAAAAGCCGCCTTTAACTGCTCTCTGTCGTCTGGAACAATTCCCAGTTCAACGGGCTCTCCGCCACATTCGCGAACCGCAGCGCTTAAAGTAAACATGTTAATGTCATAAACCTTTCCTGGAGGAAGGGCCTTTCCTGGCTTAACGATTTCTGGACCCGTAGAGATTACAGCAACCCTAGGCCGCTTATACACATTGACTTCTGTTAAGCCTAGAGCTGCCAGAACCCCTATCTCCCTAGAAGACAAAATTTGGCTCTCTTTCAGAACGGTTGCGCCTTTACGGATGTCGGATCCCGCTTCCATCACGTTTTCTCCCATGGAAACCGAGCGACTTACAAGAACCTCCTCGCCTTTCTGAACGGCGTACTCCAACATAACGACTGCATCAGCGCCTTTAGGCATGGGGGCTCCTGTGACTATTTCAGCGGCTTTACCCCTTTCCACGATAATACTTGGGGTTTCACCTACGCTTACGCATCCGCAAATTCTTAAGGCAACGGGTCGATTTTCCTCCGCGCCGAAGGTGTCTGAGGCTCTGACAGCATAACCATCCACCGTTGACCGAGTAAAGGATGGAACATCCATTGGTGCCGTGATGTCTTCAGCTAAGACGCGGAGATGGGCCTCGGAAATGGTTTTTTGCTCTGCTCCCACGGGTTTAGGGGAGAAATTTTGCTTTAGGATTCGTTTGGCTTCTTCTAGGGAGACTAATTTTCTAAACAAGCGTTCTATCACTCACCTTGTCGAAAAGGTGCACGACAACGGCTTCGCCTTCTTCGAGTCCCTCAACGTTCTCAGGTATTACTACATATCCGTTTGCTTTAGTCATGGTTGAAAGAATGCCAGCGCCTTTAATTCGAACTGGTTCAGCGAAAAATTCGCCTCCCTTTTCAAAGGCGTAAACTCTTAAGAATACTCGCCTACCTAAGGCAGACGGCACCCTTCGGGTTAGTTTCGCTTTAAGCATGGGTCTCGGCTCGCTTTGAATCCCCAACATTTTAAGTATGAGAGGACGCGCAAAGACCTCGAAGCCAACCATGGCTGCCACTGGGTTTCCGGACAACAAAACTATGGGCTTACCTTGAAGCATCGCCAAGGCCGTTGGCATGCCTGGACGCATAGCTATTCCGTGAACAACTACTCCGGGCGTTCCGATTTGGTTTATGGCTAATGGAACGAGATCAGCGTATCCGACGCTTGTTCCCCCAGTAGTGACTACCAAATCTGCTCTTTCAAGGCCCTCTTTAATTTTGGCGCCAATTTCCTCTACGTCGTCTTTGGCTATGCCTAAGTCTAGGGGCTCTGCGCCGAGCTCAACGCACATGCCTGAAAGAATTAGGCGGTTCACATCCGTTATTTTGTCTGGCTTTGGTTTGCGGCCAAGTTCAACTAGCTCGTTTCCCGTGGATATGATGGCGACCTTAGGTTTTTCTGTGACGTTAACATGCGTTAAGCCTAGGGCGGCAAGCAAGCCTACGTGGTGGGGCTTCAGTCTGGTTCCCGCCTCTGCCGCAACGTCGCCTTTCTTTATGTCTTCGCCCCTTTTTGATATGTTTTCGCCGGGAGTCAGTGAAGCCCAGACCTCGATTTCTCCTTGAACTTTTCGTGTGTGTTCTAGCATGACTGCGGCGTCTGCTCCAGGTGGAAGCGGATTTCCAGTCCATATTTGTTTCGCCTCGTCTTCGCCTACCTTGTCTTTTTTGGTTAACTTTAGGAGTTTTGGGCTGAATTGGGATGCTTCAAAGGTGTCTTGCGCCCTAACGGCGTAGCCGTCCACTGCAGAGCGATCAAAGGGCGGAAGGGCTTCTTCAGCCACGATGTTTTCAGCTAATACTCGTCCTAATGCTTGGTGGAGGGGCACTTGAACGGGTTTCATTTTTTTCAGTTTAAGCCCTTTTAGGAAGGTAGACAGTGCTTCATCGATGCTTGTGAGTTTTTCGAATCCTTTAAGCCGCGCCAAGGCTTGACACCCTTAAGAATAAAATGGCGTGCATAAATATAATCTGTTGCGAAGGTTTTTGTGTCTCTCTATCTTCTATACGGGGGGGAATCATTGTTTTTGTGGAAAAGCTTCGGAGCCGTAAAAGGGGCTTAGGCTGCGTTGTTTTTGTTGGAAGAGTCTCTAGGCAAGCTTGGTTTTAGGGGTTTATTAGGGGGTAGTGTAAGGGTGCATTATGTAGGCCGCCAATAAATGAGGATTAGCCAACATATGCAAGGATTTCCGTTTGGCTTCGGAGGATACAAGCATATAAAAGGCTTTTCTCTACATGTTTTTGTGGTGATTGGTTTGTCGGGAGCCAAACGTTTTCATACGCCTAAAGTGGCTATAGTTGGAGCGGGATTTGTGGGTTCAACCTTTGCGTATTCCCTCATGATTCGTGGGCTTGTGTCTGAGATTGTTCTCATTGACGTTGACAAGAAAAGAGCTGAAGGGGAGGCTATGGACCTGAGCCACGGCTTATCCTTTGTTCAGCCCGCCAACATCTGGGCTGGAGACTATTCGGACTGCGAGGGAGCAGACATTGTGGTCATTTCTGCTGGAATTGCCCAGAAAATAGGGCAGTCTCGTCTAGAGTTGGCGCAGGCGAACTTCGAAATTTTTAAACAGATTGTTTCAAATGTGACGCGATATAACGATGAATGCATTTTCCTAGTTACCACCAACCCCGTGGACATAATGACCTACGCAACCTTAAAGCTCTCAGGCTTTCCTGCGAATAGGGTCATAGGGTCAGGCACCATCTTGGACACTTCACGTTTCCGATACGTGTTAGGCGAATATTTGAAAGTTGATCCGAGGAACGTTCATGCATACATTATTGGGGAGCATGGAGACAGCGAAGTGCCCGTGTGGAGCTTAGCAAATGTGGCTGGAACAAAGCTGAGAGACTACTGCCCCTTCTGCGGCGAAAAATACGACCACACATACTTAGACAGCCTATTTAAAAAAGTGAGGGACGCAGCATACGAGATTATAGAGCGTAAAGGAAGAACCTACTACGCCATTGGCTTAGGCTTAACAAGAATCGTGGAAGCGATTATCAGAGATGAGAACGCCCTCCTCACCGTTTCCAGCCTACTACAAGACTATTATGAGGTGAGCGACATCTGCCTAAGCGTCCCGTCCATAGTCAACAGAGAAGGCATAGCAACCGTCATAAAGCTTCAGTTAGACGAAAACGAAATAAGGGGATTCCAGGAATCGGCAAGAATAATGAAGGAAGTAGCCAAATCCCTCAAACTATAGAGAGTAATGCCAAAGAATTGGTGGTGAAAATGGCAATAAAAAGAAAAGTTGAAGCTGCTGTATACACTCCAGTCCAAAGACCGCAGCCAAGAAGCGGCAGAGGCTTCAGCCTCGGAGAAATCAAGGAGGCTGGACTAACCCCACACGATGCAAAGAGACTAAAGGTCGTGATTGACAAACGCAGAAAAACCGCACACCCACAGAACATTCAGGCGCTTAAACAGCAATACGAATCTTTGATTTCGCCAGCCAAAACCAAGAAGCGCAGAAAAAAGCCGAGAAAAGCCAGCGGACGCAAAGCCCAATGAAAAGATACAACCTGAATCAGATCAATTTTATGCTTTACTTTTGGAGAACATTGAGTAAATGTTATGAGTTTTCAGCTTCAATTAAGGATATGAAAGGTGAATAAAATCCCTTGGAAAGATTCGACGTAATTGTGGTCGGTGCCGGAACGGCGGGATGCATGGCGGCTAAGACCGTTGCTGAAGCTGGTCTTAGGGTTTGTTTAATCGACCGTAAGATGGAAGAGGAAATAGGAGACAAGGTTTGCGGTGACGCCATAGGAAAACACCATTTCGACGCTTTAGGTCTAGATTATCCAAAGGGGGAAGAATTAGAACGAAGAATTGAGGGAATCAATTTTTATTCTCCCAACATGGAAGAGGTTTTTCACGTTAAGGGACCGGGCATATACGGATTCATCGTCAATCGAAGGCTTTTTGGACAAAGACTATTGAGGGATGCCGTTAGCGCCGGATCAACCCTCTTGGATCCAGTTCAAGCACTTGAGCCCATCATAAAGGACGGCTACGTCATCGGAGTTTCAGCAAGAGAACTAAAAACGGAGAAAAAAATTGCACTAGGCGGTAAGGTCGTAGTGGAAGCCAGCGGTTTTTCAGCCATTTTGCGAAAAAATCTTCCTCCGGAATTTGGGATTGATGCAAATGTCAAAGGAGAAGATGTTGTAGTTTGTTATCGGGAAATCCGCAAATTAGAGGAAGATGTGGCGGAGCCAGACTTCCTCGAGATTTACCTTAATCAGAAGGTTACCCCTGAGGGGTATTGCTGGGTCTTTCCGGAAGGAGAGAAAAAGGTTAACGTAGGCTTAGGAGTGGGCATGTTTAACAATTTCCCCAACCCGAAAAGACAACTTTACAATTTTGTCTTATCTAAACCCTTGTTCGAGGGATCAACGTTAATGGACGGAGGCGGGGGCCACGTCCCAACCCGAAGGTCCCTTGACTGCATGACGGCAAACGGAATTATCATTGTTGGAGACGCCGCTTGCCAAGCGAATCCCATCCACGGCGGCGGAATAGGACCTTCCATGATTGGTGGGGTCCATGCTGGAGAAACCATCATAGAGGCTTTAGAAAAGGGAGACGTAAGCCAAGAGGCATTGTGGCCCTACAATATTAAGTACATAGAGTCTTATGGAAACAAGCAGGCGGGCCTCGATGTCTTCCGCCTCTTTCTTCAAGGGTTAGGCGACAATGACTTAAATTATGGAATGAAATATCGTTTGATTACAGAAGACGACCTCTTAAAGGCAAGCATGGGTGAAGAGGTCCGCCTCAACATAACCGAAAAGACTCATCGAGTTTTTAGAGGGTTGAGAAAGCTAAGCCTGCTTAAGGAGTTGCGGCATGCAGCCAGCCTAATGGAAAAAGTAAAGGCTTGGTACCTGAACTACCCAAGTTCGCCTAAAGAATTTGGAGAATGGAAAATTGGGACGCAGATGTTGTTCAAAGAAGCTGAACTGAAGTTTAAACAAAAACAAAAGGTGATTGAAGCCAAAATTATGTAAAAGGTGATTGGGTGGCTTCTTTAACGCTTAAGGCTATTGTAGTTTATTATACTCGTTTTGGAAACACTAGGAAAGCAGCTGAAGCCATACGCGACGGAATCAAAGAAGGAGGACTAGAAACAGTAGAATGTAAAGACGTAAAAGACGTTAAGCCAGAGGAACTAGCCCAATACGATGTCATCGTTATTGGAACGCCCACCCATTACGGAGGCGTAGCCGACAAAATGCGAGCCTTCATGGGTGCATTAAAGCAAGTTGACCTCAAGGGCAAAAATTCTGCGGCATTCGACACGCGATATGAAGGGGAGAAAACAGGCGGCTCAGAAGAGTTGGAAAAATACATGAAAGAGTTCGGCATGAACATAATACTGAGAGGATTACCCGTTCTTCTGCGAGCGGGCGACGCATGGGGTCCACTACGCGATGCAGAACCACGAAAATGCAAAGAATTCGGCAAAGCAATTGCCCAAAAAGTCAGCAGTAAGAAAGCCTAAAGTCCTTTCTCTCAACATTATTAAACTATTCCAGCGCAAGATTAAATGAATCGATTTGTAAGCCCAATTGATTTGGTCGTGTAGTAAACATGCGTGTTGCAGCCTTGGTCACTGGCGGAAAGGATTCGACCCTCGCCCTATATAGAGCTCTAAAAAAGGGCTATGAAGTTAAAAATTTAGTTGCCATGCTTCCGCAGCGGGAAGACAGCTGGATGTTCCATTTCCCCAACATTCATTTAGTCGATCTCTTCGCCGAAGCTGTTGGAATTCCGCTTGTTAAAGCTGAGACTTCAGGCATTAAGGAAAGGGAGCTTGAAGACCTAAAAATTTTGCTTTCAACCCTTGACGTGGACGGCGTGGTCAACGGCGCCATATCCTCGCAGTATCAGAAGAAGCGAATTGACAAAATCTGCCGAGAACTCAACTTAAAATCCATTGCCCCCCTCTGGCATGAAGACCCCGTAAAATTGTTGAAGGAAATGATTAACCTAGGCTTTCAAGTCCTCATTGTCGGAGTATACGCCTACGGCTTTGATGTAAGCTGGCTAGGAAGAAAAATCGACTTAGAAGCCCTAAACGACCTCATCGAACTAAACAAAAAATATGGAATATCTCCCGTAGGTGACGGAGGCGAATACGAAACCCTAGTCCTCGACGCCCCCATTTTCAAAAAGAAAATTCAACTGCTCCAAACGAAAAAAATTTGGGAAAACCAAAGCGGACACTTACTCGTGGAAAAGGCTGAGCTTGTCAATAAAACTATATGAGAAGCCTAAGCTATTATATTTCTCTTATTTTCTCCAAGATTTTTCTTTCTGCAAATTTTGTTAATTGCTTAAGTTTTTCTTGGTTTTTTGCTTCTGCAGTCATTTTGATTTGAGGTAGAGTGTTGGAAGCCCTTATGAGGAACCAGCCGTTGAGTTCGATGACTTTCACTCCATCAATAGTAATGATCTTATATCCCATTTGTCTAAATTCTTCAGTTAATTTTTCCACAACTCTGAATTTCTTTTCGTCTGGGCAGTCATAAACATTAACTGGCGTCGACGGATACTTGGGCACGGAATCAACTATTTCAAACAGCTTTTCACTTGTCTTCGAGAGGAGTTCAGCCATTTTTAGACCTGCGTAAAGCGCATCGTCGAACCCATACACGTCGGCGAAGTAGAAGTGGCTGCTGATTTCTCCTCCAAGCACAGCGTTTTCTTTAATCATTTCGTCCATAATGTATGCGTGGCCCACACGGCTTACGATCGGAACTCCTCCATAAGCTTTTATGGTTTCCTCGACACTAGAGGAGCAACTGACTTCATACAAAACCTTGGCTCCCTTATGTTTCTCTAAGTAATATTTCGCAAAAATAATTAAGGTGATGTCGCCAGGAATTATCCTTCCCCTATCGTCTATGAACAGGGCTCTGTCGCCGTCTCCGTCATAGCCTATGCCAAAATCTGCCTTCTCCTCTACCACGATTTTCTTTAGTTCACTTAAGGTTTCTTCGTTGGGCTCTGGAAGATGCGCTGGAAAACTGCCATCAGGCTCATCATTTATGGCAATAACCTCAAGCCCAGCATCCCTAAATAACTTGGAAATAATCCCTGAGCAGGCTCCGTTACCCGTGTCTATGGCGACCCTTAACTTCCTTTTAATGTCTACTTTGCCCAATGCAAAATTGGAATAATCGGCAACAGCCTCGCCGTATTTTTCTAGTTTACCACGGGAACCAAGTTTAAACCGTTCAGTGACTGCTATTTCCTGAACTTTCTCCATTCCCATGCCTTGCGCAATTAAGAAACCTTTCTCTCGGCAAAGTTTAAACCCGTTCCAGTTTGGAGGATTATGGGAGGCGGTAACCATGGCTCCTCCGTCTTTGGCTTGGTGAACTATGGCGAAATATAGCACGGGAGTGGGCACTATCCCAATGTCTTGTACATGGCAACCTGTGGAAAGCAGTCCTTCAATTAAGGCATTTTCTAGTGTTTCTCCGCTGAGCCTAACGTCCCTTCCCACCACTAGTCTTTTACCTGCTCCGCCAATGTATGTGCCAAAGGCTTGACCAATCTGCGTGGCTATGTTCCCTGTAATATCCTCACTGTAAATTCCCCGAATGTCATAGGCTCTGAAGATATGTTGTGGAATTGTCATGCTTTTCCTCCGCTCCGAACGCTGAGCATTTGAATCTTAAATTTGAGTCTCACTAACAAAGGTGATGTTGTGTTGTATTAAAGTTTTGAGCGACAATTGGTTTATTTTGTTAATATGAAGGCTTTTATACGGCACGAAGGATTTCATACTGTATTTACAACTTCGAGGAAGGGTCACAATGACTAAGTATGTCTTCGTGACGGGCGGCGTGCTCTCCTCTGTTGGAAAGGGCATCTTGACGTCGTCCATTGGAAAGATGCTTCAGGTTCGGGGCTTTACGGTTACGGCGATAAAGGTTGACCCTTATGTGAATGTGGACGCAGGCACCATGAACCCCTACATTCATGGAGAGGTTTATGTGACGGATGACGGAGGGGAAACAGACCTAGACCTAGGCGGGTATGAAAGATTTCTCGACCTCAACATTCCGAAGGAGAACAACATCACCACTGGACAAATATATCAAGCTGTCATAGACAAGGAGCGTCGAGGAGACTTCCTCGGAAAATGTGTTCAAATTGTTCCCCACATCACCGACGAAATTAAAAAGAGAATCCGATTAGTCGCCGGCGGGTCAAAAGTTAACGTTGTCTTAACCGAATGCGGAGGAACGGTCGGAGACATAGAGGGATTACCCTTCCTTGAGGCTATTCGTCAGATGCGCCTAGAGGAAGGATTCGAAAACACCATATACATACACGTCGCCCTTGTTCCAATTCTGGACGTTACCGGCGAAATGAAGACCAAGCCTCTCCAGCATAGCGTAAATGAGTTGAGGCGCATCGGAATTCAGCCAGACATAATAGTTGCTCGATGCCAAAAAATGATCGACGCTGAAGCCCTTCGGAAAATAGCACTGTTCGGCACGATTCCTGAAAAAGCAGTGTTCTGCTCCTACAACGTTCCTTCTATTTACCAAGTTCCCATAGTGCTAGATGAGCAGGGCATGGGTGAATACATCTGTACACGATTAAATTTGCCTAACGGTAAGCCGGAATGGAGAGAATGGAAACAGTTCGTGGACTCTGTTACTAGACCGCAATTTGAAGTTAAAATAGCATTAATCGGCAAGTACGCGGCTCTAGAAGACAGCTATGTAAGCATGAACGAGGCATTACGGCACGGCGGCGCAGCCTGCAAAGCCAAGGTTTCCATCAACTACATAGAGGCTGAGACGCTGGAGAAAAATCCAGGCGAAACAAAGACATTCAGGAACTATGACGGAATTTTCATTCCTTATGGCTTCGGACCCAGAGGCACCGAAGGAAAAATGAAGGCAATCCGCTATGCACGAGAAAACAACACGCCTTTTCTAGGCATATGCTACGGTTTTCAGTTAGCGGTCGTGGAATTCGCCCGCAATGCTTGCGGACTGAAAGAGGCGAATAGCACGGAGATTGATCCAAAGACTCCGCATCCCGTTATCGATTTGATGCCTGAACAACGAGGCATAGAATACAAGGGGGCGACCATGCGCTTAGGCGCCCAAAAAATTATAGTTAAAGAGGGAACATTAGCACACAAACTATACGGCACCACAGAGATTCTGGAACGCCATCGCCATCGATGGGAAGTCAACCCAGAGTATTGGAGCACTTTAGAAAATCACGGATTAGTTTTCTCAGGCAAAAGTCCAGACGGCAAAAGAATAGAGATTCTGGAACTGCCCGACAAGTTCTTCTTTTTTGCTTCGCAATTTCATGGAGAATTTAAAAGTCGACCCAGCCGACCAGACCCAGAATACTACGGCTTTGTTAAAGCATGCCTAGACAAGAAGCTCGGTAAGACTAAGCCTGAGTTTTAGGGAAGGAAAATTCGTCTCAAAGAAATTTTTTATATAATAAAGTCATAACTATACTGATGATCCCCTTGATAAAGAGAACATCCCCCACCACAACTATCCAAATAGCTGTTACAGCAGTTTTCACATCCCTCGTGACCGCGGCCACCATGGTTTTCTCCATATACGTTCCGACCACGCAGGGCTTCTTCAATATCGGCGAAACTATGGTGTATATTACTGCACTGCTTTTCGGTCCATTCATTGGCGCCTTCGCTGGGGGCGTAGGCTCCATGGCCGCGGACCTACTCTTGGGCTATCCGCAATATGCGCCGGGAACCCTTATTATAAAGGCCCTTGAAGGAGGCATTGTCGGGCTTCTCAGCCATAAAAAACTCAAGTTCGGCTCTAGGCTCCGGTGGAAAGCCTTTACATTTATTGCAGGTTTGATCGTCGGGAGCTTGCTAGGCGTTGTAGGTTCAAGTTACTATAGCGGCTCTGTGGAGCTTTATCTGGGAATCCCTCCACCTGAAACGCCCACCCTGATTTTGTACGTTCCGCCAGAATTTTGGTACCTGCTAGGGGTAGTAATTATTGCATTGATTACCCTAATGGGTTTCACCTTTGAACCTGAATTCGGTTGGATAGTCCTCGTAATTCTTGTCGGGGGCTTGGAAATGATAATAGGCTACTTTTTGTATGAGCAAGTCTTCCTTGGCGTGGTGGCAATAGCAGAAGTTCCGATAAACATTGGGCAAATGGCCGTTGGGCTTATAGTCTCTATTCCTGTTGTGAGAGCCGTGTGGCGGGCTCTTCCTTCCCTCAAAAGCTAGTATAATTCACAAGTGCTTTGCGAGGGCTATCCATAGGTGATCGCTGATTGGCCTAACCAAATCTGTTTCCTCTCCTTCCCTTGTAACTATTTTCCTTCCAGCATTAGGTTCTCTCATCTCACCAATTATAGATGCATAAACGCCGTTTTGCGATAGGTTGCCTACGATTTCTTCTGATTTTTCTTCCTCAGCCACGATAAGAAGGGAACCTGAACTGATGAGTTGAAGGGGATCCACATCGAAATATGCGCAAATTTTTCTTGTCTCTTCAGGGATTAGAATTTTCTCTTCATATATTTGGAAGCCCACATTTGCTGCATCAGCCAGCTCATGGATTCCTCCGGCAACTCCTCCCTCAGTGGGGTCATGCATCGCCGTAACTCCTCCTGTTTCGAAAGCTGTAAGGGCGTCCTTAACCACGCTGATTTTTTCAAAGAATTTCTCGGCTTTGTTGAGGAAGGCTTCGTCAAACGCCTTTAGAAGTTCGCTTCTCCTGTCAGAAGCCAAGATGGCGGTTCCCTCAATTCCCGCTCCTTTAGTTAATATGAGCCTGTTTCCCGCCTTAGCTCCGCTGGAGGCAACGTATTTCCCTTCCTCGGCTATGCCCATGGAGCAGCCGACCACGATGGGATGATTTATGCCCGGAGTTATTTCGCAGTGACCAGCAATGACAGCCATGTCTAATTGGCGTGCGGCCTTGTCAATTTGGTTGCAGATTTTTTTAATAAGGTCCTCCTTGAAGTCCTCTGGTAGGAGCATGCACGAGATGAACCAGCTGGGCTTAGCTCCGCAAGTGGCGACGTCATTAGCGCTCACGTTAACGGCTAGCCATCCTATCCATTCCTCAGCGCCTGTAATGGGGTCGGTGGACACGGCGAGGGCGGTTTCTCCAGCCTTAACTATGCCTACGTCCACGCCAACAGCGGGACCAATAATCACGTCTTTTCTCTTTACGCCTAAATTCCTGAACACTATTTTTTGCAAAACCTCAACGGGTACCTTACCCGGCAGAAACCTCATCCTTAATCCCTCATTCACCACATTCCCTTCGCTAGATTAACGGCGGATACTTTAATAAATAAAGAATTTGATCAGAGCCCTCCCATAACGGCGATTTGTTATTCAAAGCAAATGTTAAGCGTAGAAACTCCATAGAATAAAACTTTGGAGCGGCTAAAATTGCCTTTAACACCCGTAAATGTGGAATTTACTGCAAAGGACACGGCTAAAGCTGTTAAGAGGAGAGATATCATAATTGTCATTGATGTCTTAAGGTGTTCCTCCACAATGATTACGGCATTAGCGAACGGCGCCAAAGGCATAATCCCAGTTGAAACCATAAAGGAAGCTTGGGCACATCGTAAGGAGCACCCCGAATTTCTATTAGCCGGAGAAAGAAGGGGGCTAAAGCCCAAGGGATTTGATCTAGGAAATTCGCCCTTCAATTTTTCCTCTGAAACCGTGGAGGGAAAACAAATTATTTTAACCACCACGAGCGGCACAAAGGCTATTTCCTCAGCCAAAAAGGGAAGGAAGGTGTTAGTTGGAGCCTTTCTAAACGTTGAGGCAGTCGCCGATGCAGCCTTAAAAATTGCGGAAAAGGAACAAGCTGGAATTTCCATTGTGCTCTCCGGAAAGATGGGGCGTTTTTCTTTAGAAGATTTCCTCTGCGCTGGAGCCATCATCAATAGCCTTTCGACGAAAAAAGTTGAACTCTCTGATGCAGCTTTGGCGGCGTTGTTAGCCTTTCAACAAGCGCGAGAATACTTGAGTGCCATTGTTCAGCGTGGAAGCCACGCGCGATACCTCGAAAGCATAGGGTTTGAAGAGGATGTGCGTTTTTGTTCTCGAATAAATGTTTTTCAAGTTGTTCCGGTTCTTGAAGGCGAAACGATGGTTCCGCTTAACATTTCGCGTGTTTGAAGGCGTCATCTTTATTTTATCATAACTTCCTTCTAGAAGTAGGTGCGTTGAAATGAAAATTGGATGTAGCTCTTGGAGCTTTCACCGAGACATAGCCGAGAAAAGGTTGACCTTTGATGGCTTTCTTGAAGCATGCGCAGAAATGAAGATGGATGGAGTTGAGTTGCTTGACTTCCACCTTCCCACAAAAGACCCCGCACATTTAAAAGAAGTGAAAAGGAAAACAGATTTGTTAAATTTAGACGTCTGCGCCCTAGCTGTTTCAAACGACTTCATAAAGGCGGACCCTAAAGAATTACAGAGTCAAATCGATTATGTAAATCAGTGGATTCGCATGGCGGCAATGTTGAAAGTTAAGGTGGTGCGCGTTTTTGGCGGAGACATTCATGGAGGCGAGGGTCCTGAGAAGGCGTATGAAATGATTAAGGCAGGCTTCCAGAATTGCGTTAGGCTAGCGAAAAGTTATGGTGTAACCCTCGCCCTAGAAAACCACGGAACATTCACGAGTAACCCTAACATTGTGTTAAGGCTAATTAACGAGTTTAAGTCGGAGAGCTTCCGTTCTTGCCTCGATGCTGGAAACTTTTCTTCGCAGATTAGATACGAAGCAGTTAAGAGGGTTGCGCCTTTCGCCGTCCACGTCCACGCTAAAACCTACAATTTTGATGAGGGAGGCAATGAAACACTAATCGACTATAAGAGGGTGATGAGCATCCTGAGGGAGACGGGCTACCATGGGTTTCTTTCAATTGAGTATGAGGGACTCGGAGACGAAACTCAAGGCGTTAAGAAAAGTTATGAATTATTGAAACGTTTGCTATGAAGAATCCTTTTCTCTTTCACTTATAAAGCCCTTTTTATCGGAAGTAATAAATCGCTTTTGAGAAAAATTACAGGCGTTGGTACGAAGCGGTTGACATGGAGAACAACGAGTTTCAGCCGACGGTTTCAATAGTGATTCCTGTCCGTAATGGAGAGGCAACGATAGGGACATTGCTGGAATCACTTCAAAGAGTGGACTATGACCAAAACAAAGTTGAAGTAATTGTTGTTGACGGCAGCTCAACGGACAAGACTAGGGAAATCGTTGCAAAATACCCAGTTAAACTATTCATTGAAGACGGAGAGGGACTAAACGCAGCGAGAAACACGGGAATAAAAAACAGCGGAGGCGAAGTAATCGCCTTTACAGACTCTGACTGCATAGTGCCCAACAACTGGATTAGGAAGATAGTTGAAAACTTCGGAGACCCGCAAGTATGGTGTGTAGGAGGAAACATTAAGGGATGCGGCGACGACTTCCTCTCTCGATACGCCGACAACACAGTGATGCCAGTAATGCGCTCCTTTAAGAAGCGTCAAGTTCTCAATATGATAAAGCTTTTCTTCAATTATCCAGCTGGATGCAACATGGCCTTTAGACGGAAAGCCCTTGAAGAAGTTGGCTACTTCGACGAGGGTCTTCGTTATGGTGCTGACGACCTAGAACTTGTTGAAAGGGTCGGTAAAGCTGGGCGCAAGATAGTCCTAGACCCAAGCGTTCTCGTTCTGCATAAGCATAGGTCAACGCTTAAGGGTCTTCTGAAACAGACCTTTAACTACGGCAGAGGCGGAGTGCTTCTCCTTAAGAGGAAAAAGGCTAGGGATGTTTTTTCAACTTGGCACCTCCTAAGCCTGCTGGGCTTTGTTGCAGGCTTATCCTTAATAGCGGCGCTCATTTTCTTGACCATTACCACAAGTTTTCAAACATTCCCTCTGCTATTGCTTGGAATCGTACTCACACCCTTGCTAGCATTAATGGCGGTTTATGCGTCTAGAACGGGGAAAGGCAAGGTGTATGAGAGTGTCATTGTTTACCCATTCCTAGACTTTTTCCGAGCGCTCACCTTCTGCGTGGGTGAGGTATACCAACTCCTCAAGTCGGAGAAGTAAGCCAATAGCCAAGGCTAGACGCTCATTGATCTTATTCGCAATATTTATCTAGAATCCATGAAGTGAAATTCAGATTGTAAGTCGGTATCACTGATTTATTGTAAAACTTAGGTTCACTCACGTAAAGCTTAAAATTTATGCCATCCATTAACAACTGTTACATGCCCTAGACTTTCCTAGTTCATGGGGAATGATGATGCCGTCTTCGCAAAAGGGTTTGAGTATACTTAGGCGTTCTCTCACTCCTGGCTGTCCATATCATGTGCAATGGTTTTTGACGCATCGATGCAATTATAGTTGTAGAGGGTGCAACGTTTGGCGTGAACAAAGAAGCGAGGAGGAGTTGCCCGCTGAAAAGATTAAAGATGGACTGGACGTTCTTCAGAGGCTCGGTGTCATAGAAATAGTGTTTTCCGGCGGAAATCCTCTATTGCGAGACGACATTGACGAAATTCTTGAGTACGCCTCTCGGCGTTTCATAACCACTGTATATGACAATGGAAGTTTAGCCGTTAAGAAAATTGATGCTTTGCAAGATGTGGACTTTGTTGCAATATCTTTAGATACGCTAGATGAAAAGCGGAACGATTACATAAAGGGCGTGCCTGGAGCATGGGGAAAAGCCATGGAAGCCATTAAAACGTTACATGAGAAGGGAATTTCGGTGACGGTTTCCCCCACGATTTCCCAATTTAATATAAGCGAAATAATAGACTTCACGAAATATTTTACAGACCGCGACATTCCTGTTTGGTACTGCCTATACGGATATGACACTTCGGATGAAGACAAGCTTTTTGGTATAGGAAAAAGGGACAATGAATTCGAAATTGTCAATAGAAAGGCTTTGGCAAAGGTTTGTGACACCCTTATAGATATGAAGAACAAACGAAATGGAATATTCATAACGACCAGAACATTAGATGCCATAAAACAATTCTCCCTAAATGGGCAGAGAACATGGAAGTGCAAGGCGCTTCAAGGCTTCTTCATGGTGGATCACCTCGGCAGAGTGGCGGGATGCCACTGCCTAAAGCCAGTTGCCTCCGTGTTTGATCTGCTCAGGGTTTGGGGCAGTCCGAGGTTTGAAAGCCTCAGAAAGGAGTACAATGAATGTGACCGATGCTCCTATCTTTGCTATATCTTCTATTCTCTTCACGCCAGCGTGGCTGGCAACCTAGAAGTAATCCGAGACCAATGGAAAAACGCCAAGTTGCTGTGGCCCCAAGCGCGGGCGAGGATTAACCGCTGGAAGGAAGTTGCAGTAACAAATTAACCTTGATAGAAGATGGTAAACACTTATGGAGGGTGATCTAAATGGAGATCAAGGTTGTAAATGTAGAGATGCCTGAGGGCTGCAATCTCATTCTTGGTCAAAGCCATTTCATCAAGACCGTGGAAGACCTTTACGAAGCCATGGTGAACTCGGTTCCCGGCGTCAAATTTGGACTAGCCTTTTGTGAAAGTTCTGGAGAGTGCCTAGTTCGGGTGGATGGAACCGACGAGGAACTAAAGAAAGTAGCGGCTGAAAACGTTTTGAGTCTAGGTTGTGGTCACTCCTTCATGGTTTTCCTACGTGGTGCATACCCGATAAATGTATTAAACGCCATTAAAATGGTGCCTGAGGTTTGTACCATATATGCGGCTACGGCTAATCCCTTAGAGGTCATTGTTGCGGAGACGAGTCATGGAAGGGCTGTTCTCGGCGTTGTGGATGGTCTAAAACCGAAGGGCATAGAAGATGAAAAGGGTGTGAAATGGCGGAAGGAACTGCTTAGAAAAATAGGGTATAAAAAGTAGCGCGAATCATTTGGAAGTTTGTTAACGCAATTATATGGCGCCGGGGAATAGGTTTAAATTCTCGGCGAATTTTATAAATAACATGGAGGAGGCTTCTCTTCACCAGAAACTATCAAGACTGTTTGAAGTAGCAAGCGGAGAAACGGGAGTTCAAATCTTCCCCGAGCTATCAAATATGACAGTTTGGCGAAAAAGAAATTTAGAGCCTTGACTACTCTATTCCAAGAGGAAAAATGCATGTCAATACATATTCGAAGAGTTCTGATAGAGGCTCTTAAACCTCGTGAGACACCCCTTGTCGAATTGTCACAGGCAATTTGTTCCGTAAACGGAGTTGAAGAATGTGACATGGTGGTCACCGATGTCGATGTAAAGACAGAGACAATAAAAATAACCGTAAGAGGCCCCAACATTGAGTATGCTGGTATAGCGAAGATTATGCAGGAACATGGCATGTCAATCAAAGGTGTGGATGAAATCAGCGTATCGAAAAAGCAACCTTCCACAAAACCCTCTTCTCTATAGGCTCGTATTTTCCATCGTCTAAACTGCTTTAGATTAGAGAATCCAAAAGAAATCCGATGATGAAAGCAAGCAATCCGAAACCAACCATTCTCAACCCCTTCTTCCAAGGGTTCTTTTTTCCAAGTCTGCCCAGATAGACTCCGGCACCAAATAGCATGCTCAAGGCTAATACAACAGAAAACCATGAGGCTAAGTTAATCTCCAAAATCTGCAAGGCAACAAGTACAAAGGGCGATATTGTCACTGCGCATGAAAAAAGAGGCGTTAAGAAATTAATCAGCGCTGCCAGTATTGTGATGGATCTTGCCGCTTTTTCAATCGTTGTGCCGCTCAAATCCCTGAACAACGCCCTTTCTAGTTCAGAAATCTTTCTTTCCCGCTCAAGACTTTCGGCTTCGTACACGCTAACTCCAGTTGAAATACCGAGGGCAAGACTGCTCGTCACCATAGTGACGAGGACAACTCCGAGGCTGGCATCGGCGACAAAAGCTGCGCCAACAACTATACCGAGTAGCATAAAGGTTGAATCAAACAACGTGTTGATGAAGAATCTACGAATAATGGGACCAACATCCTCTCTCCTAAGCGTCTCTCTTAAACTATGCACGCTCTCCACCTTTCCGAAGCTTAACAAGTTTGAACACATCTAATATGCGTTCCCCTATAAATCGGGCTCGTTTGCTGACTTTCGTGTCAGCTTGACTTTTGAAAGAAACCAGCTGGCTCCTCCTATAATTTAAATCAATATTTGAACCTACCCGGGCTACCATTGAACCATGGATAGGTCGAGGTTCAAATTTCGGATATTCTTGGGTTCTCACTAGCAGCCGCTAAAAGCAAAAACTACTATTCCATCAGAAGAAAGAATTAACCGATAAACCTGAAACACTGTCCACTGTATTACGTAGTGAAGTAGAAGTTGACATTTTCGCAACTACGGAAGGATGGCAAGGATTTTTAAGTGGTCTTGTTATAAATGACGCCACATTTCTGTTGGAAGAGTGTGATCGATGAATGAAGCGAATCGTAATTCGGTTCCCGCCTTGGTTTTGGCAGCCGGAGAGGGAAGCAGGCTAAGGAAGTATGCAGAGCAGAAGCCTCTCCTTCAAGTTGCAGGCATGCCTCTGATAGGAAGAGTTCTTCGTGGCCTGGAGGAAGCGGGAGTAAAAAACGTATGGATAGCTGTTGGGTATAAAGCAGGCACTGTTCGTCAACAGATTGACGAGAATTATGCAGGTCTCAAAATTCGATATATTAATGTTAAGCAATGGAAAAAAGGCAACCTCTATTCTC
>Ga0315280_10002758_pt1 | contig 28045 bp, 30 predicted proteins | sample YL17G06_40_MG_FD_203697 | JGI IMG/M metagenome (GOLD analysis project Ga0315280, IMG submission 203697) | Sediment microbial communities from Yellowstone Lake, YNP, Wyoming, USA - YL17G06_40 | ecosystem: Environmental > Aquatic > Freshwater > Lake > Sediment | place: USA: Wyoming | collected... | reverse complement strand
ATGATAAAATAGGAAAAAGATGTCGAATAACGGAGGATTGCACAAAGATATGAGAATATAAATTGAAAATATTAACGTAGTCCTCTTCAGAGATTGCTAATGCAACGATATTCGAAATCCTCTAAGGCTTCAGCTTATTGAATGCACTCTTCTTAGCCGCAACTATTTTTATTTTCAAGGCAGACTTCAGACAGATAACCTTTATCCTTTGGCAGAGCGAAACTTTTCTCATGAATTCGATCACCTCCGAAGAGATGCACGCATTGGATGCCAACTGCACCCACTTTGGCCTGCTTCCTTTACAGCTCATGGAGAACGCAGGAGCTGCCCTGGCTCGCGAGGTTCGGGCCAGAACTACAGGAAAGCGCATCGCCATAGTGGCTGGCCGTGGAAACAACGGTGGCGATGCCTTCGTGGCCGCAAGACACCTTGCCGACTTTGAGGTGATTACCTATCTACTCGGCCGGTCTAAAGATCTCTCTACGGATGAGGCCAAGCAAAACTGGCAGATCCTGGAAGCGCTGGGTTTTGATCTGATCGAGGTGGCCGATCCAAACGACATGAAGCTCCAGGATTTTGATCTTATTTTAGATGCCATCTTTGGAACAGGTGTAAGAGCAGTCATAAGGGGCCTGGAAGCTGCGGCCATTGACGCCATCAATTCTGCAGGCAAGCCAATTATATCTGTAGATGTTCCGAGCGGACTTGGAACCAATAAGGTTGTTAAACCCGATTTAGTCGTGACCTTCCACCGGCCCAAGCTCGGCATGATCGGCGAGGTCGTGGTGGCGGACATAGGCATTCCTCCCGCGGCAGAGTTCTTCGCGGGCCCAGGAGATCTCTGGCTAGTTGGGAAAAGAATGCCGGAAAGCCACAAGGGCGATAGCGGCCGGATTTTGGTGATCGGCGGCGGGCCCTACACCGGCGCCCCTGCTCTCACAGCCATGGCGGCGCTGCGGGCAGGAGCGGACGTGGTCACCGTGGCCACGCCCGAGAGCGCCTCTTCCACTATCGCCGGTTTCTCGCCCAATCTGATAGTCAGGGAGCTGACCGGAGATCACTTGCTTCCTGGGGATTTGGGATTTTTGAAGGATCAGATAGCCAGGCATGACGTGGTGGTCATGGGCATGGGCCTGGGAAGGGACCCTGAGACCCATGAGGCCCTGGCACAGATAATTCCCCTCTGCAAGAAGACGGTCATAGACGCTGACGCCCTGCAGCCCGATCATCCCCTGAAGGGAATAGTTACTCCTCACGTTGGCGAGTTTAAGAGGATAAGCGGGATAGCTCTCTCTGGAGCGGATTACCGGGAGCGCATTGATCCCCTGAAAGGTTATGCCCGTGAGAAGGGGTTGGTCGTCCTGCTTAAAGGCAAGGTCGGTCCGGTCTCGAACCTTATCACGGATGGAGAGATTGTCAGGGCCAACAGCAATGGAAACCCAGGCATGACCGTGGGCGGGACGGGGGACGTTCTGGCCGGTGTGACCGCTGCTTTCTATGCCCGCACCTCGGCTCTGCGGGCCGCTACGGCTGCGGCCTTCGTCAACGGAAGGGCAGGCGATCAGGTCTACTTGGAAAAGGACTTCGGGATGGTGGCAACCGACGTGATTGAGAAGATCCCCGAGGCCATGAGGCTTTGATGGACGAGGAGAAGCTGGTCGGAATGGTGGATATCACAAAGAAGCCGCCGGTGCATCGCACGGCCACGGTCTCCGGCTCCATCCGGCTTAAAGAGTCCACCATCGAGGCCATAAGTAAGATCAGGACGACACGTGAAGAAGGGAGATGCCCTCACCACCGCCAGGCTGACGGCTATCCTGGCGGTAAAGGATACGCCTCGATTGATTCTATTGTGCCATCCCATCCCCATCACGGGGCTGGAGGTGAACTTTGAGCTGGAACAGGAGCGGGTCAAGGCTACGGTTACAGTAACCTCTGTGGGCAAGACCGGAGTGGAGATGGAGGCGCTAACTGGAGTATCAGCGGCGCTGCTCAACGTCTGGGATATGGTCAAGTACTTGGAGAAGGACGAGACGGGAAACATCCACAGACTTGATGGATGAAAGTCACTTCAAAAGCTCAATAAATTCATCCTTCGATAGGTTCGCCTGCTGTAGGATGCCATGCTCGCGGGCGATCTGAGCAGGAGGTTTGCCGCCCTCAAGCTCAGCTACTACTGATATCTTGAATTCTCGGTCGTAGCGCCGCCTCGTCTTCTTCATGTACTTCCCTCCATGAGTTGAAGTTGCTTAACTCATTGTCTACTCGGAGGGGTTCACTCCAGTCTCATCGCGACTATCAGCATCAGATTTAAAAAGTTTGTATAATATATCTATAGCATAATCTAAAGGAATAATTGATTACCTCTAAATATTTTATAAATTTAAATTCAGTTTTAAGAACTTTTTAACTTACTAGATCGTTTGATATCGATAGTCAATTTTAAAATATAGCATACGTTTATTTTATTCAAAAGTTTAAATAAAGCTAAAAATTTTTTATAACGATAACATGATTACTGATATCGCATTAGTAAAGTATTTAATTGTTGCTCAACCTTGACAATATTGCTAAGATCATGAAAGTATCTATCAAGCTTACCTAGATACCTTAATATCAAGGAGGAGAAAGAGGATGAGGAAGAGAAGCAAACATGTGATTATCTCAGAGATATTAGATATATGCAAAGACGGTGCCTGCAAGACGAGAATTGTGTATCAGGCAAATCTCAACTTCAGAACCGTAAATCCTTATATTGATCTGCTGATAAAAAACAACCTCATAATGGTTACGCAGGAAAAGAACGTATTATACGAAACAACTGATAGAGGCATAAGTCTGCTAGATGATTTCAAGCATATCAATTCCCAACTTTCGGAATTGTGAGGATGTGATTTTGGACTCGATCCGGAGAATATATAAAAAGGAATGATTTCCTCATCTAACTCACGAAATTATCTACCCCACATTCCGCAGCAAAGCTTCTATGACATCAACATTTTTCTAGCTATCGATATTCGTAAATTGATAAATAATATTAAATTTAGTCATTAATTTTTAAAGCTAGAAAAATTACAATATGTTGATTTATCTGAGATTTTGCTCAGGGTCTTTGACCTGTGGGAAAGAGGTTTCGACGAGCTAACCTAAAATATAATTTATTATTGATAATTATGTTTTTAATTCATATCTAAAAATCGCCATCTAGAGAATTACTCAGATCACGAAGTTTTACTGCGGAATGTAAGTTACAAGGAGCAAGAGCATACATGAAGTTGGAATACGTCGGGCTAACGCTCATAATGCGCGCAGGTTTCCCATCAGGAGGCATTTCAAGCGTATCGATCTCGAAATTGAATTTACCCAATCCACAAATGAACTCTGCTGTTTGATTGGAGTCATTTAAAGACTGGATCACACTCACAGTAAGGTTTACCGGCTTGCTATTCCCAGAAGCTGCCTGCCCTGTATCTATTGCTTCTACATTGATAGATGGAGAGGAAGACGATGCAAATGAGCCTGCCTTTGCCAATGCAGACTTCTGACTTATATCCAAATTAGGCGAGGATAGCGCAGCACTTGCCAAACACGCCGCCAGAACGATAATCTCCAAGCATGCTGGAATTAGAATTCTTCTCATATCAGCTACCTCTTTAGCCATATCCTTGCATCCATACTTAATTAATATGCTCCTTTGCTGACTGGAAAGATATCATGTACATGGCTTTGCCAGCAAAGGTGTACAAAAGGCCTCTCTCTATCCTGTGGATCGAAGAGTGGCAGCATTACGCCGTTTGACACTGCGCAGGCCGTTATTCTAATCCGATCATACTTTATGAGTCATAATGGTGATGAACTGGGTGGCACTCCCCGCAATATTAACGGCGGCCGATCCTTTATGCGGTGGGCGAAATCGCGCTTTTCCATCCCATTTGGCATTAAGGGTGTGCTCACCTTCGGGCTGGATCTCGCCCACCCAGCAGTTCCAGCCAATTTGGGTGTTGAAGGTGGTCTTTCCAATCAATTGCGACCAATCGTCGATGTATATGCTCGCACCGTTGAGGGCTTGATGGCGCTCATCCACGACATAGATCACACATTTGGTAGCAGCAGCGCCGTTGGCCAGCAGTAAGAGGGCAAACATCAGAATTATTGATGCATTTCTGATCATCATAGTCCTTTAAAAGGCAATATTAGTATTTAAAGATTTTTAATTTTTATTTAAGCAATATTTTCCTCTTGAACCACACTCAGCCGGTATCATTCCGTCTGAATCAGTGGGGCCGGTCTGATTCATAGTTCGCAGCAGATCATCGTCGATGGATTCCAGCCAAAGATTGAACAATAGTCCCAGGAGAGCCTGGCGTGGCTGCCGGACAGAACAGAGAACAGGGCTGATTTAAAAAGAGATAAAGGATCTCCTCTCAGAGGAACCTGATTCCTTTGGGCATCTCTCCAAAGCGCTTCCGAAACTCAGCAGGCCAGCTCTCAGGGTCCAGGCCCTTCTGGCTCAAGAAAGCACTCGTCCAGCGCTCCAGGCCCACGCCGCTGCAGCCCGACCAGAGGGCATCGCCCGACTGGGCCTTCACAGTGAAGCCCTTGGGATACTTCTCGCCGTTGACGGACAGGTTCTGGAACTCGATCCAGTTGCCATTGTAGGGCAGCACTGCCTCGTAGTCCACTGTGCCCGCGCCTTGCATCTCCGCCAGGCCAGTCTTGCCCTCCTGGGCCATGAACCAGGGGGTGACCCAGGCCATCCTCCAGCGCAGCTCCAGGATGTCCTCGAAGATGTGCTTGTAGCAGGCTTTGAGCTTCTCAGCTTCTGCCAGGGCCTGCTCCCGTGTACCCAGCCAAACGATCTCGATCCTGTGAAATTCGTCCACCCGCTCGATGCCGTGGATTCCGCCCGACTCGTAGCGGTGGCTCGTGCCGGAGCGGTCGAACACTTTTATGGGAAGCTCGCTGCTTGGCAGCGTCATTCCCTGCAGGAATCCCCAGAAGGTGGGGCACTGGGCGTAGCACATGCCTCCGATGGGCAGGTCGATCTTCTCCTTGACCAGCTCCAGGGGCACCTCGTGGGTAACCTTGTAGTAGTCCATGACCTCTTCCCAGAACGCCGGATCGCGGGTCTTGGGCGGGCAGACGAAGTAGATCTCCGGGTAAACTCCCTGGGCATGCCCCGACTTCTTCCAGACGTCCCAGGTGTCCAGCTTAGGGAAGATCATCTCGCCATATCCCAGCGGCTTGACGATCTCATCCAGAACGATCTGCTCGAAGGCTCTGAAGAGATGCGTGGCCTCTGGCCCGTAGATCCACTGGCCGCGGCTGGCTCCGTGCTTGATCCAGCCAGCCTTCAGCATCTCCTCGGTGGGATCGCGGTTGAACTTCGTTTCTCGCTCTGCACTCTCCCAGAGCAGCTCCCAGTGCTCGGCCTTGCCTCCGTAGCTTTGCAGCTTCTCTTCCAGGAGGCTGACTATTCTGTCGGGTATGCGGTTCTCGATCTCCGACTGGCCCAGAGTGCCATGAGGCCCAACGTCCAATTCCAACAACAGCCGTCCATTTTCAAAGTTTATGTTCCGTACGTAAGGTATCTTGTGCTCAATGGCCCGCTCAGACTCGACCTCGATCTCGAACTTGCTGACATCCAGGCCGCGCAGACCGATGCGAAACTGCTTGCCCAAAAGCTCGGCAAGAGGGCGGCGCAGCCTGAGCAGCGCGTCATGGGCGCGAACAAACCTGTCGCTCTCGATGATCAGATCAATCTTATTGCCAGTCAGCTTCCACTGCACTATCTTCGCGCCGTGACCTTCTGGAGCGCCCTTCTGCAGTATCCCGCCAGCTTCTGCAAAGAAGTCCGAGATTGCATTCTGGGCTGCAGCCGCATCCGCGCTCAGTCGAAAGCTTGCCTCTAAGTGGAATTTCATCTCTCCTCCAGAGAGAGCAGTGTCTCTTCCGCTATTTTAATGTTCATCAGTAGATCATCAACCGTGGAGAGCAGGGTGCCTATCTTCTCCGTCGAGAACTCCAGGCTCAGGCGGTCCTCCTCTACCTGAAGATGCATATTCGGCAGGTTATCGGGCTCAATAGACCTGGCCACTATCTCTGCCTTCTCTCTCCAGAATACCAGCCTGGCACTGATCACGCGGCATCCTCAGTCGGAGGGGCCTTGTCTCTCGCATCTTTATGGATCTGCTCCCCGACTATCTCATCCACCATGGCCAGAAACCTCTCCTCAGTGCCCGGCGGGATGGAGGCCCCGCTGGCTATGGTATGGCCGCCACCAGCGCCGCCCACCGCCTCGGCTGCCTTTCGCAGAGCCACGGACAGATCCAGTCCCCTGGATATGAGGGGCTTGTTTCCTCGAGCCGATATCTTGACCACATCATCTTTGTGGTTCAGCGTGATCAGGGGCTGGTCTGTGTAGAGGTATCTTATTCCCAATCCCGCCACCACTGCGCCCGCTTCCATGTCCTCCATCTTAAGGTAGCGGATGTTCTTCATCACTATATTCCGCTCCCGAAGCGTGTTTATCTCCCGCAGGATGTGGCCCTTGTAGTCTGCAGCCAGCTTCCTGGCCTCTTCAAGAGAGCTTTTATCCCGCAGGCATAAGGTCAAGCCCAGTCCTGGAACATCCCTATTCCCGCAGGCGTTGAGGAGCTGCACCAGCTCCAGGGAGTTCTCCACCACCTCGCGCTTGAGGCGGATCACCTCCCCTATGACCGAATCCGCAGCGAAACTGCCCTGCATGAGCAGCTTGAGAGTCAGAGCGGTGCAGAGCCTGGCCAGATCATCTCTTCCCAGGATCTGTAAATCCCCTTTTATCTTCAGATCATCCAAAAATCTTTTAGCCTTTTCCGGGTCACCAGTGAAGTCCAGGAGCGGTTCTACGCTGCGCTGAAACACTTCCTCCGCTGGTCCATCCTCGGACAGCTTCAAGCCTGATTTCAGCTCCACTGAGCCTGTGGCTATAGCCTCATCCAAAATGGCTCGATTCGCGCCGGTCATGGCCTGGCGATCCCCCATGGCGCCCACCAGCGCCAGCCCGGCCAGGTCGGCGTTGTCGCCCATGTAGCGCACCACGGAATAGACGGTGCCAGCAGCGGACAGCTCAAAGGCCCCGTCGATGCCGAAGAGGTGTGGATTGAGATGCATGCAAGTCATCATCCCCACGGGGCGATGGTGATCCAGGACGAAGCAGTCACCCTGCACCCGGGAGATCAGCTCCGGCTTGCCGCTGCCCATGTCGCAGAATACCACCGGGCCCTGCAGGCCGCTGACCACGGATTCGTCCAGCCTGTTCGACAATGTGGCCTGAAAGGGTATCCTCGCGCGCAGTAAGGCATTGCAGATCAGCCCTGCCGAGGCGATCCCGTCCGCATCGTTGTGCGAGATCACGCGCATGCTGTCGCAATGCAAAATCGACTTGGCAATAGCTTCTGCAGCTTTGTCCAGCCGCTTCATGAGACTAAAATCTCAGCTGTCTCGGGCGAGTAAGTCCATTCTGGTGCCAGCCGCCCGGAGTCGTGGTAGTATTTCACCAGCCTTCTGATCTTGTTCTCGGTGAGCTGCAGGGATCTCTTATTGTGAACATCCTTCTTGTTGGCTTTGATGTGTTTGCGGATGTGCAGGGCTTTTCTCATCAGGTTGCCGAGATCCTCTGGCACCTCCGGGAGCGCATTGTTCTCCTTCAGGAAGCGGTTCAGGTTTTTGCCGAGGGCGAGCTTTACGCTCGGCACTCCATACTGGTCTCGCAATGTCAGCCCAATGCGACTGGAGGGCAGCCCGCTCTCATGCAGCTTCATGATTGCCTTTTCCAGCTCCTCCTTGGATACATCAGACCACTCGGGTGCTTTGGCAGCCGCCGGCGGTCGGGATCGGGAGGAGCCCTTCTTTCTGCTGTGCATCTTGGCCATCTTTCAATCCTCATTAAATTTCATAAAGGCGAAGGTATAAACCTCCTTATCAGGTGGGATAAAAAACTTGCGCCGTTCTCGCTGGTAACAAGTTTATAAGCCAGGCGGTTTGAAGTTCAAGCATGCTTCCGGAGTACCTGGACCGGCTGTTTTATCTGGTGGGCGAAGCGGTGGTGTTGCTCGCCATCAGCGTTCTGGTGCTCTCCATTTTGGTGGCTCTGCTCATCCTCTACTCCTTCAAGACGGGCAACTTCTTTGCGGCTCGGATTATGCTCATCGGCACCACATTGCTGGAGAGCATAATAAAACCTCTCTTCTGGATCGCCAGGGCGGACGACGCCATAGTGGATGACGTCGGCGTGCGTCTGCGCAACTACATCAACCGTCAGGAGTTCCTCAAAACACCCTTTGAGCGGCGTTTTATCTTCATGCCCCAGTGTGTTCGCAGCACGGAGTGCCCTGCCAAGCTCACTCCAGAAGGAATAAAATGCGTGAACTGTGGGCGCTGCAGCGTGGGTGAGGCCAAGGAGTATGCCGAAGGCATGGGCTACAGGTTCTTCATAGTTCCCGGCTCCAGCTTCATAAAGCGGATCATCAAAAAATACCGGCCACAGGCCATTGTCGGTGTCGGCTGCCCGATGGAGATAAAAGAGGGCTTGGACTTATGCCACAGCCACGCCATACCCGCCCAGGGAGTGCCTCTTTCCAAAGCAGGCTGCGTCGCCACTACCTTGGACTGGGAGCAGTTCTACGAGGCCATAACCGACAGAGGACTGGTGCAGAAAGATCCGCCGAAATATGGATAAAAGAAAAAAATGCCTAAAAATGCACCAAAAAGCGCAATTACTCCATGCTGATGGCCTCAGACGGGCAGGCCTCGACGCAGGTCTTGCACTCAGTGCACTTTTCCTTATTTACTACTGCTATCTCCTCGTCATCCAGGGCGATGGCCTCTTCAGGGCACTCCTCGACGCAAGTTCCACAGCTTACGCATTCCTCTCTGTTAACAACTGCAGGCATTATTGACTCCTCCAATTGCCTCACGGGCAAATCCACCAGTAAAGTATATCCGATATATACCTTTCGTTGGCCTATGCCAGTTCGTTGTATCTCTTTCGATCTTTTAGCTCTTGCCTCTTGGCGCTGTTCCATCCGCTGACGGCCTGCAGATATCCTGTGATCCGGCTGATGTGATCCACCTCTTCCGATCCGCAGTTGGGGCACCTCTCCTTCAGCCCGCTTGAGACCTGGGAGCATCCCAGACACACAGTCATATCCTTGGTGAAGGTGAAGTAGCCGATTTGGGTCTCCCTGGCCAGGCGCAGGCCGAAGTCCATCAGGCCTTTGGGATCGGGGGTCGCTTCACCCATGAAGATGTGGAATATGTTGCCGCCGTCGACTATGGGGAAGAAGACATGCTCCAGCCTGGCTCTCTCGGAGATGGACACGTCGGCGCTGGGTGGAAGGTGGGTGCCATTGGTGTAGTAGACGGGCAGATCGCGCGTCCTCTGGATGTTATTCTTCACTGCATCCAGGTTGCCTTTCACGACCCGTTCTGCACAGTCCCTGAACTCCTCATGGATCAAATCGGAGACCGCGAAGCGCTGGGCGGTGGTCTCGGCCGGAGTCCGCGCTAAAGCGATGGTCATGCCATGCTGCTGGCTAAGCTTCTTGGCATAGATCTCCATCTCCGTCATGGCGCGAACCGCCAAGCGCCAGGCCTCCTTAGACTCATGCATCTGCTTTCCCGTATGGAACTGCACCATCTCGTTTACGCCGACGACGCCGATGGTGTAGACCAGTCCGTCCAGTCCCACGGCGATGGAGCCCTTCTCCCCTGTGCTGGGATCTCGCGGCTGCTGCGTGGCAAAGGGCATGCGGTGGTTTTTGACGATCTGGTTCATCCACTCGCGCTTCACTTTGAAGATCTCCACGGAGGTGTCCATCAGATCTCTCAGGTACTCGAAGAGGAGATCGTCGTCGCCGCGGGCCAGGTAAGCGGCGCGGGGGCAGTTGAGGGATACCACCTGCCAGGAGCCCATGGAGAAGTGCATGCCATCTTTGAAGTACAATTTTTGCTCAAATGATGGATCTTTATCACAAGTTGCAGCAAATTGATAAGCACAACATTGGTAGCATGATATTCCTTCGCCTGCCCCGCGATAGGCCGGCAGCTGGTTGTCGAAGTAGGGCGTGCCGAACTCGGACGCGAGCTGGAATGTCATGAGATAGAGGTCCTGGTAGGTGGGCAGATCGGGATGGCAAGCGTTGAAGGTCTCATCCTCCTTCATGAAGTCCGGCTCGATGCTGATCTCGGGCTTGGGGAAGTTGAAGGGCTTGCCCCAGTGGTCCCCGGCGAGCATGACCTCCATGAGAGCCTTGAACGCCAGGCGCACCTCGCGCTCGAACTGGCCGTAGGTCTTGAGAGGCAGATCAGGCTGCGAGCCATTCCAGACCTTTCCGGCGTAGACGGCAGGCTTATCCTTCCAGAGCTTCGGGACTCCCGGGGTGAGCTGCACTGAGGAGAAGACCAGCTGTCCGCCGCGAGCCACCATCATCTGCGTCATCTCGTAGACGAACATCTGCATGAGCTGCTTTATGGCCTCGTAGTCCAGGCCCTCGAAGTAGGGCGCGATGAAGGTGAGGAAGTTGTAGAATCCCTGCCCTCCGGCGAAGTTGGTCTGGGCGCTGCCCAGGGCCTTGACGGCATGCAGGATGGCAACCTCCGGCTTCTTGGCAGGACCGGCAACGCTGGCCTTCGTGCCTAAACCGTCGGGCATCAGGCCGTAGTAGAAGAAGTATCTTAGGTCCCAGTCCTGACAGTTGTGAATCAGCAAGCCATCTGAGGCAAAGTAAGTGTGGCTCTCTTCGTCTTCTCCTTCGAGGAACAGGTCGTAGACATATTCGCCAGAAGGCTTGGCAAGAACGATCTCCTTGACCACTTCCTGTCGTGGGCTCTTGTGAATCTCCTTGACGGCAGCCAGGAACCTCTCGATGTGCTCTTGCCTCTGGTCGTAGAACTTTGCCACTCTGCTGAAGGCCTGGATGTTCCGGAAGCCGTTGAGCTGTATCCTGTAAAGAGTTCGCCTCTCCTCGTCCTCGTAGAGCTCCACTATTTGCGGATTCATTCCCAAGGAGGTCAGGAGCAAAGAGAGTTCCTGGCGGAGCATCTCCGACGCTGTGGTATAGTTTACGATGCAATCGGACTTTTCTGGCCGGTAGAATGCTGAGCCGTCGCCGGTAAAGAGTGCGCTGAGGAGGTTGCAAAGAAGCTCGTCGTTCAGATGGTAAACGATACTGGGAAGCCTCTTATTGTAGCTTCCGCCCGATATGCCGAAGACGTACCTGAAGAGCAGGTAAATCAGCTTGCCGCCAAAGTATACCTGTTTGGCTCTCTCCCATTCACCCTCTATGCCGTAAATCACTCTGGTGGAGGGATTGCCCTCGGTCAGGGTTGCGTAGGTATTGAGAGCGCCGCTGGCATAGCATTTAATTGCCTCTGAATGCTCGCTGCCGGTTATGGCCAAATTGTAACTGCAGGCTTCCTGGATGTTGTAATTGCCCTCAGAGATAAAGAAGCCCAGCAGCTTAGCGACATCCGAAGTAAGGGGAAAGATCGCGGGAAGATCGTGCTCACTGCCGGCCACGCCTAACCTCAAATCCGCAGAGTTGTCTTGATCATAAAGCTCGCAGAACCTCTTGAAGAGTGAGATGGGCATTATGCCCTTGGTGAACCACTCCTTGTGGTGCTCGACACCTAAAGTTCTGGATATCTCCGAGAATGACCCGCATTTTCCTTCGGCGATAATTTTTTGGAAGAGGGAACGAGCGCCGCGCACAAAGACGTTCTCCAGGAGCGAAGCAGGAACTTTATCCACGAACTCGCTTATCAGATCTAAGCGCTCTATGGGCTTGCCGCGCAGGTTCAGGCCAAACTCCCAGGCTCCACCCAAGATGTCCCCTGGTTTAATTTCTTCTGCCCTTTTTATGCCCTCGCCCTTTACTGGTATTCTGTGCTCTCTGGTGACCTTCAGGGACTTGCCGCTGGTGGTTCTTATCTTCAGCAGCTCTTTATCAGCTCGGCGTCGGGAGACCTTTTTGACCTTTTTGGGTCCCCGGGGCGAGATGGCAAAGAGATCCTCAGGATAATAGTAATCGCCCTTGAAGGGCAGCTCATCTGGCCGCGCAGTCATATGCCTGCCTTTCGAGATTACAGGCACGACTGTGCTTCCGTCCAGGCAAAAAGGCCTGGTTCCAAAATATTCCAGATCGTGGATGTGCAGGTCTCCGGCCAGGTGGTGGTCGGCCAAGTAGGGCGGCAGCAAGAGCAGGTACTGCTCCTTGCTGATCTTGTCCGCTTTCTTCTTGTGGCTGGTCTCGGCGTTCTCCTGCAGATTGGCATTCTCCTTGGCCTCGAAGCCGGTGCCGATGTCGATGAGATGAGCGTCAAAGACGGGTGTTCCCACGCGGGTGCAGATGTTCCTCCACTCCGGGTGATGCCTCTCCAGGAGGACGACGTTCATAATCTCTCGAACCAGGGGGCCGCTGAGGTACTTCACATTCATCCACCGAATGCGGCGCTCCACCTCGCGGGAGATGTCATTTGCCTCTTCCTCGGTTATGCCGGGAGCCCTATAAAATTGTTCAGATAGCTTCGTCTCCTTCAGGAGCTGCTTGGCTATGGCTTCTCTGTTCCAATGCAGGAGATGCCCATCCGTGGTCCTAACTCGGGGCATCTCGGATACGATGACTCCAGTCAACGTCAACTGCTTATTCTTCCCATTCATGGCAGCCAACTCCTGATGATGCGTGCATTACAACGGTCCATTGAATCTACAAGCTATCTCTTTTTGGCGAATAGCTAATTAAACTCTTTCCCCGAACAGTTTAAATTTATTTACCAAATATTAGATGATGCCCTCATAAATAAAGTATTGGCGCGCGGGCCGTGAAAGTGCATTCATATTAACGCATTCCTGCTTATAAATAAGAAGCAAACAATGCGCGATGCTCAATAAGCAATGATGCATGCACTTCATTTTGCCTGCTTTGTGAATTGCTAATGGAGAAAATTCGAAAAGGGCATTCCTTTAGGTTTATTTTTGTCTGTGGTCTGCAAGCACTTCTAATATTTAATAAGATTAATAGTATGTTATCTGAGTATTCGTTCTTAGACTCGCCTCTCCAGTCAGGGTCGTGTTGTTGGTGTATTGAAAACCACTAACGATTGGTGCTATGCGTATTCCGAGATAATTAACAAAATAAAAATAATTTGACTTGAAGATATTTCTTTGGCTACTTCAGCGTCGCTAATATCGCCTCCAGCCTCTTGTTCACCTCATCCCAGTTCACGATGTTCCAGAAGGCCTCCACGAACTTGGCCCTCTCATTCCTGTAATCCAGGTAGTAGGCGTGCTCCCAGACATCCAGTACCATGAGGATCTTTTCATTGGGCGCTACGTTCACGTTATGCTTCTCGATCTGCATCACTAACGGCCTGTGAGTCTTGCCGCAGAAGGCCAGTGCCGCCCAGCCCGACCCCTCGGCGCTGACTGCCGCAGCAGAGAACTCCTTCTTGAACCTCTCGAAGCTGCCGAACTCGTTCTTCAAAGCCTCGGCCAAAGTGCCCTTGGGTTCTTTGCTGGTCTTCGCCGCAGAAGCCATGTTGGCCCAGAAGAGCGTATGCAGGGTATGTCCTCCCACCTGGAAAGATAGCTCCTTCAGGGTGGCCTTCATGTCCACATCCATGCCGGCCTGCCGAGCTTTATCCAGCCTCTCCAGAAGGGCATTGGCGCCGTTTACGTAGGCTGCGTGGTGCTTGTCATGGTGGATCTTCAGCTGCGTCTCGGAGATATGAGGCTCTAAGGCGTTATAGGCATAGGGCAGATCCGGCAAGGCATAAAATTTCTTTTCAGCCAAGACTTCATCACCTCTTAAATAACTAGTAATATTAGATTACAAACTATTTATCTTTTCGCGCAAGATGGGTTGAGAGATTCCGGCAGAGGATTCATGACTACGACTCATTCTTTCACTGTCGCTTCTTCAGACAATTTAAGATTTTGTTTACAGCTATTGAAGGGTGAACGTCAAGGAAAGAATGAGAAGGGGAGCTTCCCAAAGCCCGGCGATCACCGGTGCGATCGATTTATGATCCCTCTTGGCGGTCTCTTCTCAGGGAGACCGGGATTCTTCTGGCTCCTTCTCCCTGGCGGCTTTCAACAACTGAGCGTACCAGATCAGCTCTGCCAGGAGTCTTTGGGTCTGACCTTGCTGGGATTTGCCCTTGAGTTCGCCGTTCTCATCAAAGATCTCCTGGACCTTTGGGAAGTAGACGGCATTGCTGATGGGAACCATGTGAAAGGCCAGGCAGACTTGCCGCAGCTGCTCCACCACGCGAGCCCCGCCCCAGGGGCCGGAGGAGACGCCGCAGATGCCCACGGGCTTTTTGGCATAGGCCCAGAAGAGCATATCCAGCATCATCTTCAGCTCACCGGGATAGCCGTGGTTGTACTCCGGCGAGACAATAATGAAACCGTCTGCGCGCTTGACTTTTTCCGCTAGCCTTTGGGCCTGGGGTGAAGACCCGGTGTTGTCCGTAGCCGCGATCCTGTGGTCTCGAACGTCTATGATCTCGCTCTCCAGGCTGGCCGCCAGCGCCTCACGCAGAATGAAGCGAGCTGCCTTCTCGGACTGGCGGCCTTGCCTGGCGGTGCCCAGGATGACAGGGATGTACATCGTTTTCCATTATTATCTCTGTTGCTTTTTACATTGCTTCATCGAACTCGTCTCGATACCTGGCCGTGCCCGAAGTGCCCGCCATCGCCGCAGGATTCAGCAGCAGGATCATGAAGGCCTCGTCGGGAACCCCGTCCCATTGGCTGCGGATGCCGTGGTCGGAGGCTTTTTGGAAGCCGAAGCGCGAGTAGAACTCGGGATGCCCGAGCACGATGATGAAGGGCGAACCGCGACTCTTCTGCATGTTTATTCCCTCTTGGACAAGCCGAGAGCCAATTCCATGTCGCTGGAACGTTGGCAGCACTGCCATTGGTGCCAGCCCCACGCCCTCCACCCTCCTCCCCTCTCCTTCTATCCGGGCCGGGGAAAAGAGGATGTGGCCGACGATCTGTTCTCCCTGGACGGCCACCAGTGAAAGAAGGTCGGAGCAGTTCTCTCGCAGCTTATCCACGATATTGGCCTCAACGGGCTGGCCAAAGGCTTTTTCGTTGATTTTCCATATCGCTGCTATGTCATCAGGCATCTCCTTTCGAACGACGATCATGCTTCCTCCTATTCTTCTTGGACTTATCCTTCCGGAAGCATTAAAAGGTGCCTGACCAAATCCGCTCCGCGAGCCTCTGCCTTGGGGCTCAACAGAAAGCTACCAGGGCACAATGTAAACCGTATCACCCTCCCTCTTGCCCTTCAAGAGCTGGCAATGCCTGAGGATGGCAAACTGGTTCTCTAACTCGGTGGGCGGCAGCTTAAACTGCTTCATGAGCTCCATCATTGTAGCTTTGCCTTTGGTCTGGATGTATTCGTAGATCTCCTTTTGAAGATCCGTCAGCCCTTCCGTTCCTTCCAGACCGTGGCTATCCCGGAAGATCCTCTTCGACCTCTCTCCCCATGGATCACAGACCTTGATCCTGTGGCCTACATCAATGTAACAGTCCTCGCAAAGGGTCTTTCCTTCCGTGGCAAAGACCTCATCCTCGGCAACCTCTTTGCCGCAGTTCTGGCATCTTATGCAGTCTGTCAATTCTCTCAACCTCTCTTGGTCATCTCCTTCTAGTCAACTGTTTTCTCCAAATCATCCAGCAGGATTGAGGCAGTATTGAACCCGGAGCCCATGCGCACCAGCCCAGCCACTGCGGCCGCCTCTAGCATCTCCTCTTTGCTGGCGCCAGCTTTCGAGGAAGTCCCTTGATGGCGCTTTGCGCAGTGATCGCATTTGACGGCCACAGCGCACGCTAGGGCGATGAGGGCTTTGTCTTTCGCTGAAAGTGCTCCATCCTTCATGATCTCAGAGACTAGCTTCTTGAAGGCAAGGTCCACTCCTTCGCCCAAAGCCTCCGAGAACCTATCCGTCCTGAATTTTTGTTCTGCCATATCCGATCTCCTCTGTCTATGACGTTTTTCTTGGGGCGTGCATACATCAGCTACGCTAGGCATGTTTCGAATTAAGATGGGAACTGGGGCCTGTCTTTAGCTTTCCTGTCCCTCCTGGGCCTCTCGCAGGACCTGGCCGCACCTGCACCTTCCCATGAGCTTGCATATCTGCCGGTCGAAGCGCTCCCGAAGGGTCTGGTGCGCAGCCAAGACCTCTTTGGGATGGCTGTTGCACTGCAGGGATTTGGCTTCGAGCTGAAAGATCAGCTCATCGTAGTTGCTGAAGTTGTGTCTGATCACTGATGCCAGGGCGATGTGGCTGTAAGGGCCGGGCCGTCTGCCCTTGAAGAACTCCTTGGCCGCTCCTTCAACGTCCTCTGGCATGCTGATCTCGATGGGCACGCGCACCGCCCATCGCTCCAGGCTCAGCGGGCCGTCGTCCGAATCTATCTTGACCTTGGACCTGCACTTAGGGCAGCAGGCATAGACCTCTGCTCTGCCCTTGTACTCCCATAATGCACCGCATTTGCAGATAAGCCGCATCGTATGTACATAGTAGAACATAGTAGATATAATTTATCATCGCTAAGAGATGGATGAGAATAGATTGGAAAAGCGGTCGTCCTTTTGTGGCTGCGGCTTTTTGGCCATACAGAGCGCTGGGCAGGGGCGATCTTCAACGATGAATCGCTCTTATGGCTGGCCTTTGGCATCATGATGAATATTAACGAGGAGTGGCTCCTTTGGAAAGAAGCTCATCGATGCACTTCTCCGGGTCTTCGAAGAACGCTGCGGTCTCAGCCTCAAACTTGGATGCGATAGCCCGCCTCAAAGGTCCTTCGAAAAAGCGGCCGTAGGATCCTGTGAGATAAGGCCATAGCAGAGAGCGCACTCTTGCTGGGACCATGGTTCTCCAGAACAACGGCACAAAGTTCATCGCCCAGGCATGAAGGGCAATACTCCACCCGCCACCTTTGGCTTGGGATGGTATCTTATCGCCAACTCGCACTGCGCTCTTCAGCGATAGCGGTTATATACCAGTATATTACTCATGATCATAAATTAGGTTTGCGGAGTTGGGGATAAAATGCTCACTCATCTGGTCGATACCTTTTTGCAGCAGATGAGATATATCAAGGGGCAGCGTTTATAAAGGATTTGATTGGAAACGAATAGAGACTGAAAAATGCCCCCAGTCTATGTCCAGGAGATGAAGGAAACTGATGCTGGCATCCATGCCGCTCTGTCCCTCTCTTTCCGGGATATTTTGCAGGACCTGAAGCTGACGGGAAAAGAAAAGGTCCTCATCAAGCCCAACCTGGTAAACAGCTCCCCCGCCAGATCAGGTGTAACCACTGACCTGAGGATTGTCTCATCATTAATAAAGCTCCTGCAGGAGGAGGGCCTTGAGGAGATCTGGGTGGGAGAGTCCTCCCTTGAGAACACCGCAGAGATCCTGCAGTCCCTGGGGGCAGCCGAGCTGGAGAAGCTGGGGGCCAGGGTGATTAACTTCAACCAGGAGCCAGATGGCTGGATCACTGTCGTGTCCCCGCTGCATCTGGCCTTGCAGAGATTTCGCGTGGCTCGGGCCATCCTGGACTGTGACCTCATCATCAGCGCCGCCAAGATGAAGACCCACTGCGATACCGGAGTCACCCTGAGTGTAAAGAACCTGCTTGGCGCCATCTCCCCTCCGGACCGGCAGGCAGCCCACCGCACCGATATCCACAAGGCCATAGTGGACGTCTATTCCTATTTTCACAAAAGCAAGCGGGTAGTCTCCGTGGTGGACGCTCTTTATGCCCTGGACGGTAGGCGCGGCCCCATAACTGGCACTCCCGTAAAGATGGACCTGATGGTGTCCGGATCGGATCCCCTGGCGGTGGATGCTGCCTGCGTGGCGATCATGGGCGGTGAAGCAAGAGCCATTCCTCATCTGGCCCTGGCCCAGCAGCATGGTCTGGGAAGGCTGAATTTTGCAGTGGAGGGCAAGAGATTGGAGGACGTCCAGCGCAATTTCCAGATGCCACCCCTATTGCCCACCTGCCGATCCCGCCTCGTCTCTTATGCCCTGAGCCACGTTTTCAAGAAACGATCTTACCTTCGATTTGCGGATAAGTGTAACGGCTGCGGAGCCTGCGCTTTGAACTGTCCGATTGGAGCTGTATCGTTAAGGAATGGAAGGGCATTGATAGCGGATGAGATGTGCATCGGCTGCCTGGTATGTCTGGAGAGCTGCAGGCAGGGGGCTTTGGATTACAGGATGCATAACGACCACGTCTTCCCAGCCGCTAGGGCTTTGTACCGGATCTTCGACAGGATTTAAGCAAGAGAGAACTCGATAGATTAGCTGCAAGCTATTTTTTTATCGGAAACTTTTAAGTATTCTTTTTCTATCCTAACATCTCAATGGATCTTTCTGCCGTCAAGAGCATAACGGATCCCCAGAGTCTGGCCCAAGGAGTTCAATCCAGCCTAGATTCTATAGCAGGGAAACACATCGATCTGACGTCCATGCAGCTTCTGGCAGATGCCATCATCGGCATAGATATAGTATTCATAGCAGTGAACATAATAGTAATATTAATAATTATATTTCTTACTGGCGTTGCGGTCCGGATTGTAGATGGCATGCTTCAAAACTACATCCCCAGGGTGGTGGGCAAGGTCGATGTGAAGATGGATGAGACGGTGCAGCTCATGATTCGCAGGCTGGTCTCGGCAACCATTTACATCATCGGCCTGATGCTGGTCATCCTTCAGATACCCCAGCTTCACAGCCTGGCCACGGCCTTGCTGGCAGGCGCAGGCATCGCCGGCCTGGCCATCGGCTTTGCTGCCAAAGACTCTCTCTCCAACTTCACCTCGGGTGTCTTCATCGTCGTCTTCCAGCCTTTTCGGGTCGGCGACTATGTGGATTTCAAGGGCGACTACGGCCGAGTGGAGGACTTAACGCTGCGCCATACCGTGATCCGCACCTGGGACAACCGCAGGATCATCGTGCCCAACAGCGTCATGAACATAGAGCCCATTATTAACTGGTCCATCAAGGAGCCGGAGATAGTCTGGACGGTGGATTTTGACATCAGACAGGTGTCGGATATAGATCGCGCTCGGGACATAATAATCAGAGAGGCGAGGAGCCATCCCAATGTGCTGAAAGACCAAGAGATCAAGGTCCAGCTGACGGGCTCCAGGCACTCGGAGCAAGACCTCAAGCTCTATTTTCACGTGAGAGGCAGAGACGTGGCTTCAGGCACGGGCTGCGATATCAGAGAGTCGGTCAGAAAAGAGTTCGAGAAAGAGGGCATCGCTGCGGCCTCCGAGAGCTAAAGGAGCTTATGACCCCTTCCAGGACCTTTGCGGCCTCATCTCAAGCCATCGCTAACCTTTTCCCGATTATTCTTTGCAGCGGCTCGATCTGGCCTCTCTTTGCGCTTATCGGTGCCACTTTGTCCGGCCACTGGCTCCAGGGCGGGAGCATTCCCAGCCGCTCAGAGATCAGGTCCAGCGCCCGGTCTCTGTCCAGCTTGGCAATGCGGTCCATCTTGTTCGCTGCCATGACCACATCCAGACCCAGATCGTTAAGGAACTCCCAGAGCTCGATCTCGAAGGGCACCTCGCCCCGGCCCTCCCAGCGGTCAGCTATGTCCAAAAAGGAGGCTGCATCGATCACCTGCACTGCCAGGAGAATATCTTTGGCATGCAGCTCAAAGTATTCTACGATTGCGTCCTTGGTCTTCTCCTGATCAGCTTTGGACGCCTTAAGCATAAATCCATAGCCGGGCATGTCAACGTAAAAGACTTCACCCACCTTGACCTTGAAAGGATACCGGGTGATTCCGGGACGCTTGCCGATCTTGACCTTCTTTCCAGTCAGCTCCCGGAAGAGTGTGGACTTCCCCACATTGGACCTGCCGATCAGGACGATCTCCTTGGACATAAAAACCAAGATGAAGGGCAAGCTTGAAAAGGATGTCCATACGAAATCGGAAGGCCATCTCCCGTGGAGTCAAGAAATTAATAGAAGTGATGGGAAATGATAGTAATAAATGTGTATAGCGGCAACGGGAGACAACAGCATGATCAAACCCGGGAATGACCCTAAAGAGATTGCCGTCACTCTTCTCAAGGCCACGGCCCTGCCGGATGAGCAGGTCTTCACGGAGCTGGCAGAGCCGAAGTACACCGCAGTCGATTACTACCGTATGGCCTGCCATCTGCTCTTCGTGTGCCAACGCTGTGGCACCTGCTGCACCACCGGTGACCCCATCCGGCTCCGGCGGGAGGATGCGGCCCGGCTGGCCAAGCACCTTAAAATCCCGCTCAACAAGGCAGTCAAGAAGTATACCCTTCCCGACCCGGATAAGCCGGGAGTCCTGGACTTCAAGCACATTCGTCCCTGCAAATTTTATGATCCGGAGGCAAAGGGCTGCAAGATCTACGCTGCGCGGCCCTGGTCTTGCCGCATCTTTCCATTCCTGGGAATTTACGGATCAGAGGATAGGGTCAAGGTGAACGAATCCTGCCCCGGATCGATGCAGACGATGAAGGCCTTGACGGCTGCGCTGGAGGGGGCACGCAAAGATCCAGCATTTTCATCTCTTAGTCCTGAGAAGGTAAAGCTAAACAAGGAGCTTCTTAGGAACGTACTAGAAACGATTTGAGAGTTCGTGGAATAACTCTCGATGTTAAAGCCGAGATGCGCGAGGAACCTGATTGGTTCAATGCTATAGACGACGAATCACTTGATTAGGAAATTAGAGCCGTTACCAATGCTGCCAACATCTTGAGTACAGAGTCGGACACCCTCTGCCACAATAAAGGTTGACCACGATAGATGCCTCAATCCCTGTTTCATTGGACTTGTTATTGAAAATGGCGCTCATCTTTCGTCTTTTTTTCTCTAGTTCTCTTGATAATCTTCGTCGTACAAACTCTTAGCAGTAGTTTTAAATATAATATCATAAATAATATTTATACCTCAGCCTTAAAAACCTCCACTAGCGAATCCTTCGCCTTCTTCATCACTTCCATGGGGCAGGTCTTGTAGGCTCTCTGCAGATGCTCGACTGCCCTCGCATCGCCGATCTCCCCCAGGCTCCAGGCCGCCCAGGCCCGGATCTCCTCCTCATCCTGGCCGAACATGACCTCCACCAGAGCATCCACCGCGTTGCAGTGTCCAATCTCGCCCAGCGCGGTAACCGCAGTGTGGCGAACCTGACAGTCTTTATCCTGCAAAGCCTGCAGGGCCAGATCGCAGGCCCTCTCTCCTTTGATCTTTCCCAGGGACTTCAGGGCCTCGGTGCGCACCACCGGCTCAAAATCCTGCAGGGCACACTCTAAGGAATCCAGGGCTTCATCGCAGGCAAACTCCGCCATATAGGCCGCCGACCTGCGTCTCACATCGACGTCCTCATCTTGCAGCAGGCAGGCCACCTCGTTCAGGGATTCTCGGTGCTTGATTTTGGCAAGACCGGTCACGGCCAGGCCGCGGATCTCGGGCTCCGCATAGCTGAGGAGCTCCTGCAGGGCTTTTGCAGCCTTGAGATTTCGCAGCGCCACCGCTGCTCGAAGCCGTACATCTTTGGAGCTGTCGCGCTTCATGGCCAGGACCAGCGCAGGTGCACCCACCGGGCTTGCCACCGCCTCCAACGCCGCTGCGCACCACTCGCGAACCACATGGTCCGGATCGCTGAGGAGAGCCCTGCTCAGGGGCTCAACCGCTCGCGGACTGCCGATCTTCCCCAGGACCCAGGCGGATTTGTATCTGAGGTCCGAGAACTCGCCCTTCTCCAGGGCTTCGGCAACAATATCCACTGCAGGCTCGCCTATCTTCACCAATGCCCATGCTGCTTTCTGGCGCTCGAAGTAGTCGTCGCTCTGGCCGAGCTTTTTGATCAGTTCAAGGGCCTTATCCATGCTCGTTCATCAGGCTCGCCGTCTCTTAAGCTTTGCTGAAGTGAGGATAGGATTAAATCTCAATGCATGTCAGTTATCAAATATAACGTACACAAGGGGACGAAAAGGGCAAGAAGAAAGAACAATCGGGAAAAATGTAAACAAGATAATCCTGCAAAGGAACCTTTTCGGAAAAGACCTGATCAGGACATAAAAATGGGATACCTCTTCGGACCTGTGCTCTCTCGACGGCTTGGCCTCTCCATGGGCGTGGATCTGCTGAAGTACAAGACCTGCAACATGGACTGCGTCTACTGCGAGCTGGGCAAGACGGCCTGTCTCACCTCCCACCGGGGCCGCTTTGTGCCGCCGGAGAAGGTTCTGATGGAAATCTCGGCCAGAAAGAACGAATCCTTCGACCACATCACCTTCGCCGGATCGGGAGAGCCGACGCTCTGCAGGGATCTGGGCGAGATCGTGCGCAAAGCAAAGGAGATGATCGATGCTCCCGTGGCCGTGATCACCAACAGCACTCTTCTCGTCAGCCCTGGGGTCAGAAGAGAGGTCGCGGCAGCAGATGTGGTTTTGCCCTCTCTGGATGCCGCCACAGAAGGGGCCTTCCGGGCCATCAACAGACCTGCATCCGGCCTGAGAATCGAGAAGATCGTCCAGGGGCTGAAGGATTTCAGGAAGGAGTTTTGCGGCGAGATCTGGCTGGAGATCATGCTGGTGAAGGGAGTGAATGACCGGGAGGCAGAATTGATCGCCCGCGCAGCCGAATCCACCCATCCGGACAGGATCCAGCTCAACACCGTGGTCAGGTCGCCTGCAGAGCCTGTCTCCCCCCTGAGCGAGGAGGAGATGCAAAAGATGCTGGAGATCTTCCCTGGCGCAGAGCTCATACCTGACTGGGACTGGAGCGTTCCGGCAAAGACCAGAGAGAGACTGATGGATCATCTCTCCCGCCGGCCCAGCACCCTGGAGGAGATCTGCGCCATCCTGGAGCTGGCCGGCAGCGATGCCATAAAGTACTGCAAGATCCTGGAGCGCGACGGTCTGATCTCAAGACGGCTGCATGGCGGCAAGCTTTTCTTTCACTCTGGATGCGGACATCAGGCGGAGATTTTTATATCTTAGGCACCAGTAGGCTTCTTGATGCATCGCATACTGGTCACCAACGACGATGGCGTTTACGCCTCCGGCCTGCAGGCGGCCGCGAGAAGCGTAGAGGGCCTGGGCGAGGTAGTAGTAGCTGCGCCATCCGGGCAGAAGAGCGGCGTGGGAAGGTCGATATCAGTCTTTGAGCCGCTGAGGTTTGCCGAGGTGAACCTGAACGGCTTCAAAGCTTATGCCGTCACTGGAACGCCCACGGACTCGGTCATCATCGGCATCTTTGCTATCTTGAAGCAGATGCCGGATCTCGTCGTCTCGGGGATCAATGTGGGCGAGAACATCAGCAGCGATACGGTCACCACTAGCGGAACCATCGGAGCGGCCCTGGAGGCGGCAAGCTACGGCATTCCCGCCATCGCGGCATCCATCCAGGCCATCGACCAGGGGGACAAGTTCGACATGCACCACGGCGAGAAGCACAGCTTCGAGGTGGCCACCAAGATTTTGCGCCGCGTCGCGGCCAGGGTTCTGGAGCATGGCCTGCCGGAGGGCGTGGATGTGCTGAATCTGAACGTGCCCGTCTCGGCCAGGGAGGATACGGAGATAGTGGTCACCAGGCTGGCGCGCAAGATCTTCAAGACCTCGGTGCAGGAGAGGTTCGATCCCAGAGGAAGGCCCTACTACTGGATCGACGGCGAGCTGATCTTCTTCGACAAGGAGGGCACGGATGTCCAGACGGTCTACCAGGAGAGGAAGATCTCCATAACTCCGCTCAGCCTGGACTCAACCTCAAGGATAGACCTAAAGAAGATCAAAGAATTGTTTTGATTTCTTCATAAAAATGGTTAATTTCAAATAGGAACATCCTTTTTTTAGATTATGTCAAAAGATGCTGATATCAAGGCGGAGATAAGGGCTGCGCTCGCCTCATACCAGACCGGCTACTCAAGAAAGAACATCAAAATGCTGCTGGAAAGGGACTTCGCTCAGAGCGGCGAGCTTTCCATGGATTTCGGCCCCATGACCATAGCCGGAGATGGAAACGTGGCCTGGTGCGCCGGGGACTGCACCATCTCTGCCGAGGTAGGAGGCCAGCGTATCAGCCTGGATGGTAGGATGACGGCGGTGCTCCGCAGAGCCGGCGATAAATGGCTATTCGCTCACACCCACTTCTCCCTGCCGGACCGAGGCCAGCAGGCGGGCCAGTCGTTCCCCAAGAAGTAGATCAAAGACAAAGATTAAATTACCCTCCGTGCTCTAAACTGCGAGGATTGGCATGGATAAGAACGAGAAGGTAAACGAGCTTGCCCGCAGGCGCGGCTTCCTCTGGCCTGCCTTTGAGCTCTACGGCGGAGCTGCGGGATTTTACGATTACGGCCCTCTTGGGGCTCCTCTAAAGCGGCGCATCGAGGATATCTGGCGGCAGTTCTTCGTCATTTCGGAGGGCTTTGCGGAGATCGAGGCGCCCACCATCGGCGTAGAAGGCATCTTCCAGGCATCAGGCCACCTGAGCGGCTTCTCCGATCCCCTCACTGGCTGCAAGGAGTGCAAGGAGATCTACCGCGCCGACCACCTCATCAAGCACATCGTGGAGGTGCCGGATGCCCTCAGCAATGAAGAGATCTACAAATGCATACAAGAGAATGAGATCGGCTGCCCGGAGTGTGGCGGAGAACTGTCCGAGGTCTATGAGTTCAATCTCATGTTCAAAACCATGATTGGGCCCGGCAACAAGATGGCCGGCTACTTGAGACCGGAGACAGCACAGGGCATGTTCATCAACTTCCCAAGGCTTCTGCGCCACTTCCGCGACTCTCTCCCCTTCGCGGCGGTGCAGATCGGAAAGTCCTTCCGAAACGAGATCTCGCCCCGCCAGGGCGTGATACGGCTTCGGGAATTCACTCAGGCGGAGGCAGAGATCTTCATCGACCCACGGGACAAGACCCATCCCCGCTTCGACGAGATCAAGGACATCCGGATAGAGTTCTATTCTCAGGCAGCACAGGAGAGAGGCGAGCCTGAGGAGATGACCTTCGGCGAGGCCGCAGGAAGGGGCATCATCGCCCACCAGACCCTGGCCTACTACATTGCCAGGACTTATCAGTTTCTGCTGGCCGTGGGCGTCGCTCCGGACAAGATGCGCTTCCGCCAGCATAAATCGGACGAGATGGCCCACTATGCCGCAGACTGCTGGGATGCCGAGGTGTTCCTGGATCGCCTGGGCTGGATAGAGATCGTGGGCGTGGCGGACAGGACGGACTACGACCTCAAGGCGCACACCGCCCAGAGCAAGGTGAACCTGAGCGTCTTTGTGAACTTTGATAAGCCAATAAAGAGGCAGAAGCTGGTGGTCAAGCCGGACTTCAAGGCCCTGGGACCGAGGTTCAAGGGCAAGGCCAAGGCCGTGGGCGAGGCGCTGAAAGCCCTCGGCCCGGAGGAGCTGAAGGGCGATAAGATAAGGGTGATGGTGGACGGCGAGACCATCGAGATCGATTCCTCTCTTGTCTCTTGCGAGAGTGTGGAGGAGGAAGTCCGGGGCGAAGAGATCGTTCCCCACGTCATCGAGCCCTCTTTTGGCATTGACAGGATACTCTACACGGTGCTGGACCACTCCTACTACGAGGATGCTGTCGATGGCGAGACAAGAGCTGTTCTGCGCTTCCATCCTGCCGTGGCACCCATCGAGGTGGCGGTCCTGCCCCTGATGGACCGCGAAGAGCTGGTCTTTCCCGCCAAGAAGATCCAAGAGGAGCTGCGAGGCCTTGGGCTGCGTGTGGACTACGACACCTCAGGATCCATAGGCCGCAGATACCGCCGCAACGACGAGATAGGCACGCCCTATGAGGTCACGGTGGACTATGAGACCCTGGAGCAGGGAACGGTCACCATCCGGGACCGGGACTCCATGCTTCAAATCCGAGTGCCTCTGGGGCAGGTGGCAGACAAGCTCCAGGCCCTACTCTGCAAAGCCCTGAAGTTCGAGGAGGCAGGCACGCTGGTCGGGCCTGCAAAAGAAGAGTGATGCCCTCATTTCATTCCGGGGTGAGATAGCCCTTGTGGAACCTTGCCCCTCAGTGGCGCACCAAACTGGTCAAAGAGATCAGGAGAAAGTCCATCCATCTTACCGGCCTGTCCGTGCCCCTGGGCATCCTGGTCCTTGGCCGGGTTTACACGGGCATGACGATTGCTCTGGCCCTGGCCATAGCGCTGCTGCTGGAGCGAGGAAGGCTCAAAGGCAAGATACGTCTGCCCGAAGTGCGGGACCATGAAGAAGAGAAGGTTGCGGGGTATATCTATTACATTGCGGGCAGCCTTCTCACAGTCATTCTCTTTGCGCCCATGATTGCCGTGGCGGCCATGCTCATGCTCTCCCTGGGGGATGCCGTGAGCGGTCTGGTCGGATCCGTTCTGAAAAATTCTAACGTGAGAGCCTGCAACGAGTGCTGGCGCGTAAAGCCCTTTCCCATCGTCGCCGGTATGTTCTTGGCCTGCCTGGCCATCGGTTACCTCTCCTCCGGCCTGACCAGGCTGCCCTTCCCGGTCTATCTCGCCGGAGCAATTGGCGCTACGGTAGCGGATTCGGTAGCCCTAGTCTTTGGCAGTCGGAACCTGGACGACAACCTCACCATACCTTTATTCGCGGGCGCTCTGATGAGCGCGGCCATAATGCTGGGCTGAGAAAGGTTTTTTAAAGTATGCCATTGTACTCACCTTCAGCTTTTGGCACAAGCGGCAATAGCTGCTTGGTCGGAGAATAGGAGGAATGGTAATGGATATTATTCTGCTCGGTCCACCGGGATCCGGTAAGGGTACACAGGCCAAGATGATCGCTGACAAGTACAGGGTATTGCACGTCTCTACGGGAGACATCCTCAGGGAGAACGTTCGCAACGGCACGCCCCTGGGAACGGAGGCCAAGAAGTTCATGGATGCCGGAAAGCTCGTTCCCGATACTCTTCTCATAGACATCATAAAGGACAGGCTGGCCAAGCCTGATGTCAAGGCCGGCTGGATGCTGGACGGCTACCCCAGAACCATCCCTCAGGCAGAGGCTCTGGACAAGATCCTTCCTGCTCTAGGCCAGAAGATCGATGTGGTCTTGAACATTGATGTTCCCGACCAGGAGCTCATCAAGCGCGTCACAGGAAGAAGGATGTGCAAGTGCGGAACTACCTATCACGTCCAGTTCAATAAGCCCAAGGTCGAAGGAAAGTGCGATGCTTGCGGTGCTGATCTCTACCAGAGGGCAGACGACACCGAGGCCACGGTCAAGCAGAGGCTGCAGGCCTATCACGCCCAGACCCAACCGCTCATCGACTACTACAACAAGAGGGGCATTGTCGCCACCGTCCTCGGTGTGGGCGATATCAAGGCCATCTTCGGCGAGGTCGTCAAGGCTCTGGACAAGATTTAAGAACTTTTTCCTTTTTTTTGGTCGTGTGTGTAGATCAAGGAAAAATGTCCTGAAACCAAATGATGGCGGAACAAATTTTTTCATAGATTCTTGTCAAGTCGATTGTTAGCTCTTTCAGTAGCTCACATACATCCCACATTCCGCAGTAAGGTGGTGCAAAATCAGGAATTTTTTGATTTTCAATTAGTTTCTAATTACAAAAATATATAACTCATATTGGTGATTCTATTTTAAATATTATTCTAATTACTAAGTAAGGTAATAATATAAAATTAAAGATTATCTAAATATTAGACTTATAAAATTGCTTTTAAACAAATGGGCATCGATCGCATTTACATTAACAAAGCCACCCAATAGATATTTTTATTTACTTATTACTATTAATAATGACGACTGAAAGTTATTCCGTTAGTGCGGAATGTGGGATACATGACCAAAAAAGAAGTGGCTTATTATAAATATAGATTAAAAATTATTTGATTTTATTTGATTATCTTGACATTGTCACGTATTACTATTTGAGATCTTGTTAGACAGAAGCCAGTTAGATCAGTAAATAAAAATAAAATACTAGTAATCCCCTACTTCTAAT
>Ga0315280_10002757_pt1 | contig 28053 bp, 29 predicted proteins | sample YL17G06_40_MG_FD_203697 | JGI IMG/M metagenome (GOLD analysis project Ga0315280, IMG submission 203697) | Sediment microbial communities from Yellowstone Lake, YNP, Wyoming, USA - YL17G06_40 | ecosystem: Environmental > Aquatic > Freshwater > Lake > Sediment | place: USA: Wyoming | collected... | reverse complement strand
AGCCCAGACTGGCAACGAGAGGTTCGCCTACGACGCTTACCGACGCCTTGTCCAGATGTTCGGTAAGGTCGTGTTGGGGGTGAAGCATGAGGAGTTCGAGAAGATCCTGGACAAGTACAAGGCGAGGCTTGGTGTGAAGTTCGATGTGGAGCTCGACGCCAAGGCCCTGAGGGAGATAGTCAAGGAGTATAGGGCCCTCGTAAGGGCTGAGACTGGTAGAGACTTTCCCGACGACCCCTTCGATCAGCTTCGTTTAGCGATCGCGGCGGTCTTTGACTCGTGGAACACCCCGAGAGCCATCGTCTACAGGCGGGTGAACAAGATCCCTGAGGACCTTGGCACAGCCGTAAACATCCAGATGATGGTCTTCGGCAATGCCGGTTCCAACTCGGGTACAGGTGTGGCTTTCACGAGGAACCCGTCGACGGGGGAGAAGAAGCTCTACGGAGAGTACCTGATGAACGCCCAGGGGGAGGATGTTGTCGCGGGCATCCGCACACCAAGGCCCGTGGAGCAGCTCGCCGTTGAGGCTCCTGAGATGTACAAGGAGCTCGACAGGATCTGTCGCTTGCTGGAGAAACACTTCAGGGAGATGCAGGATATCGAGTTCACGATCGAGAACGGCAGGTTCTACATGCTCCAGACCCGTACTGGCAAGCGGACAGCTCAGGCCGCGGTGAAGATCGCTGTGGACATGGTGAAGGAGGGGCTGATCACGAAGGAGGACGCGCTTCTCAGGGTTCAACCCGACCAACTGGATCAGCTTCTCCACCGCAGGATCGACCCCGATGCTAAGGTCGATGTCATCGCCAAGGGGCTTCCTGCCTCTCCGGGAGCCGCCTCAGGCATCGTGATCTTCGACGTTGACGAGGCGGACAAGAGAGGAACCGCTGGTGAAAAGGTGATCCTTGTTAGGACGGAGACCACGCCCGAGGACATTCATGGCATGGTCGCTGCCCAAGGTGTCCTGACGAGTCGTGGCGGGATGACCAGCCACGCCGCTGTGGTCGCTAGAGGTATGGGCAAGCCCTGCGTGGCGGGCTGCGAGGCTATCAAGATAGACTCTGAGCACGGCGTGTTTGCTGTGGGCGATGTTGTGGTTAGGAAGGGTGACCTGATAACTCTGGACGGGGCTTCGGGCCAGGTCATTCTGGGTACGGTGCCGATGATAGATCCTGAGCTCAGCCCTGAGATAAGAGAGCTTCTCGGGTGGGCAGACGATGTCAGGACCCTCGGTGTGAGAGCGAACGCCGATACTCCTGAGGCTGCGGCTAGGGCTCGAGACTTCGGGGCTGAGGGGATCGGTCTCTGCCGGACCGAGAGGATGTTCAACGCCCAAGACAGGCTTCCCATTGTTCAGGAGATGATCATGGCCGGGACCGAGGAGGAGAGGAAGAACGCGCTGGAAAGGCTGAAGCCGATGCAGAAGGGTGACTTCAAGGAGATCTTCCGAGCGATGGACGGTCTCCCCGTCACGATCAGGCTGCTCGATCCGCCCCTCCATGAGTTTCTGCCCAACATGAACGATCTCCTTGTGGAGGTCACGACGATGAAGCTTCAGGGGGCGAGCGAGGAACAGATCGCCGAGAAGGAGAGGATTCTCAAGAAAGTGCAGGCTCTGAGTGAGCACAACCCCATGCTCGGCCACAGAGGAGTCAGGCTTGGCATCCGCTACCCGGAGATCTACGAGATGCAGACCCGAGCCATCTTCGAGGCTGCCACCGAGCTGGCGAAGGAGAGGATCTCGGTGAAGCTTGAGATCATGTTACCCCTCGTGGGTCAGGCGAGAGAGCTAGGGTTCCTTCGCGAGAGGCTGGAGAAGATCGGTGAAGAGGTCATGGGCAAGGCAGGTTTGCACCTCCATTACATGATCGGCACCATGATAGAGCTCCCGAGAGCATGCCTAACCGCAGACGAGGTGGCACAGTACGCTGAGTTCTTCTCCTTCGGAACCAACGACCTGACCCAGACTGTGTACGGGTACAGCCGGGACGACGCTGAGGGGAAGTTCATCCCCTACTACCTCGACAAGAAGATTCTCGATTCCAACCCCTTTGAAGTGTTGGACCGGAACGGGGTTGGGAAGCTGATGAAGATAGGCGTCGAACTTGGTAGGAAGACAAGAAAGGATCTAGAAGTTGGTATCTGTGGGGAGCATGGTGGAGAGCCGAGCTCCGTCGAGTTCTGCCACCAGATACCGCTCAACTACGTCAGCTGCTCAGCCTATAGGGTTCCCATAGCTCGGCTAGCGGCAGCCCAAGCGAAGCTGAAGGAAGAGAAAGTTCGTACCACTCGGGTTAACGACTAGTGCGAGCAACTCTCTTAGACCCGAGTTCGCTGAGAGGGGCTCCTTCCATCTGAGGGGTAGAAACCACAGCTCATTCTCCAAGCCCTGATTGCGGGGGTAGGGTTGAGCATACGTATCTTGAACCTCAACGCCGAGGGTCTGCAGCCGATCCCGATTCTGCCCTCCCGTACGGCTTGAATCACGCCCTCAGCGCTTATGGTCTCGGTGTCGACGAGGGTGTACGCGTCGCCGACCGTTTCGGCGAAGTGTGAGTCGCTCCCAGCCAGCGCGGGCAGACCGATTCTTCGAGCGATCTCCAGATTTCTTTTGGTGAAGTACCTCGTCAGCGGCGTGATGGAGGAGAACACCTCTAGCCCGTCGACTCTCAGCCTCATGAGGTCGGATTCCCTGAGCCTGCCAAACCACGGCACGGTTGGGTGAGGGACGATGACTAGACCTCCCTGAGCGTGAACTCTATGGATTGCCTCCTCTGTCTTCAGGTTCTTCGGGATTCTCTCTTCTATCCCCAGCGCGAGGATTTCCCCTCCATTCGTGACGATCTCCTCTCCTCTGATGATGAGCAGATCGTCGGATACGCGGGCAGCCTCCTCAGCCCCTCTGACGGTGTGGTGATCGGTTATCGCCAGTCCGTCAAGCCCCTTCAACCGGGCGAACCTGAGCACGTCAGCTACTGAACCCCTCGAATCTGAGTAGTTTGTATGCACGTGGATGTCAATCCGAAGCAGCCACAATCGCCCCTCGTGGTTTACGACCGATACAGAAATGGACCAAGATCACTTAAGCTTATTGAACGGGCTCGGTCAATACGTATGTCTCTTCTGCGGTTGGTTCCCAAACTAGCCCTTCCGCCCTGTCTCCCTGCCGAACACGCCGGGTACGACGAGCATCGCACCGAATGCGGCTGCAACGACGAAGCCGAGGGTATAGCTGCCGGTTACCATTCTGATCTGGCCCATTAATATCGGCGAAATGAAACCCGCGACGCTACACACGGTCATCACCATCCCCCAGGCCGCCCCCGAGCGGCTGGGACCTATCTCGGGTATCCCGGGCAGTACCGAGAGGAGTGGGCCGATGTAGAAGTACATGAACCACCCCGTGGCCGCGGCGACGATCCAAACTATGGGGGTTTGAATCACGAAGATGAAGAGTGCATACGACAAGGCTCCCAAGATCCCTGTTATCAATATTATAGGTTTCCTTCGGCCAAGTCGGTCTGATAACGCTCCTCCGGCCAAGTTCCCTATGACTCCCACGAGAGGAAGCATGGTCGAGATGGTGGCGGCTACGGTCGGGAGCCATCCAGACTCGATGAGTATCGCTGGCAGCCAAGTCATGAAGATTGTGATGGCGGCCATAGCACCGAATTGGCCTATCGTTACCGTCCATAGCTCCTTTATCTTTGCGAGCTCTGCCAGACTGGGTCTTTCAGATCTTTCCGGAACTTGAGTTGACGATTTTTCCTTTGCTAATACCAGCAGAATGAGAGTGACAGCAACGGCGAGTACGCCAAATATGAGGAAAGGCCCCCTCCAATCCATCATGAACGCTGCCTCTAAGGGGAGCGGGGTCAGAAAACCTACGACACTACCCACCGCCCAACCAGTAGCCTGAATGCCCATGACCCTGGCCAATTCCCGCGGCGGAAACCAGACCGCTAAGAGCCCGACTGCGCAGAGCAACGTCATACCTGCGCCTAGACCCACAAACAGGCGGGAGGCGGCTTCCAAGGCGAACGTCGATGCCATGGCGGCTAATAACTGCGAGGTTGCGATGACGGTGGATCCGATCAAGAGGGTCTTTCTTGTCCCGATCCTGGTTGTGAGTACTCCAGCTACAACTTGGAACGAGGACGATGTCAGAATAGCCAGAGACATTGGCAAGGCGGCTTCGGAATATGACATTGAGAGGGACTCTCTCATCTCATTCAGGAGTGGTGAGTAGCAGTTGATGCAGAGGGCTGCCGTGAACGTGATGAGCCACGAAACTAGGAGCATAGTCCATCTATACGGGTCTGGGTTTTCAACGGTCATCGGGGGGTGCCTCGATTTTCTTCCACACTACTCACGATTAGGGTATAAAGCCTTCGTACCATTTTGAGGTTCGAGGCCGGTCCTCCGTGGGGGATAAGGCAGAAATACCGATTGGAGGAAGTGACCGTTTGTCTAGGTGATAAGATGTCGCAATGGTCGAACTACCTTCTCTCAGAGGTTGAAGGTTACGAGGTTGCAGCTGATACGATGGTTCTTTGGTATCTGGGAGGCGCGGGGTTTGTGGTCAGAACATCAAAATCCACGGTTTATATTGACCCCTACTTCGGACCGTCCATCTCCCCCGAATGGATCAGAATGATAGCGGTACCAATGGAACCTGCCGATATCAGGAAAGTAGACATTCTCATCTCAACTCACGAGCACGAGGACCACTGCGATAAGGGGGTGATCGAAGAGATAGGAAGGAATACTCGAGCGCTGTTCATGGGTCCGAAAACTTCTACGGAGGAGGCGTCTGGATGGGGCTTTTCTCCCTCCCGGATTGTCGAAATGAAACCTTACGAGAGGAGGCGTGTTGGAGACTTCAAGATAACAGCGTTGCCCGCTTTGGACTCACACCCGAAAATGGCTCTTACCTACATGCTCGAGGCCCGTGGCTTCACAGTCTTCCACAGCGGCGACTCGGTCTACTTCAACAAGTTTCTTGAGTTCGGAGGGAAGTGGAACGTTGATGTGGCTCTCCTGAATCTGGGAAGAAACCCGCAGGGAGACACCTTCTATATGACGCCCTGCGATGTGGTTAGAGCCGCTGTGGATCTGGGCGCAAAGGTCGTGATTCCTATGCACTGGGATCTCTGGAAGAGAGTCAGCGAGGATCCACGATTGGTGAAGTTCGTAGCCGACGAGTGGCAGGTGAAGACGCGCGTAGCCATCCTAAGGCTCGGAGACAGGTTCGAAATTCGCTAGCTCTCGAATCTTTCTTGCTCTTGACGTTCCGTTTGAAGGCGTTCGCAGGAGCCTCTGGATAGCCCGATCTCGAGTTTCATGCTGATAAGTTGATGTTTTTCGCTCTCGCCAAGATGCAGATAGCCTTAAGACGTGCCTTCTAATTACAAGCGCTCGGGTTTGAGAAGTTTCTAGAGATGATGTGACCTGGGTGGCTGTACTCGGCTCGAGGGGGTTCGGTTGACACAGGGGGCATTTCGTTGTCTATGGAGAGGATGATCGAGAAGGCGGAGAAGCTGCTGAAGAGTGGGCGCGTTGAGCAGATGGACTTTGACAAGTACAATGTTATTGGTGACCACGGCACCTACACTGTGGTCCAGACGTTTGATGGAAAGTTCGTCTGTAACTGCCCGGGCTTCAGAAGCAAGGGAAGGTGCTCTCACGCCACAGCCGTTATCATTATGACTAGCAAGTTTCCTCTGAAAAAAACTTGAGGGTTTGGGTAGTGTACGTAATCCTTATAGTTGGGCTAGCGTCAGTGTTGGCGAGCTGTGATCGATTTGCCGTACTGCCCGAAATGCGGTTCACCTGTCTCAGAAGACGCCCAGTACTGCGCGAAGTGCGGTTCTCCTGTGAGACCTGCCGCGGCCCCCTCTGTAACCGTGGTCGTCACACCCGCACCGCCGCCGCCTCCACCACCGCCCCCGACCTATGCTGCACCACCGATTCCACCTCCTCCGCCAGCCCCGGCGCCTGTCCTAGCAGGCTGGGGTAGCAGATTCATTGCATGGCTCATCGACATCATACTCGTCGACGCGGCCGTCGAGGTGCTCGGGTTCGTGTTTCTGCTTCCATTCCTGGCTACTGGGTTCTCACCCTTCAGGATGATGAGGGACATAACGATCGTCCCACCCTACTGGACTGGATGGATGCTCCGATTCGTGGGTGCGCGGGATGTGCTGAGGTTCCTTTACTGGGTGGGGTTGGAGGGCCTCTACAACGGACAATCTCTGGGGAAGAAGCTTATGAGGATCTCAGTTGTCGACCTGGAAGGTAAACGGATCGGTCTGTTGAAGGCGGCTGTGGAGAGCTTCGGAAAAGCCTTCATGCTGCCTATCGACGTAATCGTGGGGCTGATCGCCTTCGGCGGGAAGCATCAGAGGCTCTTCAACGCGCTGAGCGGAACGTTGGTCGTTAGGTCCAGAATCAAGCACTAAGCGGTGGGTTCTTCGAGCTCCCCGCATCCATTTATATCTCCCTTAGGCGCTAAATCAAGGAGATACCAGCCCGGGTGGATTTGACTTGCCGAGAGATTTTACAACTCGAGAGATAGTGGAGAAGTACCGTCGGAACGTCATAGTCAGCTGCGTGAAGAAGCTCGAGCCAATCGTCCTCGTAGAGGGCAAGGGCGTGGTTGTCAAGGACCTGGATGGAAAGGAGTACATCGACTGTTGGTCCGGGATAGCTGTTTCGAACGTCGGACACTGTCACCCGAAGGTGGTGGAGGCGGCGAAGAAGCAGTTGGACCGGATGATCCACGCCTGCAACTACGTCTACCACACCGTGCCTCCTGCGCTGCTCGCGGAGAAACTGGCTGAGATCGCACCTCATAAAGGGCTAGAGAAGACTTTCTTCGCGAACAGTGGCGCTGAGGCCGTGGAGTGTGCCCTGAAGCTGGCGCGGAAGTTCACTAAGAAGCATGAGTTCATCGCTCTGTACTGCTCTTTCCACGGCAGGACGTTGGGGACACTGAGCGTTACTGGTCAAGCTGGACGGAGGAGGTACGATATGGGACCATACCTCAGCGGCGTCTCCTTCGCTCCGGCGCCCTACTGCTACCGCTGCAGCTTGGGTCAGACGTACCCCAAGTGCAACCTGCAGTGTGCGAGGATGATCGAGGATATCATCAGCTACTCCACCTCCGCAAGCGTCGCGGCCTTCATTACCGAACCCCTTCTGGGCGAAGGGGGGATAATTGTTCCACCCGATCCGTACTTTCGAGAGGTCAAGAAGATCCTCGACAAGAGCGGGGCGCTGTTCATCGACGATGAGGTCCAGACCGGCTTCGGCAGGACTGGAAGGATGTTCGGGATAGAGCACTACGGCGTCGAGCCTGATATTCTCTGCATGGCGAAGGGGATAGCGGGCGGTCTCCCTCTTGGAGCATGTCTCGCCAGGACCAAGATAGGAGATGCCTTCGAGCCCGGAGACCATCTCTCAACGTTCGGGGGTAACCCGGTTTCGTGCGCTGCAGCGTTGGCTAACATCGATGCGATCGTCGAGGAGAGGCTTCCCGAGAGAGCGGCGAGGATGGGCTCCCGGCTCGTGAGAGGTCTCGAAGGTGTTCAAAAGGAACACATGATGGTTGGAGAGGTGAGAGGCAAGGGGTTGATGATAGGAGCCGAGTTGGTCAAAGACAAGAGGACCCGGGAGCCAGCTCGAGATGAGACCGAGAAAGTTCGGGATGGGATGAGGGAGCTCGGTGTTCTGGTCGGCTCGGGCGGGCCGAAGGCAAACGTCATTCGTTTCCAACCTCCGCTGGTAGTAACCGAGGAGCAGGTCGACAAGATAGTAGAGGTCTTCGAGAAGGCGCTTCGAGACGCCGAGAAGGGATAGATTGCCAGATCAACAAACTGTTTCCGTTGTCGGATGACTCGGTCTTGCTGCATGACGTAGCGGATAACGAAGTCTAACGCTTTTTCCCACCCGACATTTTTTCGGGCGGCTAGTCCTCTCCTATTCTCTGATAGACTATCTTTCCATCGACGACTGTCATCAGGACCTTGATGTCTTTTATAGAGCTGATCGGGGCTCTAAGAGGGTTGTCCGACAGCACAACGAGGTCCGCGAGCTTGCCTGGCTCGATCGAGCCCTTCACGCCCTCCTCCGATGTGGCGTAGGCCGCGTTCACTGTGACGAGCCTGAGCGCCTCCTCTACAGTCAGCCTCTCCTGGGGGCGCCATCCTCCTGGGGGATATCCGTTGATCTCCTGTCTCGTGGCGATCCTTTGGATACCGATTAGAGGGTCTATCACCTCAACTGGGCAGTCTGTGCCGCCAGCGCATGTGATGCCGCTGTCTACCAGCTTCCTCCAGGCGTAGGACCACTCGATCCTCTTTCTCCCCAGCCTCTTCTCTGCCCAGTACATGTCTGATGTCGCGAAGGAGAGTTGGATGGAAGCGATAAGCTTCAGCTGGGCGAGGCGGCGGATCAGGGTTGGGTTTAAGACCTGGCAGTGGTCGATTCTATCTCTGTACCTCTCTCCGGGCAGCCTCTTTTGCGCTGTCTCAATCGCGTTCAGAGCCATCTCGCAGGCTCGGTCGCCAATAGCGTGGATCGCGACTGGAAATCCGGCGGCGTGGGCGCGCTCCACCAGCTTGTTCAGGTCCCGCTGCCGATACATGATTATCCCCCTTGAGCCAGACACGTCCGAGTAGGGTCGTTTGAGAGCGGCTGTGCTGGCGCCGAGGGAGCCGTCTTGGAGAATCTTTAGGCCAAGGATCTGCAGGCGATGGTCTCTTGCGAAGAGTTGGGAATCGAACCGACGCTCCTCCAAATCTTTGAGCAGCTGTGCTCTGACGAGCATGTTCACGCGGATATCGAGTTCTCCAGCCCGCGCCATCTCGGTGTATGTGTCGATCATCTCCCGATCGGTGCCCGGCTCCAGCACCGATGTGACTCCGGTGCGGAAAGCCTCGTGCATGGCGGCTTTGATCGCCCTTCTCCTATCCTCGAACGTCGGCGGGGGGATGACGTTCTCAATCATCTTTATCGCTGACGCCTCTCGAAGGATCCCGGTCGGCTCTCCCGTGCGCTCTTCCCTGTCTATAGCGCCTCTGGGTGGGTTCGGCGTGTCCTTGGTTATGCCCGCCTCCTTCAAGGCGTATGAGTTGACGACACATGCGTGTCCGCATGTGCGCGAGAGGAACACGGGGTTGTTCGGTGAGACCTTGTCAAGGTCCCACCGCGTGGGGTATCTCAGCTCCGCCATCTTGTTTTGGTCCCAGCCGCCACCAAGGATCCACTTGCCCCTCGGGGTTGTTGACGCCGCCTTTTCAACCCGACCTAGAAATTCGGTCAGGCTTTTTACATCTCCAAGGTTGACTTGGGTGAGGCTCAGTCCAAAGTCTAGGAAGTGTATGTGGCTGTCCTCGAAGCCTGGCAGCACCGTCTTTCCTTCAAGTTTCTTCACGACGGTTTGTGGACCGACGAACTTCTTGATCTCTTGTGTGGTTCCAATCGCGATGATTCTGTTTCCATCGATCGCCAAGGCTTCGGTTTCAGGGTTGGAGCTGCTCATAGTGACTACATGACAATCAGTAAGAACTAGGCTCGCTTTGTCTTGGCTCATAGTTCATAATCTTCTGCAAGGCTTACTATGGAAAGCTTTTTGTTTCGCGTCGCGACTCAGAATTCGAAGCTGAACTTTGCGGATATCGCTTAAGCCGTCACAAGTCGCGGAACTGTTCCGAAGCCTGTGGCTGGATCCTTTAGACCACGTGCGCTTCGCGAGCTCGCACCGAATTTTTAGGCTTCAGGCGCGCTCTTCGCCCGCCGCTAGGACCCTGATGTAGTCGGCGGTATCGGCGCAGGTATCAGCGACGTTCTCCATGAAGTCTATCAGGTCTTTCAGTATCATGGTGGTGGCGGCATCCATCTTCTTGCCGTACTTGAGGAACAGTGCCTTTGTGGCTAGGTGCTGTGCGTCAACTCGATCCTCGATCTCGTCGACCCTGCGGGAAATCTCATGTGCCTTCTCCGCGTCTTTGCCGAGCATCTCGAGGCTGGCATAGAGGGCGAGGGCACATTCTCTCAGATCCTTAACCATAGCGACGTTCGACTGCCAGATCTCGTCCGGCACGCTCGCTTCTAAAAGGAGCTTCACGTTCCTGGCCGAGTCCTTGACATGGTCAGCCAGAACGTCAAGTCGCTTAACTAGGTGCATGAGGTCTTCTCGAGGTTTCGAGGGCAGGGAGCCCTTGGCCAACTCCTCGTAGACCGTTCTCCTCAGGGTATCCACCTCTTTCTCCTCGAGGAAGAGTCTCTCTATACTCTTCTCAGCCTCCTCCTTTTTTCCCTCAGCTGCCGCAGTTATCGCCCGCTCCAGCTCGTTTACGGTGCCGATCGCCCTCGTAATCTGCTTCTGGGCTAGGTCGAGAATCTTGGTCTTACGCCTTTTTTCGAACCAGCTGAGCAGCTCGCCTGTCTCCACGGTCCCCTCACCTAAACGCTTCTTCTCGATATTATTATACAGCTATAAAATATATGCGTCGGAGAACACTCTTGGCTCCGTTAGACATATACCTACCCAAGAGTCACCTAAGGTTAGGAGAGATCGGGTTTGCCCTGGGAGTGGGTGAGGTCTTCTGGTGAAGTCGCTCGGCTGGTGAGCGCCTCGGAGTTTGGTGGGTTGCTACGTAAGGAGATACTGGTTCACGAGAACGAGCGTGCGGTCTTCCTTCTCGATGGCAGTATAGTCAAGGTCTTTGGTCCGGGAACGTATGAGGTCGGAGGCTGGCTTTCTGGTCTGAAGGGTAAGGTCGAAGCCCTTTTCGTTGACTACTCTGATGTTGACCTGGACTGGAGGGTGGGGGAGCTCTGGACAGGCGACGGATACAGGGTCGGGGGCTACGGGAAGCTGCGCCTAAGACTGACCTCGCCTGAGAGGCTCTACGCAAACTACCGGCTTACTAGGACCATCGGACGATCCCTCTGTCTGACAACGGAGGATCTCTCTGGAAGACTGGGTATGGAGCTTCAGAACAACATCAGCCCGGTCGTGAAGGCGAGGAAGATCGACGATCTGTACGGAAACCCGGATGTGAAGGATGAGTGTTACAGCCGGATCGACTTCGAGATGAAGAAGACACTCGAGCGCTGGGGAATCGAGCTTATCCAGTTTACGGTGGACTACTCATTCCCACAGGACTGGGTTGCGTGGAAGGAGCAGACTGCCAGACGGGGCAGAGTAGTGGAAGAGATCAGGATACAGAAGGAAGAGGCTAAGGAGAGAGTTCTCGGAGAGCAGGAGCTTGAAAAGATTAGGGTTCAGGGCGGGCTGGAGGTGGACAGGCTCGAGTTTCAGCAGGCCCTGGACATGAAGAGGCAGCTGGAGGAGCAGAAGCGCCAGAGGGAGGAGGCTGAGATGAGGCTGAGGCAGGCTGAGCGGGAGGCGGAGTACAGGAGGGAAAGAGAAAAGGAGGAGGCGGAGAGGGAAGCGACGATGAAGATCATGGAAGAGGCGATAAAGGCGGGAACTGCAAGCCCAGAGGTCGTTCGCACGTACTTAGAGCAGAAGACGCTCCAGAAGGCGGCGGAAAAGGGTGCTGCTGTGGAGGCGGCGCGTGCCGTTCAGGAGCGTGCATCCCTTGAGGTGCACAAAGAGTCGGAGGAGCGTGAGTACGAACGGGCGAGGGGACTGGTGGAAGCTCAGAGGCAGCCCGTGGTTCGAGCTCAAGCCTCCTGTCCAAGCTGTGGAAAGAGGCTTCCGGATGGGGCTAGGTTCTGTCCCGAGTGTGGGGCGACGGTGTAGGGAGGGAAGTGTCCGTGGAGGCTGATAGAGCGGCGCGTGATGCCATAAACATCGAGCTGCAGAAGGCGAGGGATATACTGAAGGCTACCGCGGAGATCGCGTATCGGGACGGAAAGAAAAGGGCTCTGCGAGAGATAAGAGGGACTGAGGACGACGTAGGAGGTCTTATTGAGGGGGTCAGAGCGGCTCCAACTGGATTCTGGAAGCCCTCAGGAGACATCCCTAGCAAGGTGGTGACATTCGATGTCCTGTTCATCGGTCAGTGCGCCAAGCTCACAAGTTTTGTCGGTGAGCTTCAGTCACAGATGACGCTCGGAACGGTGACGGAGGATCAGGCGGTGGTTCAGGCGCGGATCGCCCAGAGGATGGTTGTCGACCTCTCCAACTCGTTCCGGGAGAGGCAGAACCGCATCTCCGGAGCCGACAAGCTGGCGCAGGAGGTTATGGCTAGGTTGAGGACGGGGGACACGCATGGAGCTAGTCTGGCCTGGGAATCGCTCGGGAAGATCATACTTGCTGACGCCGCCCTAAGCGCTGCCCTGTACGCCGCGGTGACGAAGTCTTCTCAGCTCGCGAGCGCGGTGGCTGGACTCCAGGCTGTGGGGGCACAGGCGCAGGCTGTGTCAGCGGTGAAGGGAAGCTGGGGGAACATCTTGGCTATGATGAAGACAGGAGCGGAGATCGGGTCTTTCGTGAAAACGTTCTTTGAAGTGGGCAAGCTGATCACGTTGGTTGCTGTTCCCGCGGCTCCGGCCATACTGGGTGTAGCTGGGTTGGCATTGGAAGTGGTCCAGAGGGTTATTCGCCGATAGTCTGCGTTGGCTTCAGGCGAATCCTTGTGGTTAGGTGCGTGAGCCGCACTCAGGGCAAAAATCGCTCTCGGCCGGTATATCCTTGTTACAGCTTTTGCACTTCTTCACCGACTTCTCTCCGACAGCGGATTTCATGACCACGCTGTCCCTCACGCTCGTGCCAGCAATGTAATCTCCTCCGACATGGATGACCGCTGGAGGCTTTGCCGCATCGACCATCTCTATGGTCACCAGGACGAACTCCTGGGTCTTATCGTCGATGTAGCCCTCCAGTTTCCCATCGGCGATAGCCTCGTATATTATGTCTTCAACCCGTACTGGACTTAGGTTGAACCTCGCAGCAACAGAGGCTATTCGGGCCCTCCTTCTCTCCTCAGCCTTCAAGTACCCGATGACGCGCTTCTTCGTCGCCTCGTCCATGGAGCTTATCCTTTCTTGGCGCTCCGGGCTTGAGAGGGACTCCTCCGCCTTGGCCATAGCTTTGGTGATCAGGTCTTGAAGGCTACCCACAGTCTGCAATTGTGGCGTTTGAGTGACCGGATGAGACCGCTTGGCTCCGCACTTAATGCAGAAAGTGTGCTCAGCCGAGTTGCTCTGCCCGCACCAATAGCAAACCCAGCCCGAAGTACTGTCTGCGCCCTTTCTTGCCCCACATCTCGTACAAAACATATCCTCACTACGGTTAACCTGACCACAAGGCGAACAACTCCACGATTGCTCGGTAGCCAAGTTGGGCGCGTCCTATCTGGGTAGTATGAGGACTGGTCATTTTCAAGTTTTTGGTGAGAAGAAAGGTAAAGTTTGCGATTTCCTCAGATCGATATCTTCCACGGTAATTTGTCTCGATCGTAGACCTGCAAACACGCCTCCATCATCACCAATCTTTTAACGTGTGGATGATCTATATACGTGTACGGTGACAAGTTGCCTTTCTGTGGAAAGTGTGGGAAGGAAGTTCAACCTGACGCAGTCTTCTGCCCTAACTGCGGAGCCTCCATCAGACCGGTTCCCGCTCCTTCTCCGCCGCCATATTTAGGGCCAACTCCACCTCCACAGCCTACTCCGCCTTCATATCCGCCACCATCGACGCCTACGTACCCGCCTCCACCTCCTCCGCCAGCATACGTCGCGTATAAGCCTAAGAGCGTGGGTGTTACCGTGATGCTATCATTGTTAGGCTTGATTGGCTTGGCAGGCTTCGGTCAGATCTATCTGGGCCAAGTAAAAAGGGGCGTGACCATCCTGATGGTCGGTATTGTCCTGGGGTTGATCTCATTCTTCATACTTGAAGTATTCGACGTGCTGGCTCTCTTCTACGGGATTTGGACCATCTTCGACGCCTACAGACTAGCCAAGCGCTATAACGCGGAGCTTTCCAGAACTGGCAGACCGCCTTGGTAGGCGTTGGTCTCCTTCCCCCTGTAAGGTGGGGAGAGCTCCCGGAATGCCACGCTCTGCCCCAAGCTACAGTGTGAGTCTTACGCCTTCGGCCTTCCCCGGACCTCGAATGAAGGCTATCTGTTCCAGCTTGGAGACCGCTTAACCCTGCTCCTCTTCAGGGGGTTCCTGATCGAAAGGCTTGATCCCCTCCACTCGATCTTTGTGAGGCTGTAGAGCTTCTCATAGCCTGTGAGCAGCGTCTGAATGTTGTTAGAGATTAGACCGGCAACCACCAGTGAGTTCTTGGAACCGAGGTCGTGCCTAGATTCCAATGCTAAGGCGACAGTGCAGACCCGCTCAGTCTCGTTCAGAAACACGACGTAGGGGTGCTGGAGGAGGAGTCCAAGCCTCCTTCGGGCCTCAGCCGGTCTCCACTTCTGGCTTCGAACAAGAGCTCGGTAGGTCTCCATAACCGTCGTCGGGCTTATTGCGATGCGAAAATCTCGCCTCAGTCTCTGCAGTAGAGGCGCGCATTTCTTGTGCCAGGGATACGCTTCGTCCAAGGCGTAGCAGAGAATGTCTGAGGTAACGCCAAAAATCATCTCTTTTTCCTGGCCCTCCTTGCACGAGGTGAAGGCTGGTTGAGGGGCCTACCCGTTCGCTCGGGCTCAGCCACAATCAGCTTTCTGAACCGTTCAAAGAACGTCTCGCCTTTACCCCTCTCTAGGATGAAGCCGACAGGGGTTCTCCTTATGAGTATAAATTTGTAGCGGTCAGTCTGCAGCTCCCTCCTAACCTCGGGGGGAATGACGATTCTACCCTTCGAGTCGACTTTTGCCTCGTAGTAAGCCACGAAAATTCCCACCTAACTGTGGTGGGATGTTTTTCGCTCTTATCGCTTTCCGTGAGTCGTCTAGGGCACCTCTTTGCCAAAGATTTATAACTCAAGAGAGTGGAACCTCTTCCTCGAACTCGGAAGGGGGGTTAGATGGCAAAGAAGAAGAAGAAGGCATCGGCGAAGAAGTAAGAGCCTTCCTTTCTGTGAGAGTATGGGACCCAGAAGAGTGGTCCTGAGACTGATTTTTTTGTGATCTGATTTTTTTGTGATAAATCTCCCGTTCTTTCCGGGCCATAATTGTCTTAGCGTTTCTCGGGGCTTTCTCAGAAGTCTAGAAGGTTTGTCTAGGCTCTCCAGACTTCAGCTGTCTGGTTAAGAACCGCGAGTGCACGCTGGATGTCCTTCGGGTGGATTATCGTGAACCCACACTTCGGGCATCTCCAGCCCCTGATTACCGACTCGTTCTCCCGATAGATCACGGTTTGAGCGGCTGGGATGTCGCAGAATATGCACTTCGGGTTCGGTTCAACCCACCTTACGGTTCGCTTCCACTCAGAGGACATCTGCTCGTGTTTACTCCATGGGTCGTTGTCAACTACTGTCGGAGCTACGAATAAAAACTTTTTTGGCTTCTCACAGGAAGGCCGAGGTCCATACTCCCGATGACGTGTCGGTTGGCGACTATGAGGCTGAGATCTGCACAGGTTTGGCTCTTGGGCTCGCTTCCGAGAGCCGCGGGGTGGGAAGACCCTTTCTTCCATCACCTGTTCAAGCCTCTAGTTCTCGCGTTTGAAGCGTCAAGTCTTCTACGTGACCTTATTCTTATTAACTGAGAGTGCAGAAAACAATCGTGTTATGAGAGCGCCTGTTCTCGCCCTCGGCATAATCCTCTTGGCTGTGGGGGGCATTCTGTTCCTCATGGGACCGACGACATACCAGGTCCCGTACACCGATAAAGTGACAAGTGACAAGTCTTCCGCGATATTAAGCTCTCAGACGCGCACTGTGGATCCCGGGTATTACTACTACTTCTATGATAGCGTGGATATTTCAGGCAAGGATTCTGGTACCGTCCGCATCACGGGATCTTTCACCGTTTCCGGTGGCTATGGCATTGACTTCTATCTCTTCGACAGCACGAACTACAACAATTGGAAGCAGAGCTACTCTACGACTTGGCTTAACAAGGGTGCTTGGGTATCGAGCCACACCTTCAACGTGCCCATAAGTCAAAGTGGCACCTACTATTTTGTGTTCGACAATACGGCGGGATCTTACTCAAAGACTTTCACAGTGACAGCAACCCTCGTCTGGAAGGAAACGCAGACGGTGACCAAGTACCGCACGGAGTACGATTACACCCGCGGTCAAGTTGGTGTAGTCATCGCTGTTAGTGGGCTGGTGTGCGCGATAGTGGGGGCGGCGTTGAAGGGGAAGAAGGCTCCTCCACCCCCGACTGCTCCACCAGCTCCACCCGCGCCTGCGGTGCCTCCGGTCCAGCCTCCTCCTGTTTATCAGCCTCCGCCTCCTCCACCCGGGTTCAAGAGGTGCCCCTACTGCGGAACTCAGATGCCCGCCCAGGCGACGTTCTGCGGTGTTTGTGGGCGGAGGCTTTCGTAGGTTCTGAGGCGCCATTCTTTAGCTCGATCATACTTTAAGTCTCAGGCTGAGTGTGGAAGATTCTCCAGGCTTTGGAGGGCTGTGATTTGGAGTTTGTGGATCTGATGAGGGGAGCAAGGACCGCCGTTGAAACCTGCATGGGCGTGAATGCGGACGAGAACGTTCTTGTCGTGACAGACACTGGCAGGCTTGGCATAGCCCCTGCCTTCGCAGCCGCTTCTCGGGCTGTGGGAGCTGAGACCTCGACTATTATCATGACTCCTAGGAGTCGCAATGGTGAGGAGCCGCCTAAAGTGGTGGCTGAGGCAATGAAGGGGGCTGATGTGCTTCTCTTGGTGACCACAAAGTCGCTTAGCCACACCGAGGCGAGGGTGGGGGCGACAAAGATCGGGGTGAGGATTGCCAGTATGCCCGGCATCACGGAAGACATGCTGACGATCGGGGGAATGACCGCTGACTTCAACCAGGTTTCGGAGCTCGCCCGGAAGGTCACTGCCTTGTTGGCTGGGACAAGGCTTGTGCGCCTGACCAACTTGGCGGGGACCGACCTTAGCCTGAGTCTCGAGGGTCGTCGCCCTGGTCCTCCTGACACGGGCATCTACAGGGTGCGGGGAGATTTCGGAAACCTTCCGGCTGGAGAGGCGTACATCGCCCCCGTCGAGAACTCTGTGAATGGCGTACTTGTGGTTGACGGGAGTCTGCTGAGCAAGCTCGTTCGGGAGCCGGTGAGGCTGACATTCGAGAAGGGAAGGCTTTCGAAGGTGGAGGGAGGGGCTGAGGCTAGGGAGCTGGAGAATCTTCTCAGGGAGCTGGCGGATGAGGGAGCGTACAGGGTTGGGGAGCTGGGGATTGGAACAAACCCTAGAGCTAGGGTGACCGGGAGGATCTTGGAGGATGAGAAGGCGCTGGGCACCGTTCACATCGCGCTGGGTAAGAACACGGACTTCGGAGGGGCGAATGAGAGTAAGATACACGAAGACGCGGTCATCCTGAACGCCGCCCTTTGGCTGGACGATCTCCCCGTCCTCCAGGCGGGTAGGCTGCGGGTCTAGCCATTTTGTTGGCATAATGACAAAGTTTAAGCCGAATGCACGGGTATACAAGTGGCGGAGGAACGCGTTTTGATGGAAATCAGGGTTCACGGCAGGGGTGGTCAGGGAAGCGTTACAGCATCGGAGCTCATGGCGGTCGCCGCGATCAACGAGGGCAAATACGCTCAGGCGATTCCAAGCTTCGGTCCGGAGAGGAGGGGCGCTCCAGTGGTCGCTTTCACACGCGTCAGCGACGACAAGATCTGGGAGAGAACGGCAATCTACAATCCAGACGTGGTCGTCATCCTCGACCCGTCGCTGATAAGGGTTGTAAACGTCGCGGGCGGTCTTAAGGAGGGTGGAACAATCATTGCGAACACCAAGCTAACTCCCGAGGAGCTACAGAAGCAGGTAGGGGCGAAAGCTAAGTACGCGGTGGTCGACGCGACGACCATAGCCTTGAAGGAGCTTGGCGCGCCAATCTTCAACACGCCGATGCTCGGGGCCTTCGCTAAGGCAACAGGTCTGGTGAAGTTGGAGTCGTTGATTCACGCTGCGAAGGAGAAGTTTCCCGGAGGCGCTGGGGAGAGGAATGCTAGGGCGATCGAGCGTGCCTACAAAGAGACGAGAGTCATGGGAGGTTGAGATGAATGTCTAAACTACCTAGCTACAAGGAGATGCCGATAGGGCTCGTCGTACTTGTTCCCGGTAGTTCCACAGCGTACAGGACTGGGGACTGGAGGACGTTCAAACCGGTCAAGGACAAGGCGAAGTGTAACAACTGCGGCTTCTGCTGGCTGTACTGCCCGGAGGGGGCCATCAAGAAGACGAAGGACGGGGACTACGAGGTTGACCTGACATTCTGCAAGGGCTGCGGGATATGCGCACGTGAGTGTCCGGTAAAAGCCGTGGTGATGCTGGAGGAGGAGTGATTTAATGGCAAGAAAGGTCGGAATCGAGGTCAGCTTCGCTGTGGCTGAGGCAGCTAGATTGGCTGATGTCGATGTTGTATCTGCGTACCCGATTACGCCTCAAACCCACATAGTGGAGAAGCTTGCGGACTTCGTCGCGAACGGGGAGCTGAATGCCGAGTCCATAAAGGTTGAGAGCGAGCACTCGGCGATGAGCGCCTGTGTAGGCTCGTCGGCTACGGGTGCCAGGGTCTTCACGGCTACGTCCTCGCAGGGCGTCGCGTTGATGCACGAGATGCTCTTCATCGCCTCAGCCTCGAGGTTGCCGATCGTGATGGCTGTTGCGAACCGGGCGCTCTCCGCGCCGCTGAACATCTGGTGTGATCACAGCGATACGATAGCCGAGCGTGATTCGGGCTGGATCCAGATCTACGCGGCGGACGGTCAGGAGGCCTTTGACACGACGGTGCAGGCCTTCAAGATCGCCGAGGACGCTCGGGTGCTGTTGCCCGTCATGGTGTGCATAGACGGGTTCAGCTTGAGTCACGTCATCGAGCCGGTCGTTATGCTGGACAAGGAGGAGGTCCAGAAGTTTCTGCCACCGCGGAAGGTCCTGTACTCTCTAGATCCTGACAAGCCGATCAGTATCAGCCCGGTTGGGTCGCCCGAGTACTTCTCAGAGTTCAGGCGGCAGCAGGAGGAGGCTATGCGCACGGCGATGCCGGTGATCAAGGAGGTCGACGAAGAGTACGGAAGGATGTTCGGTAGAAAGTACGGAGTGATGCCGACCTACAGGGTTGAAGACGCCGAGATAGTTCTTGTCACCATGGGGACCATCACAGGAACGGCGAGGGTTGCGGTAGATGCCCTTCGGAAAGAGGGAGTGAAAGTCGGCTTGGTCCAACTCAGGGTCTACAGGCCCTTCCCCACTGAGGAGGTGCGCAAACTGGCGAGGGCGAAGGTGATTGCCGTCTGTGACAGGGCATTCGGTCCTGGCGCTCTTGGCGGAGCCGCATTCAACGAATTTAGAGGCGTGCTGTACCCGTTGAAGACTCGTCCGCAAGTGTTGGGCTACGTCCTCGGGTTGGGAGGTAGAGACGTGAGAGTGGAGGACTTCAGGAAGATTGTGGAGAAGGCTGAGAAAGTGTCCAAGACAGGTGTGATCGAGAAGGATTGGGAGTTCATAGGAGTGAGGGAGTGATCGAGATGGCGTTCAAGACGATTAAGGATATCCCTGATGAGGAGCTCTTCGCCCAGGGACACCGATGCTGCGCGGGTTGTCCAGAGTCCATGCTGGCTAGGTACATTCTCAAGGCCGTTGGGAAGGACACTATCGTAATCAGCGCGACCAGCTGCCTGGAAATAGTCTCGACACCGTACCCCCAGACGGCGTGGCGTGTCCCCTGGATGCATGTCGCCTTCGAAAACGCGGGTGCATGCGCGAGCGGTGTCGAGGCTGCGTTGAAGGCGATGATGAGGAAGGGCAAGATGCGTGAACGGAAGATACATGTCCTGGCCATCGGCGGAGACGGGGGGACCGCTGACATAGGTCTACAGTCGCTTTCGGGTGCGCTTGAGCGCGGCCACGACTTCATGTACATCTGCTATGACAACGAGGCGTACATGAACACGGGGATCCAGCGGAGCGGGGCTACCCCGTTCGGAGCATCGACGACGACGACCCCTGCTGGAAAAGTTAGCATAGGCAACGAGACCTGGAAGAAGGATATGCCAGCGATAGCTGCGGCACACCACATCCCGTACGTCGCCACTGGATGCACCTCATACCCGATCGATCTGATGAACAAGATCAAGAAGGGGGCTGACGTTAAGGGACCTGCGTATGTGCATGTCCTAGCGCCCTGCCCCACAGGATGGAGGTTTGACCCAGCCCTTACCGTCGAGATAGGGCGTCTGGCTGTCAGAACAGGGCTCTGGCCCCTATACGAACTCGAGAACGAGAAGTTCCGATTGACGTACCAGGTCAAGGAGAGGCTACCGGTGAAGGAGTACATCCGGGCGCAGGGCAGGTTCCGCCACCTCACGGACAAGGAGATATCCTTCATCCAGCAGAAAGTCGACGGGATAGCTGAGAAACTCGGTCTGGGCCCACTGAAGGCCTAGACTCTTCCCCTTTCTTTGTCATTCAACTTGCTGTAATGTAATCGAATCGCGTTTTGATTCTTTCTCACCTCGAGAAGTGTGAGATCTCCATAAAGTTCTCGGTGCTGGATGTTGAAGAATCGATAAATAAATGTGTGGACTGTAAGGTAGTGCGCGGGGCTTTCGCATGCCAGTGTTCCAATACGCCACAGACGAGGAGATTAAGAGCGGGGAGACAACGGACGTCTACTTCCTTAGGACGAGCGAGGTTCTAAGGGCGAAGGGGCTTGGCCGTGTTCGAGTGGTCGCCGAGGTAACGACTGGTCATCTTCCCAACGGTTGGCCTTGGGGCGTGCTGTGCGGGATCGAGGAGGCGGCTCACCTGCTTGAAGGGTGCTATGTCGATGTGGACGCTATGCCTGAGGGGACCGTGTTTCACCCTCTGGACAGGCGGGGGATTCGGGTTCCGATAATGGTTATTCAGGGAGCTTACAGTGATTTTGCGGTCCTCGACACCGCCCTGTTGGGTATGGTTTGTCAGGCCTCGGGGATCGCCACAGCGGCGGCTAGGATCAAGAAGATCGCTGGTGACCGACTTGTTCTCTCCTTCGGCATAAGAAGGATGCATCCGGCGATATCTCCTATGATAGATCGCTCTGCATACGTCGGAGGTTGTGATAGGGTCTCATGTGTTCTCGCCGCCAAGCGGTTGGGTGTGGAGCCGAGTGGGACCATGCCGCACACCCTGGTGATCCTGTTTGGGGATCAGGTGAAGGCTTGGAAAGCGTTCGATGAGATCGTCTCGAAGGATGTGCCGCGCGTCGCCCTGGTGGACACCTACTTCGATGAGAAGGTTGAGGCGGTCATGGCGGCCGAGGCGTTGGGTAGGCGGCTTTGGGGGGTTAGACTGGACACGCCAGGATCGAGGAGGGGGAGCCTTGAGGATATCGTCCGTGAGGTTCGGTGGGAGCTGGACGTTCGTGGTTACGGGCACGTCAAGATAATCGTGTCGGGAGGGTTGAATGAGGAGAGTGTGCGGTCTCTCTCAGAGGTAGGGGTCGATGGCTTCGGCGTGGGCACTTGGATCAGCGACGCCCCCACCGTCGACTTCTCGTTCGACATCGTGGAGGTGGAGGGCAGGGGTCCGTCAGCCAAGCGAGGCAAATACGGCGGGAGAAAGGATGTCTGGCGGTGCTCCAGCTGCCTCACGGATCTGGTGACCCCGTCGGGTCAGCAGGCGCCTCGTTGCCCGAGCTGTGGTGGCTCGATGGGTCCGCTGTTGGAGCCGCTCATAAGGAATGGAAAGATCGTCGCCTCGCTGCTGAAGCCAACCGAGATCAGGAAGCGGGTTCTCGAACAAGTCTCCCAAGCGCAGCTCTAGTCCGAGTCCCCTGGGCTTCCTGTCACCTGTCCTCTGGGATAGCGTTTTTCTGCAGTTCCGAGTTCAGCCAAGACTTGAACGCTGACCTGTACAACCCGAGGATCGGTGATCGAAGTTGCAGATAGACCCCGAGAAATGCAACAACAGTGCATCCCCTGCTGCCCAGTCAACGCCATCAAATGGTCAAGAAGAAGGTCACCATCGACGACGACATCTGCATCGAGTGCGGCAACTGCAAGCGAGCCGCGGACTGCCCCACGGACGCCATGTACGAGGTGCCCATGAAGTGGCCGAAGAGCATCAGGGTGTACAGCGACCCGCTGATCGAGTGGAGGAAGTTTGAGGTACCGGCGGGCTTGAAGCTCGGTCCGAGGGTCACCTCCGAAGTCAGAACGAACGACGTGACGGGTAGATACGGCGAAGGCGAGGTTGGATTCGTCATCGAGCCGGGCCGACCTGGCGTGGCGACCAGCTTTCGAGACATCGAGAAGATCACGATGGCTGTCGCGAAGGTGGGTGTCGAGTGGGAACCCAACTGTCTTACCACCAGCCTGATGGTCGACAAGGCAACAGGAAAGCTGCGCGACGACATTAAAGACGAGCGGATCATGTACGTGCTCATCGAATTCAAGACCCGCGCCGAGAAGATTCCAAGCGTGATCGAGGCGCTGAGGAAGGTCTCAAAGGAAGTGGACACCGTCTTCAGCGTTGGGCTGGTGACGAAGATCCGTCAGGATGGCTCGATTCCTGTCCTGCCGACCCTTAAGCGGCTGAAGGTCTCTTACTACCCGACGGCAAAGGTGAACATGGGGCTTGGGAGACCCCCGGCCGTGGCTAGGAGCGGAGGTGTCTAGGTTGACGCACACGCTTCAGTAGGGGGACCAAGGAGTCCCTGAGCAAGGACTTCGTGGTCATAATACTCCCCGTGCCCGGTGTCAACGACCCGAACCTGCTGCAGAAGCAGAGAAAGTTCTTTGACATAACGACGAAGCACAAGCCGGTCAACGTCGGAGACCGCTGGCTGGGAAACCTCTACACGAAGGGCGTCACCATGGAGAAGATCTACGCCGACCCGAGACCGCTGCCCGTGGCTGTTTTCGACAACAAGGCGGCTGTGGCCGCTGTTCTCAAGGATCTGAAGGCTGCTGATCTAGGCTTGTGCGTGGTGGCGAGCGTAATGACGGAGTACCTAGGGGTTGAAGCTGTCTCCGCGTACAGAGCGCTGGCCAAGACACTTGAAACAAGGTCACCAGCCTTCCACGAAGACATAACCGCCGAGGCAACTCAGGATTCTTTGACCTACGCCCAAGGATACAGCATAGAATCATGGGGCGGGTACCTAGTTTCTTTGGCCAGAACACACAACGCCCCAATCATATACTCCGTCGACAAAGAACTGAGGAGAAAAGTCAAGGAAGTCGAAGTCGTAAACCCTCTCTCAACAGAAGACTTCGCAGAATACAACAGGTGGCTGGAAAAAGACTGACATAGCAATCTCCACCAGAATACCCCGCCTTTATCCTCGCAAGATGCTACCTCTCTCCAAAACCGTCCACCTATCTCGGACTGCACGTTCCGAGAAACTACTCGATGTCTAAAGGTGCGTGGATCAAGTCTATGCTTTCAATCCTCGTTTCATGAGTCCTCTCGTTAAAACGACCATAGAGCTGGTCCATCAACTCAAAAAAGTCAAGAAAATTGAAAACGCTTAATGAAGAGAGGCAACAAGGCGCTGTTTAAAGCGGATGATTCTGGGAGGTTATACTTGTATAACCTTAAATCGTTCTGTGAGGCAAGATATTCTGGAGTCTAGCATGGGTTCTGCAGTCGTGATCAAGGACGTCGATGAAGATGCGTTCCGCCACCTCAAGGGAGAAGCGGCAAAGGCAGGGCTCAAAGTCGGCGAGGCGGCTTCCGAAGCATTCAGGCTCTGGGTCCAGAGTCGTTCTCTGATAAGAGCTAAGGACAGGGACAGGTTGAAACGGGCTTCAGAAACGATGGACCGAAACCGATCAAGACTAACGATGCGCGAGGATTGGTCCGGAGTCGAGGTAATCAGAAAGTGGAGAGACCTACGAAGACTCTAGTCATCGACGCATCCGTTACGATCAAGTGGTTTGTCCCCGAAGTAGGCGGAGACAAGGCCCTGAAGTTACGAAACGAGCACGTAGACGGGTCGTTGGTCCTGCAAGCACCCGATCTGCTCGTGTGGGAGGTTGCCAACGCCCTCCGGTATCACCCCGAGATCACCGACGAGCAGCTGGCCGAAAACCTCCAATCGCTGATAGACATAGACATCGATCTCATCTCCCCGACTCCCACGCTCCTCAACCTCACTGTGAGAAGGGCGAGAGAGCTCGACATCACGTCCTACGACGCGAGCTATCTGGCACTGGCGGAGCTGGCATCAACCCAACTTATCACAGCCGACAAGGAGCTCCATCTGAAGGCTAAGGCGACCAAGAGAATACTCCGACTAGATGATTTGTAGCTTTCAATCCTCGTTTTACGAGTCCGATCGTTGAAACTGACGGTGAGAGCCGTGCTCATGGTCGAGGTTGACGACACTTTCAATCAAATACTCACTGTCTACCTTTCTCCACACGCCCTCATCGTCACGGATTTCACAAGTCTGTCAAATTTGGTGGTGTAATAGCAGCTTTCTGCAGTTCGCGTGAACTCTTTCCGCGCCTTCGAGGGCGTCCGAGGCATCGTCTTGAGTGAAGAGAGATGATGGTGGCCTCATAGCCTGCTCATCTCCGTAGAAGGCGGGGCCTCGTTTCCTAGCCAAGTCGCCAGAAAGAGTTGCCATGAACTCCACCTCAGCCATAAACCAGCTGGGGAGCGCGCGTGATTTGGTTACTTCCATGAGCACATCACTGACATCGTGTTCCTTGGGGTATTCCACGGCGAGGAACCTTAGCACAGATTTTAGTGACAGTTCAACGGCCTCTTGCGCCCTTCTGATGGTTAGAGGGTAATCTCCAGCCTTAAAAGCCCCCCTTGCTTCGCCCAACGTCTTGGATGCTCTGTTCATATAGTCGAGCGCCATGTCTGAGCTTCTCAGATCTCAACGACCTCCCCCAGCTTGTAGTTCGGCTTGAGATCCCAGTACCATCTGCCACTTGGCAGCCTGATTTTCTCCGCTCCCAGCGCTTTGAGCTTCCTCTCAAGCTCAGCGAGACAGCCCTTGATGAAGTCGCCTGTATCGTAGAGGATTATGCCATCGGTGAGAACATCCAGCAGGATTGGGGGGTTCCTTCTAACCTCTGCGCGTGTGAGGGGCACAGGGCTTATCAGGGTGCCAAACCCCTCCTTCCTCAGCCTTCTTCGAGGTTCAGAGTTCCGTAGATCCCTTTCGATCTCCCTAAATGGGAGAAACCTCTCTCCGGAAGATTCGTTGAAGCTATCCGAAACGACTAGCATGTCTATGTCGCTTCCTTCGCCAGCCTCTCCTCTTGCAACGCTTCCAAAAAGCACGACCGAAACCAGGCTGTCACCTAGCCTAGCTGTCAACGACCTTAGAATCAGTTCTACATAATCTCCGTACAGGCGCTCCACATGGATTCACTCGTCTCTCTGATGACGCTTCCTAGTGGGGGTGATATAAGGACGTTGGTGTCTAGGACGACCCTGGGCATTCGGCTACTCCTTCTTTACCGCTGCGGTTCTCTTCCTTTTCTCAGCCCTGTGCTTGTGTGTCTCGGCGGCTATCTCCTCGGTTGGTCTCTGCTTCCCCTGCGGAAGTCTTGTCGATCTCCTTCCATAAGCTCTCAAGCTCCTCCACGACATCCGGGAGTTCAAGCTTCTTCAGCATAACCGTGTCCCGATACAAGTAGACGAGAAGCTTCGTCTTTGGCGTAAGCTTGAGTCGGTCCCTCACCCGTTTGGGTATCACCACTCGGCCTCTCTCCCCGAGCATCGTGGTATCTGCCTCAGCCATCCTTCTCACCACTATGAAAATCATACATTCATACCTATCAGTCTGCTCGATGATTCAACAGTCAAGGTAGTCTGAGAGCGCGCGCATTCACATGTGCCGTGGTAAAAGTGTGGGTTTCAGCGTACTGAAGTTGGTCTCGTGGACCCGTGAAAGGCGTGCTTGTCCACGCCTATGGTTTCAATCGCCGTCCGCAGCGATTGAAGACCTCCCTCGCAATTTAGGGGCGCCGTGGTCTTTGTCGCTTCAGCGAGATGAGTCGTGGAACGAGGACCGAGGGTCTGTAATAAATTTATATACATGATTTGTATATTCCTGCACCATGGCTATGATCTCGGTTCGGGTTGACGAGGAGTTAAAGGAGAAGATGGAAAGCCTGAGCCACATCAACTGGAGTGACGTGATCCGGAAGGCGATAGTCGAGCGCGTGAACGAGGAGGAGCTGTGGAGGAGAGTAGACCGCGGAAGGCTGATCCAGGCAGCATCCCTGAACGATGCCCTAAGAAGAGAGGTGAAGGGCTGGGACAGCGTGGCGGAGATCAGGCGGTGGAGAGAGCGTGGAAGCAGCGGTAGTCGACGCGTCGGTAGTAGCTAAGTGGTTCGTTGAAGAACCCTACTCCGACGTTTCCTTGAGATTGAGAGAGGACTACGTAAACCTGCGCCTACGACTGATCGTCCCCTGCATTATGAGGTACGAAGTGCTCAACGCGCTGAAGTTCTCGGGCGGCTTCGGAACTCAGGAGCTGATCAAGGTCGCCAAGAGCCTGGAAGACTACCAGTTCGTAGAAGTGCCTCCCAACGGGAAATACGCTGAGGAGACCGTTAGGACAGCCATGGACTATGGCTTTACAGTTCATGACGCCTCATACGTGGCTTTGGGTAAGCTGAGAGGGGTTGCTGTCTACACTGCTGACCAGAGGCTTCTCGAGAAGACCGAAGAGATCAACTGCGTGATGCACCTGAAGGAGTACAAAGGATCTTAAGGGTAGTTTGCATTTCTTGCGAACAGCGCAACTTCCGCGAGCTCCAGCATGTGCGAGACTTGCCTGAAAAGCGCGTTGCTGAAGGAGACCCTGCCGCACGAACCATCAACAAATCAGCAAATTGGGCCTTTAGAGGGCATGGTTGACGCAGGGATAGTGGTGATAGTCTACTTCGATAATCCAGTCCGAAGAGTCGCGTTCGACTTCCTGTCGAGGAGAATACATTGGAAAAAAGGTGCCTCATCCCAAATCTGAGTCTCACGCGATGAGGTGATGGCTCCTATTATCACTTCCTGCCCATCATGCTGGTAAAACATAACATTTGCCGAGCTACATCTTCAATTGGATGTTGTTCCTAGAAAGGGGTTCTGAAAGCTGTGTTATGGGGTTCATCCTTTGGCAAGAAAGAATCGGTTTAGGACAGAGACCAACTCCTACGTTTAGGACGGTGTCGTGGAGTGACCTACGGTGGAAGCTAAGGAAACTCTGGAGAGAGGAACGGGGGGTAGTCCCTACCCCCATCAAGCACGTGCGATGAAAGAAATTCTCAATGGAAGGTCTGTAATCCTGAGAGCTCCATGTGGCTCCGGAAAGACCGAAGCCGCCTTTCTTCCTTTTGTTGCAGGACGACGAGGCATCTTGCCTTCCAAGTTGATCTACGCACTTCCCACCAGAGCGTTAGTCGAAGATGTCTCTGATAGGATCCGGGCATGTCTGACCAATGTCGACCCCTCAGTTACGGTCGCTTGTCATCATGGGGCAAACGCGGCTGACCCCTTCTTCAACTCTAACATAGTGGTTACCACGCTTGACCAGCTGGTCGGTGCTTACTGCTGCACTCCTCTCAGCCTCCCCACTTACTTGGGGAACATACCCGGGGGAGCTGCAACATCCTCGATGATCTGCTTCGATGAGGCACACAGCTACGACTATCGGTTGGGCTTTCAGACGATGCTGCTCTTGATTGACCGTGCACTTAGCTTGGGCGTCCCCTTTGTTGTCATGTCCGCCACTCTCCCTAACGCATTTCTGGATCACTTCAGGGAAGACGAAAGAGTCGCCATCTTGGAAGCCAGAGAGGAAGACATCCCGAGGAGAAGAGACAGAGAGGTGACTCTTAGCTGGGAAGGCAAGATTCCTGAAGAATCTGATGTCCGCAACGAGATGAAAGAGAATCAAAGGCTCATGGTGGTCTGCAACACCGTCGGAAGGGCGCAGGAGTTCTTTGAGAAGCTAAGGAACTCAAAAACCCCAGTCTTTCTCCTGCATTCTCGG
>Ga0315280_10002756_pt1 | contig 28061 bp, 23 predicted proteins | sample YL17G06_40_MG_FD_203697 | JGI IMG/M metagenome (GOLD analysis project Ga0315280, IMG submission 203697) | Sediment microbial communities from Yellowstone Lake, YNP, Wyoming, USA - YL17G06_40 | ecosystem: Environmental > Aquatic > Freshwater > Lake > Sediment | place: USA: Wyoming | collected... | reverse complement strand
ATGGATTTTAAGGTAAAGGAGAAGGGTTGTTAACAGTTTCTATAGTTATCCCAACATTGAACTCAGCAAAGACTTTGAAGCAGTGTTTAGATAGCATTGCTGAGCAGGATTATCCAAAAGATAAGATAGAAATCATTATTGCTGATGGAGGTTCAACCGATGGAACTTTAGAAATCATTTCTGAATTTTCTGTTGCCTCCAACCTCCAACCTCAACCCTCAAACTGTTCTTTTGTTGCCTCCAACCTCCATCATCACCCCTCAAACATTCATATTGTTCCAAACAACTTGAAAACCGGCGAGGCTGGCAAAGCTGCTGGACTTAAACATTCTATGAATGATATAATTGCATTCATTGATTCTGACAATATACTACCCGATAAAGACTGGCTGAAAAGAATGGTTGAGCCGTTTAATGATCCTGAAATTGTCGCATCCGAACCGATTGAATATACATATAGAAGAAACGATAGTTATATAACCCGTTATTGTGCTCTTTTGGGGATGAATGATCCATTATGTTTATTTTTAGGAAATTATGATAGACTATGTACGCTGACCGGAAGATGGACGGAGATGCCACACAAAGAAGAGGACAAAGGTAATTATTTAAAGATTGAATTAGATAAAAAGTCTCTTCCCACTATCGGCGCTAATGGTTTTTTGATTCGCCGCTCAGCCTTACTATCTGCCTTTACCTCCAACCTCCAACCTCAGACCTCAAACCTATCTCCCCCTAACCTCCACCCTCTAACCTCAAGCGTTTCCGTTTCTGCCTCTAACCTCCAACCTTCAACCTCTGACATTTCTTTTCCTGACTATCTTTTCGATATAGATGTAATCTATGAACTTCTTAACTCCATAAATCCAACAAATCATAAATTTGCTAAAGTAAAGACGAACATAATACATATTTTTTCTGGTGATGTGGAAACCTTTGCGAGGAAACAGAAGAGAAGGGTAAGAGATTATCTTTATTACAACAAACTTGGTGTGCGGAAATATCCCTGGAAAAGCATAAGTAGAGTAAGATTGTTAAAATTTGTGTTATTATGCGTAACGATTATTCCTTTATTAATTCAGGGCATTAGGGGATATAAGAAAAGGCCTGATAAGGCCTGGTTCTTTCACCCTCTTGTATGCTGGATAACACTCTGGTAGTATGGATGGGGAAGGATTGGTGGAATATTTGTGGTTAAAGAATTGGAAAGAAAAATCTGGAGCCAATAGCTTTATTGTAACAATAAATATTTGAGGAGGTTTCAAATTGTCTATAGTAATAGTCACAGGTTCAGCGGGTCTTATAGGCTCGGAGGCAACAAGGTTTTTTTGTAAAAAGGGATTTGATGTGGTTGGTATAGATAATAACTTTAGGAAGGTCTTCTTTGGGGAAGATGCATCTACAGAATGGAATAGAAAACAGCTTGAACAAAAATTCTCTAACTATATTCATAAGAGTGTGGATATAAGAGATAATGAAAGTATTGAGAAAATATTCAAGAAGTATGGAAAAGATATTGTTTTGATTATTCATGCAGCAGCCCAACCTTCCCATGACTGGGCAGCCTCGAACCCATTTATGGATTTTACCGTCAATGCCAATGGTACACTGGTGATGTTAGAAAATTTCAGACAGCATTGTCCAGGAGCGGTCTTCATCTTTACATCCACCAATAAGGTGTATGGGGATTTGCCAAATTTTCTCCCTCTGGTTGAACTGAACACGCGATACGAACTTGATAGCAACCATAAATGGTATGATGGTATAGATGAAACAATGCCCATTGATCAATCAATGCATAGTCTTTTTGGCGCTTCCAAGGTTGCAGCAGATGTACTTGTTCAGGAGTATGGGAAATATTTTGGGCTCAAGACGGCTTCCTTTCGAGGGGGATGTCTGACCGGACCTGCGCATTCAGGCACGATGCTCCACGGATTTCTTTCATACCTCATGCGCTGTTGTATTTCTGGCAAGAAATATTTCATTTATGGGTATAAAGGAAAGCAAGTCAGAGATAATATCCACTCGTATGACTTGGTAAATATGTTCTGGCACTTTTATCAGAACCCACGGTCTGGCAAGGTATACAATGCAGGGGGGGCAAGACATTCTAACTGTTCTATGTTAGAAGCTATTGAACTCTGTCAGGAGATATCAGGCCAAAAGCTGGACTGTGAATATGTAGATAAGAATAGGGCTGGGGATCATATCTGGTGGATAAGCAGTGTGGCGAAGTTCAAGTCTCATTATCCTGACTGGGACTTCAAATACAATGTAAAGACTATACTTCAGGAAATCTACGACGTACAAAAGTTGGTTGTTCATGGATAAGAAAACATTAAACTACCAGACAGTTCTCATTACTGGTGGGGCGGGTTTCGTGGGTAGCAACATAGCCGTAACGTATAAAAGGAAGTACGGCACTGATAGGGTAATCTGCTTGGATAATCTTAAGAGGCGTGGTTCAGAATTAAATCTTCCAAGGCTTCGGTCAGAAGGTGTAGAGTTTGTCCACGGTGATATAAGGAATTTTGAGGATCTATCCTTGGATTTTAAAATAGACCTTCTCATAGAGTGCTCAGCTGAGCCGTCAGTTCTTGCAGGTTATGGTGGTAGTCCGGCTTATGTCATAAATTCTAACCTTACAGGCACAATAAACTGCCTTGAGGCGGTAAGGAAGAACAAGGCTGATGTTGTGTTTCTCTCTACGAGCAGGGTCTACCCTTTTGATGTCATAAACTCTATAGCAGTAGAAGAGAAGGAGACCAGGTTTGAGTGGAAGTCGGACCAGGGGCGTGGTATTCCCGGTTGGTCCCCAGAGGGCATAAGCCATGAGTTTACAGTCGAAGGGGCCAAGTCTATGTATGGGGCTACGAAGCTCTGCTCAGAGATAATACTGAGGGAATACATGGATATGTACGGCCTAAAGGCCGTGATCAATAGATGTGGTGTTATAGCAGGACCCTGGCAGTTTGGCAAGGCTGACCAAGGGGTATTTACGCTATGGATACTTGCACACTTCTTCAAAAAAGATCTTAGATATATTGGTTTTGGAGGAAAGGGAAAGCAGGTAAGGGACTTACTGCATATAGATGATCTTTTCGACCTTCTGGAGTTGCAACTTTTGAATATCGAAAGGGCCTCTGGCAATATTTACAATGTTGGTGGAGGGTCTTTCTCGAGTCTTTCACTTCTGGAAACTACGAGGCTTTGTGAGGAGATAACTGGCAATAATATAAAGATAACTCCTGAGGAGGCGAGGCCGGCGGACATAAGGATATATATAACTGACAACACCTCTGTGAGCCGGGACTTCTTCTGGAGGCCAAAGTGCGGGACGAAGGAGATACTTTCGGATATCTTCAACTGGGTGCGGGAAAACGAGGCGGACATCAAAAAGTCCGTTCTTGCATGATAATGAATCTGCTAGGGCTCTCGATAATCACGGTTGCGCTCAACTGCGAAAAGATGCTTGAGGAGTGCTATTCGAGGATAGCGGCTCAGGACTATCCGAAGGACAAAATCGAGCTTCTGATTGTGGATGGCGGCTCCACCGACGGCACTAGGCGAGTGGCTGAAAGGTGGGGGGCAAGGGTTATCAACGGTGGCTACAGGGACAACCAAGAAGCCAGAAGATATGTTGGGTTCCGTAACGCTAGTAACGAGATACTCGTATATATAGACTCCGACAACCTGATAACCGAAAAGGACTGGCTTGCAAGGATGGTAAAGCCCTTCATGGAAGACCCAGGGATAGTTGCGACGCAGACGCTGAGGTATGGATATGAAAAAGGCCTTTCAATAATGAACAGATATTTTGCTCTTTTTGGGTTTAATGACCCTGTAGCGTATTATCTTGGTAAAGCTGACAGGCTTCCTTGGTTTGAGGACAGATGGAACCTGCTTGGAGAGGTTGTTACCGAGAAGGAGGATTACTACAAAATAAGATTCAGGCCTAGCTCACTTCCCACTATAGGGTGCAATGGGTTCCTCATAAGAAAGAGTGTTTTTGATACCCTTGACTGCAGACCAGAAAACTTTTTTCATACAGACGTAAACTACGATATCATAAAAAAGGGTATAGCTTACTACGGGATTGTAAAGACTGAAATAGTCCATGCAACTGGCGATACATTTATAAAATCCATAAAAAAAAGAATGAAGTATATGAGTGTACACCATCATGAGCTTGGTTCGACAAGGAGATATAAGATTTTCGACTCAGCCAACCCGAGGGATATATTTAATCTGGTCAAGTTTATAATATTTGCGTGTACCTTTGTGGAGCCCTTATACAGAAGCTTCAAGGGCTTTATGAAGATAAGGGACTTTGCTTGGTTCATTCATCCATTTGCCTGTGCAGGTTTCATTTTTGGGTATGGATATTCAACATTACTTAACTTAGTCCAAGGGAGTAGAAAATGAAGCCTAAGGTAGTAATACTTGCTGGAGGATTTGGTACTAGACTTAATGAAGAGACTATGTCAAGACCAAAGCCAATGGTGGAGATAGGTGAAAAGCCTATTCTCTGGCACATAATGAAGATTTATTCCCATTTCGGGTTCAATGATTTTATTATCTGCCTTGGCTACAAGGGTTATATGATAAAGGAGTATTTCACTAACTATTTTCTCCATCAAAGTGATGTTACTATAGATATCAAGAACAACAGGTTGGACGTCCATCAGAATACAGCTGAGCCATGGAAAGTGACACTCATTGATACTGGCGAGAAGACCATGACTGGTGGGAGGGTTAAAAGGATACAGAAATATGTGGATAATAAGACCTTTATGCTCACTTACGGTGACGGAGTGGGTAATGTTGATATAAACGAGCTTCTGGCTTTTCACAAAAGACATGGTCGGCTTGCTACAGTGACCTCTTCCATGCCTTCAGGGAGATTTGGAATCCTGGATATTGACGAAGGTAATATTGTAAATTCATTTCAGGAAAAGCCCGCGGGTGATGATGCGTGGATAAATGCTGGTTTTTTCGTATTCGAGCCGGATGTATTCAATTATATAGAGGGTGATTACACAACACTCGAGAAGGAACCCCTTGAAAATCTTGCCAAAGATCGGCAGATGGTGGCTTACAAACACAAGGGTTTTTGGAAGCCTATGGACACTCTGAGGGATAAGATGGAGCTTGCCTCGCTCTGGAACTCTGAAGTGCCACCATGGAAGGTTTGGAAAGATTAGCTTATGAGAATTCTTGTTACAGGCGCAACAGGCTTTATAGGAAGTCATTTAATTGAACGCCTTGTAAACGAAGGAACCGAGGTTGCCATACTTACCCGCCCCACATCGGATAAATGGCGGATCAAACACATGCTGGATAGGATTAAAGACTATGAGTGTGATACAATGGGAGTAAGAAGGGCATTTGATGATGGTAAGGTTGATGCTGTGGTACACCTTGCGACCAATTATGGCAGAAGGTATGAGCCTGCACAGAGCATAATAGAAGCCAATATAATGTTTCCTTCAATGCTCATAGAGGAGGCATTGAAATTCGGGCTCCGGATATTTATTAATACAGATACCTCAGTTACTGATATATACTCTTTTTATGCTGCTACAAAAAAGGCTTTTTTACATCTTCTGAATTTTTACTCGAAAGAAAAGGGCCTCAAGGTAATAAACTTTAGGGTTGAGTATGTTTATGGTCCTATGGACGATGAAAACAAGTTCATTCCCTACCTAATAAACAGTATACTCGCTGGAAGCCCCGTGGCGGCTTCGGAAGGAAAACAGAAAAGGGACTTCATTTATGTTGAAGACGTGGTGGATGCGTATGTTAAGGCGATTGAACTACTAGTTCGTAGAACCGATGTGGAATTTCTAACCTTTAGTATAGGAACTGGCATGGCTGTAACCCTTAAGGAGTTTGCCGCAGCCATTGAAAGGGTTTCATCGAGAAAGGGTAATATTATTTGGGGTTCTGTCCCTTACAGGAAGAATGAGATATTCGAGCTAAAGGCCGACATTAGAGAAACCGTTTTGGTTTTAGGCTGGCAGCCTATGTATGGGATAGAGGAAGGTATAAGAAAGATTATAGAATGGTACGGGAAGGTTAAAAGATGATGGAAGGATGTTTTGGGGGAGTATACAAGGGTAAAAAGGTCCTTGTTACCGGGCATACCGGTTTCAAGGGTTCATGGGTGTCGCTTTTCCTCAGCGAGCTAGGTGCTGAAGTATTAGGATATGCACTTGAGCCGATAACTGACCAAAGCCTATTTTACGCTATAGGTCTTAAGGACAAGATACACCATATTATTGGCGATATTAGGGATGAGAGCAAGTTACTTTCGGTTTTCAAAGACTTCAAACCTACCTTTGTTTTCCATATGGCTGCCCAGCCACTGGTGAGGCTATCTTATAAGGAGCCTAAACTTACTTACGAGACCAACATAATGGGCACTGTAAATCTCTTTGAATGCGTAAGGAAGATTGACTCAGTAAGGGTTGTAGTCAACGTCACTAGCGACAAATGCTATCAAAACAAGGAATGGGTTTGGGGTTACCGAGAAGATGACCCAATGGGAGGCTACGATCCGTATAGTGCTAGTAAAGGTAGCGCTGAATTGATAACTTCTGCCTATAGAACATCGTATTTTAATGTAAACAGAGTTGGAGACCATCGGGTAGTATTATCGTCTGTGCGTGCTGGAAATGTGATAGGAGGAGGTGATTGGGCAGAGGATAGACTTGTCCCAGATTGCATAAGGGCACTTTCAAAGGATAAGGAAATTGCAATAAGAAATCCCAGGGCTATAAGGCCATGGCAGTATGTGCTCGACCCATTAAGTGGATACTTGTGGACAGGGGCTAAAATGTATTCTGACCACACCTTTGGTTGTGCGTGGAACTTCGGACCAGGTGACTCAGATATGCTTACGGTAGAGGAAGTTGTAAGACTCGTGGTAAAGTACTGGGGTAAAGGATGCTATTCGGTAGACAACTCACATAACCCTCACGAGGCAAGGCTCCTGAAGCTCGACTGCAGTAAGGCCCGTATTCTACTTGAGTGGGCTCCAGTTTACGATGTAAGGACAGCCATTAAAGAGACAGTAGATTGGTACAGCGATTATTACAGGGAAAAAAAGGATATGCTACAGCTTACCATAGATAAGATAAAGGATTTTGTTTTAAAGGCTAGGGAAAAGGTGATCGTTTGGAGCAATGTGGAAAATCATGAATAATAGAGGCAAGTAAATATGGCAGGTTTCAATATTGGAGACATAGTCGTATTCAGGGGAGCTGGGGGAGAGGAGTTTAAGGGTGTAGTTGTGGACAGCGATTCTTCTGAGCTTACACTTGTGCGTCTTTACGCTCTTAAGCAGGATATTGAGGGAGAGTTTACAGAGGTTGTGGAAGAGTCTGATATGCTCGATGTGGGGCTAACAGGGAGACATATTCTTAGACTCAAAAAGTTGAATATAGCTGAGAAAAGGTTCTGCGAGAAAAAGGCTTCACTTAAGAGGGGAAAAATAGAATCTGTTTTAAGGAAGCTCTGCAAAGTATTTCCAGAAGTGTACTACAATATGTTCCATAGACAGAAGGTATTTATACCGGGTAATACTAGGATAAATTATTCAGGGCGTGTGTATGACAGGCACGAGATATTAAATCTTATGGATGCAACTTTAGATTTCTGGCTTACTGCAGGACCATTCGCACGAGAACTTGAAAGGCGAATGTGCGAGCTTTTTGAAGCAAGGGCTTTTTTCTTGGTAAACTCGGGATCTTCGGCCAATTTGATACTCATGTCTGCTATAAGGTCAGTACGGTTTGAAGGCAGGCTTAAGCCTGGTGATGAGGTAATAACACCAGCCGTAACCTTCCCAACAACGCTTTCCCCCATAATCCAGAATCAACTTGTCCCAGTTTTCGTAGATTGCGAAGTTGGTACATATAACATAGACCCTGCAAAGATAGAAGATGCAGTTGGTCCGAGGACAAGGGCCATATTCGTGCCACATACACTCGGTAATCCTTGCAATATGGATATCATTATGGATGTCGTCAAACACAAGAATCTTATACTTCTTGAAGACTCATGTGATGCACTTGGGGCGATGTATGATGGAAAACTGGTAGGTACATTTGGGATAATGGCATCTTTAAGCTTTTATCCTCCACACCATATGACCATGGGCGAAGGAGGAGGGGTGGTGATAAATGATTCTGGGTTTATAAAGACAGCCCTTTCTTTACGGGACTGGGGTCGTGACTGCTGGTGTGAGCCCGGACAGAGCAATACCTGTGGTAGAAGATTCGATATGAAGAGGGGTGATCTTCCTTTAGGGTATGACCATAAATATGTTTATTCAAATATGGGTTATAACTTCAAGGTTACTGATATGCAGGCCGCAGTTGGGCTTGCACAGATGGAAAAGTTGAAGGGCTTTGTTGCGGCAAGGCGAAATAACTTCAGATTCTTCTACGATGAGCTTAAAAGATATGAAGATTACCTTATACTACCAAGGTGGGAGAAAAAGGCTGATCCGTCATGGTTTGGTTTTACAGTGACGCTTAAGGATACAAATCTTACCAATAATCTCATAAGACATCTTGAGTCAGCAATGATTGAAACAAGAAAGGTGTTTGCTGGTAACATACTTAAACAACCTGGTTTTAAAAACATAGAGCACAGAGTGCATGGCACCCTTGAGCAGACTGATAAGATAATGCGTGATACCTTCTTCTTCGGTGTATATCCTGGGCTTACTGAACAGATGAAAGAGTACATAGTTGAACAGTTTAGACGGTTTTTCTCAAGATGACATTTGAAGCCTACGAATACCTTTTAATGGAACCCTTCAAGATAATAAAAAGACGTGTGGAGGGGGTTTTGAACACTGAGGGTTGCATGGTAGTACCGGTGCTTGCTGGCATATGCCGTTCGGATGTTCTGTATTTCAAGGGAGATAAAGATCTCATGAAACTGCAGCAAAGACTTCCGCTTATCCCCCTTCATGAGGGGGTAGTGAAGGTGCTCGATACTGGCGGGTTCGGAAGTATCATTCCATTCAGAAAATGTAATGCATGTTTTGCTTGCCTGAACGGTATGGAGAACCTTTGCCAGAAAAGCTATTACATGGGAAGCACCATTCCAGGGCTAAGTAGGAGCCCTTTTTCTTATCCCCGCGAACTTATAGTGGATGTGCCAGATAATGTCCCGCTTAAGGTAGCAGCGCTACTTGAACCGATGTCTATTGTATACAGAATGCTTAAGGAAACGGTTCTTGCAGAAGTCGATATGATAGCGGTAATAGGGAACGGTGTTCTGGGGAGGCTTGTAATAATATTCCTTTCAGCGCTCAGGGGTATGAGCCGCTCCAGGCTCTTTCTTATAGGACGGTCAGGTTCACGGCTTGCGGCATTTAATGATATCTGTACTACTGTAAATATAGTAAAGGATCGAGAAAGTCTTAAGGAGATGGAGGGCAGTTTTTCGATGGTTGTTGAAGCAGTTGGAGGATACGGCATGGCGCATTCCTTAAGACAGGCAGTGGCGCTGGTACAGCCAAGGGGAAGGATACATGTCTTTGGTCTAGCCGATGAGGTCAAGGATATAAACTTCACACAAATAGTGAACAAAGGGCTTATAATCCAGGGATTTTCAAGGGCACGGTTTAGTGATTATAAAACCATGATGGATATAATTTGTGGCAATTCGAGGCTTCTTGAGTTGCTTGAAAGAGTAATAGACCCGGAAGGCTTCATAATTAGGAATGAAGAGGATCTTATGGATGCTTTCCATTATGTTATGTCAAGGAACAATAACGGCCGTGTTATTGTGGCTTTTGAGGAGGATGTTGTGTGAAAAGGATGCTTGCCGCCGTATTTTACGGTATAAACGATGTAAGAGTAGAGGAAAGGGATATCCCCACACCAGGTCCAGGTGAAGTAGTAATCAAAGTTAAGGCTTGCGCAGTGTGCGGGACAGACTTGCGGATAATCCGTAACGGGCACAAGGCAGTAAAACCCCCGGCTGTTATTGGGCATGAAATAGCCGGCATTGTAGCTGCCATAGATAAAGGTGCTAAAGGAATCTACGAAGGCGATTCTGTTATTATAGTTACGCCTGTTGGGTGTGGAAATTGCAGACTATGTAAGGCTGGCTACCAGAACATGTGCGATCTGGTAAGTAAAGGTACTCACTCGCTCGGGTATTACTGCGATGGTGGTTTTTCTGAGTACATGAGGATTCCTGCCGAGGCAGTTACAAATGGAAATCTTATAAAATTTGATTATGATGGCTTAGTTTCCTGGGAGGAATTGAGCCTTATTGAACCATTTTCATGTGTGATAAATGGTCAGAAATTCCTTAGAATTATTCAGGGTGAAACAGTTGCTATATTTGGTTGTGGTGCGATAGGGTGTATGCACGCCTACCTTGCACGGTATTATGGAGCTTCTAATATAATAATGATCGATATAAACAAGAGCCGCATTGAGATGGTATCAAAGTTAGGTATAGCGGATAGTTTGATACTTTCAACTGAACAGGATGTCAAAAGTGAGATTTCAAGGCTTATCAGAGGGGCTGGTGTAGATAGTGCGATTGTGGCCTGCTCAAGTGCTGAGGCGCAGAGGGCTGCCTTCGAGGTAAGCGGGATTCGCTCCAAGATAAGCCTCTTTGCCGGAGTGCCTGCGCAGGACCGGATGGTGCAGATAGATACAAACGATATACACTACCTTGAAAAATCGGTTTTCGGTGCTTTCGCATCTGCTCATCACCAGTATAGGGAGGCACTTGACCTTATAGTTGATAAGAAGATTTCGCTTAAGAAACTAATTTCACGGGTAATGCCACTTGAAAAATTCAATGAGGCCATGGAACTTTTCCAAAGCGGGGGAGCTCTCAAGGTAGTAATAAGACCCGATGGAGGATAGCCGATGAAGATAATAGTCCCTATGGCTGGAAGGGGCCAGAGATTTGTCGAGCTTTCAGGGCTGGTGGCCGACTATGCCGTACCTAAGCCGATGATAAGGGTGATAGAAAGGCCTATGGTGAGTTGGGCTATAGATTCGTATAAAAGTTTCATTTCGCTCAACGGAGAGGCTGGAAAGCCTGTAAATACAAGCGACCTTATATTCGTATGCCTGCGTGAACATGAGAAGCAGTTTAGGATATCGGATTTTTTAAGAAAGACCTTCGACAATAATATAAACATCATGTTTGCTGAGGAGGTCACGAGGGGGCCGGCAGAGACCGCACTCTTGGCCGAGAAATTAATAGACTTGGATGAGGACATAATAATAAGTGACTGCGACCATCACTTTGATGCAGTTCCTCTCTGGGAGGCGATAAAAGTAAACTATGGTGAGTCAAAATACGTAGGAATACTACCGCTTATTAAGCCAGAGGATACGGTTCCGTCGTGGAGCTATGTTGTTCTGAATTCCAGGAATGAGGTAGTAGAGATACGCGAAAAAGACCCGGAGTTAGCAAAAAAGATGGCCTATGGTGTTATAGGCGCTTACTATTTCCGTAGGGGCAGTGACTTCTTGAGCGAGGCGAAAAAGATGATAGCCGAGAATGACAGAGTTGGCGACCCCAAGAAGGCCGAATTCTACATGTCGAGGATATATCAGAGGCTGATTGAACGCACTGGTATAGTCAAAACTGCATTTATAACCAGCGGCTATATACTTGGAACGCCAAAGCAGTTACAAAGATTCCTTGAGTTATACGGAGGGCGGCCTGGGGGTGCATAGGATAATTTTGCGAAACACAGCCCTTTCTGTATCAAGAATAGGGCTCGGTACCGGCACTTCAGGTTTTACTGGCGAGATAATACAGGCCAGCATGGGAGTGCGCGAGTTGGCTGAGATACTCCTTTACGGGTTTGACAAGGGTATTAACTTCTGGGATACGGCCTATACTTATGGTACATATAGGCATATGGCTGCGGCATTAGCGCAGGTAAAAAGGGAAGAGGTGGTAATATGTTCAAAATTCAGCTCTGTAGTTTACCGGAATGTAAAAAGGGAGATCGAGGAGACTTTAAAAGAGCTAAGGACAGATCATATAGATATCGGTTTAGTGCACGTCATAAGAAGTTCCTTTGAACTTAGAGTCAGAGATGGAGCACTAAGGGCTCTTATTGAAGCAAAGCAAAAGGGCTCTATACGGTATGTGGGGCTTTCCTCTCACGGCTTAGGTGCACTGGAGGCAGCAATTGAAAATCAGGCCATTGAGTTAGTGTACGGAAGACTAAACCATCTTGGTGCCTATATGGATTCTTGGCAGGAAGATATTATTTCGAGGCTTGTGGCTATACCTTTTACAAAGGTTGCGGCACGGGCCCTCATACCAAGGAGGTTTCTTCATTCAATAAGTGCACAAATAGAGCCTTCGAAAGTGGATATAAAAACGATGAAGACGGCTGAGGGGCTTTTCAAGAAGCTTAATGATTATGGGAAATCGGTAGTAGCTGTAAAGGTTATTGGTGCCGGGACCATTAGTGACAAAGAGGATAGTGTGAGGGAATCTCTCTCATATGTACTGGCAAATGACTCCATCTCCTCTGCAATAATCGGCATTACATCAAAAGAGGAAATTGATAGACTTTTAAAACATTATAATGAATTCTGTGGGAGTAGGCTTAAATGAACATTCTAGTTCCGCTTGCCGGGAAGGATGAGTCGTTTGTGGAGGAATTCGGCGATATAAAGCCTTTCGTAAAGATAAGCGGGACTCCACTTATAGAGTTCGTGATGAAGTGCCTTCCTTACGCGCTCGATAGGCTGATATTCATATGTCTCAGGGAGCATGAAAAGAGATTTGACATAGTTACCAGGCTTAAAAGGATATTTGGGGAACATACAAGGGTTGTATGGGCTGAAAGGCTTACAGAGGGGTCGGCTTGCTCTGCACTTTTAGCGGCAGAATATGTGGATAATGATGAAGAGTTGTTGGTAGACCTTGCAGATATATATTTCGATCCGCTGTCGATGAGGAATGATATTGTGGCAAAGGGGCCTGAGGTATCTGGCGTAATACCGATATGCCGTGACACCGTGCAGGATAAACCTTGGGGATATGTGTATTTCGATAAACAAGGTTATGTAAATGAGCTTAAAGAGAAAGAAGTTAATCCCGTTGGACGGGATGCAACGCTTGGACTCTACCATTTTGCCAGAGGAGCAGACTTTGTAAGATATACAAGAAAGATGATTAATGAGAATAGAAAGGTTTCCTACAACAGCCTTTTTTATATCGGACCGGTCTATAACCTTCTTATTGAGGATGGGAAAAAGGTTATCACATGCGATACCAAAATAAAAAGCGTTCTTGGGTCTGTTGAAGGGGTTAAGAGATTTATAAATAAGGCCCAAAATATATAATGGGACTAATCGAGAAAAAAATAACTTATTATCTGCGTGGTAGGGGGCTTGAAACCAGCCGTACACCTATCCTCAAAGGCTATAAGGAGGCCAAGGTAAACTTAATATTCAAGGAACCAAACAGCCTGTATCACTTCTATCCAGAGGATGGTGCCGGGTACGAGTCCTTCGATTTCGTATTCAACGATGGGCTTTTGACAGAAACGAAGTTCTACAAGATACTAATGAAAGAATGGTTCTACCTTATAAAGATTGGTGGTAATCTCATAGTGAGGTTTACGGAAAACGATCTTGTAAATGGCAACAAAATAAACAAGATATTTTCAGACCTTGCTGGTGAGTTGGGGGAAGTCCTTTACGTAACTAAGGACGAAAGTAATAATGCTTTCACGGTAGTAGTACAGAAACTAAGTAGTGTGCTTCAAGATAACGATAGTATAGATAAATGGTCTTTTTGTATCATCAACTCAAGAAGTCTTGACATAAATTCACTTGTAAGTTCAATAAAATCACAGAATATCCCCCATTATGAGATACTCGTCGACAATGCCTGCGGCGCTGTTGCAAATAAGGACTTAAGGATTGTTGAATACGGCGAGGGAGCACATCTGACCTCCGTCAAGAAGAATAAGATGCTCCTTAATGCGAGACATGAAAATGTTGTGATAATAGATAGGAGCAAGGCTGATCTTATCCTATCTGAAAGATGGTACGAGAGTACCTTGAGGTATGGTAACTATTTTGAGGCTATATCACCAGTCCTTGTAACAAGGGGTGGGGAGAGATGTGCTGACTGGTGGACACTTGGCTGCAACAAGGATAACATTACAGATAATATATTCCAGACCTCTAAGCTGGGTGTCCTTGAGTATAGGGACTGGGAGGACTGGGTATATTTCCCTGATCCGGTTTGTATACTAAAGAAGAGCCTTTATCACAAGTCTCTCTGGGACAGCTATTCAGCTGAGGGAGATGAGAATACACTATTTTCGCATAGGCTTTATCTTAAGGGAGTTCTATTCAGGATGAATCCTGACCTGCTTTTTTGGGTGGCAGAAGCTAAGTCTGGGTTTCTGGCCAGAAACTTTCCCCATTTTGAATATAATCCTCTGAGACTTGGGAAAAGGAGGGGTAAGTTCTTTAGAAGAAGCTTTTGGCTCATAGTTGAGATGCTACTTAAGCTCAGCTGGGTTAAAAAATATCTCAGCCCAGTGATAGCATCATTCAAGGACAGACATCTGTCAAGGATACCAGATTAAATAGGAAGTTTATGGAGATATATGCGCACAGGGGCCTTTTTGACCTTTACCCGGAGAATAGCGCCGAGGCCATACTGGAGTCCGTAGACAGGGGCTACGGCGCTGAGATAGACATAAGGTTTTCCAGGGACGGGGAAGTGGTGCTCATCCATGATGACAGCCTTAGGCGCCTTTTCGGCAGGGATGCAAAAGTGAAAGACTTAAGCGCCTCGGAGTTGTCTGGCCTGGGCTTTTGCGCAAGGCCCTCGGTCAGGTTGGCTCTTTTCAGGGACCTTCTTAGAAAACTCGGGGGGAGAAGGGCGAACCTTGCGATACATTTCAAGCAGGAGGAGCAGAATAGGGACAACTGCCTGAAAATATCCAGCCTATTCAAGGAGTTCGGGCGTTATGATGACTGTTTCCTTTTCAATCTGAGCCTTAAGGCCTGCGAAACCTTCAGGCAGATAGACCGGCGCATAAGGCTGGGGGTGATCGTATCTGACGAAAGTTTTGAACCTTTCGTTTATATTTGGAAGGAGATTCAAGAAGTTATCGAACTTTTTGACATAATATGGGCTGCAGAGTACAAATTTCTTTACAGTGGCTCTTTTTTTTGTAAAATAAAAGACGCTGGCAAAAAAGCCGTGGCGGTGTCACATGAGCTTCACCGTGCCCTGGGGCATCCAAAGGCTTTTGAGGGGTACCAGGACCCCTGGGACGCTTTCTTAAGAAACCGGGTCAGTGTTTGCACTGATTATCCCCGGGTATTCAAGGAATTTGCCGATGGTTTCAAGGGGGAGGATGCGCTTTAACAGCGTTTTCATATCGACCTACACTTTTATATATAATGGTAGCCACACCAACAACTCCGGGCCGGTAATACCCCTTAGAGACTTTTTTAACAAAAGGGCGAAGACCGTTTACCTCCTGGAGCAGCCCCTTCCTGGCAGCGATTTCCACGATACGGTCCTGACCGTCTTCAGGGAGGCAAAGGAGTCGGAAAGAGTTACCAAGAACTTCTTTTTCTCAAGGACCCCGGCGCAGAGGGTAGACAGCAACAAAACGTACATACGGCTGAAGCTGAGGGACATATTCTCGAATTTCTATTTTTTCTTCAAAAACTACAGGGCCTTCCGCACCCAGAAGGTCGACCTTTTCATAGGGCTGGAGAGCATAAACGCCCTGTGCGGGGTGATCATGAAGAAGGCGGGCCTTGTCGACAAGGTGGTCTATTATATCTTTGACTGGGCGCCCGACAGGTACTCTAACCCTGTACTTAACCGGATATACATATGGCTTGACAAGATGGCTACATACCACTCCGACAGCACCTGGAACATCACTTACACTATAGGGGAGGCCAGGAAGAACATACTCAGGTTCGACGAAGGGAGGATGTCCCCGCAGCTTTACGTCCCCTACTGTGTGAACTTCGATGAGGGCAACATACTGCCCGACGACAGGGTAGACCCGAACCTTATCGTCTATTCCGGCGGGCTTATAGAGGAAAATGGGCCATACCTCCTTCTGGAGGCGTACAGGCTGGTCATGGACAGGCACCCAGAATCCAGGCTCCTCATCATAGGCGGGGGAGGCGTGGAGGGTAAGCTCAGGGAGTACATAAAAGAGCACGGGATGGAAAACAACGTGGAGATAACCGGCTACATAGCCAGCGAGAAGAAGGTCATGGAGCTGCAGTGCAGGGGCGCCATCGGGGTCGCCCCCTACCCGGTAATGAAGGGCTCTAGGAAGCCCTTCGGGGACGTCATAAAGATAAGGATGTATTTCGCCTGCGGCCTGGTGACCGTGTCCACGCCTGTTCCACCGGTCTCAAAGGAGATAGCTGAAGAGAAGCTTGGCTACCGTACAGCCAACGACAGCCCTGAAGGAATAGCTGTGGGGATATGCATGTTTCTTAAGGACAAGAAGGTCCTTTTTGAGTACAGAAGGAACGTGATTAGAAAAGCGAGGCTAAGTAATTGGGAAAACAATTATTCTAATGCTCTTTCGAAGATGAATATGTCCGTGGTGCCAGAAAGCATGTTTCCTGTTGGGCAGAGTGCTCCGTAAGGAAAGGGGGTAATTCACATGAGCATGAAGATCTTGCTTGCAAACCCGGCTACAAGGGTAGCTCTAGATGACAAGTACGAGAGATTTTTCATAAAGGCGGGGAGCCGCTGGCCCTGGTCCACCATAAAGCGCAATGATGAGAAGAACACGAACATCTTCTTCCCCTTCTACCTGGCCTACTCGGCAGCAGTTTTGAAGAAGAACGGCTTTGAGGTCCATGTGATAGACGGGGTTGCGATGGACATGCGGGAAGAGGAGTTTTTAGAAAGGGTAAACCACATACGCCCCGACGCTCTTATTATAGAGACGACGACACATGCCATAAACTTCGATATAGCTCTCGTAAAAAAGATAAAGTCATCGATCCCGGACGTCAAGATTGTTTTTACAGGTCCCCATGTGACGGTGTACAGCAGGGAGATACTCAAGGACAACGAGGCCGTGGACTTCATAACCCTCGGTGAGTACGAATTCACCTTGCTTGAGCTTTTTACCAGGCTCAGGGATAGCTCCCCGGGCCTCAAGATTACGGGGCTGGCCTACCGCCGTGGGCAGGAGGTGTGGGTTTCTCCAGAGAAAGGCTTCATAAAGGACATAAACGAACTGCCGTACCCGGAGTTCGGGCTCTTCCCATGCAACAAAAGCCCCGACCTTGCCACCTACACCGACGGGGTCTGCACCTACTATCCGGCGGTCACGCTCCATTCCTCGAGGGGTTGCCCATTTCAGTGTGATTTCTGCCTTTGGAATCAGGTGATGTATAGCAATGGTAAATATCGTACATTCTCACCGAAACGTGTAGTTGATGAGATGGAGCATGTTATCAGTAATTACGGTGCCCGTGAAATATACTTTGATGACGATGATTTCTGTATAAGCAAAAAGCACGTTCTTGCAATATGTAAGGAAATAATAGACAGGAAACTCAATATAAAATGGTCCTGTATGGGAGATGCCATGTGCGCGGACGAAGAAATGATAAGTGCGATGGCTGATGCTGGCTGTATTTTTATGAAGTTTGGCGTGGAGAGCGGTAATAAAAAGATACTTATGAATATCGGAAAACCTCTGAAACCTGAAAAGGCTATCGAGATTTCAAAACTTTGTGGGAAATACAAGATAAGGTGCCACGCCACATTCTCTTTCGGTCTCGACGGTGAGACTAAAGAGACCATGCAGGAGACTTTGAGGCTCGCCAACAAGATCAAGTTCGACTATGGACAGGCCTCCATTACAACCCCTTTTCCGGGAACAAGGTACTATGATAAGCTCGTTAAAAGGGGAGAATTAAAAGAGGTGGGATGGGACAAGTTCGACGGTACAAGCACTTGTGTTTTTGATACCACTTGTCTTAGTAGTGAAGAGATAGAGAGGTTCCGAAAGAAGGCCATAAAGTCGATGATATTACATAAGGTGACAGACCCCGTATGGCTCTATCGTTTTATAGAGCGGAGTTTTGTTCTTATGCGCAACCAGGGCCTTAGGACCACGTTGGCGCCTTTTAAGTCGATCTATTATACTTTTTTCAAATAGCCGTGAGGGGAGCTTTGACATTAAGAGAATTTGTCAAAGGCCGGGGCTGGATATAGGTAAGATTAGTGTTTTATTGTGGAATTGTTCTTGTCAATGTATGATGCGAGCGCTAATCTAAAAGGTTGACAACCTAAAAACTGGTACAACAAATAGGGGAGGTCAGATGTTAAACAAAATAGATGGTCAATATTGTCTATTGTGTTCCTGCGAAAGCCCTTGTAATATAGTGGCTGAATGTAGTGATTTTAAGGTTGTCAAGTGTCTAAAGTGTGAATTAATTTATCAGATCCTTTCAAGTTTTAATCCCGATCAAATATATCAAATATATAATAACATATATAATAACATTTGTCAAAATAGTCCTGCTTCCATTAAAAGTACCCCACATCTAAATAATGTTGCAAAGGATATTCAAAAATACCATAAAACACCTGGTTCTATTCTAGATATTGGCTGTGGATTTGGGATATATGTAAAATATTATTCTGATAATGGCTGGGATGCAACTGGAATAGATATTTCTAAGAGTGCTGTTAATTATGCTCGTTCCAAAGGTTTAAACTGTCATATTGCAACAGTAGAAGAATATTTGACTGACAAAAAATTCGATGTGATTCTAATGAATCATGTGCTAGAACATTTTGAAAATCCTTTATTAATTTTAAATAAGACAAAAGATTGGCTTAATAACGATGGGTTTATTTATATAAGAGTTCTTAATGTTAATTCTAAGGCTATACGTTTTATTAAAGCAAATTTAATCGGTCATTTAAAACCATTTGAGCATTTATATTATTTTAGCCCAAAAACCATAGAATCTCTTCTAAAAAAAGCAGGACTAAAAGCTTCACTCCATTTAGATTCTGGTCTTTTTATATCAGATATAATAAATTATTGGATCCGTAGTAAGATAACTACAAAATCATCTTGGATTAATGTAAATTATAAAACAGCACCATCTAGAAAAAAAACGTATTTATTCTTCAGAGATTTTTATGAGAAAGCTGTATCAGCATTGGAGTATCTAAATGTAGGACCAAAAGATAGAGAAATAGTAGCTATTGCAACAAAAGAGTAAATGCGTTTTACCCGTAACTTTTCAAAGCAGTTTTTGCGAACTAAAGATAGTTGCATTCATTTCAATAGTATTGATAAGGATTTAACAATGATTAAAAAGTACCTTGCAGGAAAAGGTATAGATGTTGGGAAAGAGCATGCTCTTCTGCAAGCAGAACATAAATATATAGCACCCGACAACTTATATCTTTTGAGGAATGAAGTTGGCATTGAGACTTATGACTATTTGTATAGTCATAATTGCATTAACGATACAAAATATTTCAGAATTTTGTTGTATGAATGGTTCTTGGTCGTAAAAAAGGGTGGCTATATAATTATAGATTTTGAAGATAATGAAATATTGGACCTTGATCGTCTTAAGGACGAAATTGCAACCCTCTTTCAGTATAGGAATAAGCATAAAATAGTTAATAAGGAAGCTAAAGGGAAGCTGAAAAAAGTTGTTGTCAAAAAATTAGAATCTATAAGAAATGACGATGGAATCAACCAGTGGACCTTCGGAATAGTTTCAAACGGCAAACGCAAGGACCTTATAAAAAAGACAATCGCATCAATAAGGGCCTTAAAAATCCCCCAATATGAAATTATCTTTTGCGGAACCTATCACGGAGAGGTAGGGGGCGATATCAGGTACATTAACTTCACAGAGCACGACGACAGGGGCTGGATTACAAGGAAAAAGAATTTGGTATGTGAAAAAGCACGGTTTAAGAATATTGTGGTAATCCACGACAGGATAAACTTCGAGTCTACGTGGTTCGAGGGGATGAAGCGCTGGGGCGATTACTTCGACGTCCTGGGCGGGCCCATATATTACCCCACCATGGGTGTTACAAAGACGAACTGGGACACCATGGGCTTTCGGATCACACCGGAGAGGCTCAACCGGGTGAACGCCGTATCGGCGGGCCTGGACCCGACGGACTGGGACCGCTACGCCATCATAGGCGGTCCGCTCATTATAATAAAGAAAAGTATATGGAAGCTCGCCAAGTGGAACGAGGATCTCTTCTGGGGCGACTGGGAGGACGTGGAGCTATCGCACAGGCAGTCGGACGAGGGGATACTTCTCCGGTTCAACCCTTGGGCGGAGTTTCGAAGCGAGATAGTCACCGTGCCTCTCCTGAACTTCCGCTACGAAAAGGATACCAGGAAGCTGGGAAGGCTGAGGACCAACCCCCTCTTCCTTGTCGGCATCAGGGTCCTGGATCTTCTGGGCTTCAGGCGGAAGGGGAGGCTTGTGCGCCTCATCTCGCGCATGCTCGATAGAATTTACAAGGCCAAGAGCTGGAAGCGCGAGGCCGGGACGTTGAACAGATGATACGGGGAGAGAAGATGGATCCGCGTGAAAGCTACGGGAAGTCGGAAGGCTACGAGGTGACGCCGCTTAACCGCTTTCGCCTCAGGTATTTCAGGAAGAACTACGAGGGCATTATAAGGGGGCTACCCCGCAACGGAAGGCTCCTCGAAATCGGCCCCGGAGGCGGGACCTTCACGGAGTACCTCCTGGAGTGCGGCTTCAGAAACATAACCCTTTGCGAGTACAGCAGGCTCATCTCCGGGGAGCTTGCGGAGCACTTCCGCGACCGCCAGGAAATCAAGGTGATAAGCGGCGACGCCCTCTTGCACTTGGAGGATAACCCCGATACCTACGACGCGATAATCTCCCAACAGGTCATAGAGCACTTCACTTACGAGGACTTCGTGCGCCTTTTGAGCGGCATCAACAGGTCGCTGAAGAAGGGGGGCGTGGTGATACTGGAGACCAACAACTCTGCAAACATAGTCTACGGCATGTACCTCCGCTACTGCGACCATACACACCGGCTGGGCTTTACGCCCCGGAGCCTCGAAAACTTCCTCGAGACCGAAAACCTCGAGGTGGAGAGGACCTTCCCCATACACATGACGGGCCTCGGGGACCTGGCCCTCAGCGTTCTCGATGGGTTATTTTCGAGAGGGAAAGGCGGAGAGCTTAAGACCTTCAACAAGGCCATCACCTCCACGTCCCTTACCGCACGGGCGGGCCTAGGGCTCGCCTTCGCACTCCGCAGCATCGGAATCCTCTTTTCCCGTTTCATATCCTTTGTGCTCATCTATCCTTACGACCTCTCTCTCGGGGCCGTTAAGAACCCTATCTTCACTCCCACATTCGGCATCGTGGCCAGAAAGAGAGAGGGAAGAGGAGGAAGTCCATGACTGGAAAGAAGAAGGTGATAATCTTCTACCCCGACTCGCTGCCTAAGGGGCGCCTTTACATAGAGAACATGACCCCGGTTTCGGCCCTTTGCGCCGTAAGGTCGCTTGATAGGTCAAGGTACGACCTTAAGGTCATAACCAGGTTCATAAACGGTGACGATTACCTGGATCAGATACTTGAGCACTGCCGGGACGCTATAGTCTTCGGCGTCTCAAGCTTCATAGGCTACCAGATAAAGGAGGGTATCAGGGTCTCAAAGGAAGTCAAAAGGCGCTACCCAGAGCTGCCTATAATATGGGGAGGGTGGTTCCCATCTTCTGCACCTGAACTGACTTTAAATAACAACTTTGTCGATATGGTTGCAATAGGCCAGGGCGAGCATACTATGGCTGAGCTAATAGATTCTCTTGAGAAAAGAGTAGCGCTGGAAGGTATAGCAGGACTTTGGTTCAAAAATGAGAGAGGAGAAATCATAAGAAATAAATCAAGACCATTTATTGATCTTAACGAGTTGCCGCCTATTCCTTATGATCTTCTTGAGGGAGCCAATCTCGTATATAATATGGACGGCTTTCGAACAATAGATTATATGACCAGTTACGGTTGTCCTCACCGCTGTACTTTTTGTTGCGAGCCTGCTGTGAACAAAAGACGCTGGTCCGGACTCTCTCCTCAAAGGATTATTGAAGACCTCGAATACCTTCAAGAGAAGTTTAATGTGGAAGCAGTCACCCTATTGGACACAAATACATTCACAGATGCTAAACGGATAAGAGAATTTTGCAATCTTTATATTAAGAAAGGGCTAAAAATAAGATTTACCATGACATGCGGCAAAATATCACATTTGATAAAGTTCGATGACGAGCTTTGGGAACTTATTGGAAAGGCAAATATGTCCCGCATACAGGTGGGGCTTGAGTCAGGTACGCAGGAATATCTCGCACTTCTGCAGAAGGATAACAAGGTGGAAGATGTTCTTGCGGTATTAAGAAAAGCGCATCAGTTCAATGTCACGCTTTTTGTTTCCACTATGATAGGTATACCCACCGCTGATATCGAGACTGAACTAAATTCCAATTTGGACCTGATAAATCAGATTCTTGAGATCAGTGATAAAAATAAATTTTCTATGTATCTTTATACACCTCTTCCCGCAACAACTCTGCTGCCTCTCTCAGAGAAAGAGGGGTTTGTGCCGCCAAAGACTCTTGAAGAATGGGGCGAGTATGATTTTAGTAAAAAATCCGTTCCGTGGATAACTCCATACTATATAAAGCTATTATATAAATTGCAATTTTATTTTAAATATATTCTGGTAAAAGATTTAATATATGCTACCCCCTCACCGATCTTAAGGACAATCTATCGCGCAGTTTATGCTATATTTAACCCAATAGCCAAACTGCGCTTCAAAAACAATTTCTTCAGCCTTCCGGTTGACTATTATTTTTTGAAGTTTTGCGTTAATATCGGCCAAAGAATGCAGGTGTTTATTGACCGGGTGACAGCGAATATGCGCCAGCGCATCTAACATTGTTCACGATATAGGTCTACTAAAAAAGCGACCTTTATTTTTTTATAATGGAGAAGAAATATGAAAAAGGGAAATGTTCAAGATAAGGAAGCAGAGAATAAGTTCTTTTCTAAAATATATAGCGCAAATAGCAGTAATTTTAATCCAGATGACAGTATAGTTATTGACCAAATATCAAATATACTGCCAACTGGAGGAAGGATTTTGGAGGCTGGATGTGGAATGGGCCACTTTGGTAAAGTACTTGCAGCCAAAGGATACGATTGCATTGGAGTTGATTTATCACCTCAGGCAATAAAGAAAATAAATAGAGATGGTACGAGTGGGAGTAAATATGTAGTATTAGAAGGTGACCTGGAGAATAAAGACTTATTTGAACCCCGAACGTTTGATCTGATTCTAGCCCCGACGATATTACATCACTTCCCCGATTTTTCAAATTCAAGAGTTATTAATAATTTATTTTATTGGCTTTCTGATAATGGTTCTTGTGTTATATATGAGCCGAATGGGACGAATTGTGTTAATAAGATGTCATCGCTTCTTGGAAGTATCTTTTTGAAGTTTTATGTTTATGACATTAAAACATCTAACGAAAAGAATCATTCTTTTTTTGATTATAAAAAGTTTTTTGAAACTGCAGGCTTTTCATACGTAGAAGGGCGTAGTTTGACTCCTGCCGAGCCTATTGAGAAAAATTCTAAGAACTCGCGACTTTTAAGACTTATGAAAGGGATCAGATTTGTTTTATACAAGCTGTCAAACAATATTCTCCCTTTCCCATTTGGGGGTGGAATATTATTGCTGACATTCAAAAAACTCAAAAAGTAATCTGTGATATAGAATATTTTCAGCAGGCAGAAGATACAGGTGTTCCTCGACACCCTTAAAAACAGAAAACAGCTACCTGCTACAACATAGAAAGCGAGCAGATGATAACGTTCGTCACCAACAACACGCGCACCAAGACCCACTTCATCCCGATACATTATATAAATATGGCCGCTTTTCTCGAGAGTAGAGGCGTACCGTGCCATATTGTCGAGTTGAAGTCCAATAAGCTCGCCAGCATGGACGGGCATGCTCTCAGCCAGGCGGACGGCGTGCTTCTTGACAGGATCAAGAAGACGAACCCGAGGTATGTCGGCCTTTCAGGGTACACCACAGAATACAGCTACCTAATCTCTCTCATAAAGAGGATCAAGGAAGAGCTGCCGAATGTAAAGGTCATCATCGGGGGGATCCATGTGACGCTCAGGCCCAGGGACCTTTACGCCTCAGGCGCACCTGTCGACCTGATAGTCATTGGAGAGGGCGAATTCACCCTCGCGGACATAATGGCCGGTATGCCGTTAGAGGAGATACCCGGGATAGCATTCCTCAAGAACGGGGAGCTTGTCATAAACAAGCCCCGGCCGCTTTCGAAAGACCTTTCCCATATACCTCTTCCCGCGTACGAGAAGCTGGATATGGACTATTACCTTTCGCCTTCGCAAGTCTTCCGCTACGTCTGGTCGTCAGGGCTCCATATCTTTACGAGCCTGGGGTGCCCGTATTCGTGCACGTTCTGCGCCAACCCTAGCCTCTATAAGGCGCAGGGTGCAGCCAATCTGGTGCGCTACAAGAGCGTCCAGCAGGTCATAGACGATATCTGTCACCTAAAAGACAGATACGGCCTTGAGGCTTTCTACTTCCAGGACGACACGTTCACTATAAAGAAGGACAGGGTCCACACTATCTGCGATGAGATAATCGGCCGGAAGCTAAATCTCCTCTGGGCGACTGAATCGAGGGTGAACCTGCTGGACGACGAGATGGTCACCACGATGATAAGGGCTGGCTGCCGCCATATCGACCTCGGGGTCGAATCCGGCTCTCAGGCCGCGCTTGTGAGGATGAAGAAGGGTACGAAGATAGAGGACGTGTATAACGCGTTCGCGCTCCTTAAAAGGCACGGCATGAGGACGGGGTGCAATATGCTCCTCGACACTCCCGGCGAGACCGAGAAGGACGTCAGGCTTACTCAGGAGTGCATGAAAAAGCTCAAGTCGACCATCTACGGCACTTCGCTCACCGTCCCGTTCCTCGGCACCGAGATCTACGACCGCTATGTGAAGCCGCCGCTCACGATAGAGGAATACAAGTTCTATGAAAACCCGTACCTCTATTCGACTATCATAGACAAAAGGTTCAGGCTCTCGGAGCACAAGCTTCCGATAGAGGAGATACTCATAAAGGTGAAGATGAAGTACGACTATCCGAGGATATTCCTGGATTTCCCGCTTAAATGGTATTACCTGAAGTACCTTCTCAAGTCTAAATACAAATTCAGGATACTTTACTGCGTATTTGAGAATCTAATCTACCAGTTAAAAAACGGATTCAGATTCTTAATCTCGAAATTCATAAAAAACCGTAAGGATCCGGAGGTTTTGGTCTGATATGGACAGATCTCTACAGCGGCAGCATTTATTTTGTATTTCCATTATTTTTATTCTTTCGGTATGGTCTGCATATGTAAACAGGGTGCCTGACGGATATATAATTTCCGGGGCCGATTTCCCGTTTATTTCAGACATACAGCACCATATGCAGGACCTTCGATATACCTGGTCCAATATTGGTAGGGGAGAGGGATCTTCTGATGAAAGGATAGTAAGCGCGGTCTTCAGATATACCCTTCTTTATTCGCTTGATACGCTTGGTTTTTCTGAAACTCATAAGGTCAATTTTCTTTTTTTCAGTTTTGTATTTCTAAGTGCTATTTCCGTATATTTAGCTTTAGGTTTTTTCATGAATTTCAAGACCAGCCCGATGGCGCTTCTTATCGTTGCCCTAGCCTATAGCTTCAATTCCTACACAATCGACGGCTTCAGGTCATCCACCATGTATCATCCGTTTTATGACCTTTACGTATTTTTGCCGCTCATTTGGTCTTTCTTCATGAGAGGCATATACGAGAATAATTATCGATTTCTTATCATTTCAGTGTTTATCATGCTTTTTTCTGTATCCGGGTTCAGCAATCCTGCTTTTTTCATATCCTTGATCCTTTTCCTTGGTACAAGCGCCTTTCTGTATTTCATTCTGAGGATGATTACAACGAGACAGCTCCTGACCGTTATCCCTGTTTTTATGCTTTATCTGCTACTTCTTTCCTTCTATACAATTCCGCTGGGTTATGATTTAATTCACGGAAATAGTATTAGCGCCTTCTTAGGCGGAGCAGAAGCAGTAGTGGATGTAATGAGGTACGAATCCAGCTTCCATAAATTGAGCAATATGCTCCGTTTCCAAATTGCCGATCCAGTTTTCTCTTATCCCAATATATTTCCTTATCTGCAGGGTAATTCTATATTGAGAGGTATATTTGTTTTACTCTCTTTTTACCCTGTTTTTTTTGTAGGTTCTGCAATGCTTTTTATGGCTAGGATGAAAGGAAGAGAGAAAAAAATAATAACAGTTTTCGGTGCTATACTGGTTTTATTTATTTATTTTTCTGCTAAAGCTGCCATCCCATATGTGGGAAATGCAAGTATTTATATATTTTCACAATCAATCCTGCAGGTTTTAAGGAAGTCTGATAAAATACTTCTTTTTATGCCTTTTATATATTCTGCTTTGGCTTTTTTCTTTTTTCGCTGGCTTTTATCGGAAGAAAACAAGGGAATTAAAATTGTCAGGTATATTATTTTATTCTTTTGCCTTGTAATGGTACTGCTATACCCGCTACCCTTCTTATTAGGAAAGTTTCATGAGAATGTTTTTTCAATAGAGGTGAAGGATTCTATATACAAGTTCAAGGTTAAAGTGCCTTCAGATTATATTGAAGCGGCAAAATTCTTGAATAAGGAGGAGGGACAATTTAAGATTATGCATATGCCGTTCGGTGGAAGGGGAGGGCGTCCTTACTCCGGGTGGCTTGCATATGACAAGTGGCACTATGTCGGCTCTGACACTGTGAAATATTATTTCCGTAGCCCTGTCATACAATCAACATACAAGCTGGGCCAGCTCGATTACGGCGATTATTTAAATAATAACCATGACTATAAACTTTTTGTAGCATTGTGCCCGATTTTAAACACCGGGTACATGGTGGTCGACAATTATGTCAGGGAGTCATATATAAACTCCTTCAAGAAGATGTTCATAAAAAATAACGAAACTACTAAGGACTTTGAATTTGTAAGATCGTTCGGTAATCTCGAAATCTACCAGCTGAATCCAAAATTGCGACTTCCTCGTATCTATGCCGCTCCTGTTGTGAGCACTATTACTTCTGATATCGGTTCCCTTATTCCTTTAACTTATACTCCATACCTCGCCAATTATCCCGCCCTTGCCTTTACTGAGCAGCAGAATAGAAATAGTCTAATATCGTTAGTCGGCAGCCCTTCGACAGGCTCAGGACACAGTCAGCAGTCGGCAGTCAATAATCAGGTTTTATTTTCAAACAGCAATTTCGGTGATTTAGTTATTGATTTAGCCAAGGCGGAAGCTCAGCCTGATAGTCGGCAGCCCTTCGACAAGCTCAGGACACAGTCAGCAGTCGGCAGTCAAATGCCGATATTGGTTAAACTGAATCGTGAGGGAAGGGGGAAATTCGAAATAAAAGAAGATGGGGTCTATGACATATGGCTGAGAAGTGATGTTAAAGGAATAGAGGGTATTAGGGCCATAAGGATTGACAAGGAAACTTATCCGATTACAAAGGAGGATATAAAGGGCAAGTGGTTAAGGGTTGGTAGTAAAAGATTCAAGCCCAGATGGTGGGGGCAACACAAGATTAAGGTCATCACAAAGCGTCCAGAGGTTGGTGGACTTCAGGACATTGAGGTGGTAGTCGTCTCTGAAGGGAAGAGGAAGGTCTATGAGGATCTATTAAGGTCAAAGGAGCTTAGTTACCTCTTTTACAAAGAGGAGGGTGATTCATCAGGGACAAAGGTCTCAAAGCCGATTGGGAAAAGGGAGTTCTATATACCCAAAGGTGGTGAGTACGAGATAAAGGCCCTTATAAAACCAAAGAGGGAAAAGGT
>Ga0315280_10002755_pt1 | contig 28089 bp, 24 predicted proteins | sample YL17G06_40_MG_FD_203697 | JGI IMG/M metagenome (GOLD analysis project Ga0315280, IMG submission 203697) | Sediment microbial communities from Yellowstone Lake, YNP, Wyoming, USA - YL17G06_40 | ecosystem: Environmental > Aquatic > Freshwater > Lake > Sediment | place: USA: Wyoming | collected... | reverse complement strand
CTCCACCGAATAGGGAAACGAAGGAACCAGACGTCGGCCTTGCACTCGCAGCGCGCTCGAAAACAGGTGTTTCCCCTTTCGGAACGGGCCGTTCAAGCTGCAGCGTTTCATAACCCGGCGGATGACGTAGTCAAACCCGTCGCTGACGAGGTACAGCGGAATCCTCCGTTTCTGCGTGAAGCGGTAAAAGGCGGAGAAATGTGGATCGATGGGAACAGAATCAATCAACGCGCGGAGTTCCGGCGTGGAAGTCTCCACCAAGGCCATCTGCCGTTCCAGGCACTCGCGCGAGCCGATCGACCCCCGCACCCACTCCTGTTCGATCTCGCGCCACGAGGGGTGCGCCAGCTGGGTCAGAATCTGGTCCGTCACATCAAGCTGCGTAATCGTCCCGTCAAAATCACAGAAGACGATGGGCGCCAATCTCCGCTGGGAACCTGCGCTATGTTCTCGGTCCTTTTTCATTCGGAGGCTTTGAGTCTTTTTGAGCAAATTATGAATTCTGAATTATGAAGCCTGAAATCCCCTCCCAAGCTAAATCGGTGTCACGATTCCAACCCTTTCACAATTCAGAATTCATAATTCACAATTCATGTCGTCCGTTCATCCACCAGCCTGCGCGGCTTCCTTCCCTGCCCCAGACTTCCCGGTGGGAGGAAGCGGAAGGCCAGACGGTACATGCCACAGAGGTGGTTTGCCCACACATCGGGATACCGGGATTCCAGATTCTTGCGTACGGCGTTTTCAACCACCGCAGGGCTGATGCCGTCCATCAGCTCCAGGCGGAACTCCAGAACGTCGTGGATTCCCTCCTGCCGCACGGCCACCTGCCAGTTATCAGAGAGGCCCTCCACATCGTGTAGCACCCGCTCGAAGATTTCCGGGTACATGTTGCCCGCCCCCATGACCACCATTTCGTCGCGCCGCCCTCTAATTCGGGCGATGCGGCCGATGGTGGCGCCGCAGGGGCACGGATCTTCGATCCAGCGGGTTACATCGCGGACGCGGTAGCGAATAAGCGGCATGGCCCGCCGGGAGAGTGTGGTCACCACCAGCTCGCCATAACCTTCCTCATCTGGGTCAACGATCTCGAAGAGGAAATTGTACTCATCGAGATGAATGCCGTCGCGGCGCAGGCACTCCATTCCCACTCCCCCTCCCTGCTCGGTCGAACCGTACCCCAGCACGACCGGACATCTCCAAACGCTCTCCACGTACTTCCGGTACACGCCTGTCATGCGGTCCCCGGCCGCGAAGATTAACTTTACGGGGAGGGTTCCGTCTGTCTCGGCAATCTCGCTCAGGCTCACCAGCCAGGTAGGGTCTGCCGCAATGACGTTGTACCGGTAGAGGCCCATCCGCGAGTAGACCTCTCGGGGATGCGGCTTTCCGACGGCCGAGCAGAATACTCCCAGGCGTTTGCAGGCGAAAAAAGTAACCCAGCTACTGATCCAGTAGGCTGCATCAAAGGTACAAACCACGCGGTCGCCGGGGCGCACGCCATTTTCGTACATGGCTGCAGCTTCGTAGCGGGCGGCAAACTCCAGCTCGTCGTAAGTGAAATAGACGCGCTTGGGCCCGCCGGAAGTTCCGGTGGTTTCAAAGACCAGTTCCGGTTCACGGCAGAGGAAATCTTCTGGCGGCAGGCCGCGCAAGTCCTCTGGCGTAGTAAAGATATCTCCCAGATCCTGTGGACGGCGGACCCGCGCGGGGTCAATGCCCTTTTCGTGCAGTTGGCGTGCAAAGAACTTTTGCCGCACGGCGGCGTACCGCACGGCCTCGCGGAAACCATCTTCCTGGATACCCCGGATGATGGAGCGCGGGACGTGTTTACCCCAGCGCACCAGCGCCGGGACCGAATCGCCGATGAGCGTGCGCTCGACAAGTTTTCGCAGGCTGCCTAGCATGGCAAACGTCCGTTGTCAGTTGTCCGTGGCCCGTTGATAGAGGTTCGTTGTCCGTTGCCGCATGTCACACGTACCGAAGTCGATCAGTTCGTCGCTGCAAACCCAGCACAACTGACGATTGACAACGGACAACCAACGTTCTTCTACATCAAATACGCCGACTCGCCGGACCGCGCCGGGGGCGTGGCCAGCAAGTCAATGTACGTGCCCTTTTCGAGCAGTGCCCGAGCCGCCTGCGCGATGGCGTGGGCAGCATCAGGACGAGCCATCTCCCGCGCCCGTCGCCGCATCTCTCGAAGTCTCTCGGGGTCGGAGAGAAGGCGGTGGGCCAGTTGCGGAAGCTCCGCAAGGGTCCGCGCATGAACAGCCACAGCATTCTGCTCAAGGTAACGGACGTGCTTCTCTTCCGGCCCCGGGATGGGGTGAGTTAGTAGCATTGGCCGTCCGGCGACCAGCGCCTCGGCGGTGGTGACGCCACCCGGCTTGGTTATCAGCAAATCGGCGACCGCCATCAGCTCCGGGATGGTGTCCGTCCAGCCGAATGTGCGGAGGTCAAGGGTAACCTTGCCCCGGAACCGTTCCAGTCGCTGTCGCAACTCCCGGTCGTGGCCAGCCACAGCCAGCACTTGGAGAGGCAAGCCACAGAGATCGAGGCTCTCGATAATCTTTTCGAGCGGTGCCGGGCCCATCCCTCCGCCCATTACCAGTACGATGGGTCGTCGCGCATCCAGCCCCAATGCCCGAAGGAGGTCGGCTTTGTCAAAGGCCAGCGCGAAGGCCGGATCGACTGGGATACCACAAAGCAAAACCCGGTTCGGCGAAATCCCCCAACTGATGAGCTGCGCTCTCGCCTCATCGCTCCCCACACAGTAGACATCGATTTCAGGCTGTACCCAAGGGGGTTCGGTGTGGTAATCAGTTTGCGCAGCAAGAACCGGTGCACTGAACCAACCTTCGCGTCTACCGAGAGCAGCAATTTCCGCCGCGCCAATTTCCGTTACCACGACTAGATGGGGGGCAAACGCCTTGAGCTGCTTCAGGACCTCGATGCAACCGCGGCGAAACAGCCAGTGTGGTGCCGTGGAGCGATGAAACTTCCGCTGCCGGCGCTCGAACAGACGACGCCAAAGCCACGGCGCATACCGAAGCATCATCCAATACGGATGAACATAAAGCCAAAGGAACCAGGCCTGGGCCACCTGCAGCGCGTCCAGAACCCGCACCTCGACCGCATCGTTGCCGTCGTGAAGCGCGCGCTGGATAACCTCGGCGGCGCGGACGTGACCCGAACCAACGCTAAGAGTCAAGATGGCGATTCTCTTCGAGTTCAAAGCAGTACCATCAAGTTGATTATCTGTCCGTTGTCAATTGTCCGTTGTAAGTTGTTGGCAGTCACCAAGCCGTCCCGAGGCGTTGATTGGTAACGATATGCGTCAACACCCAACAACGAACTACAAGCAACTGCCTAATGGTTTCTGACTCCTGACTTCCCTTTTATTTCAACTGGCGGACCAGAAGCACCGCATTGAGCCCGCCAAAGGCGAAGGAATTGGAAATGGCCACGCGAACAGGTTTCTCGCGCGCCTGGTTGGGGACATAGTCCAGGTCGCACTCGGGGTCCGGGCGTGTATAGTTGGCCGTAGGAGGGATCACGCCTCGCTGGGTTGCCATCACCGTCGCCACCAGCTCAATGGCCCCCGTCGCCCCCATCGTGTGGCCGTGCATGGACTTCGTCGAGCTGATCGCGACCTGCCGGGCGTGCTCCTTAAACACTTCTTTGATCACCTGGGTTTCCGTCGCGTCATTCAAGCGCGTGCCGGTGCCGTGAGCGTTGATGTAGTCCACCTCTTCAGGGTTCACCTGCCCTTCCTGAAGGGCCATGCGGATGGCGCGCGCCGGCCCTTCCACCGAAGGCTGAGTGATGTGGCCGGCGTCAGAACTGAGACCGTACCCGGAGATTTCTGCATAGATCCGGGCCCCGCGCTTCCTGGCATGCTCCAGCTCCTCGAGCAAGAGCATGGCTGCCCCCTCGCCCATCACCAAACCCTCGCGGTCAGCGGAAAAAGGCCGGCAGGCCCGGCTGGGATCACCGTTTCCGGGTGCCAGGACACGCACGGATTCCCAGGACCGAATCATTCCAAAAGTAATCGGGGCTTCGCTTCCACCCCCCAGCATAACGTCGGCGATGCCAAACTTGATAAAGTGGAACGCTTCGCCAATAGCGTGCCCCGAAGAGGAACATGCCGTGGCCGTGGTCAGCGAAGGCCCCTGGGCGCCAAACTCCATGCAGATCTGCGAGGTGGCCGCATTGTGCATGATCTTGGGGATAGTGAACGGGTGAAGGCGGGTCGCTTTGTTCGCATAAAGGTTAAAATAGCCGCTATCGAAGGTCGTCACCCCGCCCATTCCTGAGCCGGTCACCACCCCAAAGCGCGGACGCTCTTCGTCACGAAGCTCAATTCCGCTCGACTCCATGGCCTCCTTGGAAGCCAGCAAGCCGAACTGGCTGAACCGGTCCAGCAGGTCGAGCCGTTTGGGAGGAAAGTAGTCCGCCGGCGAGTAGTCGGGGACTTCGGCAGCAATCTGCACGCTCAAGGGAGAAGGATCGAATTGTGTGATGCGCCGGACTGCCGATCGTCCGCGGACGAGGTTGTTAAAGAAGCTCTCGGTGTCTTTGCCTGTAGAGGCAAACACCCCCATGCCGGTAATGACGACTCTCCGCATGCTGGGCCTCTTAATGTTGCTGGGCTAGTTGCTCGTGGCCGGAGTCTCCCCCTTCGCCATAGCCACCAGGTCAGAGATATCCTTGCCTTCGAGTACTCGAGTGAGGCTATCCACCACTTGGCGGACGCTCTTCATGTTCTGAGCCACCGAGTCAGGTATATCCAGCTTGAACTCCTCTTCCAGGGCGAAAAGGATGTTGACGCCATCCAGCGAGTCGATTCCCAGCTCAGCGAACGTCGAATCCAGGGTGACTTTGCCGGGGTCCAGATGTTGTTCCCGCGCGATGATTTCAATTACCTTCTGAGTTGGGTCCATCTACGCTCCTCGTGGTGTAGATTGAAATCTATGATTAGCTCCAGACTTCCTTAAGACGATATCCCGATAGGCTTCTTAGAAGCCAACTCGGCAACCACCTGAAGTAAGTCGGAAAGACGAAACGGCTTGTCGAGCAGGGCGTAAGCGCCCAGTTCTTTGGCGATTCTCCTTTCCGTCCCGCTGATAAACGATGACATGAGAATGATTTCCTGCTGCGCGCTTTGCTCACGAAGATTTCGGAGCAGGTCCAAGCCGCTTTCGTTCGGCATCTGAAGGTCGGCGATGACGATGCGGAAGTCACGGTCGTGGCTCAGCGCTTCCCGGGCAGCCGAGCCGTCCGCAACCGCATGCGCGGTGTAGCCGTTCGCTTCCAAGACCTCGCAGAGCAGATCGCGGCTTTCCTGGTCATCATCTACAATCAGGACTTTGTTCACAAACACCACTACGGTCAATAATCTCCACGCGGTCACACAGCACGCCGGAGTCCAACCTGGACATCTATCTCTAACCCATTGATTTGGTTGGCGATTTACCGACAAAACAGCGTCTTTATGCGAACGAAGTGTCGAGACAGACCGCAACGTGTGGCAAATTGCCACATGTAATGGTACGTGCCTCCTTCGTTGCGGGTCAATTGGAACCTGGGTCCTTGAAGTCGCCGTGTCTAGACTTGCAATCGATTGATTCTACACGGCGTAGTTTTTTTTCGGAGATAGACAGGAAGAATTCAGCGAGGCAATTTGCGGCACACGCTAGGCAACCGGTTGTTACTTCAAGAACTCCTCAATGGGCACAAAGCTGAAGCCCGCTCTCAAGGCACCGTCAATAATTGCTGGCAGTGCTTTGACCGTGTTAGATTGATCGGCCTCGGCCCCGTGCCGAGTCGCATGCCCGTCATGCAAAAGGATGATGGAGCCCGGACGCAGGCCCCTGAGCGTCGCTCGCACGATAGCGTCGGTTCCTTTCTTCCAGTCGTACCCTGTGTCCGACCACTGGATCAATCGCATTCCACGTTCGCGCAGTAGGGGCAACAAACCAAACCAGCGCACGCCGTAAGGTGGCCGGAAAACGTTCGGGCGGCAACCGACGATTTTCTGGATTACCTCCTGCGTGCGGCCGATCTCCTCGGCAATCTTCGCCCGGCTGCGGAAGTACAAGAAGGAATGGGAGTAAGTGTGGTTCCCGAGTGTGTGCCCCTCTGCCACAATCCGGCGCGCGGTGTCGGGGAGCCGCTCCACATACCTTCCACAGACGAAGAATGCAGCCGGCACCTTGCGTTCGCGGAGGATATCGAGGATTTGTTCTGTGAATGGGGAAGCGGGGCCATCGTCAAAGGTCAGGACAACGCGCCGGCCCTCCTTGGGGCCGCGCACGAGCGCCGGTCCGAAAACCTGAGAGGAGGGAACTGTGCAGGCGTACCACATCACACTCGCAGCAAGCACAACCAAGACGGCAGCGACAGCAGCCCACATCATTCCAGGTAGCTCCAAACGATGACGAGTTGAAGGTCGGCGAAGGCCACGGCGAAGGGTTTGTGACTTCAGACTCCTGATTCCCCGCTTTCGACCTTTGACTTTTGACTGTTGACTCTGCTGGTCCTCAGCTCCGCCGCGCAAAGAGTCTCAAACAATCCTGAGAAAATTCAGTCCCGATTCCAGGGCCAGCATCGGGCTATTAGTGTAAGCGCTGACTTCGTACGGGCAGCCGATCTTACACCCCTGGCAGAAGTCCCACAACGTTGTTTCCTGGGCGAGGATCTTCCGGGCAGTCTCCGAAGCAAAGATCTCTCTGAGCGGCGCGTGAGACGTGTGAAGAGTGACGAAGGCGCACGGCAGGTGGACGGAACCATCCGGCTTCATGGAAATCAGTTTGGAAGGATGGCGGCAGGGAAACTTCGGGCCGAAGCCCCCGTTCCGGTAGAAGTCGTAGTAGTGCGTGTAGAAGCGAACGTTCTTCGGGTAGGTGGCGCGCAGCTCGCGCAAGAAGATTTCGACCTTGTCGATTTCATGCCCGTGAAGTTCTGCGTCCGGTAGGAGCTCTCCACTCCGCATGACGTTGTGGACGGCTTCGGGATGCAGCACCAGGTCGCGCTGCTGGCAGAATTCGGCCAGCTCCGGGAGATCGTAGAGGTTCTCAAGGTTTACTGTCGCATTGATCTGCGTGGTGAAGGGTTTCCGTTTCTGCAGGACGTGATCGAGGTTCGAAAGAATCTTGGGCAAGCCATCCAGGCCGCGGCGCTTAGCAAAGCGTTGCGGGTTGAGCGAGTCAATCGAAACCTCTAACATGTCGAGCCGGGCGATGCTGTCCCCGTATTTCTTGATGAGCAACCCATTGGTGGGCATAGAGGTCCACATGCCCTTGTCCGCGGCATAAGCGATGTAGTCGCAGGTGTTCGGGTTCAGCAGCGGTTCCCCGCCCGAGAAACTGAGCGCGAAGATGCCCATCTCACAAAACTCGTCGATCCGTTGAAAGATGCGCTCCCGAACGGCCCGAGTCTGCACGTCGTTGAACTTACCCTCCTCGCCGAAAATGCAATATTCGCAGAACATATTGCACATCAGCGTGGTTTCAAACATCACCATATAAGGGAGCTTAAAACCTGACCAGAGGTGCTTCAGCGAAGATTTTGCGATGTAGGAATACTTCATGCAGTTCTATCGGCTGCAGAACCGATCCATGTTCGGCATCCGGTTCCCGCCGGCGCAAAGGGCCAAGAAAGAACGATACCCTGCCCTGCGATTTCAACTTTACTTTCGCCCTACTGCGAAAGGCCTTTCTAAGGATAACTTAGGTCACGCCAAACGTCCTGGCGTCCTCGGTTGGCATTTCAGACCGGCAACTTGTACTTATCCACTTTTCGGTACAGGGTGCGGCGATTAATGCCCAGGATAGCCGCACTCTTAGCCTTGTTGCCTCCCGTCACCTTCAAGACGTGAGCCAGATAACGCTTTTCCATCTCGTCGAGCGAGGGCAACCGCGAGTAGAAGTCCTCCGGGCGTTGGCCATTCTGGGACTCCTCACGCACTTTCGGAGGCAGATCCTCCGGAATGATCACACCGGACCGGTTCAGCGCCACAGCGGATTCGAGCGCGTTCTCGAGCTCCCGCACATTCCCGGGCCACGAGTAACTCATCAGGGCGGAAAGCGCGCGAGGCGAAATGGAGTAGTTCTGGTTACGCTGGTTCCCGAACTTCTTGAGAAACTGCTCGACCAGGAGAGGGATGTCTTCCAGGCGGTCGCGCAAGGGGGGAAGCTCCATCTCGATCACCCGCAGCCGGTAGTAAAGGTCCTGGCGGAACCTGCCGTCCTCTACCCATTCGCCTAAGTTGCAGTTGCTGGCCGCAATGATGCGAACGTCGATCTTGATGGGTTGGTTGCTGCCAATTCGTCGGACCTCCTGCTCTTCGAGGGTGCGAAGGAGTTTCACCTGCAGAGCCGGGCTCATCTCGCTGACCTCGTCGAGAAAGACGGTGCCGCCGCTGGCCGCTTCGAAGATGCCGCGCTTGTTTTCGATTGCGCCCGTGAAGGAGCCGCGCACATGCCCGAAGAGCTCCGTTTCGAGCAGGGATTCCGTCAGCGCGCCGCAGTTCACCGCATAGAAGCGCTGGTCTGCCCTAAGACCGTTGTAATGGATGGCCTTGGCGACCAGCTCCTTCCCCGTCCCGCTTTCACCGTAAATCAGCACGGTGGAACGAGAGTCCGCAATCATGGCGATTTTCTTGTAGATATCGAGCATCTTGGGGCTGCGACCCACCAGGCTCGAGAGCTGCACCTGGGTGCCTAGTTGCCGCTTCAGATTGCGGTTTTCCCGGACCAGGTTCCGGTTCCCCAGCGCTCGCTGGACTTGCAGAAGGACCTCATCGATCTTGAAGGGCTTGGAGATATAGTCGAAGGCCCCCGCCTTGACGGCTTCGATAGCCGTCTCCATGGTCCCGAAGGCGGTAATCAGGATCACTTCGGACTCTGGCTGGACCGACTTGTAGGCGCGTAGTACGTCCAGCCCGTCCAAGTTTGGTCCCAACCTCATGTCACTGATGATCACGTCAAACAGTTCTTGTTTGCCGATTTCCAAGGCTTCCTCGCCGCTGCCAGAGGTCAGTACGCGGTACCCTTCCTCGCTCAGGACCTCGCGCAGCAACTCCCGCGTGTCCTGATCGTCGTCCACGACGAGGATGTTGACGGGGCTTTGCGTCTCCAGGTTCTCCAACGGTCCCAAACCTTTCTGCGATTATGCCGGGCCTTCACGACCCGGGGGAATTCATCGTCGCGAGGTCGGCCGCCCCGGCCATCGCCTCCATCCTTTCGCGACAATCCACCGGCAGCAGAATGGCAAAGCGGGTCCCATGGCCGGGTTCGCTCTCGACTCGAATGCTGCCGCCGTGTTGGCGAACGATCTGGTCGCAGATGGCCAGCCCCAGACCGGCACCCGTCCCAATCTGCTTGGTGGTGAACATGGGGTCAAAGATGTGGGCCAGGGTCTCGCGGGGCATCCCGGTGCCCGTATCGGCCACCTCGACTACCAACTCCCGCGTGTTGCCGTCTGCCGGGGGGCGCAAAGAGATTCGGAGCTCGCCGCCGTGCGGCATGGCATCGATGCTGTTGTTGATGAGGTTCAGGAAAACCTGCTGCAAATATCCGGCGTCTCCGTAAATCCACGGGCAGTCCGCGGCCAGGTCCATCCGCACCTGGATCTTTCGATGCTGGAGCGTCGGCGAGGAAAGCAAGCCCACCTCGTCCAAGACGCGGCGCAGGTCCATAGGCTGAATCCGTAAGTCAAACTTGCGGGTCCACGAGAGCAGTTGTTTCACCGTCCGCACGATATTGTCGATCTGCTTCTCGATGATTTGGAGCCTTCGTGCGGCGGCTCCATCAGGTATCTGGCGCCGCGCCAACAACTGTACATGACCGGAGATGGAGTTGAGCGGCGTCCCGATCTCGTGGGCCAAGCTAGCCGCCAGTTGGCCCGCCACAGCCAGACGTTCGGAACGCGCCAGATTCTTCTGCGTTTCAAACAACTCTTCGTTAATGCGCCGCAGTTCCTCATTTCGCTGGGCCAATTCAGCAGTGGCATCCTGCACCTTTCTGCCGAGCTCGGTGTTGAAGTTCTGGATCCGAACCAGCATGCGGTTCAGATGGGCAGCCAGCAACCCGATTTCATCCCGATTCTTCACCCGGGCGCGCACGCCGAGCCGACCACCTTCGACCGACTGCATCACCCGGATCATGTCCGTCACAGGACGCCGCACACTTCTCAGGAAGAAGATCTGGACCACCAGCATGACCACGGCCAGCGACGCCAGCATCAGCAGCAGGTTACGGAGTACCAATCCGCGCGTCACAACGCTGGTTTGTGACTTGGAAACCTTCAGGTTGAGGCAGCCCACCGGCCGACCCTGCACCCGAATGGTGGTCGCCATAATCCAGAACCTGCCGCCCGGCGTCTCGATCGTGATCTGGTCCTCATCAGGCCGCTCGAATTCGAAGTACCTCTCTATACCCGGAAGATTATCTAACTCAGGGTGTTCTCCTCCCAGAACCGTCGTAGCGACCAGATGGTGCGTAGGATCGTGCAGGTAGACGTCCGATTGCTTGACACCTGGGAGGGCCTGCTCCATTTGTTTCAGCACGCGCAACAGGGCTCCCGAGTCCTGGAGTGCCGTTTCATTGGCCAACTGGTGGGCCGTCGCTCTCGCCTGAGCCAGCGCCTTGCGGTAGATCTCTTCCTCCACCAACTGCCGGGTCAGCAACATGGCAATGTAAGTCGAAACGCCAACGACGGAGATCACCGCGAGGGCGACAATAATGATAATCTTGGTCTGTAGACCGAGCCGGATAGAGGCCATGGAATCTTCGCACGACCTATTCTATCATCGACTGTGGCATAAAGGAACACCTGGGGCCAATAAGCTAATCGACTCATTCTTCGAGACTTGGGCTAGAATGGACGTCCAGAGTGCAAGAAAACCTTGAGGGCTAGCTGCGTCGCGCGAGGCGGTTCCGTCACCGGAAACCCGACCCCGGGCGCGTCGTGGAGGCACTGATGGAAAACCGAGAGATAGCCGCCGTCTTCGAGGAAATCTCGAACCTCATCAGAATCCTTCAGGATGACCCCAAGTGGACCTTCAAAGCGGCAGCCTACGACCGGGCGAAGCGCTCCATCGAGAGCTACTCGGAACGCCTCGAAGACTTGGCTCGAAACCCCCACCGGAAGCTCACGGAGATTCCCGGAGTCGGCGAAGACTTGGCCAAGAAAATCGCCGAACTCGTCGAAACCGGCAAATGCCAGTACCACCAGGAACAACTGGCCAAGATCCCGGGGAGCTTGCTTGCGCTCCTGCAACTGCAGACTGTGGGTCCGCAAAAGGTCCGTTTGTTTTACAGAGAATTGGGGATCAAGAGCGTCGATGACCTCGAAGCTGCGGCCAAGGCGGGCCGGCTGCAGAACCTCCCAGGCATGAGCGTGAAGTCCGAAGAGAACATCCTGAAAGCCCTTGAGGTTTTTCGCCGCGCCTCGGGCCGCTTCCGGCTCGACACCGCGTTTGAGACTACGGAGGAACTGACGGCCTATCTTCGGAAGTTCAAGGGCGTTGAGCGAGTCACACCTGCGGGCTCACTGCGCCGTGGGCGCGAGACTGTCGGTGATCTGGACCTGCTAGTAACCGGACGCAACCACGCCGGGATTGCCGAACACTTCGCGAAGTTCCCCGGCATCACCCAGGTTCTGGCGAAAGGCGAAGACAAGGTCAGCGTAAAGCTTCAGAACGATTTGCAGGTGGATGTGCGCCTGCTCGAGCGTGAATCCTACGGCGCCGCCTTGCAGTATTTCACCGGGTCAAAGGAGCATAACGTAGCCCTGCGCGACCGCGCGAAGCGGCGCGGCTGGAAACTGAGCGAATACGGCCTCTTCCAGGGCGACAAAATCCTCGCCAGCCGCACCGAAGAGGAAATTTACGCCAAGCTGGGCCTGGAGTGGATTCCGCCCGAGCTGCGCGAGAACCTTGGGGAAATCGAGGCCGCCGAAAAAGGCGAGTTGCCAAAGCTGCTGGAACCAGCGGACATCCGAGGCGACCTGCAGATGCATACCACCGCTTCGGACGGCCAGGCGAGCATCGAGGAAATGGCCGAGGCGGCGAAGAAGCTCGGTTACCAGTACATCCTTATTACTGACCATTCCAAAGCCGTCACCGTCGCCAACGGCCTGGATGAGAAACGCGCCGTCGAGCACATCCGACACATCAAAGCTGCGCGCAAAAAAGTGAAGGGAATCGAGATTTGGGCCGGCTCGGAAGTGGATATCCTGGGCGACGGCAAGCTGGACTACTCCGACGAGCTGCTTAAGCAATTCGACATTGTGCTCGTGGCCGTCCACTCACGCATGAACATGCCCGCCGAAGAAATGACCGCGCGGTTGCTGCGAGCCCTCCAGAATTCCTACGTCAGAATCCTCGGACATCCTACCGGGCGACAGCTATTGAGGCGCGATCCCTACACCTTCGATCTCGAAAAAGTCTTCGAGGCGGCCCAAAAGCATGGCGTTATCCTGGAACTGAATGCCCACCCAGAGCGGCTGGACCTCTGCGACCGACACCTGAGACTGGCGCGGGACCGCGGCATGAAGGTCGTCATCTCGACCGATGCTCACCATCCGGAGCATTTGAAGCTGATGCGTTATGGAGTGACGACGGCTCGTCGCGGATGGTTGGAGAAGAAAGACGTGCTGAACACGCTGCCTGCAGAGAAGATCCTGAGAAGCCTGCGGCCGCTGCCTCGATGACATCATGAATGCTGAACAGAAGCCGTCAGCAGTCAGCCGTCAGTTGTCAGCTAGCAGGCTGAAGCCGGAGGGCAATAGAGAACGGTTCCAAGTGGCAGATGACAAGAAAGAGAAACGGGACGCGGAGGATTACGCACCAGTGCGCCCTTACTTGTCACTCGTCACTGCTTTAATGTGCCTGCTGACCCCTGATAACTGACTGCTGACGGCTCGATATACTGGAGCGCGATGGACTCTCCTACTTGCCTGCCCGCTGCCGTCATCTTCGACATGGACGGCGTCCTGGTGAACAGCAACCCTTACCACCTTCAGAAATGGATCGATCTCTTCAACGAGCATCACATCCCGTTCGATGAGGCGGCGCTTCCCGAACAGACTCTGGGCTGGCGCAACGACACCACGTTCCGTCTTTTCTTCGGGTCGCAACTCACCTCGGAAGACATCCACCGCCTCAATGAGGAGCTGGAAGCCAAATTCCGCAAGGCTTTTGGCCCGCACGCTAAACCTCTCCCGGGCGTTCAGAGCTTGATCGTGGAATGCCACGCTGCTGGCGTTCCCATGGCCGTCGCTTCTTCGGCGATAAGGAAGAACGTTGAATTCGTCCTCGAGGCGCTTCAATGGCGTCCCTATTTCTGCTGTCTGGTGACGGGGGACGAAGTCTCCCACCCCAAACCGCACCCCGAGATCTATGTTAAGACCGCACAGGAACTGGGGCTTGCGCCTGCCTTCTGCCTAGCGTTCGAAGATTCGTTTGTGGGAGTGGAAGCCGCCAAGCGGGCGGGCGTGAAATGCGTCGCCATCGCTTCGACCTTCCCCGCGGAAGAACTCCGCAAGCGGACGGAGGCGGATGTCGTGGCGCCAGGCTTTGAAGGAATCACCCTCAACACCCTGCGAGGACTGTTTGTAGGGAATTCGCCCGCGCGCGGAAACAGAGTCTAGCAGACTGCTGAAAGACTGTGGCTGCCAGGTACGGAAAGGCGGGGTTTCAACCCCGACGTGGGAGCGCCCCCAAGAGAATAAAGGAAATATGTTATGCCTTCGCCTTCCGGCGCGACTTAAGTCCGGCCCTTCCGACTTGGCAGCAAGGCTTTGTCAGCACCCTACCAAGGATGGCGCGCGGATTGATTTCCTTCCTGCCGCGAAGCGCATGTTTGCTGCCAGGGAGTTTTGGAGAAAAGACGGGATAGACTACACAGGACCGAAACGGACCACCGTCAAAGTGAGGTCATCCGCCTGGGAAGCCGCACCGACAAAGCTGTGCACCTCCGTCACGATCCGTCGACAGACTTCATCTACGGCTTGACCCGCACAAGTTTCCAGAAAGTTCCTCAAGCGGGTCTCCCCGAAGAGTTCCCCTTCTGCATTGGGGGCCTCAGTCATGCCATCCGAGCAGACCACAACCAGGTCGCCAAATTGTAACTGGACACTGTCCAGGGCAAACGAGCTGCGGGGAAAGAACCCCACAGGGAAATTCGACGAATCCAGTCGGCTGACTACTCCGTTGGTACGGACAACCAGTGGGGCAACATGTCCAGCGTTCACGAAAGTGAGTTTCCCCTGGCAGTTCAGCACGCCGTAGAAAATAGTCGCGAACATTTCCATTGGCGTCCGCTCGCACAGGAAATCGTTCACACGCTGAAACAAGGCGTCAAGGTCCGGGTCGCCCGCGGCGACTGCGGCGAAAGCCCCCTGCAGGCTTGCGGCGAGCAAGGCCGCGGGAAGACCCTTGCCGGACACGTCGGCGACCGCGAATCCATAGCGGTCCTCGGGCAACTCGACGGCGTCATAATAGTCGCCACCCACAGCCTCAGTGGGCATGGTGATCGCGCAAAGCTGGAAGTATTCACCCTGGGGCAACTGGCGGGGCAGCAAGCCTTGCTGAATGGTCCGTGCCACGGACAGTTCATGTTGGATGCGCTCTTGCTCCCGCGCCAGGCGGAACAGCCGCGCGTTCTCGATCACCGTGGCACCCTCCACAGCCAGCGTCTGCAGCACTTGCCGATCTAAACCGGTCACCGCGGTCGCATGCGAACGAGTGTCGAGGTAGAGCACGCCGAGCAGTTCTGGAACCGTCCGGTGAACCGTCTCACCGCCGATCTCGGTCATGGGGAGCTTTTGCAGGGGGACCGCCACAATACCGCGCACCCCGGAGCGGACGATCCCGGTCTCCTGGGCAGTACGACCCGTCATCTCCTCTTCCACGATCACTTCTTCCTGGCCCGAATGCGCCACGCGCTCCAATACTCTGCGCGAGTAATCCGTCACCTCCGATCCCAGGTAAATCCCGCCCCGCCCGCGGGCCAGCCGAAGATTGAGGCCGCCCTTCGCGTCGCGGAGAAACAGCAGTCCGCGTTCCGCATCGGCCAGTTGAAGCGCAGAGTCCACCAGCGCAGTTAACACTTCCTCCAGCGCCGGCGCCCGGTGCAGCATCTGCGCCATCTGAAGCAACAAGCCAAGGTGGTGAAGCTGAGGCGCCGGTCCCTCCACCGCCTTTTCCAACTTCTCCAGCAGCCGAGGGAGCACCGCCGGCGCCACCGCGAAGGAGAGGGCGTAAGAGTCCGCCACACCCAGGTTGATCTGATCACCCGACTTGAGTCGGCAAGACTCCGCGCGTTCACCATTTACATAGGTCCCGTGCCGGCTCCCCATATCCTCAATCAAGTAACCCTGCTCGTCCTGGACAATGCGGGCGTGATGGCGGGAGATTCGACCGTCGAGAAGGACCAAGTCGTTGTCGCCTTGCCTTCCCAACGTGAAGGGTGTATGCGTCAGCTCGATCTCCCGCTGATTCCCAGAAGCCTCGCGAACGATCAAACGTGGAAAGGCGCTTGGCATAGGAGGTGACCATCGAGGCGAATCGCACCGCAATTATAGCAAAGGAATCTGACAGAACCTACTCCGCCGGACGGCGTTGTCAAGGGGGCCACGGGAGCACGAACAAAGATCTCTTCCTCTCGTCTCCATCTGCGGCGCAAATCCTCGAGCTTCTGAGAGATGTCGATCTCGAGTGTCTTCATTCTGAACCCTCGGCTTGGGGGCTGAGTAGTCCTCATGGCCGCCAGTGTCGTGTAACCGAAGAAAGCGAAACACCGCCATTGCTGTCATCTCTGAAAGCGCGACTTGTCAACGAGTAACTCCGGAGGTTCGATGGGGTCGGCCCCAGTCATCTCTACGCCCTCAGGGGGGCATGAACATCTCCCGGAGGTGTGTCGCATTCATTCTGCGATCCCGGCGGAGGGGATCATGACAGCATCGCGCTTACACCTCCCTGGTCCGACCCGCGGGTGCGGCCGGATCTCGGTAAAGCTCCTGACGGCTCAGCACGTGGAACGCGGCTTCGGCCAGATGCCGGGCCACCGCTCCGATAGCCTTGCTGTGCCCTTTGCGCTCCCGCAGGCGTGCGTAGAGTTGGCTGACGTGCCGGTCCGGACACCGGGTGTAGTTCACCGCCACCGCGTTGGCGGCTTCGGCAAACGCCCACTTCAAGTAGCGGTTCACGTCGGCCCGCGTGCGGCCGTAGCGCACCCGGTCCCCGCTGGCGTGCACCCGCGGTGTGGTGCCCGCGTAAGAGGCCAGGTGCTCGGCGCTGGCAAAGCGCTCGATCTCGCCAATCTCCAGCGCCATCGTGGCGGCCAGAATCACGCCCACCCCCGGCAAACTCATCAGCCGCTGCATCTCCGGCGTGACCTCCACCAGCTCCTGCAGCCGCCCTTGGAACTGCTCGATCTGTTCCGTCAACCCGTCCAGTTGCGCCAACATCTGCTGGGTCGCCGAGCGGGCCTGCTCGGGCAAGCGCGCCAGGCGGGAATCCAACTCGGCCCGCGCCCTCTTGCCGTAGGGATCACTGTAGGCACTGGCCGGCAGGCCGTACTTGGCCAGCGTCGCCGTGATGCGGTTCTTCCAGCGCGTCCGCTGCTCGACCAGCACCAGGCGCGTGCGCGTCAGCTCGCGCAGTTCGCGCAGCGGCCCGGGCGGAATCCCCACCGTCGGCAGCGTCCCGTTCCGCTGCAGCCGGTTCAGCCCGTGGGCATCGAGCTTGTCGGTCTTGTTCAGCAGCCCCATCATCAGCTTCGCCTTCCGGGGATGCACCAGCTGCGGCCGCAACCCCGCTTGCTCGATCTCGTCCACAATCCAGTACCAGTTCGCCGTGGCTTCCAGCGCTACCGCCGTGCCGGGCGGGCAGCGGGCCAGCGCCCGGCGGATCGCTCCCGGCGCGTGCTCCACTCGATACTGGCGAACCTTTCCGGCCTTGACCTGCTCACGCTCCACCCAGGTGTAATGCTTGTGACTGTCAAGCGCGATATATTCTTCCATGCGCGACTCCTTTCTTCTTCGAAGATTCTTTTCCACCCTCAGCCTACGCTGACAGCAGGAGTCGCGCTTTCATATTTTCATCCTGAGCGTCAGCGAAGGATCTCCTTTTGAAGCCACTGGATCCAAACCAGATGCTTCGCTCCGCGATGCTCCGCTCAGCATGACAGGTTCGGCCTCTGTGTGTCACGCATTTCGCTTACGCGACACTAGTATTCAGCGAGGATCAACACAGCTAGGTCCAAATGCCGACCGTATGGTCGTTCAGGCTAAAGCCGCGCCTTCACGGCTTAGCTGTGGGCTGGGCAGGCTTGGATGGGGCGTGTGAAGGAGGAGGAAGCGTGGCCAAGAACTTCCCCAGGATGGTGCCCACGGCGGTGAGTTCCGTGAGGTCGCGCGGCGTGAAATCGGGGCCCACAGGCTCGCCCGGCTTAGCCTTGCGACTCACCTGGATCACTCCCACCACCTTTCCTTCCGCGATCATGGGAGCGCTGACAATCTTCTGAATGGGCGCTGCCTTTTCCTCGGCGGAAAGATTCACTGCCTCAAAAACCGTCGGGTGGCGGTACACAGAGAAGTTGTTTACAACCTCGCCGCGTTTCTCGCGTATGTTCTTGGCCGCCAGGGAGTGCGTGCTGGAAAGCGGAATAGCCCCGATCTTTGAGAGCTTGATAGGAAACAGGAAGCTGAGCATCTTCCCATCCGCCCAAAGGCGCAGAATGGAGACTTCCTCTTTCTTGGACTTGAAGCCCATGGCGATTTGCGCCGCCAGGCGATTCAAGGCCTCGTCGCTGGGTGGACCGCCGGCCTTGCGCATTTCTTCCACGTGTTTTGCCACCGTCAGGCTGAGATCGATATCCACCATCGGTATTCCGCTCCTCAGGGGGTTTGGATAATCGGAGGGGATTATACTGGAGTCCAGTGCGACAAGCAACGCAGTGAAGGTCCCCCTCTCCACAAGCAGACCTGGCATGGCCGAGCCTTGGCCCTTCGGCGTCTTTCTCTTCCCCGCTGGCCGAGAATAAGTTTGACAAATCCTTCCGCGTCTTCTGATAATCGGTGACTCTCGAATCGCAGGGGCGATCATCATGCAGCGGTTCCAGCGCGGTCTTGGGATTCTGCTCGTCGCCGCACTTGCGGCGTGTCCTCTCATTTCCGCCCAGCCCACACCTGCGGAAGCCGAGAAGGTGGCCGAGCAGGTTCTGGAGCGAGCCATCCTAATTGACACCCACGCGGACACTCCCCAAATGATGCTCGATGAGGGCTACGACTTAGCCGATCCGAACAGCCCTTTCATGATCAGCATCCCCAAGATGCGCGCCGGGCACCTCGGGGCAGTGTTCTTCTCGATCTGGGTAGATGTGGACTGGCCGAAGCAGGCCCTCATCCACCGCGCTCTTGACCTGATCGACGTGGTGGACGAGCAGGTCGCGCGCCACTCCGACGCCCTCCGCCTCGCCACCACCGCAGACGACGTCGTCGGTCTTCATCGTCAAGGAAAGATCGCCATCCTGCTGGGCCTCGAAGGCGGCTACCAGATCGAAAACGACTTGCGCGCTCTCGACATCTTCCATCGCCTGGGAGTCCGTTACATGACCTTGACCCACATGGCCAACACGGACTGGGCGGATTCTTCCGGTGCCTCACCTCGATGGAACGGGTTGACAGACTTTGGGCGCCAGGTCATCTGGCGCATGAACCGCCTGGGGATGATGGTAGACATCTCCCACGTTTCCGATAAGACTTTCTATGACACGCTGGCCGTGACCCGCGCCCCGGTCATCGCTTCGCATTCCTCCTGCCGTGCCCTGGCGAACGTCCGGCGGAACATGACTGACGACATGATCCGCGCGCTGGCCAAGAACGGCGGCGTCATGCAGATCAACTTCTACTCCGGCTTCCTTGACGCCGAATACGCCGCGGCGTACAGAGAGATTGCCAAACAAATGCACGCCGAAGAAAAGGCCGCTCATAAACAATTCGGGAACGACCGCAAACGGCTGGCGGAGGAACTGCGCAAGATTTCGGCTCGCTATGAGGAGCAGCTCCCCAGACCCAGCTACACGCGCATTGCCGACCATATCGACCACGCCGTGAAGGCCGGCGGTGTGGACTACGTCGGCCTCGGATCGGATTTTGATGGCATTAGCTCGACCCCGCGCGGCATGGAGGACGTCTCGAAACTTCCCAACCTGGTTCGGGAACTCGCCCGCCGGGGATATGGCGAAGAGGAGTTGGAAAAGATCTTGGGCGGAAATCTCCTGCGCGTCATGCGAAGAGTGGAAGAGGTCGCGCGGCAGATTCAAGCCCGAAAGGATGGACAACCATGACAATCAGAAACCTGATAGCCGTGCCTCTTGGAATGAGTTTTCTCGCCGCTTCCCTGGGCGGACAGAGTCAGGAACCCGCCACCGCCGCCCGCGCCACCACGCCGGAAATCAAGCTGAGCCGGCCGGCCTTTACGCCGTCTTGGACACTACGATGGGGCGCATCGTGTGCCGCCTCTTTCCCGACAAGGCTCCCGAGGCCGTGAAGAACTTCGTGAGCCTGACGAATGGCACCAAGCGTTGGTACGACTACCAGAAGAAAGTCTGGACTCAGCGCCGCTACTACGACGGCTTGACCTTTCACCGCGTCATCCCGGAGTTCATGATCCAGAGCGGCGACCCACTGGGCGACGGCACGGGCGGCCCCGGCTACCAGTTCAAAGATGAGTTCAGCCCTGACCTCACGTTCGATAAACCTGGACGGCTGGCCATGGCCAATGCCGGGCCGAACACCAACGGCTCACAGTTCTTCATCACCGTGGCTCCCACGCCATACTTGGACAACCGGCATACGATTTTCGGCGAGGTCGTCGAGGGCCAGGAGGTCGCCGACGCCATCAGCGAGGTGCCCCGCGATGCCGACGACAAGCCCAATACTCCCGTGGTGATGAAGAAGGTGACGATTGTAGAAGTGAAGTAGCGGACGCCAAGCCATGGCTTCCGCCGGGCGATCGAGCCGCCCTCCAGAACACGAGCGCATCGGTTCTAGCGGGCGAGGCAGCAGAGCGATCCGGCTGCCGCTGGCCCGGCCACGACGTCTTCCCCCCGGATTGGGGGGCGGAAAAACAGCTTCCTCCGGCCTAAGAATGGGTTCGTTTTGGCTTTGTTTTTTAGGGTTTTTCTCTTTGTTTTCAACAGCTTAGCGGCTTCGTTTTCTCAGATTTAACATCTCTTTCTTCGCCCTTTTCCTTCTGCCTGGCGCAGCCCCGTGCGATAAGGAATATCCAGACAGGTCCAACCAACTCAAGTAGCCTAGCCCATCTCCCGCGAATTGTCAAGGGCAAAATCCCCGACGAACCGCAGCGCGACCGCAGCGACCGGCCCTCCACGCCTGTGGTCATGAAGGGTGTGAGGATTGTAGAGGTGAAGTAGCAGCGTAACGTCATACACTCGCCCCACCCGAGTGACCCCTTGCCAGTCCCCCTGCCGGGAAGGGGCACACGAGTTCCCCGACCGAGGACCGGAGGAGTCTCCCCACCCGCCAAACAGGTCTGTGCTCGTTCAGATAGATCCGTGACACCTCGCAAGGGGCGGAAAACGCCTTGGACTGAAGGAAAAAGAGTTACCGCCGGCACTGTGGGAATGTGGAAATCCCGTCTTCCGCAGGATTTCCAAGCGCGGTGCAAACGGCCGACAAGTCCTTGCGGGGCCTGGAGCTCTGCGCTATGGCGCAGCCGTTTCCACGGCGCGTCATTTCCGCAGCGCTTCAACTAAGCCTGGCTCCTAAAGGAGCCAGCCACGGAGACCTTCCCCAGACCACTAGAGTGTCACCAATCATGTGAACGAGTACAAGCCCTTGACTGGCCACAACCGGGGCACTAGAGTAGATTGCGCCGCGCGGATTCCCTGACGAGATAAGCCGCGGCCGTGCAGCACAGAGTCATGCTCGTCGCGCTCTACCAAGGGAAATGCGCACGCATTCGACATCGTCGGAAGTGACCGGCCACCTCTTCCCGACACACTGCACTTACGACCAGGCCGTAGAACCTCTCCGCAAGAAAGGAGGCCGCATGAAATCGGCAAGCTTACGCAAGAGCATCATGTGGCTCTCGGCTATCCTCATCGCCTTTGCGCTGGGGGGAGTCTCGTACACCCTGCGACCGGCTCAGAACGAGACGAGCGGGGGTAAGCTGGTAGTCCGAGAAGTGCCTGTGGCGAAGCCGCCCGCTGACTTGTTTGCCGCGAGCTTGACCGCCGAACCGCTCTGGCGCGGCATAATGCAGGCTTATTCCATCGCCAGTTCTTCGTACGTCCGGGAGCGCTTCCAGCAGATCACCCAGCCAGGACACTTCACTTACGTGCCCGGTGCACGCGGGAACCTTGAACGGACATACGTCACCTCCGGCGGAAAGGCCTCCTGGGGAGACGCGGCAGTCGGCGTGAGCGGCCTTATCTTCGGACTTATTGTGGAAGCCGATGAGCGTGCGCAAGTGGCGAGGTACTACGAGATCGGGCCGGGCAGCCTGCGCATCAGTCCCGACAGCGCACGCGTGGCCTACGGGGCTGCCCGAGGCAAGAAGAAGGTTCTTGTCGTCGATGGGGCGGAAGGAAAGGAATACGACAGGGTGGTCGCCGGTTCGCTCTTCAGCCCCGACGGGAAACGGTTCGCTTACGCGGCCAAGCGCGGCGATAAGTGGCTGGTCGTAGTGGATGGCGTGGGAGGAAAGGAATATGACGAGATCGTGCAGGAACCCGTGTTCAGCCCCGAAGGTGTGCGCCTAGCCTATTCCGCCAAACGTGGAGGGAAGTGGGTGACGGTGGTGGACGGGGTGGAACAGAAAGAATATCGCGGGACAAGAGGCTACACTGAGGCCGTCCGAAGGGCCCAAGAGGACGAGAAAGCTAGGAAGTACTATGAGAGGGCGGAGTTCAATGTGCAGGTTCAGTATCCCATTTTCAGCCCTGACGGGAAGCGCCTGGCTTACGCGGCGAGGTCAGGATTCGCAAAGATGGTGGTTGTTACAGACGGTGTGGAGGGGAGCCAACAGACATTCGTTCAAGGCGCCCCCGTCTTCAGCCCCGACAGCAGGCGAGTGGCTTATGCGGCGTCTGCGGATATAAGGGTGGGGCGCACATTCATGGTGGGAATGTGGACGGGTAAAGTCTATGCTAAGCACGCGGTGATTGTGGATGGAATCCCTGGAAAGGAATACGACGAAATTGGCCGAGATGGCCCGGTATTCAGCCCCGACAGCAAGCGCGTGGCTTACACAGCGAAGTCGGATAGGAAGTGGCGCCTGGTAGTTGATGGGGTCGAAGAAGGCATGTACGACGAGATCGAGGGAGTTACTTTCAGTCCAGACAGCAAGCGGATCACCTACCGAGCCAGACGCGGCACGGATTGGTTTCTTGTCCTGGATGGCGTCGAAAGAGGAGAGGGCGGACCTGCTGTTTTCAGTTCGGACGGCAGGCGCGTGGCCTACGCAGCGAAGCAATTGCTCAAATGGCGTCTCGTGGTGGATGGGGCCCAAGGGAACGAGTACGATGAGATCGGGACGCTTGGTTTCAGTCCCGACAGCAAGCGAGTGGTTTACGCGGCCAAGCGCGGAAATCAATGGTGCGTAGTGGTAGAGGGAGTCGAAGGGACCGAATACGATGAAATTGGGCCCATCGCCTTCAGTCCTGACGGCAACCGGCTCGCCTATTCTGCCATGCGTGGGAACAGGTGGGTTGCCGTAGCAGACGGCCTCGAAAGCGAGAGCTACGACTCAGTTTCTCCGCCGGTCTTTGACGGACCGACATCGTTGCATGCCGTGGCCCTGCGAGAGCAGGAATTCGTCCGCGTGGAAATAGAGATCCCACAATAAGTGGCACGGCGAGCAGAGGGTTGGCTGGCGCAGACTATCTCAGGTCTGCGCCAGCCAACCCTCCTACATGCCGACGATATCCACCAGCTCCTTCACGGCGGCGGCGGACTTTTGCAGCGCGGCCTTCTCTTCCAGCGTCAGTTTGATTTCGATAATCTGCTCAATGCCGCACGCCCCCAGCTTGCAGGGAACGCCCACAAACAGGCCATGAATGCCGTACTCGCCCTCGAGATAGGCAGCGCAGGGCAGAACCTTCTTCCGGTCATTGAAGATGGCGTCGATCATCTCGACCACCGCCGCTGACGGCGCGTAATAGGCGCTTCCCGTCTTGAGCAGATTGACGATCTCGCCGCCACCCTTGGCTGTCCGGGCGATGATCTTGTCGAGTTGTTCTTTCGGCATCAAGTCCAGAATGGGAATTCCCGCCACGGTGGTGTAACTCGGCACGGGCACCATGGTGTCACCATGGCCACCGAGGACCAGGCCCTGAACGTCGTGCACGGAGACGTTGAGGGCCTCGGCAATGAAGGTCCGGTAGCGCGCCGTATCGAGGATGCCGGCCATCCCCATCACGCGGTTTTTCGAAAACCCGCTGACCCTGAACGCCGTTTGCGTCATGGCATCGAGCGGGTTGGTCACCACGATCAGGATGGAGTCCGGCGAGTACTTCGCCACCTGCTCGATGGCCCCTTTGACGACGTCAAAGTTGGCCCTCAGCAAGTCGTCGCGGCTCATGCCGGGCTTGCGCGGAAATCCCGCCGTCATGACCACCAAGTCGGAGTTTGCCGTGTCGGTGTAATTATTAGTCCCTTTGATCTTCAGGTCGTAGCCTTCGATCGGGCCCGCCTGAAGCAGGTCCAGCCCCTTCCCTTGCGGGATGCCTTCCAGGATGTCGAGCAATACGATGTCTGCCAGTTGCTTGTCGGCGATGCGCTGGGCCAAAGTTGCGCCCACATTGCCTGCACCCACCACCGTCACTTTTTTACGCATGACCACCTCCGGTCCGAGGTATTTGGGAAGTGCATAACACCCGCTCCCAGGAAGGCAAGCGGGCACATTCCAGCGCCGTGGAGATATCCTCCGCGCGGCCGGAGGCGCTGTTTACCGACTGGCGCGAAGTTGTCTGGGGCAGCCTCATCTCCTCGATGAATCATGCTGGCGCCCGCGCGATCTCGGGTGCCAGCCTCCCACCCTAAAGAACGCGATAGGAAGGAGCCCTCGCCGCGGGCCCACTATTGGCCCGCCGCAAGACCGTGCAATCAACTGCTACGCACCGTGAGCTTTCGCTTTGGCCATGTTCTCGATGATGGCGTTGGCAAAAGCGCTGGTGCTGAGTTTCTGGACGTCCGTGATGCCCTCCATCTTCATCAGCCGTTCGAGGTCGTAGGTCACGCGGTGCTGGGCGATGGTGGCCGCGAGGGCCTTCTCAATCAGGTCCCCGACCTCCGCCCAACCGATGAACTCGAACATCAGGACACCCGAGCGAATGACCGCCCCAGGATTGATAACGTCTTTGTCGGCATACTTCGGCGCGGTCCCGTGGGTGGCCTCGAAGACACCGTACCCGTCGCCGATGTTGGCGCCGGGCGCCACGCCCAAGCCGCCGATTTGCGCCGCGCAGGCGTCCGAAAGATAGTCGCCGTTCAGGTTGGGCGTGCAGACGATCTGGTACTCGTCGGCGCGCGTCAGGATTTGCTGGAGCATCGAATCGGCAATGCGGTCGTTCACCAGAATCTTGTTCTTCCACTGTCCCTTCCCGTGGGTCGCATAGATGGAATCCAGGCAATCCTTCACTTCTTTGTAAACGTGCTGCTTGAAGGCTTCCGGCGCCATCTCGAGGCCGGGTTCCACCATCGCGGCATTGGCTTCGATCGACAGGTTGGGATTCTTATCCTTGTTGTCGATGGCCCAACTCTCGCGCTCGGTAATGACGTATTGGCGGAACTCCTCTTTGGCCAACTCGTAGCCCCAATCGCGGAAGGCTCCCTCGGTGAACTTCATGATGTTGCCCTTGTGAACGAGGGTCACCGTCTTGAGGCCGTGGTTGATGGCGTAACGAAGGGCTCGACGTACCAACTGCTTGGTAGCGGTGATGGAAATCGGCTTGATTCCCACGCCCGCGTCGGGACGAATCTGCTTCTTGGCGCCCTCCTCCCGCAGCAGCGCGTTGACGAATTCGATGGCGCGCTTGGCCTGGGGAGTCCCTTCACGCCACTCCATGCCGGCGTAAACGTCCTCGGTATTCTCGCGGAAAATGATGATGTTCATCCGCTCCGGGTGCTTGACGGGCGACGGCACGCCGGGAATGTATTTCACCGGGCGCCAGCAGGCATACAGGTTCAACAGTTGTCGCATGGCAACGTTTAAGCTGCGGATCCCGCCTCCCACCGGAGTGGTCAACGGACCCTTGATGGCGATCCGAAACTCCTTGACGGCGTCGAGCGTACCTTGGGGCAACCACTCGCCGAATTGCTTGAAAGCCTTTTCGCCCGCAAACACCTCGTACCAGACAATTCGGCGCTTCCCGCCAAACGCTTTCTCCACAGCAGCATCAAAAACGCGCCGCGATGCTTTCCAAATGTCCCGGCCGGTGCCATCACCCTCGATGAACGGAATGATGGGGTTATCCGGGACGACAAATTTGCCGTCCACAAAGGTTATCTTCTTTCCATCCGTAGGAACTGGAACAGCATTAAAAGAGGCCATGGGTCAAAAAACCCTCCATCGGTTAGTTTCGTTGTCCGGTCCGGCAATTCAGGGGCCAGACGAGTTGTAGTGTGGGGCGTACGGCTTGGCACCGTTGCTCCTAAGTGGATTCGCTGCTACTACCTCCGCACGTAGTTCAGAAGCCCACCGGCCAGCAGGATCTTGCGTTGCCGTTCGCTCAAGTTGTACTTCACGGGAAACTCAAAACCCTTGGTCACGTTTTTCACTTTCAAGAACTTTCCTTCAGCCAGCGCTGCTCGGACATCTTCGATCACCAGGACGTCGTCCTGGTTCAGGCGCTCGTAGTCTGCCTCGTTCTCGAACACCAGGGGAAGAATTCCGAAGTTAATCAAGTTAGCCCAGTGGATGCGCGCGAATGCTTTGGCGATCACCGCCTTGACGCCCAGGTACATGGGCGCTAGCGCAGCGTGTTCGCGGCTTGAACCCTGACCGTAGTTGCTGCCGCCCACCACAAAACCACCCCCCGCTTCCTTGGCACGCTTAACGAAAGTGGAGTCCACAAGCGAGAAGACGTATTCGGAAATCGCGGGAATGTTCGAGCGCAAGGGCAGGATCTTGGCGCCCGCAGGCATGATGCCGTCCGTAGACATGTTGTCGCCAACCTTGAGCAGCGCCTTGCCTTCCAGCTTCTCCGCGAGGAGCTTGGCAATCGGTAGCGGCTTGATGTTGGGGCCGCGGATAATCCCGATCATCTCCGGCTTCTCGGAAGGCGGAAGGATCATGCGATCATCAATCAGGTACCTCTCCGGCCAGGCAATCTGCGGATATTCGCCCAAATCCCGCGGATCAGTGATTACACCCTTGATGGCGCAGGCAATGGCCGTTTCAGGGCTTGCCAGATAGACTTTGTCGTTGGGCGTCCCACTGCGGCCTGGGAAGTTGCGATTGAAGCTGCGCACTGAGACCCCGCCGGTGGGCGGCGCTTGGCCCATGCCGATGCAGGGACCGCAGGCCGACTCGAGGATGCGCGCGCCTGCCGCAATCATGTCCGTTAACCCACCCGCCCGGCTGACCATTTCGAAAACCTGGCGCGAACCCGGCGTCACCACCATGCTCACTGTTGGATCCACTATCCGGCCACGCAGAATCGCCGCCACGGTCATCAGGTCGTGGAAGGAGGAATTAGTGCAACTCCCCACTGCCACTTGGGCGACTTTCACCCCCTTGACTTGGTGCACGGGGACGACGTTATCGGGGCTCTGCGGTTGGGCGATGAGCGGTTCGAGCTTGTCAAGATCGATCACGATGTTCTCGTCGTAGGTTGCGCCCGGGTCGCTGGCCAGTGGCTTCCAGACGTCTTCCCGCCCCTGGGCGCGCAGGTACTCGCGGGTGCGCTCGTCGCTTGGGAAGAGGGAGGTTGTCGCGCCCAACTCGGCGCCCATGTTGGTGATGGTCCCGCGCTCCGGGACGCTTAGTTGCTTCACGCCCTCGCCCCAGTACTCGAAGATGCGGCCCACGCCGCCCTTCACCGTCAGCCGCCGCAGCATCTCCAAAATGATGTCTTTCGCCGTGACCCACGGCCGGAGTATGCCTCTGAGCTCCACACCGACAATCTTGGGCATGGTCAGGTAGAACGCCCCGCCGCCCATGGCCACCGCCACATCCAAGCCGCCCGCGCCCATCGCCAGCGAGCCCATCCCGCCGCCCGTCGGCGTGTGCGAATCAGACCCGAGCAGCGTGGCGCCGGGCTGCGCAAACCGCTCCAGGTGAACCTGGTGGCAGATGCCGTTTCCGGGCCGCGAGAAGTAGATCCCGTACTTCGCGGCGATGGTTTGCAGGAAACGGTGGTCGTCGGCGTTTTCGAAGCCGGTCTGAAGCATGTTGTGGTCAACGTAGCTCACCGAAAGCTTGGTCTTGACCCGCGGAATGCCCATGGCCTCAAACTGCAAATAGGCCATGGTGCCGGTGGCATCCTGAGTCAGCGTCTGGTCAATCCGGATGCCGATTTCTTCACCGGCTGCCAGCTTCCCCTCCACCAGATGCTCTTCCAGGATCTTCTGCACCAGATTCTGCGGCATGATGGTCCCTCGGTGGGCGAATGCGACGTTTGTGACAACGGATGACTTGGCCAGCCCACCCGCAAACATTCCAAGATATCATCCGGCCGGGACAGATTCAAGAGCCGCTCTGGCCTTGTCTTTGCGTTGACCGTGGCTTCCGTAGTTGTAGCGCCCCCGTTCAGGCGGGCATCTGTACCGCCGCCCTTCAGGGCAGCACCTGTAGCGGCGGTCTATGACCGCCGAACTTCCCGCGACGCGCAGCATCGCCACAAACAAAGGCCGTTGCAGCCGCAGGCTCTGCCTGCAGCATTGAATTTCGGCGCTCATAGAGCGCCGCTACAGCGGGTAGATTCTCTCTTGAATTGCAAGGGAGAATTCTGACTTGGAGGCGCGTACAGCTTGTCGTGTTGTGGGTCTCATGCGGCCTCCCTGCTGGCAAGCGGGGTGTTGGCGAGGGTGGCTTGCCGGAGCTGATAA